>ERZ761584.2-NODE-2-length-169338-cov-8.654998_pt1 | contig 169338 bp, 208 predicted proteins | sample MGYA00512168_ERZ761584 | MGnify/ENA primary metagenome ERZ761584 (study PRJEB28899, sample SAMN03785564) | bioreactor sludge metagenome | biome: EBPR Sludge; feature: EBPR Bioreactor; material: 0.22µm filtered reactor supernatant | place: Saint Lucia: Queensland...
GTCGCTCATATCGCCTCCTGTTGTGCTGATTTGCTCAGATGCCCAGTCTTGTCCGCCACTCATACACCACACATCCCCTCGCATTCGTCCTGCCACAGCAATTGTTGTCGACGTATGCGGCCGACTTGTCGGTTTCGTTGGTTTCTGGCTCATTGTTTTACCTCCACACCCAACGCCCGCAACAGCCGGCGAACGTCGCCACGAGTATTGCAGTCACGCAGTTGCACTGTATCAACGGAGATGATACGAGTTGCTCCGTCTTCTATTTGGCTGACCATCGTTCTTCCGTACTTGTCGAGCAATAGCACCGTCTCTCCAAAGATGACCCATTCGTACAAGTCGTCGTCGGTGTCCAATTTGCGATGGCAGTTTGCCTCGATCCAGTCTTGGTCTAATTCAACGTCATCGTCCGCCGGATGCTCGGCGAGAACAGTATCTATAAATTTGTCAACGTACCGTGCAATGTCGTTGCATGCAGTCGGACTCAAAAGATTGAAACTGTTGTCGTAATTCGCCTTTCTAAACCTTTCCAGCCAAGCATGGTCACGCAACGACTCCGCCGCCGCGCGCAGTTCACCTCTCACGCGGCCACACTTTCCGCACTTTCCGTCGTGATCTTGCGTTTCTGCGACCTCGTCCCGCAACCGCTCGCACTCCGCACGGCTCGCAATATACGATTCAGCCAGCCTGATAACCTCCTGAAATTTATCCTCGCCCACCCTGGCAAAATTCGGCAGCAACGGCAATGTATTTTCGGTGTACTTCTGAAACACCCGATCAACACACGTCAGCGCTCGCGCGAACGCATTCCTATACTCCCGCAACCGCTCGTTCTCCGCCTCGGATGCCGCCAGCTTAGCCTCTAAGGCGTTAATGTGAGACACCACAACCTTGCACGTATCTGGCCAGTCGTGCTCAATGGCTGCTACCACGTTTGCGCAGATGTTCGGTATGTCGCCTAAGTTTTCAATCATGGATGCCTCGCTAAGGTTGGATCAAACCTCGTATTAGTTTTTCTGTATTGCCGTCCATTAACGCGATGGATACCAATACTACTCTTCCACTCGCAAACCGGCGGCGACGTGCGGACATGCACTTCCGTGTCCGCCAAGCTCACAAAACCGACACTGCGATAATCCGACGATAGGCAGTCCCAGTCCCAGAAGACTACTTGCTCGAACACGGCTTTGCCGAACTCGTCGTAGATTGTATTGCGTTCGATTATGTCGACAGTCTTCACTGGAACAATCAACGACAGCAACACGATACCGGCTGACCAGTTTTTATTGGTGAGCACTTGTCGACCCTTCATCCACCACTGCCGTCACTCGAACAAAACACGGCTTGGCGTTTTCACGTAGCCACTCTGCCTGTGCCATAACTGCGGCATCCTGCGCGGCATACCAGGAGGCATACCATGACGCACCACGGGCGGCATACCACTCGGTAAACCACTCTGTAGATCCAGGGGTATACCCTATTGCCCTTCCTGGCGAATCCGACACAACAGCTGACGCCGCGTACCACGCAGCAGCCTCTGCGGACCTCGCTGCAGCGTCCAACGCTACATCCCGGGCTACATCCCGGGCTACATCCCGGGCTACATCCCGGGCTACATCCCGGGCTACAGCCCGCACAGCAGACCACGCTGCAGCTTTAGCCGAATCCCACGTCGCGAGCGCAGGAGTGTCTCGCGCCACAGACCAAGCAGCAGCCAACTCGTCATGGGAGGCATCACCGACAGCGAATCGTTCGGCTACCTCCATGAATTGACGTGATTGCGTCTCTTCCAAGAGATGCCACACTTGCCGCACGGACCAGCAAGCAAAAAGGCGAAGCGTACGGGCGTCTAATACGCCTGCGCGCGTTGCTACCCACAACAACCACTTCGGCTTGGCTTGCTCCCAGACATCCCACATCGTCTGGCAATTATTAACCGCCCACTCGCGACCACACGGGCAGGCACGGTGTAGGTCACAAAACTCAGCAATCGTCATGTCGCGTTCGGACATGTTTAGCTCCTTTCGTGAAAGTTACCGTGTCGAAAAAGGAACCGACTTTACATAAAAAAATATGTAAAGTCGGTTTGCCTCACTACTCAGCGGACTAATTCGTCGTCAGCTGACTTGCCACTTTGTCCAACGCGCGGAGTAGTGCGTCTTGCAGCTGTTTCTCTTCTGGCTCGTCGGTACTGGGTTGCTCTTCAAGCCTGTCTTCACCCAGGCCGCTGGACACGAAAAGAGCTGCTCTGCCTGCCGTAGCACGTACACGCGCGGCAACGTGTACGTACGGGCGTGGAATGTCCACCGCAGGCTTTTCAACCGTAATCTGTATGTCGGCTTTCTCCATGATTTGGAGCAGTTTGGACAGTACGTTGTTGTCGGGCATGTTTTGACGTCCCTTTCTTTCTGTGAAACGTGGCAACCGCTACTGCGGTTTGTAGAGCTCTTCCATGTGCTTCAACCGTCGCTGCAGCCGCTCGAGTTCGGCAACGATTAGTGCGCCGGCTTGTACGAGATCCTGCATGCGTTTGTGGTAGTTGATCTTACTCGCAGGCAGTAACTCGTTATCGAGACCACGCGAACGTTTGTCTGCATCGTCAAACGGCCACGCATCCTCAAAACAAAGGTTGTCTGCGTTCCTGCGCATTACGAACATCGGCTCTGGTGTTGCGTACAACGCCGCAGCCATGGCCAGTTCGCCATCGACATGCGTATCGTCGTGTTCGGCAGTCCAACCGTAGGTGTTCAGTTGGGCTTCGCGTTCCTTACGGATACGTTCCAGCATTTCCATTTCAGTTATCTCGAGGGTTGTGGTCAGTTACGGAATTGCTATCCGCATACTCTTGCGGATAGTCGAAGTTCGGCGTCATGTTCTCACGAATCCAAGTCGCCACCTTAACCAGCAATTCCGGCGGCAAGACGCCAGTGTCTTCGAGAGCCGCGTCGCTGGCGATCGTTTCTGCCATACGGCGGTAAACCTGTAATTCTTCGAACTGGTTGGACGCGTCCAATACTTCGCTGATTAACCTACGTACGGCGAAGGAAGACTCGTCAGCACAAGCAAACAGACTCTCGCGTACGTACTGTTGTTCCCAAGGAACAGTTATGTCTTGGCCGTTGTTGATGCAACCGTTTCTGTGTGCGTCAACGACATTCCAAATCTGCTGAGCGGCCGTACGGATGAAACAATCGGAATGACGCTCGTTCCGTACGGTCTCAATAGCGTAGAAATCGTTACGAGCTACGTGCTGCGCCAATGCGTCGGCCACTTGAAGCAGCTCTTCGCTGGGGTTTGGATGACACCGCATTAAGTACAAAAGGAGTTTCAGCTTAGGCAACAAAGGCGTAACGCCTGTTCTAGTTGCCACCCACAACAGCCACGTGGGGCGCGCTGTGTTCCAAACTTCCTTCATCGTTTTGTCTTGCGCCCAGGCACATCCCGCTAGGCATGCGCTGAACTTGCCGCAGAACTCATCGACTGTGTATTGCCGCGTCGTCACGTTGTTTGCTACTTTCCCGTTTGAAGTTAGGCACTGTGTGTTTGCGCAGCCACTCGGCCAGTAGCGAAAGGAAGTGTTGTTCACAGTCGGAATCGGTGTCGTAAATACTGCCGTCCCCACTGTTCCTTCGCTGCAGGCGATGCCACGTTACGACGGCCATAACCGCCGCATAGGCCAAGTAGCCCGATCCGAGCGAGACTTCGCATCGTCCTGCAGTCAACAACCACGCAAGGTAAAACGCTCTGCTACGTTCGTAACGCATGTCGCTTCTGCCACTATCCACCACACAGCAGGAAAACGATGGCGGAATATGGAACCGGTCGTTAGCGATGTCCATGATGCTCGCAAGGAATGCGTCCTCACAAACAGACCGGTCTGGCAACATTTTCAATGCGAAATGAACGAAGGCGGTCAGCTCCAGGCGAGACAGGACGTCTTCTCGCGTAGCAATCCATAGCAGCCAATTGTCACGCGCTGTCTTCCAGATTACATCCCAGTCGGCCTGATTCTCGGCCCACCTTCTGCCGGCATCACAAGCGCGATGCCGTGCAGCGAATTCTGATACGGTCATCACGTCGTCTGACATGGTGTAGCTTCCTCCGTTGAAAAATGTTTCGTGTTGCTGTCTTTCTTCGCAAAAGGGTTTACGTTGTCTAGGAGCCAGTTAGACAACGTGTGGTAAATGGCCCGCGGCGAGATGTAGTCGTTACCGCGCAGGGCTAAAGCACAGGAGTCGTCCTCGTTGTACTCCTTCCTGAGCAGCCGGCTGTACACAGAGACTGCGGCGATCGACCAAAGCACTTCCGTGTCGGAGCAGAAAGCCACCAGTATGTACTTGAACGCCGACGCATCGTAATCCACTGGCAGGTCGTCTATGACCTCCAGCGCACGCAGATGTCGTTTTAGTTCGCCAAGCAGCTCCGTATTACCGGCGACGTACGCTTGGATCTTGGCCAGGATGTCTTGGTGGCTGCCGAATTGAGACAGCATGAAAAGTATGAATTGCACTGCTTCATCTTTCGTCAGTACACCTTCGCGCGTTGCCATCCAAATCCGCCAATCAGGTCGCGCGTTCAACCACGCCGCGTGCAGATCTGGTTGGGTAAGTCCCCATGCCGTGCCCCGGTCGCAGGCACAGTAGCGTTGGCAAAACTCGCGTACGGACTGATCCCGCGGGTGACGGTCCGTGAGTGGAAACGGGTTCACGTTGTCACGTAACCAGTTTCCGAGCTCGTCAACAGGATGACCGGGATCGAAACTCGGGTCATCGTTGTTGATCAGCTCTTCTCCGAGACCGGGTCTTAGGATGTGGATGACTTGATAGCAAACGTGATGCGCCTCACGGGTAGGCAGGTAATCGCGCTCGAATACACACGAACGAACTAGCTTCAGTGCATGCGGTATGTCTTCCTCCGCGGACGTTCTCGGCTTGAAGTCTCGCAAGAAGTCGGCGATAGCTGAGCATGCTCGCAATCTGTCGCCTTCTCGGTCACAGATAGACCCAGCCAACCGCGCCAAGCTGCGAATAACGTACCTCTCGACACGCACTAAGGACAAAGCGTGCAACATCAAACCGATCAAATCACCGCGACGCAGGACCGGTGCGACGTCGTAAACTCCATGGAGCTGCGGCAACATCCATAGTTGGATTTTGTGTAATGGCATGGCAGGCCCTCGAGTGGCAATCCACAGCCTCCAATCCGGCCTAGCAGCAAACCAAATGGCGCGCATGTCTGGCTGGGTCCGAGCCCAAGCATAGCCTGCACGACACGGATTGAACGTCTCACAGAACTCATGTACGGACATCATGCGCGGTAATCGCATGGCGTAACTCCTAAAAGCAAGTGTCGGTAAGGGCACTACACGGCACAGTCATCATCACCGTTGCTGTATTGGTTCTCTTCCTCTTCGTATTCCCTGACCACGATACGGCTGCAAGGCCGTCCATTACGAAACGTCAGGATGGAAATTACGCTCGGAGTAGAACAATCCGGCAAAGCCAACATCTTTGCGAACGACGGAGAGACATCCCAGTCGATTTCGTTGGCGTACTCGAGAGCTAAGTCCCAGTCGGAAAACATAGCCATAGGAATGTCATCCATGGTATGAGAGAGGATGACAACATAAGCGAATCTCGTACCTACGCGTAACAGTTCCCGTGCTAAAACCCGCCCCATGTCCACCAGCTCGGCGCCGGTGGACTGGGAAGGGGCGTTTAGCAACTTACGAGCAATGTCGTAGATGTCATCACTCATTTTCGTCTTCAGGCTTGTCCTCTTCCGTAGGTGCAGACGCGTCAACTAACAACGTGCCTAGGGCATTCCAGAACGAAGTGTTGGCAGTTGCTTGAACACGGTACCAGAACTCCCGGTGCTCGTGGCACAGCTCAGCCAGCGCGTCTGTTACGTCGTTCCAGCCGACATCGTTGTACAGAGCGTAGTACAACACGCGAGAGGCGCGTTCCCACTCCGGCAACGTCCACAAGTTTGGATCACATGAAGAGAGCAAGCGAATCAGCTGGTTCTCACCTTGATACTGACACGTCGCAGGCAGAGGAAAGTGAATCTCGTGCTCCTGCTTGGCGTGCTGCTTGGCCTTTCGCTGCATACTCAGCGCAAACGGGTTGACCATTGCCGCTATCGCGTCGAACTCACGTGCGTACTTGCGCAATAATGTTGCAGCTTTGCGACAGACACCACGGCCGTCATCTGGCGCAGCAGCCGATATGACGACGTCTACGTCAGTCGTCACATCCGTTAAGACGGCTTCAGCGCCGCTGTCGTTTAGTCTTCTTAGTAGGGTTTTTGGCATCAGTACCTTCGCCTTTCACACTCAAAGTCCCAGCAATGAATTCCTTGCCACAAAACGGACAATGGTTTGCAACCATCATCGGCACCAGTCCGCGTTTTGACGAGTCGATTTTGCACGTAGCGACAGCCAAGTAGACGCTGCCGGTCACAGTGAACACCTGCGAGAGTTCCGCATTTTGCTCGGCAAGCTTTTCGTTAATTAAAGCCACACACGCGTGAATTTTCGCTTTTTTAGCTTTAGGCACCTTCTGGTTACTCCAGTGCTACGGACGCATCGAAGGGTGCCAACCCGCCAGTGAAACGTAAGGTGAAGCCTGCGGCAGAATCGTGACCACCACCGCCGAACTGCTTGGCAAGCTGACCCACATTGAAATCACTACGACTGCGTAGTGAATACACACGCGACCGTTTGGAAGGTATGTCGAACCACGTGACGCCAAACGGTCGGTTGGCGTTGTCTCCTGAGCACAGCGCCTCACCCACCTCACTGGTGACGTCGACGCTGCAGTAGACTCCCAGCACTTTGTGCCCGGCCACCGTTATTTCGCCGGCATGGCGCACGTGCTGGTCAATCAGCATCTTTCGGTAACGTAGAATGGCTTCACCGTCTTCCCGCAGACTTGTCAGCATGAGAAGCCGACTGGCGAGCTCGAACCATACGTTGAGATCCATAGGGTAGGATCGGATGGCTGCGTTGATCGCCTTTGTATTCTCCAGGCGATTGTTCCACAAATCTCGGTCTTCAACGTAGCCCACAAGTTTTGCAATATTGTCGTGTAGCGTGTAATGGTGCCGGTACACGTACGCTATGCTGGCCCGAAGGTAGTCCCAAGCCATCGCAGCACCGGACTTCGTGTTGTCGAACGCGAAGTACGGAAGCTTCTTGCACTCGTCTGACACGTTCTTGTGGTGATCCATCACCAGCAAAGAGTGGCACTTTTTGCGCATCTCTTCCAGCACGGGTGCCGGATAGGAAAAGTCGACGATGAACACCTTCTCGTCTTTGAACACTTCCGGCGGCTCATCGCCGTACGATGCTGGGTGCAACAGTACCGTATTGTCAACAAGCCAGAACAACCATGCCGCAAAGAAGCCGTCGTGGCATCCGGCGTGGTAGATGACTTTAGTCTTCAATGGTGTCTCTTGGTTCGGTTCCATTTTCGTCTCCGTTAGCGGTGACAGGTGGTTGATGACTTTAGTCTTCAATGGTGTCTCTTGGTTCGGTTCCATTTTCGTCTCCGTTAGCGGTGACAGGTGGTTGATCTGCTTCTTCCGTGGCTGTTGCGTCTTCCCGTATCTTGTCGCACAGACCCAAACGCTCGGCTGTTTCTGGTGTGGTTAAAACCACGCGACTCCTGATGGCTGCGTCGTAACATTCTGTGCCTTCGAAGTTCCTGGTAAACGATTCAAAAGTCACAGCCCACAGCCGCCCAGTCCTGGCTTTGTTGTTTTCTGACACGCATTCGACGATGATGATCCTTCCTTCGTCGATCCACGCTTTACATGCGGTGCACGGGGTGATATCCAGCGTGCATCTAGGTGCCTCTTTGTCGCCTGCCATTCGTCCGAACAGTGCAACACCTGAGTCGGCATAGCAAATTGGACAAACCAATACTGACGGGTTGACCCCGTGTTTATCTGACAATCGAATCGACACTGACGGTGCCTCCGGGCTGTTCGCGGTTTTGGATGAACTTGTCTAATGACTCCTCCAACAAGAGGCAGGTCACTGGGTCGAACGACCTACGTAAAAGGCCGTAGCAGCGGATGATCTCCATTGCTACGGCCTTATCCTGACCGGATCCGTTCGCGGCCGTACCTACGTCTTTGCCGTAACGACGTAACTTAGGCATGGTTTCCCGGTCGAAACGTTTTCTATCCTCTATCCACGCACTAGACATTCGCCAAGACCGGTGTGTGCACGGAGGGCTTGCCGTATCCGACACTAGGACGCGCCAGCGCAGGATGTGCCTGCATCCAACGCTGAACGAACCACAACTGCCCGCACCCGCCGCCGATGTCGTCTTGACCGGCAGGATCAAACACTCGCACGTTGTAGCCACGTGAAAGCATCTTCGAGCTGAAATCGAGAGCGAGCTCAGTCTGGTGCGCGTTACGGGCAGGCAGACCCTCGTTGCGTTCACAGATCACACTAATCGTGCACTGCCAGAGGATCGGGTCGAACAGATACAGCAGCCGGTCAGCGTCCTCGTCGCTGATGTTGTCATCTCCGGCGCAGTAATTGAAGAAGGGTTGTCGTCCGGTACGGTAGGCCCAGCGGCTACCGGCCACTGCGATCTCTTCAAGCGTCATTTTGCTTTTGAAGGGAATCAGCTCATCACGCGCGCTGTTCGTAGATTTGTGCACGCTGAACTGCAACCCGATGGTCGGAATATTGACCGACAAGTCGTTGAACCATTCCAAATCGATTTTCGGACCGATCGTCGACACGAGTAGCGCCGCACGAGGGTACTTTTCGTACAGATAGGTGATCGCCGGGATGAGCCCGTGTTCGTTGAGCAATGGTTCACCCATGCTCATGAACATGATCTGCAGGCGCTTGATAGTCGACGGGTCGACGCCCGTAGCCTTCAGCGAGTGATCGACTTGTGTAGTTATCTCCAGGGAGGTGAGGTTTTTCACGAAGTAGTCACCAGCGCCACAGAACCGGCAACCAACAGGACAACCGCTCTGCGTCGAACAGCAAATCACTGTCCGTGTCTGGTACGTCGGATAGCGATACAACACGCTTTCCGCGACTGCGCGGTTGTGCGAGTACACGAACTTGCAGACATTTCCTTCAGCGCTGTCAATTCGTTCGATTTTGTCCCAAACCATGAACCAACTAATCCTTTCCTTTTCGAACACACGTACACTCCTGCCGAACCGATCCACCCTTGCCGTCGTTCGTCGGCACCGTCACTGAGCCAGATCCGCCGCACAGTGCGCAGCGAGGTGTGACGAGCGACAGGTTTCGCACGTCTACGTATTCGCCTCGACAGCGTCGGTTGTCGTACAACACAGCGGTGTACGGTCCTTTGCGGGCGATAGCGTCGTACATGTCTTCGTACGTCAAATACGGCGCGTGTGTGTCTCCTCCTGTAGGAAACACAGCGAGCACTACGGCACTTCTCGAGCACCCCGCTACATCTGTCCACGACACGAGCAATGTGTCTGAGTTCATGAAATCCCTTTCCATAAAAAAATATTGAAACGCAGCTTCGTGGCTAACGTCGTCACGTAATTATGACACCGTACGCCCACGCCATTTAGAGGCTAAAAAAATAGGCCGCCGCAATGGGCGACCTATTCTCCGCGTCAGATCTGGTAGTCAGGTGGCTTGTTGGCTTCAATCCAATCCCTGACGGCCTGCGGTATCCACACGACAGGCTGAGCGTGGTGTTGCGTTCTCAGGCAGATCTTTTCGCCTTCGAATTCGTGTCCACGGCGCCACCGACCATTGGCGTCACACGCAGGACAGTGGAACGGAGATATTTTTCCGTTCTTGTGGTTCTCGTGGATTTCGTCATCGCCAATCATCACCCTTCTGCCTTTATTGAGAAGTCCTCTATCTCCTCCTCCAGGTAGTCTTCCATACAGTCTTCCGAGTCTTCTTCTGGCGTAACGGGCGACTCTTCGACGTCATCATGCACGTCGTCAATGTCGTCGTGCGATTCTGTGTGCTCCATTCCGGATTGATCCGGCAAGTCGTACTCGTCATCGTCAAAGCAGTCGTCAGCGCAGTCGTTCAGTAACGACGTCACAAGATCCGGTAGCTCACGGACAGGCGTGTCAGAAGACACGTCCATTACAATCTGCTGCTGGTCGACGTACCGCTCGAGCGAGTCTCGTACCCGATCGAGCTGCGTTTTGTAGAAAGCGGCGTCTTCTTCTGCCAGTCTGGCTCGAATCATCCAGTCACGCAGGATCGCCGCGAAGGCGGTACAAAGTCGTACTTCAAACGTGAGCGACTGTGTTTCTTCAGTACACCAAGCCTGTGCCGCCAACTCGACGGCGTTTTCGGTTACCGTGTTCATCCTGGTGTTATTTCTCCTGTGTGTTTGAGTCTTCGGCGATGCGCAGCCAACATGTCTGCTCACCGTCCACGATCAAGGCCGTCTTCTGGCAAAGCCCACGAATGAGTTCCTCTGCCAACTGCACAGCGCGCACGTAGATCTGACGGGCAGTCACAGGGAACCGCGGGTAGTTAACGAAGCCTATCATCATCCCTTCTTCTTCGCCGCCAGTGTAAATAAACGTCGTCGGCGTAACTGTGACACACAGCCCAGCGTTGGGCGGGTACACAGCTTTTCGGATTATCTGCTTGGCCTGGGCAACGTCGCCGGCAATAAACAAGCTGACTTGGTAAGCCGACCCAAGGGTCGTAGGACTGATCTTCGGAATCATCGACCCGCAGCGTTCTGTTCCCGTTTCCATCTGATAAGTCCTCGCGATGCCTGTAAGACCATAACGCCGCAGAGTGGCAACAAACCCCACGACGAAGTACCCGCGATGAACAGCAACCACAAGCCTTGGTTGAACAGGGATAGCAACCATCCCTCCCAGCGCTTGCGTATCTGCAGTTCAATCGCGGTAATCGTAAGCAGCGAAATGATCCACGTCAGGAGCTGCATTCGTCATCGCTTTCGTCGTCGCTTTCGTCGTCGATGTCACACAACGTCTGTTCGTCGACGTTGCACAGCTTCGCAAGTATCCTTATCTGTCTGTGCAACGAAGCAATTTCTTCGAGGTGTAGATCCAGCCGCATGTGGCAGAAGGCTATTCTGCTCGACAGCAGAGACCACACAGCTAACGTGTAGAGCCCGCTGACGACAAAAGACACAAGCGCGATCAGTGTGGCTGTGTCAGTAACCTGCACAGCGGTGTCGGTTGGTGGCATTGATAAATTACCTTTTCTTCTGGCATTTCGGACAGTGGCAAGAGATCATGTGCACGCACGGTGATCCGTCTTTCTTACGTCCGGTTCCGTTACATGTCACACAATCATCGTGGGCACAGGGTTCGTGTTTCCGCGTTTCGGACCAGTTAGCTGGTCTTTGGTTGCGTCTTCCTTCTGACAACGGTTTTGCGCTTGGCACTCTTTTTCTCCTTTTTGACCTCGCCGCGTTTGGGTATATCAAGGATTTCGTCCACCTTCGGGTCGGACTTCACGTACGTCAGCTTTCCCAGTGCCTCTTTTAACGTTTCCACATCCTCGGTGAATTCAGACATGGAGACGTACCGTACGAACGGTGACAGCTCCTTGAGGATCGGGATCAACAACGACGACAGCGGACGTTCTTCTAGGCTGGCAATAACCTTTCCGCTGTAGCCGACGTAGGTATGGGCCTTGCCGTCACGACAAATGCCGATCCGCTTGATTTCGATGAACGGACCGACATACTTCTTATCGACCTCCAGCGTCCAACTCATGTGCACATCCTGTCTTTGTTGTCCGGAAAATCGTCCACGAAACTGATGGAACCGTGTTGCTCGCCGAGCTGCCGCGCAAGAATTTGCGCTACGTCACCGGAAGCAAGACGGTACAGTAAGGACGCCCCCAGTTCTCGCAGGCCGTGTTGCAGACTTTGCAAACCGGCTCTGGTTTGAGGCGTATCATCTATCGAACAGCACGTCATCGAAAACGCGGTATCTGTTTCCCGCGGTTGCGGTTCTTCCACGAAGACTAGCAATGAAGGCAGGCTCGTATCGGGCCACCCTTCCGGCGCCGTTACGTATGCCTTTAGTTCCGGCCAGTAGAGTACTGGTCGCCAACGGAACGAAATATCAGCATAACAATCGCGGTCGTCGATCTCACCTGGAGAACAGCAGCACCAAACCATCAGGCGGCGTTGCGGAGGATGCGCCAGTGCGTACTGGCGACGCAAGCGCTGCAATACTGCATTACGCAATCGGCCGATGTCAGTATAGAAAAGGCTGGCGCTACTACCGTCGGCCGACGGAACATCCGCGACGAACTCAATTGAGGCAGAGCCGGACTCGATGCGCACCGGAATCGAAACGGTGTCACCGCCGATGTCAAACAGCAGTGTGAGCGTGAAGTTGTTTCTTTCTTCCAACTGGTCAATCCTCGCTTGTATTCAGGGCCGCCCTGAAATGGATACCGTGTTTGGCCACGTTAGCTTTCTTTCTGGTTTTTCTTCCATACCGCAGTTTTCCTTTCTTTAGTCTGGATCAGTTAACAGCCACTCCGACAGCAACGTCATACCGATCGTGATAGCGGCGATAACCAGTTCAGCCATGGTTCGTACCTTTCATAGGCGAACGATAATACGGCGCTCCTCCGGCAGCAGGTTGATGATCTCCTGCCACACAGGCGCTTCCTTGTCACCGTAGAACTCATCCAACAAGGCGGTGCTGTTGCTGGACGACAGCTCGTGCAACAGCACTGGCCTTCCAAACGTTTTCTGCAACGCATCAAGTAGGTCTGGGATCGGAACACACAACTCTTGAGTGCGTAATTGAAACTCGACAATTTCCCGTGGAGTGGATTCCTTCCACCACTCGGTTTTGGCTAGGCGCCACGCTTTTTCTCTGCCTATCGCATGTACGGGGTACTTACTCACTCGCCTCATAGCTTCACCCTGTCTCCATTACACAGGACGTGCAGAAACGGTTCGCCGTCGAACGACAGCTCGAAATGGTCTAGCGGGTGGTTGTAGTAGAGCTCTTTGCACTCGGCACATTCGCAGTTACCGGATGCGTGGTACGTCTCTCCGCTATGCTTGTTCAGCGGGCCGTAAAGCGTCAGACCGCGGAGCATCGCTAGAACCTCGCTTTTAGCTCTTCGTGCGCTCCCAGCGCTACGACATGCGGAGGACGCAAGACTTCTTGGACGAATTCAGCGATCCCTTGTGCGGACAAGTGCTCTTGCATTGCCCACGTAGCCGCATCGTAGCGCTCCTTGTCGGTCCACTTCTCTACGTGCGACGTTAGCGCAGCAGCGTTGTCGAACTCGGTAAGCAACAGGAGATCCACGCACTGGCTTACAGAGATCGGCCTAGTACCTTCGGACCTGATTTTTGAAGCTACGCGCTTAACCTCTAACAGAACCTGATCGCCGTCCCGGCAGCCGCTGGCTATGTGGTTCGCGCGCACCTGACTATCCACCTGCAGGATCAGATCCCTAAGTGCGATGTTCTCTTCTTCGAAACATGCCGCCGTATCGATTTCTCCTTGGCCCCAGCCGGCACGCCTTGCCAAGTTGTTCAGGGCTATTATGTCCTTGTCTTTCTGCGCTACAATCTCGCGCCTGTTCTGCCACACGGCATCCCAACACGCGTGTGGCAGCCCACACGTCGGTAAGTTACACGCCGTTACCCAGTCTGCCGTGTCTTTCGGAGTACCGCACAGTGGACATCGTTCCGCGTTACATACGGTCGGCATAAGTTTTGTTGTCTTCCTTTCTTAGTGCACACAGCAGCATCCTTACCGCGTCCAGCTGCGCCCAGGTTAACGAGAGGTTTCGTTCGGGCTTGTTCTCATCGAACACGGCGATAGTCAGCCCCTCCCTGTTGCTCCAGTAGCTGATGTCCACCGTGGACGAACAAAACTGGTCTTTTACAGTCATGTACCCGGACAAAGACCGGCAAATCTGCGGCCGCGTCACAATCATCGCCGGAGGTAGTGACATTGGTTGGTTCTCCTCTAAACAAGACATTTCGTCTCGAGTAGCAGCTATCTGCCGGCTAAGCCAGTCCTCAGGTAGCTGCAGCTCAGGCAGGTCTGCCCGCGGATACAACATTCTCATTTCGATTTTCCGCGCCTCCTGTCCGATATCTTCTGCACAGTGCGTACGAGCTTGGTGAAAGAACCAGAACGGTGCCACTTACCGCAGTAGCGGCAGTGGTACACCGTCTGGCCTTTCTGATACGCCTCTTGCTCTGTGTCGTACGCGACCTTGGACTCACAAGCTCGCAGCTTCCGAGCGGCGGCTTGTGCCTGTCTGGATTCGCGTTTGTACTTGTTCACGTTGCTACCTTTGTGCAGCGACGATTAGTCGTCGTCACTGTCCTCCGGAATTAAACACTCCTCATCTAAGTCATCGTCGTCATCAACGCCGATCTCGATTTTCGTAAGGTCGGCGTTGATTAGCGGCGGAGTGATGACCGCCTGCCGAATGTTATCGACGTCGAACGTCACAGGGCATATGTAAACCTCCGGACTACGGCTGTTAGCTACCGACACGTACATCGTGTCGATCACGCTACGCAGCTTACTATTGTCTTGCACGATTTTGGCATCGCGCACATCGCTGCCTGAAACCGTAAAGCACACGCCTATCGGCAAAGCACGGGTACTGAATTTCGATCGCAAACGACGCGCAATGGCGAGTCGCTTGTGTCGCTCAGACTGGTGCTCGCTACCCACCAGCCGGTTGCGGATCAGGTCAATCAGAAAGACAGCTTCTTTCTCAGAAAGGCGCAGGGTGGTGGCGTTCTCGATTCGGTTCAACAACGCATCGATTTCCATTGTTTCCATGTTGTTTCTCCACAAAGCACGGTACTACTCAGTCTTCTCCACCAAAACACACGATGCTCGGACGTCAGCGTTTAAGCGTAGATCAAAGTCGTCATTTTCTCCGCAGTTTCTGACCAACAGCCTAGCCGCCTCTAGCAGCATCTCGACGTCAAACGGGTATCGGCCTTCGTCCCACCCGTCATGGAGGCTGGCTTCTAGTTTCACCGACAACTCGTGCGGATCTATCGGCTTGCCGTACTTGGCCAGACGCAACGGGACCAGCAGATCGTACTGGAAGCGTTCTGGAATAACGCTCTTATCGCTGTCCCCGCCGTCCATAGCGATCACGTTGTTGGCAGAACTGACAACGTGGTTCGGTACTGGAGTGCCGTCACAGCTTGCACGTATCAGCCCGTCAACGGCAATAGACACTACTTCACGATCCGCCTGTTCTCCTACCGGAGAGTTGTCCACGAGAATGGACAGCGCATCAACCAGCCCACGAGCAGCTACGCGATGCGTAACAAGAACCTTGTGGGTTTCTTCTGTCGTCAGCACATAGTTATGCAAGGACAGATCTCCTTGCATTCGGGCATCCGTGTTCGTGCACCGGGATGCCGTTGATAACCATCGGCTGGCATTGTGAGCAGCCGATACGTACAGCTTTTCCGTCTACACAGGAACGGTCGAAGCCGTAGCCCCTCGCCCTTCTCGCCGCCACCGCCAATGGCGAACCGGTTTTGGTTTTACGTCTTTCGGTATGGCGCATTCGTCTTCCTTCCTCCTTTGTCCCTCCGGTAGCCAAGCAGCTGCTGCCGTTTCGTCCCACGCGATATAGGAAAGCAACGGCCGGCCTGTACTTTGAGACAGCAAGCGGATGATGTACGACCCGAGCGGCGCACGCTGCGCCACCGGGTGTGGTGAGTCTTCGGTGATGATGTCAAAAGCGCCTACACGACCCGTCTTGGCATAGACCGTTTTGTTAGGAACACGTTTCCATTCGTAAAGCAGCGTGTACCTGGGGTGAGGCAACACCTCGACCGCATTTGCGTAGTGGAGGCGGAGTCCATCCACAAGCATCTTCTGCTTTTCGATTTCTTGAAGCAGTCGGTGTAGCAACGAGCCAAACTTGCCCATCGCTTCCTCCTGCACAGACGGTTTTAGCTCCTGCAGTCTGGCCTGCACGTGTGCGTTGATTGCGCACTGCACTGTCTTGAGCTCAGTCTGCAGATTGTCCAGCTGTGTCTGCGCCTCGGCTACTTCCTTGAGTGACGGAGCTAACGGTCGTAACAAGTCGTGTGTCATTGGTCTACTTCTCTGCTAGGCAATTTGGACGTACACGTAGTGACAGGTATAAAGTGGGACGGGTAAGGTTCGAACTTACGACGCACGGGTGTTCCGCCGCTCTACCGATGTTCCGACTTGCTGTCGGCACTCATTCTCTGAGCTACCGTCCCGAATCTATCACCTAATTATTGTCCGGTTCTTCGTGTTCTTGCTCATCTTGTTGTCGGCTAAGCTCTGCTGCTGGAGGGAAATACAGCCTGGGGTTCTCGCTTACCTTGTCAAATAAGGGAAGCGCCGCTGCCCAGATATCTTGTACGGCAATCGCCAGCCGTACCCTTCTGCCGGACGGGTATTCGCGAACCATAGCTATCGTACCATCCATCCGCGGATACACCGTGCCTTCGTGCACATCATCGTTGTCAGACACGTCGACACTCGATAAGTAGAACATCTCGGCCGTGCAAGGATGGTGAAACACTTCACGTGTGTTTGCATCCGTCAGACTGACAGCACGTATAGGTAGCTTCGGCGCGTCAACTTCTTGCATCTGGTAGTAATGTACGCGCTCGCCGTCTGTAACTTCTTCTTCGGCCTCTTCGGCCTCTTCGGCCTCTTCGGCACCTACGGCATCGTGCTGTTCGACTTGAACATCGCGTGCCGATTCTGCCGGTATCGGCTCGGGCGTCGTGGTTGTGGCCTCGTCGACTTCGTCTGTATCCTGCACTTCGTAACATCGACGAGGCTGTGGTTCAGGTTTAACGAGGTCGAGCCAATCGTCCACCAGCCGTCGCTGTGCATGTTCGTCGTAGCTGTCAGGATCAAAGTCCTGATCCAACTCTCCGTTTATGTACGCATCGGCAATCTCGTTGGCACGCTGCATCAATTCTTCGGGGCCGTAGAGCATCTCTTGCGGAAAGCCACCACCGGACATTCCGGCAACAAGGCAATCGCATCCGCGTGGATCAGCAAGAAACACTTCAAGTGCGTGTTTTTGAACGTCGGCTACGTCGTAAAACTGCGATGTACGATCGTCTTCTTCGTACAAGCGTATGTCCGCATTGTCTTCGTTCAGTCTGTCTTTCAGATCACCGACGCGGCGCGTCACGATCTCCTGCGTATTGTCCCAGTAGTGCAGTGTTCCGTAGTAGTGCTTTGCCCACCAGACGATACCGCTGTCACGAAACGTAGTGATGTTCAGAGCGCAGAGTTTCATGGGAGTTCCTAAACAATACGCCAACCACGCCGACGGCAACCGGGGGAACGGCTGTTGTCCGCCGGCGTGGCTAGCCCGGCTAGTACCGAATCACGTCCACAGCAACTGACGTAGAAGCACCAGTTGTTTCAACTTGTCCGTTTGCGCCTTGTACTCGGTGGTCTCTTCCCGATGTTCCTTCCACCAGTAGTAAAGCTCGGAAACGGCTGCCCATTCATACGCACGCAACGCGCCGCGGTCGTAGTCTCTCGTTTCCTCGTAGGCCAGGATGCTGGCGTGCACCCTGTCCGGCCGCATCGGCTTATCGCATACTTCGCACTCGCCGTCCATCGTGTATTCGTGATACAGCTCCCATGTCTGTGAGTTCTCGACAAAGTCAACCAACAGGTGGAAGCATGCGTGCAGCATCAAGCGATCGTGGTCGTTCCACGTCGGCGGCAGAGTAGGTACTTTAATCACGTTGTGTCTGTGCCAAAGGCGGCACTTCAGCACGTACAACGGATCCCAGACGTACCGGTCAAGCGTGAATAACCAGTTGTCGAGCTTTTCCATGCGCTCGTCAGTTGTTGCCCAACGTTGGGCTAGATTGAATAACAGTCCCATGCTTATCTCCTCTCCTTATGGCGGTAAGTTGTTAATCACATCGTCCTCGGTCAACTTGTCGAACCCGCAAGAGCACGGCCCCTCGGGTCCGCATTGGTAACTGGTGCAGTTGGGCAGGTGGTCGCCGTAAGTGACCAGATGTGCTTGAAGCTTTCGCAACGCGACTTCCAACGCGGCGATACGTTGCTTTGCTTGCGTACACTCCGCCTCCACTGCGTCGATGTGCGAAATCAGACACACCGGACTAACTACGGCATCGTTGCCGTATTTTCCGACAGCGTTACGTACACTGTTTAACGCGCTTCGTGGCATCCTCGGCATGAGGCTGATTCCATATTTTTTTATTGAAAGTCAGTACGACGTGGCCAACCGCTGCAGGGCAGCATGTGTCGGCATGCGTGGCGTAGGCATTAACGTCTGCGTACCTGCCAGCCACAGGAGGAAGCGGTTGTTAGCCGCTTTCGCCACACGCAGATCGTGACCTCCGTTCTCGAAGCGAAGCACACCCATTTTCGTACGACCGTGACGACCGTACTCCAGGCATCCAGTAAGCTGCGCATTGACGCCTTGTAGACTCAACCACGCACACACTGCATTCTTCACGCTGCTCTCGTGGAAAGCGGGCGTCAGCAGCTTGTCGTCGAGAACGTGAGGTACCTTACGTAACCCATCTGCACCGGCAAGTACCTCATCGAACGGGTACTCACCTTCGTTGACGATACCTCCCCACGTAGCCCGCTGGACAGCTCGCCGAGCTGCGGCAACCGACGCAGCACTCATACGCTGCATGGTGTAGTACAGCTCTGGCACGTCCAAGCAGTTGCGAAATGACCTGAACACAGTCACTGACACTACGAACTCTCGGCTTAGGCACGGCACGAGCTCTGCCAGCATCCATCGCATCGACTTGCGAGACAGCGACGAACAAGTGTCTAGAAAGCAGAAGTCCAGTTTGGCACCTTCCAGAAATTCCGACAGAGGCATGTCGTACAGGTCGGACACTATGAACTTCGGCACGACGTTGAACCCCAGCTTCGCTGCTGTCTTCTTCAGCCGCGCCATGACCATAGGATCGCGCTCAACAAAGATGCACTGGGTGTTCAGTGTGATCCGGCCGAATCCCAACGCCGCGTGAACGCAACGCATAGAATCAGACGGAGTGAACAGCGCCGTGTCCGCGGCCTCCTTTGCAAAACCGACAGCAATCTTCCTCGCTATCATTTTTCCGTATTCACCCCACGCCGCCATCAGCATTCTCCTTCATCTTCTTCCTGCCGTTCCCACTCAAGATGGCACACCCCTTCGTGATGATCGTTTCGCATCGACCAGATCTGCGTCGGATAGTCTGCCTTGCCGACGACTAACAGAACGCGTCTGCCTGTCAGCACCATCCTCGCTCTAGCCGGATAGTACTGTTCGCACCATGCGACGCATTCGTCGTACGGTATCCCACTACTATCGGTTTCACCAGGAGCAAACCTATCTGTGTATTTGATCCGGTTAGCTTTAGACTTCGATTTCTTGCTAGGCATAAAAAAAGGTGCCGCCTTTGCTTCGGGCGGCACCCACACCAGTCACTCAAAGAATGGACGACACACGTTGATAACCAGTCTGCACGCGCCTATGCCCATGACCACGACGCCAGCAGCGGCGCACACGTAGTTCCACCACACGGTAATGTCCGTGGTGGGCATGAACGGGCTCGTCGGTTCCAACACTTCCGCTTCAACCGCCTCTTCCTGCTGGGACATCGTAGTCTCCCCTTATCGAACGAGTTACTATGTGGGCGTCACCGCCCGTCGAAAGGTCGTATCTGCTCTGACTCTGCTTCTGCTTTCTTTTCTTGCTGGGTGGTATCCAGCACAGAAACCGTTGTGTCGTCTTCCGGGTCTACTGCCCCGGTGATAACCGACACAGCCCGCGGATCGCTGATGACATACAGGTAGTCGGTACGCGTCGCCTTTCCATCAGCGCACACGTACAGCACTCGGTACGCTCGTATCTCGCGTCCATCCTGCAAAGTACCGATTAACTGACCGCCTGACGACAACTCTCGTGCGTTGCTGTCGGTTGGCGAAATTGTCGTACACCCGCAAGACAAGACTAGTACAAACAAGGCTGCGGCAAGTTGGCGCATTCGGACTCATCCTTTGGGTTAAAGTGTTTGAAAAACGACAACCGCTCAAACGGAATGTCAACCGCGCGGACCCATCCGCGTTCACCGACAAAGTGAGCCAACAGGTCCGAACCGTGTTGTACAAACGCCACACCGGAAGACATCACAGATGGTTTTCCGGTTTCGACGATGTGTACTCCAGGCGTTCGACTCAGGCGCTCCACTAGCGCCAATTCTTCTCGCGTCATTTCTTCTTGTTCCTTTTCTTGCCCCTCTTTTTCTTCTCGTGGACAGCTTTCAGCTGTTCCAATTCGCTCTTTACGCTTTCCAACTCTTTGGCAAGTGCGGAGATACGCGCGCAACCGGCAGTCACACGTTGTGCGGCTGTACGATACCGTTCTATTACTTGCAAAACCAAAGAGGCAAGTCCTCTTTCGGCTTTGTCAACCTCTTCTTCGTACAGGTCGCTCAGGCATGACAAGCAGATGTTCTTGCAAAAGTTTGAATTCGAATGGGCACGCGGGTCGTCAAACAGCAATGCGTGTTCATCACTCGCATGCCGCGCGCCGCACTCATAACACGCGTTATCATCGTCGTCGGCGTTCGCCACTGTCAGTCTCCTTTGCACAAGAACGTCACACCCGGCGTGTTGGCCGCTTCGGCAAGTTCCTGCTTCAGCCGTCTAACAATCGCTCTCTGCCTTTTGATCTGCGCCTCTGCTGCTGCGATCTTCGCCTGCAGGAACTTAGGATCCCTGATCCAGTCTCTAGGTGACAGCGACGAGAAGTTCTTCCGCGGCGCCGGACCAGCCAAACTCGAGGCTTGCACAATACCTGCGCGCATAAAAAAAAGGTGCCGGCGTTTCCACCGGCACCCCTCGTTTCAGACTAGAAAAAAGGTTACCGGTAGCGCCGGCAGCAATACCACATGCCGTTGGCCGCTTGCGCATAGCCTACGTCGACCGTAGCCATGCCGCTGTTAGCAAAACAACAGATGTTGTACGCAGCTTGCGGCGTCGGACCGCAACCACACCCTTCGTAACCGCGATTTCCTCCGAAGTGACCGACACGTCCCAGGCGTGCCATGATGTTGGCCACTCCCTGCGCCGTCGAGACTTCCGTGGTCACCGAGACCGTTGTCCTCTGCGTGGTCGTGTAAGTCGTCGGACGACAGGTGCCGTTCGCGCAAGTAGCGGCCGGTCTACGTGAGAACCAGCGCCCTGCGGCAGAGGCTTCCTGCGTCAGCATGGACACAACCAAAGCCGCCATCATGACGACCAGCAAACCAGAGACTTTCTTCATCGCACCATCCTCCAAGAAAACAAAAAGCGTAAGGCACCATGCCTTGCGCTATCGAACCTCAGCCCGGAAAACTCCGTTCTCCTGCTACGTTAGTACACCGGAGCATTAAACTTCTTAGCGGCCTTAGCCGCGATTACAGCTTTTTGCTCCTCCGTACTGTTCTGGTACTTAACAGCTTTCTTCAACCACTTGTTGCAACCGACAGTGACAACAGGTCTGTGTGTCGTTTACTCAAACCTCATCCTCCGTTCTTATCTCGCGTATGACGATGTCGGCTACTCGGCTACGTAGGCATCATATCCAGTCCTGCCTTCCTCGAGCTCCAGCAGTGTGCAGCGGGAGCAGTGCTCGGTGTCATACCGGATTGGCGTAGCATCAAAATTGGCAGTACAAACTTTCGCGTGCTCAGGAACAAACTGCACGAGCACCTCTGCGTACCGTGTTGTGAGATGTGCTAGAAGTTGTTCCCTTTGATTGTTCTCCCTGATGCGCTCGACGCGTCGCCGATTTAGCTCAGCACGCAAGTCTTCTTCTGGTACGTCTGACAAACTGACCGGTTCTTTCTGTTTTTTAGCCATGGTCATGACCACAAGTGTCTAAATCTTTTCCCGAATAGCTCCAAACCAGACTGCACTTTTTCCCAATCCTCATGTGTCAAATCTGCACGCAGTTCCGTATCTTCAGACACGCAAACGCGCAAAGCGTTGATCATCAGATCTAACTCCGCGTACCACTCGTCCATAGTCACATCGATCGGGTGCGACATGGTTATCTTGCGGAACCGCTCTAACCGCGGTAGAGCGTGCTTCGCCAGCGCGGTGTAGACGCTGTACAGCGCATAGTCGCTGAAGCCGACAGTACACCACTGCCAACAAAACTTAATTCGTCTCCTGACCTGCCTCAGGATGTAACCGACTGTCGATGTCGCTGAGCTTTTGTTCACAACTAGCAATCTTCCTTTCCAGCTCTCGAATACTGCGGTCATGCAAATCCATCTTCCCCTTTATTGCGTAGAATGCGTTGGTTATTGCTGTAAACACTTCCGACATCGAACCGAACAACCTTGCGACAACTGCACCTGCCGCGATGAGCAGTATCACGAGCAAAGGGGTAACACCGAGAACCAACAACCATTTGTTACCCATTACTGCCTCCAAGAAACAGCGCGCATGCAGCAGACGCACGCGCTGCCGCATCTGGCGCAAGCAGTTTCGCGGCGGCGATCACGTCCGCACCCACAAGACCTTCATGCACGAAGTAGTCTTTGTGCGCCAGTTCTCGAATGACTCGCCAAGCCGCTCCTTTGCGTAGCTCGTATTCGAGATGCTCACGCGAAAGAAAGCACTCAAGAACGCCCCGCATGGTTCGTTCCGCCTCAAGTGTATTGCGGTCGACTCTTACGTTGTCATCAAACTCTGCCACATAGCAAGTCAGATACGTTCGGCCAACCTTGGTCACCACCGCAGAATAAGTCTCCAGTGGACCTGTGCAGTGCATAGCACGGCGTGCTATCAACTTGTCTCCGACCTGGAGCAACGTGCCCGGTCTCACAGACGTAACCACCGAACCGTCACGTTTGAGCCGTGGAACGGGACGGTCACTAGTCAGGCGAAACTCGCCGCGCGTGTGAGTAGCACCGCATACGCACGGGCCAATCAACATGTCGCAGAACTCGTTCACGCCATCCTGTCGGTACAGCGGCCAGCCGGGGGGCCACGGAGTTATTTCATACATGTCAGACCTTGCTCCTCCGCCAACGCGAAAATCCTGTTGATGTAGTTTTTGGCGTCGAGGTAAGACCACGCGTGGATACATCGGTCAAACTTCGTAACGTCTACGTCTTGAAACACGGTAACGGACAGGTCATTCACCAGCGTGTCGGTCCACTCGATGTGGATTACTCGTTTACGCCATCCGACGATGAAGTGACCGATACGCGTTGTGATTCGGAACCACGGAGACATGGAGTAGTACCACGAGCTTCCGTAACGATTCGGAATCTCTTCGACGTAAATCGCAGACTCTCCGAACAGGCCGACAATCTCTTGTCGCATCAGGCGACGCCTCTCAATGGCGTCTGCGTCAACCGACAGTAACGATGAACAGATAGCGCTAACCACCGCCTCCGCCGGTTCTCGTGCGGCACGTGCGGCCACGTCTAGGTTTTGCGACTCCTCACACTCAAACACCACGGTCATCGAGATTGCCCCGAGAGGCCCGCCCATGTAGCTCAACTTAATTAGCTCACAGGTCTTCATGACTTTTCCTTTGTTAGATTTCGTCGGGCTTGTCAACGCCACCGCAAACAGGCAACGCTTTCACGTAGATACCATCGGACTCTACGATGACGTCTGCCGGTATGTTGCGACCTCGCACCCCTATGCTGGTCGTGAGCACGTAGGTCGTGTCTACATCGACAAACCGTACTTCATAGCCAGACCAGATGCCGGAGTACACACCGCACGCCAGGACACTACGCTCTACCGGACTACCATCGACCAACCGCAAATCACTTCCAACCACCTTCATTGCGCCTGCTCCTTCACCAACAACCCTTGTCTACCGGCTTCTTCGCCGGCGCCAGTTCGATAGACGTATCACAATCAAGGCACACCCAGTGCCAACACCGATCCTCTTTGCTACTTACAAAAAAAGAGCAGGCACAGTAATGCGTGTACCTGCTCATCTTGTTTCGTTCGTGCATATCGCCACAGACGAAACAGTATTCGAATTTTCGTTCCGCACTCATCCGCCGCGGCCCGTCAGCCACAAGAACAAGTACTTAGCTAGTTCGCACCAGCCCTTGCGTGGAGGCGCAGGAGGGTTTGACCAACACGGCAGCTCGTTCCACCAGTCAACCAAGTCTCGTGGTACTGCGCCATAGTTGTACAACAGCCCTGCGTCACCGCCGTTTACCGGTACGGCCGGCATCATTGCCGGTTCCGTCACGTACGGCATCGAATCACCAGTGAGCTGCAACTGCAGCAAAGCGAAGGCTATCTCGTTGTGCCTCGGCACGCAGCGGAAACAAAGCAGTGGTGCGGCTGCCTCGCTCGGGCGCCATAACTTCACGCCCGATGCTCCGCACTTCTCACACATGTAGAGTTTCAATCAGTGGCTCCTGATTCTCGTTGCTGAAACATACAGACGGCGCCACACGCTGCGCCGATTCTTCCGCGCTACATCGCCCTGCCGGAGATAGCCAAAATCCGGAACACAACCAAGAAGGCATCAACCAGTAGCTAAGAGCGGTTGCAAAAACGGATAGATAATCCACGGTAAGGCCCTCTACGCTAAACGTTAGTGATACGCGGACGCACGGTCCTGACAACCATGTACTCCAGCAATGCAAACTCGCCGACGCCCACCGATACCGCTACTTGCTTCTGTTCGCGTACGCGTGGGTTACGGGGTTGTGCGGCTACTGAAACTTTGACATCGTCCAAGACGACATTGTTGAACACAGGGTTAAGCAGCACGATGAACCTGTGCGTCACTGGTCCAGCGTCGGTTATAGTGGCATCGGCCAGCCATTGTGGCTTGTCGTTCTGCGGCGATGTCATGAATAGCTGAAGTACGGAACCGCCCGCACAACAGACGGTTGCGTCGATGGTGAGCTTTAAGTCAGGTCCACACCTGTACAATCTGGCACTATCCTGCCACACGTGCAAGTAGCAGTCGTCAGGTCCGATTTTGCGTCTGCGCGAGATAAACAGGAACCAACCTGCTAAGGCAGAAAGCAGCCACATCACCAGTGTAAGGACCGTGACGTTCAGTACACCGTCGAGCTGAACCAATAAATCGTCGGTCATTAGCCACCTTGGTCAATTATGTTTTGCAGCCCTTGCGGAGTAACGAATACAAACTTCGTGATTTTGTCCTCTTTGGTTTCTTCGATTGTGCGTCCGGCAGCTGCAAGCCAATGGCACAAGCCGGGTACCGCATCAGTGTTGTCCAGGTATTCTTCACTGATGAGCAGTAGCAGTCCCAGCTGCGGTTTGTGTGCCTTGAGCGACAAGTTGCAGAACTCGTCTCGGTTGTATCGAAACCGACAACCTACCCCAGATGCGTTAATTGCGCGTTCGCCTAAAGGCAACCCTCGATCAGCGGCTTCGCTTACGTGTGCAATGCCGATCACAAAAGGGTGATCGATGGACAGCTGAATCGTGCCAGGAATCGAAAACTCTGCTCCTTCTTCGATCGGCGGGAGGTAATCGGGAACTACGTTCGCAAACCCGGTGCTAACAAACCTCATTCTTCAACGCCTTTGCCAGTAATCGTAACTGCGTTAACGACGCCTTGGCACAGTGCAGTAATGCCGGCAGTGGCGAGTGCAGACCACAACTCGCCTCGCTGTGCTCCGTGCCGTCCTGGCTGTCTTCGCCTTCTCGACTTTCCATAGAAAAATATTGGTTCTCCATGCCGGCAGTGACTCCATTCGTTGTTAAGAAAACTAACCGGTAGTACCACCAACTAATTATGACACCTTCGGGTACACCATTTAGCTGTTGATAGCTAAAAAAAGCCACTACCTCCGTGTAGTGACTTTGGGAATGCTCACAGGAACCGGAACCGGACACGCGCTCTTTGAAAGTGGTATACGAGCTCCAACGTGTCTAGCGCTTCCTTGGCTATTTCCCTGTTCCAGTCGGTTACGTAATCGCGCGTTATGAACTCTCGTGCGCCAGAAGGCATCGTCAACCGGAACTTGGTCTTGTCAGGTCCGGATGACACCCTTTCAACGTACACTACCATCGTCGCGCATCTCGTCGTCATCGTATCTCCCCCACCAGTCCTGATCTTGGACAACAGCGGTTTCTCCTACATACGTCATGCGCGAGGTATCCAGGCTGCGTCCGCCGGCAACCGATACACTCGTCTCTGGCACTCGCCAGCGTACTTTGCCTTTTCGCTTGTCGACAGTGCGATGACGCTCTGTCGTTGGGGTCCAGAAGGTCTGAAACATTTCGCACATTGTCTTGATCCTGGCGTCCCAATAGGCTTTGACGCGCTCTGGATCGTAGACGTTTTCGCGCATGTCGTGTGTATAGTCGAAGTGGAAACCAAGCGAAGACGGGGGCTGCAAATACGCCCTATTCTTCTTAGTCTTCTTTCCCTGAGTACGACTACGCGCAAGATTACGAGTTGGCATTTTTAACCACCGACACCGCTTCAGCCGGAAGAGTCAGCGTACACTTGAGGCTCGAGTCGTAGACAACCGCCACGTAATTGCCAGAACCCGGATGGTCCGGCAGACATGGTGTGTCAAACACACCGTTCAGTTTCGCTACGATCACAGGTGCTGACGCCGACTCTTTGTGCAAGTGACAAACCACAACCAACGAACCGCGCCGCTTGGTCATGTCGGCCGGATCGACCCACTCTACCAGCGGAGCCGTATGCACAATAGCATCGCCTACATTAAGCGTGGGAACGACCACACACATCAGCCGACTTAACAACTTTGCCGTGGCAGCTATCGCGTGGGACAGGGTGATTCGACGGCCACTGTAGATGCCTGCCTGGGTCAGGTAGGCCTGAAACGCCTTCCAGAAGCCAATCAAATCGTCCCTGTCCAAGAACGCTGTAACTTGCTGCCACTGCAACCTGTCGGCATCGACACGGGCCTTCAGCGCCTTTACACTCATTTAGAGTACGACGCCAAGCTCATCTTGAGCATGCGTCCGTTGTTGTGGAAGTCTTCTTTCCATTTCCAGTTGTCTTTGACGAACAATTGGAACTCGGCGCGAGTAAGCGGTACCGTCTCCCGCTCTTCGAATCGCTCGTACATTTCGATCACTTCGTCGTACTCGTCCGTGTGCAGAATGGGACGAGACACGCGCTGACTACGCGCCTGCGGTATGCTCACCGTATGGGCAGAAACAATGTCTTCGGACAAGTCGCTGGCGCCACAGCACCCGTCGAAATGCCCATCGCAAAACAGCTCCTTATCCGACGCGTTAGAATCGCCGTCTGGACAGGCCAAGCGGGCCGGGTACGTAATCGGCATCTGCGGACGCGGCCCAGACGGCCCTGCCTTATCCTGCAAGGAGACCCAATGGTCCATTGAGGCCAGATGCCTCGTCATCAACGTCTCTGCCTGCTGAATCTGCAGCCTAGACTGTGCAGCCAGCTCGCTGAACGTTGCCCGGACCAGAGCAAGATAGTCGCGCATCTGCTCGATCCAGTTCACGTAGTGCGCTTGCCGATTTTCCTTCAAGATGCCAATAAACCGCAGTCTGTCAATCGTTACGTCCACAGTAACTCCTTTAGTCAACAACACCCAACTCAACGACACCCGACGGCCCGACCAGGATGCAGTCGGGACACCAATTGAAATCGACGCCGATCACCACGACGCCGTAACCTTCACAGGTGATGCAGTGCGGGTTGGCGCATGGATGAATCGGCAAACCGTCACTTCCAATCCAGCTGTCCATGAAAGCCTCCTTAGGGCGTAAAAAAAAAGGGTCGCACGATTCAACATGCGACCCAGCGTACAGTATTTCTTCGTAAACTCTTTTCGTTCGAGCATGCTACCGTTTCATGAGCAGCAACCTCCTTATGCAGCGAGACGCGCGTCGCCGCCGTGAACTAAGGCCCGTCACTACACCCAACGCTCCGGGACTTCTGCTGTGCTCTTTAAGGTGTTTACCAAGCAGACCATTTATCCGCTCGTGCGTCGTTTTTCCATGTTCAGGTTACTGCACAGCGACCTGACGGCTGATATCGGTGGCCGTACACCGCACACTAACTGTGCGCGCCTAGACGTGTTCTTCAATGGCGCGCACAACGTCCTCCCAGCTATTCAGGCGTGAATTCTCGTCGTCACTATCATCCCGGTCACAACGGGCGGTCCGTCGCTGTCCGGGATGACCGTTGCTAGTGCTGACGCACCTGTCACACATCGGCCGCCCCATGATCCGGGCGGCAACCTGGCTCTGAATGCACAGGTTTCCTCGCCAAAAGCTGACGAGCTCTTGCCCGCATTCAGCGCAGTTACATACCTTTTGCTCTACCATCCTTGTCCCCTCAGTCTAAAAGGTAACAACCACCTCAGTTAATTTTGACGCACACGGGTGGTTTATTTAGTGGGTTGGAAACAGCGATGGTGCTGCCTTGCGAGGTGGCTCCGACTCAACTAGATTCGCACCTTGAGGATCGTGATACGCCAGCAGCGGCGGTGGCATTCTTTCGCTCATCGACCGCAAGCGTTCCTTCTGGGCCGTTTCGATCTTCGTTCGCTCCGAGCGAGCCTTACCGTAAGAGTGACCTCCTAGGAAACCCAGACCACCTGCGGCAGTAGCCAGCGCTAGATAGGCGGACAGGGCTTCTTGTCCGAACGGAAGACCCATGAATTCATTTGCGCTGCTGACAGCATCCGGCTCTGCGCTCTTTTCGAGTCTCTCGTAAAGCGCATCCAGCACGTTGTGGAGTCGATCGTACTCCGAGTTCTTGTTCATCAGTACGTTCGTGTACTCCTGCTTGGCCGCTTGCAACTCGCTGTCCAGTTCCTCTTTTCGACGCTTGTTGAGCAGCCAATCGATCAGCTTGTACCCGCCGATGCCTCCACCGATCATCCCGATTCCCAACGCCGTCGGATACATCGGATTGACATCAGTCAGTTGCCGAAACGAGTAGGGGGCCGAAGCTGGAGGTACCTTGGGCGCCGGAGGGCTTGCTGGATTAACGTTTGCCCGCTTCTCGTCTCGCCGCGGGTACTGAGTCGGAACAGGAACCATAGCCGGCGCAGAAAGAGATGGCACCGGTTTGCGCGTGGCTCTGCCGACTAGCTCCCCAAGACCCTGAAGACCTCGAACACCGGCACCGGCACCAGCCGCTGCCAACGCGCTGGCCAACACATTCTGGATTACCTGCTTGTTGGCATCTTGCGCCACGGCCGTATCGATTGCCATGTCGCCCGGCGATGCCTTTGGTTTGAAGAAGTTAACGAAGCTTTCCGTCCAGGTAGAAGGTTCAGGCATAGCTAGAAACTCCGCGGCACGTTCTCTGTAGCCAACTCCATATAGGGTTCGGCCCAGATAACAAATACGTAGATAGTCGGTTTTCCGTCTGTGCCGTCTACCCAGCGTTCGTTGTACCGCAGAATCTTGAACCAGTCGTTGGCCGCGCAGTCCAGTATCGTCTCGAGCGACCGAGGATTCTCCGCATGCTCCGGCAGTTTCTGCGTTGGATCGCTGGTGTCAAACGTCCCATAACGGACGTCAAAAACACGCTCAGTGGCGTCGTCAAACTCCCGATCCTTCAAAATCGGAAGAGCTCCGCCACGAAACGGAGCTCCATCCAACGAGGCACGGGACCAGTGGACGTTTCTTTCGTTGAGGTCTCGTTTGTACTTCAGGAAGCTCATAATTGTTGTGGTATCTTGCTGAGCTTAGCTCGCTCGATGTAGCTGTTGTAAAGGTCAAGCAGCTCACGTTCGCGTGCATCTTCCATGTCACTGTGGTCGTAATCTTGTGCCCGGGCCAGCCCGTAGCCTGCAGCAGCCCCGATAGCCGGAGGGCCTAACGTAAGTAACGGCACTACGCCTTTCCACAATGCCGACTCCGCGGCCGGCAAGACGGTGTCCTTGGCGAAGTTGACGGCGCCACCAAGGGCCTTCTCTCCGAAGAAAGCAGGCTTTTCCAGCAGCCGCTCAAGGAACTGCGTCGTCTCTTCGACAGTCAGTCCTGCTTCTGCGCACTTGGCCAACACGTGAACTTTGAACTGATTGCGATCCATGTTAGTTAATGATCGTGAAGTTAGAGGGCATGACAAAACGTTTCGGTCGTGCATTCAGCAACGCATGCGTTGCCGAAGGGTCATCCGGAGAACCTTGCTCCTTCGCCTTCTGGATCACGACCAACATTTGATCCACGAAGCTTTGAACCTTCTCTCGCTCCTCGAACATCCTGGCTCGCAGTTCTGCGCTTTCCGTGCCGTCAAAACGCAGCTGCATGTCGTTAAGCCCTTTGACGCGCTGCAACGCTTCCTGCCACGTAACCGAGTCATAACTGTTGTCACTGGCATCTTCGATGTGCACCAACCCCCGCTCTGCCCAGATACGTAAGCGGCCAAGCCGGGCAACAGAAACACGAGCGCTACCGAGCAAGTACATGGTTCACCTTTTTGCTAGTTGCCGAAAATGATTGGAATCGCGTTCGCGACGATACCGGCCCACATGCCGGTACTCTTCAGACGGTCCTGTGCTTCTTCCGGCATGCCAAGTAACGCGCCCAGTGCCTTTCCAACGACTACGCCGGAAGCGTAACCACTACCCATTCCCGCCGCCATTCTACCTATGTCACTGGGGGTCACGAAAGCCGTGTTTCTCTTTCCTGGCAGATTGGCTGCCCCAGTGACCAAACCGGTAGCCGCGGCCTGATACGCAGGCGGAAGCGGGCCAGCCACGCGCGGATCCTTCCAGATGACCTGGTTGAACTCGTTGACGTCAATGGGCCGCATAGCTGACCAGCCGCCTAGCAACGCATTTTTCTCCAGCAGCTCCGCACCCTTCATCTGCAGTTGCGGATTGGTGTACGGGTCCATCACGAAACGGCTGGGATTGATGTTAGGCTTCTTCGGTGGATCGAATTGTGTGTAGCCTGCCCTCCAGCTGGGCTCGAATGCCGACCTGCCTCCAAGCATGTTGGCGCCCATGTACGCCATACCTGGAGACGCGCCGAGCGCTGCGCCAGACAACGCTAGATTGCGGCGCAGCTTCTTCTTGTCCCAATCATCAGGCAATACGGCACTGGCTAGACTACCGGCACCGTAACCTAGACCGCCTCCGACAAGCCCGCCAAGCAACGTCGCAGTCAGAGGCCCAGGCGATAGCAGGTTGTTCTCGCCAGGGCGAAAGCCCAACCCGGTAGCCAACGACGTCAGGAGCGGCGATGCCGCCCCCTTCTCTAGAAACTCGTCTCGGTTGGCCTCGAACAGCGCTACGGCCGTCGCCGGGACTGACGCCCATTCGAGATATTCCGTCAAAGCCATGGCGACACCACCTATTGCTGCGGTAGTAACTGCGACATCAACTGCACGGCACGGTCGTGCGGATCAGTTACAACCGTGTCTCCGTGTTGTAGCTCTGCGTTAAGTCGCTCCATGCCGTAACCGTGCGGATCTAGACCGCGCATGAATTCGTCCGAGCCGTAAGCCCTCCGCATGCGCTGCTGTACGTTATTGTTCACACCGGCTAGGTATTGTCCAACGTTGTCGATCGGCGACTTCGCAACATCCCAGTCGACAGGCTGCGTCTTGAACGCCTCCTGCAGGAAAAAGCGTTCGGCATTCTTCACGATGCCCAACTCTGCCAGTTCGGAAAAGGTGAAACCTACGTCGACACCTTCCGACGCCTGCTTCACTCCGTCGTAGTCCTCGTGCAGCGCAATGAAGCTAGGAGCACGATACGCACCGCTAGGTAACTGCTGTTGTGACTTGATACGGGCGCGTCGTCCTACGAAGTCGTCCGGCCTTGAAGACATCGACCGGCGTACTTCGTCAGAGAAGCCTGTACCCACACGGCCTACGACTGGACCTTCAGGATCCAAAGAGTACTCGAACCCACCAGCGGCCACGTCTTTGTACTTTCCTTCGCCCGGGAAGATGCCGCGAACAAATACGTCCGAGTCCTCTGTTAGTTTGGCTTTGGACGGCTTTCCGTGACTAGGCCAGATGATCATGCCCTCGTTCGTCAATGGGTGCTCGCCGCCACGAATCTTCTGCCACAACTGCTTGGCCGATTCTGGATCGGCAGCTGCTTCAGACAGGTGGAACGTGTCCTGCGGCAGGTGTTGCAATACCTGCTCCATCATCTTGCGTCGTTCAGGTCGCGGAACAGAATGCCAGTCGATCTGGTTGTTCCCCAGCTGCTGAATGTCGTACAGCATGTTACGCAGCTTCACGCCCTGCGCGTCTTGCTTACGCCAGGACTCAGCTACGCCTGCATTCAAGATTCCACCCAGTTCCTGCGGTGGAATGACGGATGAATCATCCTTACGTACACCGTATAGCTCGCCCTTCAGAACGCTACCGACCAGCTCCGGCGGTATCTTCAACTGCGGGTTGCCTCGAAGTACCCTCTCGGTGTGTAGGATCGGACGGCCTGTCTCCTTGCTTTGGCGGTAGGAGACGAGTTCGACTCCGTCTTTCAACAGTCGAATAAGGCTGGAAGCGCCGTCTAGTTTGGCTTCTACCGAGTCTCCGCTTTCCATCTTGGTCAGGTAGTCATCGACCGCTTCTGCCGGCATACGCTGGTATCGCACCTTTTGGTACGGTACCGGCGCCGTCGGTGTTGTATTGATCAGAAGCCAGTCGGTATCTCGCTCCCAGCCCTTAGGACGCATCAGCACGAACCGTTCTGGGTGCTTCTTGTCGGCCAGCGTAAAGTGGATGAAGTCTGGTGAGCGCTTGGTAACGATCAGCTGACCTTCTCGTTGCTTCTTCACTTCGCCGGCACCGTATCCTTGAGGGATCCTACCTTCAAAGTCTTTGTAGCCGTACGAGTGCAGCGGTTGCCGTACCCACAACGTCTTTTGTCCGGGAGTGGGCAGCTCCTTTCTGGTAGCCCAGCTGAACAGGCCGAGATCAGGATTGCCTATACGCATGTCGTAATGAGGCCCTGCGCGCTCTGCCAGATGTCGTTGGATCAAGAACGTCATCAACTGGTTTTCTGGTACAGACTCGAGTGCGCCGTAGTTGTGTCGCGACGGGATACCCTCTGCGTAACTACCCGCCTTTTCGTAGGCGAACTCGCACTCGCCTACCAGCTCTGCAGCCTTGCTGACCTCGTTACTGGAAAGCACGTGTTTTCGACGGTAGGCGACAGTGATGTGGAACTCGTGGTCGCCATACGGCAGAGAGGTGAGCCCGTAGCTCCGGCGAAGCTGCTTCAAATCAGGAGACTGTACGGTCACAAACCACACGCGCGAGAACCTGTCTGATTGGCCGTGGGGTGCGACAGACTTAATCGGCCCCAGATTGTAGGAGAAACTACGGCCGCGGTCGACAATGTTGTCCCCGCCAATCGCTTCTACCTCGTCACGGGTCATGACGGAGATGTGAGCGTCCAGATCTTCTGGCAGCTCAGCCCCAGGCTCGTTGAGCGCAGAGAACAAGCCCCGTACGAACGCGTTAGGCACCTGCAGCAGTAACCATCCGCTGCCTGACAGGTATAACCGGCCGGACAGGCTGTAGGTAGCTACCGGCGCTTCTGCCTGTTTCGCGAGATACGCGTTGCCCAGATCGTAAAAAACCCGGCCGATATCGGCCGGGTTCGCATCAAACGGTAATGCTGTCATCGTATGATTACTTCTCGAACAGACGCTGAATAAGCCACACGACTAGGCTGGCGATAACGCTGGCCGCCACTCCCCAGATCGCACCGAGCTGTGCTGCGCGTGCATTCAACAGGGCGACGTCCTGTTGAACAGCGTTCAGCTCGCTGGATACGGCCTCTACCTTGTTGTTGGTGTCTTTCAACCCTTCCGCGACTTCCTTACGAACGCTTTCTGCGGAAGCGGCTATTCGCGCATTGATGGTATTGTGTGCATCCGCTAACCCGGCTTCCAACCTACCACGGGCCACGTCAAGTCGCTCCAATTCGGAAAGCACGAGTCTGCGATACTCACTCCAAGAGTCCTGTACTTGAGATGTGGAAATTGGTTCACCGTTCGGCATGGCCTGCCCTGCGCTTTCTACCATTCGACTTAGTTGTCATCCCCGCCACGCACAACGAACACGCTCGCAGCAGCTACGATTTCGTGCTCGTCACCAATGCATACGGGGATCGAACGTACGTACAGGTGTTTCTTTCTAGTGTCGCCAACCAGCAACTCCATATCGCACATCGGATAGCCTGACACTTCATCCGTTTTTGTGGTGTCACCAGACAACGCGCAGAAAATCGGTAGCTCCTTCGGCTTTAGTAGCTTCCCGGTTTCAAAGTCGCGTAAACGATACACCTGCGTCCATTTCTCAAGCGGCAATCCGTCAATCGGACCTGGAGGAAGTAATTGGACGGCGAGGTTATTCCACGAGTTCAGTCGCAAGGTGTGGTCGCAAACGATCAGTCCGTGAGGAGCCTGATTCATAATCGCGCGAAGCAAGGCGTCGCGCATCAAAACGTCGGCGGTTATCGGCGATTCTAAATCGTCAAGGCGACGGTTTAGTTCGAAAAGCTTGGCCAAATTAGCTGCTGGCATGTTGTCCCCTTGTTCCCGGCCCGAGACCGAGATTATACCACGGTTCAGTCGTCCGGATCGCCCATGAGGCACTTGGAGAAATCGGACAGCGCGTCATACCAGTCAGGCAAATCATCCCGACCTGTGGCTTTGTACCACTTCTGACACGACAAGCAGCTGAACGCTGGTTTCACAGAAAGTGGAGAAACTTCTTGCGTTGCTCCGCGGTGTTGTGGCTCCGTCGCCGTGTCAGCGATCAGTGTTGGACCTCGCACGCCGATCATGCGCGACAACGCTTCACCGAAGTCGAAGAACGAACAACAACCGGGATTGGCAATGTGGTAGACTCCGCTGGGTATCTCTTTGACATTCTTAATCAGCCACATCAACTCGTCGACCAAGTGTGGTACGTAAGTGAACGAGCGGTAGGCGCTGGCGGACAACACCATCTGCTGATTGCGAGGCTTGGATCTGTACACAGACTGGAATGAGTAGGCGAAGTTGTTGTGGGAACGCCATGGCCTCTCGTACAACATAGACGTGCGTACGATGAAGAAAGGCACACGTTTGTCCGTCGTCGCCAGCATACGAAATATTGCATGTTCCGCGGCCAGCTTGCTTGCAGCTACGTGTCCTGACACACCGTCAGCAACTGCCGACTCGGTCCACGGAGGCGTCGAGCACAGCGAGGTGAACTTCACCGTAGGGAACACGCTAGACGGTGTCAGCTGGATGAATGCAGCGTCGTAGCGAAGACAAGCCTCGAACACGTTGGCAGCACCGATCGCGTTCGTGGCATGACACGTTCCTTGACGATCTTTGTCGATGAGCCCGTAGAGACTCTCATCGGTAATGCCGGCCGCGTTCACAATCACGCTAGGCCGGAGTTCCTTCACCTGTTTGAGGACCGCTGCGCGATCGCGGACATCCAATACTTCACGATTCTTGATCAACCGGTGCTCTGGTTGCAGCCTATGGCGTATTTCGCTTCCTACCTGCCCTGATCCGCCAGTAACCATAACGCGGATCGGCACGCGTACGCTACGAGAAGTAGATTGCGCTTTTTTCGACATCGTGGTGAGCCAGTTCCGATGAGTAGCGAGAATGCAGCACCTGACGCAAGTACGTGCTTTGCTCGCGAGATAGAAACCACTTGTTCTTAATGTCACCACCGCAGCTGTCTTTCATGGCGCCCATGATGTGGTCCTGTGACCACGTGTTATCGCCATGTGCAAACCGAAGATAAAGATGCGAGTTACCTTGATGATGGTTTGGCAGGACAACCAGTTGTGACGGTTGATAATTGTTCAAGAACTCTACGTCTTCGCCCTTAGCGTTCGCGGGGTACGTCCGTCCGATCTTATTCTTGCAAAGAATCGTGCCCGGGATACCCGGACATACCTGTAGTGTCCAGCGATACGCGAACGCCGCATTTTCTAAAAAGCTATATCGCACTTGCCCATCCAGCAAGATGGCAATGTCGTTTTTGCCGCGCATCGGTATGGCCGATGCCTGATACCACATGCGCATCGGATGGTGCCAGTCGTCATCGTCCCATTGAATCCACCATGCGTCCTCCGACAAGCGCGACAGGGCTGCATTGCGTAGCGTGCCAAGCTTCGCGCGGCTTCCGGGCATGTGCATTTCGAACATCTGGCCTCCGTCACCGACGAGAAACGGCTTGTCGCCGGTGTTCACGACGATTAGCCGCTTGTTCGGGTACGTCTGCTCGACGAAAGAGCGTAACGACCTAGTGGCAAGGCTGCGTCTTTTGTCGGACTTGCCGGTGATCATCACCGCGGTGATTTCCGGAAGCATGGGTGTAGATTCCATATTTTTTTATGGGATGTGCCAATAGCTAAAAGAAAGAGGACCACCTTTCGGTGGTCCCCTCTCCGCAGCCTCTACTTCTTGGCCGTAGGCTGGCCGACCTGCATCGCCTGCTGCAGGGACTCTGCCAGACGACGGTCGGACACACTGGACATAGCGCTTTCGATCGTCTGACGCACGTCCACGCGCGCCGCATCTAGCTTTTCACGCAGATCCTGAATGATCTCGTTCGAGTGGGACAACCGGTCGTTCATGGCGCTCTTCTCGGCTTCTGCCACGCGAAGGGCAGATTCCTTGTCCTTGATCAGCAAGGAAACCTGGTTCTCGTGCGCAGCGCGCATCTGCGCCGTGGCGGTAGCCACCGCCTCGCGTACGCGAGCGTTAAGTACCGCATCGAACTCACTGACGCTCTTGCGCAGAGCAGCCACATCGTCCTCAATCGCCTGCATTGCAGCTTCTCGCTTCTGCAATGCCTCTTCGCGTTCGCGGGTTCGTGCATCTTCCTCGGCCTGGGCTTTGGCCTTTCTGATCTCAAAATCCGCATCGAACTTCCGCTGGGCGACGTCAGATTGGAACTTCAGATCTTCCTGCATCCGCTCCAGCTGCTTACCGTGATCTTCGGTAGCTAACTTGAGCTGCTCCTGCACGGCGGCAATCCGCGCGTTGATTTCTTGTTTCTCGACTTCCTTTTGCGCACGGAACGTCTCGAGATCCTGCGCTTCCACTGCCAGATCGAACAGACTCTTCAGCTGTCCCTGCTTGTCGGCAATCGTGGCATCCAACGCCGCCAAGCTATCGAAGTGCGACGTGATCGCAACTCCGATGTCGCGTAGCGACTCCTGCACCAACAACGACGCGCTGGCCAGCTCGTCAAGCACCTTCTTCGGGGTGAGGGTGCTTGCGATGCCCGCCGCGGCCACAGCGGCGCGCTGTTGCGATCGCGTCTTCCGGGGAGTCGCGACCTTCTTGTTCGTGGACACAGCTACTGCGGCCTCTTCAGTCTTCGTCGACTTGTTCATAACATCCTTCCAAACAAACTACACACTGACAAAACAAACAGATACACCGGTGCCGAAGGACTATTCTAAGTCGTCCTCCCAATCACCGTCGTCCCAGTCGTCTTCTTCGTCTTCGAGGTCGTCGTCCTCGTCGTCGTCTTCGAAGTCGTCCTCGTCATCGTCGCCCCAGTCGTAGTCAGCATCGTCATCGTCGAAGTCGTCGTCGATGTCATCGTCATCGTCGCCTTCGTCGTCGAAATCATCGTCATCGTCGAAGTCGTCGTCGATATCGTCATCGCCTTCGGCAATCAGGCACCCGCGCCTGTTACGTGGAGTCGCCGCGTACGCTTCGTCGTCGTCCCAACGGTCAGACAGATCAAACCAATCCTCGTCGTAACGCATCACCATATCCCCGATACCTCCCGGATTGTTGCTGCATAGCACTCCATAGCGTCGCACCAAACGCTTCGCGCGGCGTTTGTGTGCGTAGAACGTGCCGACCTGCCAGCACGTTCTTGTTTCCGCAGAAACAGAAATGGATCACTTCGTCATCCCGTGACTGGATGGAATTCTTCCTGCCGCAGGAACAAGTGTACCTAATCGTTGGTACGTTTTTCTCTGTCATTGGCGATAGCCTCGTCTAGGGCTTCATCGAATCGGTCAGTGTCGCCTGCAGGTACTAAAACCTGCCACACGTTCTCGCGTCCAATGCGCGTTGCGTACTTCAACAAGTACTCCATCCGCGCACGCAGGAGTTCTAGCTCTGTCACGTTCGCGAGTACCTACGGCTGGCCGTTCTTGCATCTAGCCAACCTACATGCCAAGCGATCCTCGAGGCACCACTACCGCCTGTCGGATACGGACAGTCGTCCATCGACTGCCCTTCCTCGAAAGCACCGCGTCCTTCGGTGTACTCTCTCGAAGAGTACAAAGACGGGTCGATCTTGGTCCGTTCTGTCTCGGAACATTCCGATGACATGTTACTCTCCGAAAATAGTTGATCGAACTCTAGCTACCTCATGCGCTACCGCGTCCGAATACCGCCGAAACTGCTCGGTAGGCTCCGACTGGAAACGAGCATCCAACCAGTCTATATAGAAATTTTGACCACGAGGCAAGGACTCGATGTGTGACAAACGCACAATGCGAAGGTCATCTTCGCGTACGCCCAGCAGGCTGGCGTAGTCGACAGCATCGCTGTACTCGCACGTGGCCTCCGTTTCCGAGAACTTCAGCCTAAGCTTTGGCACCCTGCAGTGCCCGATGACCGGCCTTGAGAATCCGATCTAGGAGTTTCGCACGTTCTCGCTTGGCGCCCACGTCGACACCCAGCCGCAAATCGAGCTCTCGTAGCTGACCAGCAGGACCACGACGAAGACACAGTTCAGCCCGACGCTGTGCCTGTTCCTTGCGCTCACGCACACGTAAAGAATTGCTTCCCACGATTCCTCCAAAGTGCTAATCGCTGATGAGCTGACGGCGGCGCCGAGTTTCCAACAAATCAGCCGCGATGATCTGCAGCTTACCTGTCATGTCGGCCAACCGCGCCTTACTTGACCGCAGAACCTTAGGCAGGCTCTCTGCGTCGACACCTCCTTCGTGAAGTACCGAGTCGAGGCGTTTGAATATTGCCTCGAACTCCGTACCGCCAAGGATTCCGTACCTCAACGTCTTCTCACGGAACTCATCGAGTACCTTAAAGAACGCATCCGTGCGAGTCCGGTGAAACGTCTTCTTCTGCCCGGACTGATAGTTCTGTAAAGACTCGATCGTACTACTGAGCTCGGTCGTCAGCCATTCGACGATGTGCGCCGCTTGCTTCTGCGCAACGAGTCGAATCTGCTCGTCATGGATCGCGCGTATACGCGCCTGCTCTGACTTGGAAATAAAGCGATACTCAGACGGTAAATCCTCCAACACTCCGTGTGGAGTGAAGTGGACGTACAGCTTCGCACCGACCTGCGAAGAAGACGGATAATGCGCTTCGTTAAAGCAATCCTTGAGCGACGACCGGCAGAACGCAATGATCTGCGCCCAGTTAGACTGTACCTTGTCGACAACCTTCTTGTAATCGGCAATGTGCCGATGCATAGTGTCGGTGAAATCGGACACCTGCTGAGCGAACACTTTGTCGATGTCGTCAACAGACATGTTGGCGTAGTCGATCTCTGAATCGTCCAGCATGAATATCCGATAACCGTCAGCGGCTGCAGCCAGCGTCAGCTTCTCGAACTCAAACCGAAGCTGTAACGCCGACTTCCTAAGATCAGGAACGAACGGAGTGCCGTCCGGGTATACGACCTGCTTAGGTCGGATATTGTCTTTGTCGGCCTGGATGCCGGCACCGCGGATCATATCTTCTTTCTTGTCCTCGGACATGGCTCGGATAGAGCCAAGAGATCCAAGCGACAATGAATACTTTCGTCCGAGCCGTCGAATACAGTCTTTCGTCTTTTCCGACGGCTCGAAGCCCGTAGCCGGTTTTGCTTTTTCAACCGGCTGCTGGGCATCGCTAACGGGAACAGCGGGCTGTCGTTGTCGGTCAGAAGGTTTTTGCCTTCGAACTACCGCGACGCCTCGCTGCATCTTTACAGGCATTACGACTCCTTACGCATAATCCTTCTGCGGCCAGCATGTAAACCTGGAACGGTTTTATTGCTTGCCACGTTGTGTGAATACGTGCCTGCCTTGTTGGCATCGAGCACCTTGCCTGACGCCCATTTGCGCAGAGCGTCGATGGACTCCCCGCCGGTCGCGGTGATGGGCACTACGAACGCGGCCGCATGCTCAACAGAACACTCGAGGACAGCCGCCATACGACAACATGCGCGAATCTCAGCACCAGTCCATTGATCGTCACGAGGACGCTTTGAGTCCTGGGGCAGGTCAAACTGGCGCAAGCAGATCTTCCAGATCTCGTCGCGCTGTGCTGCGGTCGGCAGATCGACGAAGTACGTAGCGTCGAAGCGCTCGGCGCGCGTTAACGCCAATGGAAGGCTTTCCGAGCTGTTACACGTGGCTACCACGAACACGTCGGACGTATGGTCGTTCAACCACGTCAGGAACGTGCCGAGTAGCCGCGACGATACGCCGCCGTCAGAACGACCGGAGGACTCTCCTCCGTCCGCGCCGGCCAAGGCTTTCTCGATCTCATCGATCAGCACGATACACGGGGCCATTGCATCGATCGTACGGAATGCCCGACGAGCGTTGGCTTCCGTCTGGCCGACGATACCTCCCATCAAGGCACCGATGTCTAAGATGATCGTCGGCCTGTTCACTTCGTCTCCGAGAGACTTTGCGAACTGGCTCTTTCCGCACCCGGGAGGCGAAAGCAGCAACACACCTTTAGCGCGTTTCTTCGGATCAGGGTTCCTGCGCTTCAGTGCGCGTTTCGCAAGCTTCTTCAGCTGGTCCAGTCCGCCAAGGTCGCTGAGCTTGTCGTTACCTCGGTGGACGGTAAGCAGCCCGCCTCCGGTAATGATTTGCGTCTTTGCGTCCCAGATGACCGATGGCGTCAGTTGTCGTGTACGTACCACCGACAGGGCAAACGCGTTCTCGGCCTCCATTGTCGTCAGACCGCCGGCAGCTTCCACCGACGCCTGCAGTACCGCCGGGTCGAGCTCCTTGATGAGCTCATCACCGGCCACTTCGATAGCCAGCTGGCGCAGCTGCTCGTGATTCGGCAGCGAATGGGTTATCAGGCTCGTGTAGCGAGACACGTCATCGTTGACCTTGTCGACTGGCGCTACAGTTATGACACCGTACGTCGTGTTCGTGGAAGATGGTCGTCGACCGTCCATCACGATATTCTGAATGGCCTGTATGGCCCGGATGCTGTTCGACATTTCCGGCCGGTGGAAATTGTTCAGAACCAAGTAGAACTTGGCTCCTCGAACCCCGACCGTGTCAGGACCATCAACTCCGTCTGCATTATTGCGCCCGATTTCCTGCACGATAGCGGGCCACGCCCCGAGCAGGTCGAGCGGCCTGCCTTTGAAGCTGTCCAACCCATGTAGAGATGTACGCAGCAGCGGCGCGCGCACTGGCGCCAAACTATCGCCAATGCGCACCATGTCGGTACCTGATTCTTCCTCTTCGACCGGAACAGCTGCACCGGCACGATGCCAGTACCGTAACCCGGCACTGAAATCCCACAAGAGGAATACGACGCGTGCGTCGGTCTTTCCGTCTTCTTTGGTAACAATGTTCTCGAGCTGCACGAGGTGTAACGATCGATACACCTCTTCCGGCTCTGCAGAACTAATATGGAGACCGGAAAAGCCGGCTCGCGCGTGTTCGTTCACGTCGCGAGCCAGCGGATCGGTCGCCAATCTATCCGAGGTGGACATTGGCATCTGTTTCTACGTTGCACTCCGCTTCGAAGAATTCGGGTTTGTCGTCCTTTCGCAAGACGTTCAGCTTTAGCTTGGTGGCCAGCGCGTCCAGTGCCGCTTCGCACGTCGGACCACGGTAACCTTCCGCCTCCATGCTGAACTTCTTGGTAGTACCGTTCACGGTGAACAGGATTGCCTTACCCACGGCACAGCTCCTGTAACTGTTCGAGTGCTTCGTCCGAGCCGCACAGCTGGATTGAGAACTCGTTTTGCGCGGTAAACGTCGGATCCGTAAACTGCAGATCCGCAATACCTGACTGGGTCAATTCGATGACCGGCTTGAGCTGCTGTGCTGCGGCGTTCGCAGAGATGAAGCAGTCCTTAAGCCAAGAGATGTCTCCGTCGAGGGTCAACGTGCGCCTGACCGTATCGACGCGCAAGTGAGTCTGTAGCCTGCTAGTCCAAGGCGTCAACCTTTTGAACAGTGGCGACGTGGACGGGACTGTGACTCCGAACGTACCATTTACGAGTTCGGAGTATTGCAAACCGGCTAAACGGCAAGTTGCCGGAACGTCGATATCGACGATTTCCGGCAACTTCGCCGAAATGACACGCGACATTAGAGGTATCGCGCAGCCGTGTGAAGGGCCTCAGCAGCCCGCATCGCCGTTGCATAATCCAACGGGAAGCTGGCCTGCTCAGCACGGCACGTATTCTGTGCCGCGACTTGCTGAGCTAATTGTTTCGCGATGGCTTGGCACTCCTGGCGAATGACACCACGAATGGCACCACTCAGGTGACCCGACAACACCGCGGCCGACGCTTCGGAAGTACCGATAAGCGCCGGAACCGACGCCGGCACGTACGGAGACGGCGTTACGGCTGCGCTGCCATTAACGTGTTGGCGGCGATTATCCACCGCCTTCCGCCGTGCGACGACGGCGGCCAGCCTCGCCATATGTTCGCGGCCGCTCTTTGTGGCTGCCAGCGAGGTCGGGTCAATCCGACGCTGGCGAACCAAACGGTTGAAGCTACGCGTCACTTGGCTGTGCGTAGCACCCAGTTCCTCAGCGATTTTTTCTCGCGACACTCCTTCGAGCAGTCGTAGCTCGACGAGTGGACGCAACCTCGGCGACTTCTTCTTGGTTGCCTTTGCCTGCATCAGCAGCGCTCCTTTCGATTGCACACGCCTTCAACAAAAACTTCCTGATCACGACGTCGTGACCAGTGAACGCCTCTCCGGCGCTCAACAAGTGCAAGCCCTTGTCGTAGGGCAAGCCTAGGTCCTGGCATAGCTTGGTAAGTGGTGGTGCCAGGACAGTAGATCCAGTGACGTAATGCCACAAAGTCTCAAGCGGGTAGTACATGCGTCGGCTGTCCAGTTCCATCCTGCCGCAAACAGCCTGTACGAACTCTGTGCGCAAACCTCCTCTTCCGTCATCGACAGCGTTAGCCCGTGTACCTAAACAGAACGTCGCGAAGCCTGCTTCTCGCAACTCGACGATTCCGCGAAACACGAACTTCAGACATCCGAACTTTCTCATACCAGACTGAGCTTTCCGGCAGGGGCGCCTCCGTAGTGTGTGACCTGCGACGGGTTCATGAAGATGCGGCCCAGGCCCATCTCACGCATGCTGCGGTGAAACGGCACGTGCTCGCAGTCGCCGCCGCTGTAGGTGCAGCGCTTGAACGCTTCCATGCGATACACCCCGAGACCACCGAAGCACGAATTGACTTGTGTGCATTGTGAGCCGCGCGGCCAGTACATCGGGTTGATTACTGTCGGGCTCTGCGGTACGTCGCTTCCGAGCAACCTGAAGGCCCAGACGTCGAAGTAGACCGGCTTGCCCGGCTCATCCCCATAGCTACGAAATAGGATTCCGTTGCTGCCGACCATGTCCCAACCGGTATGTCCAAACGTGTTGGCCACACCGTCAATCGAGAAACCGCCGGTTAGGTCCATGTCCACAACGATCACGTACGGAGCATTGCACCGGATGACTTCCGAACGCAGTTCGTTGCGGTACGCAGCCATTCGTGACGCTCGGTCCAGATCTCGCGTCTGCGGGTTCACAGGATCGCCGCGGTCTCGCCCGAGAACGACAACGCGCGGATTTCTACTGGCCCAGCCTTCGAGTGCCAGACGCGTGAGATCGGCGGAATCGTTCTCGTAAACGAATACGTTGTACGAACTGAAACGCCTGCCCAGGCGCTCGATGTTGTCGATCGTCTGCTTCAAACGATTTCCGAGATTCCTCGCCAGTCCGCAGATGATGACTGGCAGGTTGAGCATGGTTGCGTAACCGCGCGAAACCTTTTCGTCATGATTGGCTTTCAGGTGCTCTGGTATCGGAAAGAACTCATCGCAAAACCCCGAACCTGATCGCATAGTTCAAGCACCTCCAGAAATACATTACGTTCGCGATGTACTCATGTTCCAGCCGCTGTTGCATGCCGACGCTACCGCCAATCGCGCCTTGGCTGTCTGGCCAACCCATGGTCAACAGCTGCATCGCGTGAGTCGTGTGGTGTGCGAGCCTGTCCAATGAGCGGCGCAGCCACGGATTCCCGTGAAAGTCGAACCGCGCCAGACGTTCGACAACGTCGTCGCTGCTGCCGACCAACATGTAGCGATCAGCACGTAGACGCGACAATAGCGCCTCCGCTACAGTAGGTGACAGCACGCGGTGGATCGTGCCGCTGAGAGACTCGAACAACTTGTCTTCAGTGTTCGGTATTTCCAGCCGAAACATGGCTGGAGACTGTGGTGTCGAGTACGTCACAAAACAATGCCTCCTGTGGGATGGGCTAAAGGTGGCCGTCACAGAATTATGACGCACAGGAGGCAAGAATTTAAGATGGGGCTAGATGGTCGCACAGAAACCGTTTTACGATGCAGATACCACCACTAATACCTTGCACCCGCGTTTCCGTTCGAGCGGCGTTCGATTTAGGAGGAAAGGAACTGCTCGGTTCAGCAGGAACTCCTGTAACGCTCCACGACCATCCGGAGCAGCGATGAAAGGCGCATCACCGAGAACCGCTCGACGCGAAGACGACGCCCGTCGCCCGGCCTGGGACCTCTGCCGGGACGCATCTCACCCCAGTTACCGGATTCTAACCGGGGTGGGCTGCATGGGTCAAAGCCATACCTGCAACACGCCAATTGCATATTTTTTTATTGAAAGGTCGCACAGATGGAACCTGTCTCAATGACGATCGCCTACATCGTCAACAGCGACGCCTATCGTGAGCTGAGCATGTCGATAGAGTACATGCGCAACTTCCCTGGGCTGAAACACATCATTGTGCTCAACACGGCCGGCGAAGAAACACCGCCTGGAGATCAGATGGTGCAGTACGTGTCGCACAATTTCGGACGCGGAATGGACAAGCAACCGGAGGACGGCGGCATAGACGAAGTAGCCGCGCGCAACTACATGCGCGAGTTAGCCATCGGTTGCGGTACTGAGTGGTGGATGTTTCTGGACGCAGACGAAGTCATGCAGCACGAGGCTTGGTCGGAGATAGCGAAGGCACACGCCTACAACTACGTCGCAGCGTGGTCGTCACGTATCAACCTGAGAAGCCCAGAGCTGCACGTGCACGAACATCCACCGATCCGCATGCGAGATATCGGACCCATGCTGGTAGACCCGCAACTACGCATGTTCGCCAGTCAACTGGGTGCTCATTTCGTACCGATGCCGGCCGAGGTAGTGGGTCACCTAAGCAACAGGACGTTGCACACCAGCATCGTACCGACCATGCCGGAAGTCTATCTGTACGAGCGTACGTGGAAATGCGAACAGCCGTACTTGCTGCACTTCAGACACTTCCTGGAGCCACGACGTTCAGAAGACGGATACTGTCACAACAACCGCATAGGGCGTTGGCACATTTCCAACGTACCCAACGGAGTGAAAATACCAGAACAGTACCTAATCGCGTGGAATTCTCAATGTGAGTCGAAGGGGGCAATACGCCTCAGCTAGTGCGAGCTCCACAACCAGTAGTGCATCTTCCACGCCGGAGATCCCGGCTCGACGCGAGGATGTCGGATAAGCTCAGGTTCCCTGAACCCGTAGCGCAGCAGCAAGTCGGTGACCAATTCTCCGTTCTCCTCGCTGTGTATCTCTACAAGTATGTTAGGCCGCACCGCCAGTACGGACTCGGTGGCGCCGGCCAGTACGTCTAGCTCGGCACCCTCCACGTCGATCTTCACAAAGTCGATGCTGAACTTGCGAGTAGCTCGCGCCTGCAGATCAGCGATGACGTGGTCCAGCGTCAAACACGGTACAAACGTGTATCCCAACGGACCGCCTTCCGAATCGTTGCTGTAGACCGTGGATGCTTCCGTGTTGTTGTAGATATGCAGCTTCTGTAACGGTACCTTGTCGGTAGGTCTACCGAGCAAGCAAAGAATCGGTGTACAGTTACCGTAGTACGCGCATCGCTTGAATAGCTCCGCCGTACACGCCGGCTGCGGATCGAATGCAAAAACGTGATTGAAGTTCGCATGCATCTGATCCACCCACGTACCTACGTGAGCACCGACGTCCAAGAAAACGTCACCGCGTACCCCAACTACCTTACTCAGCCATGACTCGTGGATGTGCATATGCTGACCACCCGTCCCCGTTGCTGCCTTGTGATGATGTACACGCCGGCCGAAGCCCACCTGATGGAGCTATCCGTCGGCGTAATGTCAAACTACCACTGGATCGATCTCATCTTACTGCTGGACACGACGAAGAAAAAGCCGGACCACTGGAAGACGCCGAAAGTGTACGAATACGGCTACAACTGGGGCAGCGGTTTTGAGAAACAGCCGGAAGATGGTGGGTTCAACGAGATAGCCGCAAGAAACGCGTTGCTAGACGCCGCCTACAACATGGGCGCCAACTGGATCATCTGCGCAGATGCAGACGAATTGTTTCGCATAGAGACCGGCAGTCTGATCGACGCCGTGGAAAAAGAAGGAAAGTCACACATCTGGTTCGCGTGCTATCCGGTCGTCAACCCGCACCAGTACGTACTCGTGCCCGACTACCTGCGTCACATCTCGGCATTCGGCGGCAGTCTACACGACCCTCACGTACGCGCATTCCGCACGCAGGGAACAGTGAGGTACATGCTGAACCCGCACGCGATCACGCAAGGATGGACCAATAGGACGATGCACTGCTGGTTGGCGGTTAACGAAGGTGACCGCGGTGCAGGGACTGCCGAACAGCTACACCTGCACGCGCGACACATGTTCGTACCGAAGCGAAACGTGGTCACTGTCAACAGCGAGCACATCCACCAGCTGGCCAAACCATTGCCAGACGAGTACGTAGAAGCCTGGAAGCGACAAGAAGGGCTATGACTTGTCAGGATCCTGTTGTGCAGCCGCGCGCAGAATACATCCGCAGTCGTCGAACGACTTGTTGTGCTTCGCGCAGTATCCAGAGGCCATCGGCGATAGGCCCAGCTCCTTCAGAATCTTGCGCGTGTCGGTCGACTTGTGGGCCTCAGACAAGTCGATCATGGCCAACCATCGTTGTACGACGGCCAAGCCGACATGATTCAATTGAAAACCACGGATCGTTTCACCAGCCAACGGTTTGATCGTCAGCAGTTTCGATTTGCTGTTGAATACGAGTTCCGCGTTGCACTCTACCAGCGTCAGACGGTAGTCCATGACGTCTCCAGTATCGACATGTTGGTGCATGTCTCGCCCCACCTCGGTGAGTCCTTGCTCACGGTTGTAAGTCTACATCACAGAATCCACAGGTCCTACGTGGACAATCCCTGGTTTCTGAAAACACGATCGGCACCTGCGCATCGTCAAGCACGCGTTGTACGTCTTCAAGCGTCGTAGCCGGGTTGTCGTTGAACGCGTGGATAAGCACCGCATCACCGTATTTCTGCACGCGCTCGGGGAACAGCTTGCTGATGGCTTCTCGCACCTTACCCGACCACTGATCGGCGCCTTCGGCCTCCGGGTGCATTCTAGCCACGTTTTTCAAGGCGGAGTACAGACAGGCTGTGCGTTCTTCAATACTGCCTACATCATTCTGCACCCACCGATAGCTAAATATCGACATTGAAATTAGCCTTCCTACTTGATTGTGTCGCCGCTGCCCCACCAATTTAGGTCTATTCTACCCCAATAAAAAACCCGGTCACACGCGAGAGGAGCATGTGACCGGGCGACTGGAGCACCTCGGCAAAGGTGTACGGCTCAAGAAAGCACTCGAGGTGGCTTGGATACCTCGCCTACTTTGGACCAACGGTTCTGGTAATAGCCAGTATCGTAGTAGATAAAGAATTCTACCGCACAGGAAGTTATTGCGCCAGTTGCCGGATCTTGTCTCAGCCGGCAGATGCCACCGCCCAGGTGAACCTCGATGGAGTTTTTTCGGATAAACGGACTGGCATCCTGCGTGCAACCTGTCTGAATCGCATGCACGTTGCGGATCACGTTGTACGACAGCTTGTGATAGTGCCCGATCAGCAGCACGGCTGGTTTCGTTCCACCGGAAAACGCCTCGACGATCTTCTGCGGTTTGTAGCTGTGCGCGTAGGCAGAACCGCCTCCTGGGTGCATCAGCAGCATGTACGCCGACTTGCCAGAAGTCGCATTTCGCAGCTCGATGTGGGCCTCCATAAACCCAAGGTCGTACCAGTCAGAACGTCCGAACTGCTGCATGGCGTTCTGTGCGTACTTCCCGACGTCGAGCCCAGCTACCTTCCCCAACCAGCCTTCGTGGTCGTCACCGTGAACGGAGTAGGTCGTGATGCCAGAGCGTTGCGGGAAATGTTCCGCCATGTAGTTACACTGGTCGCCGAGACCGTACCGCAGCAGGTCGTATCTATTGACGCGACACTCGCCGTCGATCCAGTTGCCGGCGTTGAACACTTTCGTGACACCGGCTTCAGCAAACTTGTCGTACAGGTCGTTGAGTACGTCCAACCGTTCGTACTTGCTGCACAGATGCTGATCCGACGAGAAACCGAACAAGAACAGGTTGTTCTTGTCGGAATCGTAGATGACGGGACGACCGCCGATCGCCGGCGCCGTGTCTACCAGCCAGTGCTGCCCGGCTAGACGAACAAGCCATCCGTCGTCACGGAGCTTTCCGATGGTCAGCAGCACTTGCTCTGGATGCGTGTTGAAGTGCTGCGAGATTTCTTCAGTTGTTCTACCAATTTTGCAGGACCGAATGAAGGCGCGCAAAGAGTCCTGGTCTAGAACGGCGGGTTGTTGCTTCTGTTCCGGTGAGCACAGATCGTCAAGAAGTGACATTAGTCGGTCCCTGATTTGTTCTTATGCAGGGCGTACCGACGTATCCATCCTCGAAACGCGGATGCTGTCGGGATCGCCTCTGGTGGAAGGTTGAAACGTTTCTTAGCCCTGGCCAATATGTCCGTCGGCTTCAGCTCTGCCGGCAGTCTCTTGTCCTTGCTGACAATGGCCTCACAGACAGCGAATAGCTCCCGCTTGGCGTTGTCCGGCCAATGCTGGAACCATTTGTTCCTCGCAGAGAAAGGCACCAGCGTCTCGTCCATCAAATCACCAAGAAGAGAAGAACCGGGAGGCAGCACATTGTCCGATGAAGAGTTTTCCATGGTGACACGTCCTTAAGTGTTGTGAACGACCCCGTAACAGCGCGAGTACCACACGCCCCAGGTCTCCGAATGCTCGTCGGAACCAATAGACGGGTGAGGGAAGTCGAGAATGTGGGCGAACTCATGAATGAGTGCGTCCAGCCTCGCATCCAGATCTTTGGATGCGTCGATCAGCACGAGATAGTGCCCGTCGTATTCTGCAGAATACCCCTGACACGCGCGGCCGGGGTGGCAGTTAGGCATGTTGGCAATGGTTCGAATGACTACGGGCTTCGGCGTCTTAAACGCCTTCCGTAGTCGGGCGATGCACGCCAGCCAGTAGCTGCGCTCTTCGCGGCTCAAAACGATCTTGGAACGTTTGGCCATGCGTCGCCTCCGAAACGCAATCGAACCACACCGATAACGATATCTTATACTATCGAACCGGAGGCAATAGCTAAAAAAAGGGATCATGCTTTAGCATGACCCCCTTGCGAACGGGCACATCACGCCATCGCGGGTTCCGCGGGCTTGCGTGATTGCTTTGACAACTTCGCTTTGAAGTCGTTGGGGAACAGCACCGCCAACGTATCGAGGGAAATGAACTTCGCCAAGCGGGCCGTGGCCTTTGCCTTCCGCTGAGGCGGTGCCGCCATGTGCAACGCCCGTAGCTTCTGGCGTAACACATTGATCCCGACCATGCCGTCGGTGACTAACGGCTGCTCACCGTCAATCTCTAACCGAAGGTGGTCTGGTGGGAACAAACGAAGCCCGCGGACGTTGTCGTCTGACAGACTTCGTTCGGCGACCGCGTAGTCACGCGTAGGAAGCGTAAGCGTAGTTACCGACTGTGTCACAGTCGACTCGAACCTCTTTGTCACGTTGTTTGCCCGAGGAGCACTGCGCACGTGAACAACACGATGTAGCGCTACACGTGGAAACTGCGCCATAGCCGCATCGTGCTGCTGACGGAAACTTTCAGCAGCGACCAACATCAGCTCGAGGACGTCTCGATTCACGAGGCTGACAACGACATCCGGAGAGTCGGCATGTACCAGCGCGGCACACGTTGCCCGACGCGGTAGGTACTTGTTTATCGTTTCGTTACCGACCGGCTCGAAAGTCAGCATCAGGCGATTGTCGTAAAAGTCCATTTCCGGCCGCACGACGGTGGTGCCGTGAAAGAACATCCGGTTTCCTGTCTCAGGCAGGAGGAATCCGAAGAACTTTTCACTATCGAGAAACCCCACCGAGCCGAAGCGCATTCGCAGCCTGTGTCCGGCCAGATCTTCCGGCGTGGCCATGGTCGCACGATCACTGACTCGCAGAAACAGGCTGTTCGTTTTTACTGGAAGCATCGTTGCGTCCTTGAAAGAGTAACAGAGCACTACTTCCTATCACCGCAACCATTGCGTATAGGAAGACGAAAGCACAAAGCAAAACGCGGAGGGGTGGACCTCCGCGTCGCTTGCAGTCGTGCTTAATTCTCCGCAGCAGCCATGCGGAGCAGATGCAGGTCTCAAGAAAGACCAGCAGTACGAGTAGATCGGAGAAACGCATCTACAGAATCGACTACCGTTGGTTGTACTTGTCGGGCGTGGTTGGAGTTCCACGGCCTCGGCAGAAGGCAAGCATTGCCTCCAAAAGCAATGAACGATGTCACGTTCGACGTCCTATCGTCGACCAAGAAAGCGCATGAATGCGCACAGTGCCGTTTTGCCTTAGTGAATACAACATCGTCCGACAGCTTAGGAAACCATCTACGCAGCCACTGGGCTTTTCCCTCAATGCATCCCGGCGTATCGGCCGGTGCCGTCAGGAAGCAAAAGTGGTCTTTTCCGAACGCGTCCAGAAGGTATTCCACTAGCCAAAAAGCTTCAGTCGTCGGCTCCAAGTCCGCCCAGAAATCAAGGTCGACTTCGGCCCAGAATTCTTCGTCGCTTAGGCCAAGTAGGCCCGCTAAGTCCCAAGCTTCATCACCGACCGACGTGGTGTATGGCGACTCTCGCCGATGGTGATCTAGTATGCCTTGGACGAAGTCGGCAACTACGCCATCCATGTCGCAGAAACAAACGGGTGATTTTCTCAACCGTTGAGCCATCGCACCATCAGCATCACTGCTGCGTAAAGGATGGCCAACAAACCGATCATCGTAACATCAATGCGCGTCACACAGTACCTCACAGTTTGTGCGAGTAGTAACAAGCTCACCACAAGATTATGACGCGCGTGTTCCAGTAATTTATTGAGCAGCAAACGTCGTCTGCGAAATATCTTCACCGGCGGCCCTCCTTGCTTCCTCGAGTAGTTCTCGTTGTGAATTGTAAGCCTTGCTCGCCGCGTCGTATTGCTGACCCCACGTGGCGCCGTCCGGAGCTCGCCCGGCCGATTGAAATGCGTCTAGGTAGCGCTGACCGTCATTGCGGTCACCGATTGCATCCTTCAGTTTCTTCATCATCGAGTCGTACGGATTCGCAGTAGCGTACGCACCGTACCCGGCCAATGCCGGCGCAGCCAACAGGCCGGCCGTAGCCAGCGGTCTGTTGCCAATAGCGAGACCGGCCAACCCGGCGCCACCTGCCGCTCCGGCAGCCATCAGCCAGTTCTTCGTTGGTTGTGGTAGCGAATCCCAAGTGGCGGTGATCGCTGGCATCAATCCGCCATCCGGCGCGCGGTAGTGCTTCAGAAAGGTATTGGCTGGATCACGCAACGGTTGTGGCAACTCGTTGATGTACGAATCGAGCGTGCCTGCAACTACCTGATTGCGAAGGTCAGGATTGTTCTTGATGATGTTAGGTAGCACATCCGGGTTCTGTTTCGCTACAGCGTTCAGCAGCGGACCGGCTGCTTCCATGCCTTTACCGGTGGCCATGCCTGCGACAGCAGGCAATACCTCCTTGCCGACCGGATTGCGAGTCAGCCACAACGCGGTGGCTGCCGTCGGAGAAGCCGCCGACAACACGTCCTGGGGTTTGCCTTCCATGGCACCCTCGAACTCGTTAATAGCGATGTCCTTCGCGTTCAGAGCGTTGTGACCGACAAACCCAGCTGTAGCCATCGCGGTGGCCGGCAATGCCAACATCCGCGCAGCGCCGGGCGCCATGTGCGGCAAACCGACGCCGCTAAGCAAACGGCCAGCCGCGGGGCCTGCGATAGCTGCGGCAGGAAGTAGGTAGCGATACTTCGTATCGACGCCCGAGTAGTCTTGCGCGATCTGATCAGCGTAGGAACCAGCGCCATATCCTCCGGCAGCATTAAGTGCTCGAAGTCCCCATTTACCGGCAGTACGCCACTTGCTGCTGGGATCCAACACGGTGGCGTCTACTGGTAGCTCCGGTGTCGGGATACTCGGGGTAGGGGGCCTCGGCGCTGGCATAGCGTCCGGCCGTATCCCCTTGTGACCAACGTCGACGGAAAAACGCCCAGGGATCGCCGACGGAGGCCGTGTAGGTAGCGGCTTGGCGTACAAAGCTCCCTGCCCTCGAGCGGTAGCTGTAAACGTCGGGGTAGGTAGCGGCTTGGCGTACAAAGCTCCCTGCCCTCGAGCGGTAGCTGCAGGCGTCGGGGTAGGTGTTGGCGGAGCCACCGGTGCCCTTGGGACCGGCGCAGCGGCAGCTGGGACGTCTGCACGCGGCGGGAGCACGAGATCCTGCATCCGGCCGAACCATGAACGCCCTGGATTCGTCGCCGTGGTCCTGATGGCCGTAGCCGTGTCTGCTGCTCGCTCCGCCATGTTGGCAGCTGTTCTGACGCCTCTTGCGGCGCCCGGGATATCATCTGCAACGTCTGCCGCAGTATGCACCCCGTTCCACCAAGAACGCACTTTGCCGGGGATACCACGGAGTGCGGTGATTGGACCTGCCGACTTCACCAAGGATGCCAGCTGTTCAGCGATTTCAGGCGACATGCTGGAAGCCGACATTGCATATTTTAATATCCGATCGTCAGATACGCCGTCGTCGCGTAACCGACGAACAAACGCCTCGGCAAAAGGACTCAGCTCTGACGTTTTCGGAAACACAGGCTTCTGCGGTGTGCTACCGAAAGGTATCGGCCTCGGCTTTGGAGACAATCCGACGCTTTCCTTGGAACCTGGAACCGCGGGCTGCGCTGTAGGCATCAACGCGAGCGCACGCTTCTTAAACACCCACTCGCTGCTACCTTCTCGCGGCGGCAATAATGAATCAACCCGCTGCTTTCGACATACGTCGGAAAGGTCAACACCGACGCCAGAAACGTAAGGAGCAATGCGCATGTTTTATCGCCCAAACAATAGTGTGAGTCGCATACTTGTCACTCGACATTGTACCTATTCGACGTATTCCCAGGCAGGCCCTCCAATCCACGGTGCCTCACCGGAAGACGACGCAGCGTATTTCTTCTCGAACACCAACCGCATGTTGTGATACGGCTGGTGCAGGTTCGGGCGCCCGTGGTCCTGATGGAAACCCATGATCGTATCGTGGTAGACCGGCCGCAGGCCAAGTCCGTTGATCAAGCACTTGCCGAACCAGTCGTCTTCGTATCCGGGCTCCGTAAAGTCCTCGCTGTTGCCACCGATCGCGTAGATGTGTTTTCGAAGCAGCGAGCCGAGAAAGAACAACGGTCGCGTGTTAGCGCGGCCGGTGTACATCTCGCGCGTACAGATCGGCTGCAGGTCATCGCCAAGCGCAGCATTGTATACGGTGGCGATATTGAACGTCCCGGGCTCGACACGACTCAACCTTTCGATCGTGTCAGGCTTGGCGTGCACGACGTCGTCCGACTGCGCGATGACGACGCGACCACGGGCTAAGCGATAACCAGCATTCCTGGCAAAGCTGGGATTTCGATACCCGTGCGGGTTCTCCATCCGATGGTAACGCAGCAGGTGACCGAAGCTCATGTACCTGCGGCATACTGCTTCCGTCTCGTTTCCCGTCGAACCGTCGTCTACAACCACCACCTCGTAAGCGAACTGCGGTTTCTGCAGAAAGATGCTGGCAAGGGTCTTGTCGAGCAGTTGCGGTTTGTTGTGCGTCGACATGACAATCGAGCACGTCACCTTATTCGTGACGATCTGCGACACAACGGGCGTCTGACTGTCCTCGCCCGGCAGGGCCTTAGGGATGTCGAACACAGGTCGCACGCTGCCGCTGCGCGTTGTCGTCGTTCCTGCGTCGAAATCGTAGAAGTACAAGACCTTGTTGATACGGGCCTGTTTCTCGATTCTCGGCCAAGCCTGTCCGACCCAGTCATAGTCCTCGCCGTAGTTCTTGTCAGAGAAAGCCAGCTCCGTGAACTTCTCGACGTTACGCCAGATCATTGTGTGAGCCGGCTTCCCGGTCCACAAGTTGGAAGACTGGCCGTACTCAAACTCGATACCGTACTTGCAAAGCTGCCCAGGCCCTCCGTTCTGCGAGCAGATCGAATCGTAAACGATGCAATCCGCATCGGGGTTAGTAACAATCGCCGACAAGATCTGGTCGATGTAATCGTCAGCTACGCGATCGTCGTCATCGATAAACGTGAAGAACTTGCCCTGCGCCGCTCTCAACAGCGCTGTTCGCTTTCTTCCGACGAACAAGCGTTTGTTGTCGTATAGCGCCAGGAGCTCCACAGGCTTACCCTCGGCCTGTGAAGTCAGCTGTCGCATCAGGCGAGGGAAGAACGAGTCCATCCTGGCCGGTATCGTAGGAATCAAACACGACAAGTAGATTTCGGTGGTTTTACCCGTCATGTCCGGTTCTGCCTGTGCGACTACTTTGGCTTTCGGTACAGTCCGAACATTGCGTGCGGGCTTTGCGGCTTTTCCAGAAGGTGGAAGTCTTCGCACACCGTTATTTCGAATCCCAGAGCCTGGGCGTCTTGCGGGTACCATGTCGAGCGATGCCTCTGCCAGTGGTCGGCGCCCATGTTGAAAACGTCGACAGTTTGCTCATGGACGCCTAGGGGAATGAATGTGACTACCTTGTTGCGCGCTATCCGTTGGGCATGCTTTACCAGTTTAATGGCCGCACTGGCGACGAAGTGTTCGACTACGTCAACGAGCAGTACCGCATCGAAACTGTTATCACCGAACACCGGCGCGATTCTCAGTGCCTCGGCATGCATGAACAGCATAGAGTCACCGTGCCGCTCGCGCGCAACGCCGATGTACGGTGCATGGGCTTCGACACCAATGCGTACCGGTCCCGGTGCCAAAACAAGGATGTCGCCGAACATGGATCCAAATTCCAATGTGCTGGGACAGTCGGCAAGCTCGTCGGAGATAGCTTTGCGTAGATCAAACATAGTTCACGTGTTGCGGGTCTGGGTCGATGGCGTACAGGATGACACGGTTCTTGTTGTTGAACATGCACCTCTGGCAGCTGCGTGCGTCAAACGACGCAAAGTTCTGTTTCTTGGCTTCTGACTCCCACAACTGCCGAAATGATTGCTCTTTCAGCGAGCCGATAAGCCCTTGTTCGTTGTACGACGTCACACAGCAACGATACACGTTCATGTCACCACCGATGTACGTGGTGAACTGCTGAAAACCACAAAACGCGTAGTCAGGCGCTTTCTGCCGTAGATCGCTGTATCGCTCCCCGAAATTGTCAAACACGGTGAACTTGTCGTCGGCCAATGCTCGTGCCTCGGCAATCTGGGACAAGATGCCGGAGTACGCGCCGTCGAAGTATTCCGAATCTTCGTTCTGGAACACAGCACTGATCCGGATATTGTCGGCGCCCAGCTCCTTGGCCAGCTCGGTACCTTTCACGATCTCGAGGTAGTTGTCCTTAGTCACGACGAAGCCAACACCCAACAGCATCCCTGGCTGCTTAGCTTCCGCCAGTTTGCGAATGTTGTCTGTCGCCTGCTTCCAGTGCGCGGGGCTGACGCGGCGTACGCTGCAGTAAGTCTCCGGCGTACCTGCGTCTACCGAGATACGTACCCACTTCGCTCTTGCCAGATGTTCGATGTTCGAATCTAAAAGTCGAACACCGTTGCTGACTAGCGCCAAGTCGAGACCGCAAGCATGGATGTCTTCCAAGATCTGTGTGAAGTTGGGATGCACGCTGGGCTCCCCGCCGCCGGTCAGCTGGATCGCGCCTACACCCATGTCACGACAGTCATTCAAGATCTCTACGATCTTTGCGTACGGAATCATGCGCACTGGATTGTTATGTCCGAAAGACGCCGGCTTCGCGTCCAGCATGAACAACTGGTTGCTGGAGTATCCGGACGTGCGGTAGGCGCAGAAGGCGCAGTCCTGATTGCACAAGTCTGAAATGATCAGCTGCACCTGCGCCGGAACAATCTGTTCACCTTTTCGAAGCTGCTCCAGGCGATCGTGGTGATGGAGGATCTTTAATGGGCTATAGGGAGAGCCAGCCATGGGAATTCCTGCAGTGAGTGTAGGTGATGCGCAGAAGAGGACGTACTCGGATAGTACCAAACCATAGCTAAAAAAAACACCCGCAAGGTTTTGCCTTGCGGGTGCTACACGCGTCACCGACCAGCGTTGAAGTGGGCCGTTCGTCGCGGCTGGCCTCAGCACGGTATGCCTAACAGTTCTAGCCGGTCCTCTTGAGCAGCGCGTGCAGTCGCAGCCAACACACGCGTCTGTACTCTGCGTTAGAAATCACCTCTTGCAATTTGGAGGCTGTTGCCTCCGCGGATGTCTCTCCGTTCGCTTCGTGAGCTATGGACGCAAGCGAGGCCAGCGCGTCCTGTTCTTCCCGCGTCAATAAGAGCGGAGCCAAGAAAGAATCACGTTTCGGCTGGTGCATTCGTCGTCGTTGTAGGACTCTCTGCGCTCGCCTGCTTCTGGCAGCGACGGCAGATGTCGGGTCTGACGCGGCCGCAGTAAGGGCACTGGTCTGCATCTGGTGCTGGCATAGACGCACCTCTAAAGAGTTGTGGCTAAATAGCGCCGCAATTGATTATGACGCTGCCTGTGACAATATTTAGCAGATCCCAGCCGTTGTCCGAGAGCAAACGTTGACGCCGGAGACACGGCACCGCGTTGCGTGGACGACATCGGCTGCGGGACAGAGGGCGAAGCCTTGACGGTAGACTTGGTTGGTGCCTGAGATGTAACAGGACCATTGCCGGGCATGAACACCTGAGCTGACTTCTGTTCTTGCTGCTTACGCCAGCTACCATAAGCCAGTGCGCCTGCTCGCATAGCTGCCGGCATTTCACTGTACGGTTCTGCTTTTTTCACAGTGCGGGGTGTGGGGCTCGGCGGTTTGCCCATGTAGCCAGCCGGTGGCGTTTGAGCTCCAAACGTAGCATCCCTCGCCGGCTGTCCGCCACTGACCGGATTCACGAGCGAACGTACGGTGGGAGAACCTAGTCCGCCCATTCCCGAAAGTTGTGATGGCATCGCGTTGCGGTTTCCGCCGTGCACAAGATTGGAGAGACCCGCTGACGAAGGTGTAGTCGGTCTTGCCATATGACCGGGTACTGGAGTTTGCGCGCCGAGCGCAACGTCCCTCGCCGGCTGGCCACCACGGATCTGGTCGATAAGCGACATTACTGCCGGAGAACCGAAACCGCCCAACCTTGCGATATTTCCTTGCGACGAGGCAAGATTTCCGCCATGCACAAGATTAGCGAAACTACCCGGGCTTCCGGGCTCTGCTTTTTTCACAATACGCGACATAGATGCACCCTTGTACAACACTTTTTCGATATTCGGTTTAAGCGCTAACGCAAGGCCGGCACCGCCGCCCAGTAGACCCGCTTGCCACCACTCCTTCGGCTTGCCTTCCGGGACGTCGATTCCACTAACAGTCTCGAGGGCCTGGGGAATAAATTCCCCAACATCGTCCGGTTGTCCTTTTCGCTTCTTCCTGGCCAACCGGTACTGGTTGTAGGCCAACGCACCGAGCGCGCCGGCCGCAGGAAGCATCACGTACCGACTGCCTGCAGCATCTGCCAATTGCTGCCGAGTCGGCATGTAGTCGCTAATCGAAAACGCTCGCTTTACAGCTAACGGAGAGACCGCAGGCGGTCTCGGTTGCGCGCGCATGGCGGGCGCCTGCGGTCTACCAGGAGGTTGCACCCCCATGCCGCCAGCACCTGAAGGGAGCGACACGCCAGTAAGCGGTGCTCCCTTGTTGTGCTGAAACACACCAATGACGTTAGTCGACCGTTGCAGTCCGGTCGTCGACATGGGATCGCGCTGGAATGCCATCACACCCTCGTCAGAAGATCTTCGAGACGTCGCAGCCCTAGTGACGTCAGAGTCCAGTAGTAGCTGCCTTTCAGCCACTGTTGTTCGAGAAAGCCCTGCGTGGTGTAGAACTCAAGCAAGTATAGCGCGCGCATCGGATCATGCTGCAAACCAACAACGTTGCGGAAGCACTCCGCATCAATCATTCCGAAGTCACGAACTGCTTGTAGACGCAAAGCCAGTTCGCACTCTTCCGGTGTCGCCGTTGACAGCTCGTCAGCCTCGTCAGTCATCTCGTCGCTGCTGTCGATGTACTCGTTCTCTTCTTCGGTCGGCACATCGACGACCTCGGGCTCGACAACCTGCTCCGGCTCATCGGTGGCTTGCTCTACCACCTCGTCGACGACAACAGATTCGGTTGCCTCCGGTACGGCATTTTCTGAAAGCAACAGTTCTTCAGCACCGGCCACTTCGTCGTTGAGAGCCTCTGCCAAGCTCGGCCTCACGGGCTGGCTGACTGGTTCTTCCTGTCGACGCTTTTTCTTCTTTCGTCCTTGGAAATCGTTACTCACGGGATACTCCGATTGAAGCTATTCAAGTGGTACCATCGGTAGCGGCTGATGGCCGATAACCGTTGTTTCGTAAGCATGCACTGCGTCTACGAACGCCTTGACGTCCTCTTTGCAGCGATTGGCCCCATCGACCACGAACTGGAGCTGGCGCATCAGGTCACGGTCTACCGTAAGGTCAACGCCAATCAGTACCGATAACCCGGCAAGTTCTTGAGATGTCATCACACCGGCTTCGCAAGAGGCGCTTTGAGCGAATACGGTTCAACTTCAGATGAACCGTTGGACGTCAGCGACAATAGCTCGCCGTTGCGCATTCGTAATCCGTTGTGCTGCGAGATCTCGATCAGCACAACAGGGTTGATGTCGGCGAGGTAGGACTCTGCCCACCTGACGAATGTCTCGGCTGAGGGTTCCGCCGCACGCGCTTGGTGTGCCGCTCGGTACTCAGAAAGCAGGAACGGCAACAGGCTGCTAGCCATGTGATCTTCCTTCAGACTTGCTTGGAATCGGGAAGTACGGTCTTTTGCACAGTTTTGGTCACAGGAGCAGCCACCCGCCTACCGTACTCGTACGGTGTCTGCTGGTTGCTGTTGGACACCCGCAACGCCTTCGACAGCACATCCGGCTGAGACGCCGGAACGTAAGTGCGACGAAGTTGTTGGCCTAGCTTGGTCAGCTGCATGTTTGGCTCTCCTGATGGCGAACTCTACCAGCTTAACCAAAACGACGACTTGGTCCAACGTCTAACGAACTACCGGGGGCAAGGGAAACAGCTCAGGAATCGGGATCTTTCCTTCGACCGAAGCAACCACGGAGCAGGAGATCTCCACGGCAATCGTACTCAGCACCTCGTCGCAGATGCCGATATCTTTGAGCTCGACGTTCGCAATGGTAGTTGAACCGAGCGGTATGCTGATCAACTGCTCGGTCCTGTCAAGCGCCGCATGCAAGTGAAGCTTCCCGTTCAACCACACTGTCACTACCCGTCGCGTACAGCCGTTTGCCGAGGCCGGCAACCTAATGCTGCTTTGCACAACTTCGATTCTGTCCTTAGCCATGACCTAGCCTCCGATAGCTAAAAAAAAAACCAACGCATGCATTAGAGCACATGCGTTGGTCCTGGGACTACCACAACCACAGGTAGTACCACCGCCGGCGTTGCACCGGCTTCTCCTCCTTCGGTGGCGAAGGAGGCACGTATGCCGCCTGCTGTAACTTGGCGTCGCGCGCGGCGAGCGTGGCCAAGAGCCGATCGTTCATGGCCTTCTGCGCGGCCAGCGCGGCCTCGGCCGCAGTGGCCAACCGGTCAATCGACTCGGCTTGGCTCACTACAGCCCTGTCAACCTTGGCGTTAGTAGCGTCGACCTTGCGGTCGACGCTACGGATCCAGCCTGCCTCAAGCAGCAGGCCGAACAGTATACACGCAATCGATACCAGCGCCCACCGTTCGCGCGCGGCATCAGCGAGACCCGCGATCCTCGAGCGCGCCGGACGCTCGACTTCGTGCTCGTTCTCTTGATGCTCGTTCTCTTGAGGCTCGTTGGAGGAGACGTCGGACGTCTCCTCTTCGACCGTTCCTTCCTGATCTACGTCTTCTGGCAGGGGCTTCTGCTGCGCCGCCGCAAGACGTTTCTTTCGCTGCCGAATTTCGAACTTAGTTGGGTTCTCAGTCATCGTCTCTTCCTTTACCGGCAAGTGTAAAACAAGAGCAGAGCGCCGGTAGCCTGCTTTTGTCGGTAACTGACTTACTCCAACAATCTGTCTACCACCCCGGTAAACAGATCAACTAGGCCAACAACCAGCGCCAGACATAAAAACTGGAACGCTGGCGTAAATACCTGCTCGTCCATGAGCTAACCTCCTTTAGACTACGTCGGCCGTCACTACTTCAGCCGTCGCTACGCTCGCCTCTTCCTTGGCGAGGAGAGCAGTCAGCCCGCGGACTAACTCAATATCTGTCATGGTCGTTCCCCCTGGATGTGAATGGGTGTGAATGTAAAAAGAGCTCGCCGGACCATTCACGAATCCGGCGAGCTCCACTGCGTGTTTAACGTCCCGCCGGACGATGAGTACGATGACCTCTGACTTTTACACACAGAAGCGGTCGGAGTGGGCCACCTTCGTGACCCGGTCCGCCATGCGGACCGTGCGGGCCTTACGGCCCAGGCCGATGGACCTCGCCGCCTGCACAATGGGCAAGGGGGCAATGACGACGTCGACGTCGTCATCGACGTCAAGCCGTTCCAACTCGGCCCGGACGTCCGGGCCGAGCTCGAAACTGAGCTCGATGTCGGTCCACCCTCTCGGGTTGGACACCTCAACCTCTTGAGGCACCGCCGACAGTCGGCGGCAGCGTTCAGGGCTGCACGCCGGCAACGTTTCACCCGACACAAAGGTGAACGCGTGTGGTGACGAGAAGTTCGCCACCCGAATTCCGTTTTCCAGCGTGAGCACAGGACAGTCGTTATTCGTTGCAACCTCGTGCATCTCAAAACTCCTTGCAAGCCTCCTAGACTGAAGTGGAAAAAGACGACGGCCACTCGTCATTTTCAGACCGTGGAAATACTTAATTCCACCGTCAATGTATACTGACACGATAAGTCGAATTATTTAGGTCGCCCTACTGGAGGATACGGCAATGTCACTGATTGACTGGATCAACAACTGGTTTCGGCCAAAGCCGCCTGTAACTACGACGACTTCAGCGCCTAAAACGACAACGACGGCAGCGCCTGGGCCGATAACGGGTGAGATTTCGCAGTTGTTGGCGGCACACAACGCCGAAAGAACGCAACGAGGTTCCACCGCGTTGAGGATAGAGATGCGACTGTCGGCCGCTGCGCAAGGTCACGCGAACTGGATGGCCAGCCGCGGAACGATGTCGCACGTGGGATTCCCCAAGAGAGTCTCCGACGCAGGCTACAAGTATGGCAACGTCGGAGAAAACGTCGCTTACGGTTACGCCGATGTTGCTGCAGTAATGCGCGGATGGATGCGCAGCCCTGGTCACCGCGCGAACATCCTCGGCAGATTCACCGAGATCGGCTTAGGCGTGGCACGACGCGGAGATACGCCGTATTGGTGTGCTATTTTTGCAACACCGGCCAACTTTGCCGTGCCTGCGAACGAGAGCATCTACGCCGCAGGAGGAATTGGAATCGACGAAGCGGGGCACGAGTACATCGACGATCAAGCGCACGGGTCTGAAGACTAGAAATCTGGAAACTCTACCGTAAGACCGGGAATAGGTCGCAAAGTCTGCCATTGTCCGGAGTTTGTTTTCCGATAGTATGGAACAACCGCCGCTAGGACGCGGTTGCCGACTAACCCAGTACGCAGGAACGTCTCCCTGTCGTACTGGGTGTGCGTAACACGCAAAGTCTTGGTACGTACAACGCAGTCTTGCGTGCGCAAATACCACCACTCGCCGTTCTTCCCGACAGTGACATTATCAGTCGTTATACGGCACCAGAAACCAACGTCGTGTCCTGCGATGTCATGGCGCCAATACTGACCGATTGCCTGATACAACCACAGCTTGCCCTCGTCGTTGTAAACATGGTTCAACTCGATCAGTTCCGCCTCTAGCTTTACCGTCGTCTGCTTGTCGGTCGAAAACACAGCCAGCGCCAGCAGGACGAGAGTGAACATCGGTAAACCCTTCCGTTAAGCGGCCGGTTGTGCCCCGGCACCTCCGTAAGTCTGCTGCAGCAACATGCTGCCACCTTGCGTCTGTGCTTGATTACGGATCTTCTTCAACTCGGCTACGACAAGCGAGTGTAGCACTTCGTTCTTCTGCTTAAGCGCACGCAACTCGCTGTCCTTCATGCCTTCCGGCAGACCGAGAAGCTGTTGGGCCAGACTATGCGCCTGTGCAATCATGTCGTCCGGTGTTTGAGGTACAGTGCCTGAAGCAACCATCTGAGACACAGGACCGGCAGCGATGGCGGGATCGGCCGGCATAGGCTGACCGGCAGCTCCTCCTTGTGCCGCGCCCGGCTGGGGCATCATTCCACCAGCCGGAGGTCCGTTGACCTGTTCTGCAAAAGCAGCCTGATCCTGCTCCTCTTGGATTCGCGAGGTTTCTTGTTGCTGGAACCTTGCTTCTTCCGTAATGTTCCGCTGCTCGTCCTTGAACTCCAGACCGAGCGTACGCAACGCAGAGCTGAGGCTGACCTGCCCGCCCATGGCCATCTGGAGAATCGCCATGTGCCTCTGCATATCGTCAGCGTGAGTGACTCGACGATGCTTCGCACGTACGGCTTCCCAGCCTAACAGTTGCGATGTGCGATTGACTACCCAACGCAAGAACATGTTGTTCATGTGAACAACGTGGTGCCAAGTAGCTTCGAACACACGAAGTGCTACAGGAGCAACCTGCATCTGCAACGAACCCTTGTATAGGTCCGTCGGAATGCCAGCACCGTTAAGCAATGTGTCGAGACCTTGCGACAGCAATTCGTGCGGTGCGAGCTGACTGGCCTCTGCTCCAAGGATTTGATACTGCACCGGGAAGCCCAACGTATGGTAGGCTGCCGGGTCTCGGCGATGGTGCGCCAGCATGCGCCGCAGCTGGGCCATCGAGTCACCGAGGTTAACGTTCAACGCGATGTCTGTGCTCTGCCCCTGGGCACCGCTGCGAGGCATCGGCGTGATCAGCCTGAATGGAATCACGTAGTCCAACGCGATCGCCTCATTCAACCTGTGTAAGACCTGGACGTACCAGATCTGACGCCAGTTGAAGATCATGCGGCTGATTCCCCATCCGCGGTTGCGATGACCGGCCAGCGTCGGCTCTTTGAAGTGGTAGATGACATCCGGCGCGAAGCGAAACAGCTGATTGTGCTTGATCGCCTTCAGCACCTGCTTGCTCACCCGGGCCAGATGGTACGGACGACCCTGCTTGATGAGCTGCTTGTAGTCGGCAGGTATTTCCCAGAAGTAGCGTACGTCATCCGTAAACGGGCAATGCAAGATCTTGATCTCGTGCGGAGACCACCGTTTCAGCCTCAGCTTACTCGGGCTCAAGTCTGGCTGGTCCACCAGCTCCATCGGTCCGCGATAACCGCTACCTGTTTTGCACGCCGGGCAGGTAGCGTGAAACTCCATGTCCTGAAACTTGAACCTGAATACGCTGGCGTCGACGACCTCCTCGAAGCGGTACTGCGCCGAGCACTTCGGACAAGCAAGAAAGCGAGTGAATGGTACTACGAACGATACGAACGAGTTGCCGTAGCAAGAAACGTCTCTGTTGGCCGCTAGTTCGACAGTACGGACGTCCATGTCCTCGTCGAACAGCGTGGTCCATTTATCTTTTTCGTCGTCACCAAGTTCGTCACCACCGGAGCTGATGTCGATATCCGTATTGAAGTACGAATTAACGCGCTCGGTGCCCTGTCGATAGGTACTGTTCGCCTCGAACAACCGCTCGCAAAACGCCAACGTGTCCTGCCAGCTGTCAGGCATGGCCAATGAGGCCATATCCAAAAACGGACTGGGGAACCCAGCAGAGTTGAGAGACGACGAGTACCGAGACATCATGGAGCGTGACGAGTAGCTGGACATCTAGGACACCTAAGCCTTACGTAAAAGTCGAATCGAGCTCTTCTCGAACATGAGGCGTGCCTGCTCGCTCAGCCGCGTCGTCGCATGCGCGACAAGGCTTTCGGCGCGATCTTCGGCCACCTTGTCGCCATCGTCTGTCTCTGGCGGGGTAGTGTCTTCGCGGATTTCAGCATGCTTATCCATACTGCGCCTCTTCGTTATCTGGAAGTAGCGGTAACGCCAACGGATGCCGTTCCCTGTTTGGCTGCTGCCGTTGCTGCCTTACCTCGGGCTCTTCGTTCTCGAGGATCAAGTTGATGATCATGAACGCGCCAAACGGATGAATGAAATCAGTGGACAGGCAGCGATAGGTGCCGTGGTTGTGCACCACCACTTCCATGTACTGCTCGGGACCTGTGTCTGGCGGCGTGTAGACCGAGCCGTACTCGAACCGCGTATCGTAGATCAGAAACAAACCTTTGCCGTGGATGCCTACCCAATGATACCACGCTGAGGTGGTTCCAAAGCCTGGAATCTTGAACTCTACCCGGTATCGTGGTTTGCTCGGCGCGTCCTGAAGATCAGGAATTTGCAGGCTCGCCATGCCCGTTGCAGGCGGTGCTGCTGGCGCCGTGGCGGCAGTTGCGGGCTGGGGTGCCGGCGCTGGGCGTTCGATAGGTCGTTTCTTTTTCTTGGGTCGGACTGGTTCTGGTCTTGGTTGCGAGGCCAATGCCGTAGCTACTGTATCTGCGATCATCCTTTGCAGATAGTCCATGGTGATCTTTTGCTTCGCCGGCTTCTGCGGTGCTCTCTTCTCTTCTTTAACGCGCATACTCGCCTTCCTTTTAGGTTTGACTTCGTGTGCTTCCTTTGTAGTTTCAGCGTCTACAGCGTTCTTTGCTTTGGCACGCTCCGCCAAATCCGACTCGATGTAACGCAAAGCGATGGCACACCGTTCTTGCAACAAAGCTTGAAACGGCAATTTGCCGAACACCTCCGGGCGTGCATCAGTGTACTCCTCGGCAAAAGCGTACGCCTCCTTACTTACCTCATTCGGTAGTGACTTCATGTCCAGCACTTTCGAGGGCGGTTTCACGATGGTACTCGCCCCCTTCAGCTTTGCCACGACCGGAGTACCTAGTTTGTGGTTTCCGAGCTGGCGCCCTGCCTTCCCTGGCGCAGCCTTTGGAATGACCACGCCGCCGGTACCCACGTAAGCACGCTGCACGTCATCAGGACGCGTGTATTCGGTTCCGTCTCCAGACACAAGCGTCGCCTGCGCGCGGGGATCCTCGTGCATGCCGGACGAACCTGCGCTTGGCGCCGAATTGAGAAGCACAGAGGCTGACTTGTCGAGACTTTTAGCTATGCGAGAAACGCGTGAACTTTTGTCGGTTTTGTACCGGGATGACGCCATGGTGTTCCCTCTGCGGCAGGTCAGCCACAATGTTACAACATCTAAAAAAAAGCCACAAGCAACGGCTTGTGGCTTCTTCTACGCTATACGCGTACGGGTTGCATTGCAACCTCGTACAGCACCGCGTTAGGTGTCAGTCGCAGAGCTTCCCAATCCGCTCGCACAAAAAGCTCTCTCTTTGCTGAGAACTTTTTGTAGCCGGGAATGTGCAAGCCCGCGGGTAAATACACTCCGTGCTCTTGGTGCGGTTCAGCGTAAAGCGTCTTTACGTAATCCAGCAGCACAGTTGCGCCATCGGCGCCGAGGTCGTCCCGCAGAAGCGAGAACTTCCCGTAACTGCAAGTGATCAATCCGATAGACTGCTCCTGGGTCACCGTGTCGCCTGCGGCAACTTTGCAGTCAAACAGTGCCGGGAACAAGAAGCTGCGGATTACACCTTCGGCCGTCTCGATGACGACCTGTAGCAGCCGTTCGTTCGGCTGCGAAACGGACACGACGCGACCGCCAACCGGCAATGTCACTTCGAGCCCAGACTGGCACAGATAGAGGACATGCTCCTCCAGCTGCCTGGAGGTTCCGGCCGGAATGTCGGAATACAGTCGAAAGGTTTCGAATTCCTGCCGTTCAATCGCCTCGCCTACAAGCGGTAGTAGTTTGGCGACGGTCTCTCCGACGACTCCAGACAAACACACTCCGTGCGAATCGAGCTCGTCCCGAAGGAACGGCGATCCGTCTGCGCGATAGTACGCCTCGTTACCGAAGATCGTACTGCGCGTCGTGGCAACCACATCACCCGGAGCAGCATCACCTGCCGCCACCAGCTGGTCGTCGGCAGCTACGACGGCGGGCAACCGCAACGAGCCGGCGTCGTGATACCTTCTCGGGAAACTGTAGACGAGCGTAGGCGTATCGCCGTCCGACATCGCGTGGCTGCCCACAAAGATATCGATTGTGTGCTTCGTCCGCCTGTAATACACCGTCCCGCGCCGTGGGGACGTAATCTCCCTTGTCTTAAACGCCCGCGGGCCCGACATGGCCTGCCCGGGCAAGAACAGCGTCCTCAATTCCCTTATCGACACAACCTGTGCGCGTACCAGCTCACCGCTGTCGGCAACGTTACAACGTGCTTGCGTAATCACGTTGCCTCGTTCTGCGTCGTGCTGGACGGAGACTATTTGCAAGTCTCCGGCCGCAACGAACTCGCTATCAAAACCAACCTTTGAACACACGGCGGATGCTCGCCCACGCAACGGAGCCGCGATCTTCGCGGCGAGAGTGCTCAGTTCTGACAAATTCACTGCTGGTCGTCCTTTCTTTCACTGACCCAAGCTTTCGTAGCTCATCGAACTCCACCGCTGGAAGTTCGAACCAACCTACTGCCTCCCTTCCGTCGGGTAAGGGGTACGCAAGTTTCACCTTGAGCACCCCTTCCCTCAGGCCAGGACGGCGATTGCGCGAGTACACGCGCAAAACCTTGCTTCCTCCTCGCAGGTTAATCAATGAGAAGTCCTAAAGTGGCCCACCAGTGAATTATGACGCAGGGCGCTCTCTTGTTTAGTCTTCGTCGCCCTCCTCTTCATCCAAGAAGTCGTCGACAGCTTCCTGCGTTTGCGTCTCGGCTTGCGCCGTCGGTGTTGCCGCAACGTCTGCGTCATCGTCGTCGTCGCTGTCTTGCGACTGCGGATTGGCACCTTGCAGCAGAGGAGCGAAGGCGTCGACGTCGATGAATCCCGTGTCCGCCACCTCGTCGCTGTTGTCGAGCAGGTTGATGAAGTCGAGGTAGTTGCCGTTCGGAGCGACAAGCCTGATGTTCGGTCCGTTTGTCAGCTTGTACTGGTGCCCGCGGAACACGTACAGATGGAACGAGATTCGCGACGACAATAACGTGTATAGCTGCGAGCGAACTGCCTCGCTCAACTCAGCCATCGTGTCGGCTTCGACCAGGATTGGAGCATCGCCGCCGATCGGAATCATGACGGCGTACATCTTGCGCGGGATCTCAGACTGCTCGGTCTTGGATGCGCTTTTCGAGGGACGTGGTGACGGCAGCGACTTCGCGGGCGAGCTTTTCGAAGATTTCTCCTTCTTGCGTCGCGACTTCTGCGCGTCTTGGTTGTTTGTCGAGGTCACCATAATCAATAATCTCCGCGGGTACGTAAACGATACAAACAGTCTGAACGAACACGACCGAGGTACTGCTTTGAGCCATCAACCGTATCGCCGTGTCACCGATACTGACCGGCTCTACCGAGTTGGCCTCAATGAACGTATTGATCTGATCGTCAATGCGCTCTGTAGACCTGTCATCTCGCAACCAGACTCCGTCTTGCTGCGAGTAAGCCTCAATCGACTGGAACATTTTCACGCGCCTGTAGGCACGATTAACCCTTACCACAGTACACCACCTTCCGGATGTATGCCGGTAGTGAGGTATTGAACGTACAGTTCGCCTTTCACAAACTCGTCCACAGTGTCGGCTAACCTGCCGACACTGTCTACTGGCGCCTCCTTGCGGTCAGCAAACATAAGCGAAGTCAGCATAGCGGCCCGTAGGCTACCGTGTGCCGAAATCTGAACCGACTTGCTGGTCTGTGAGATGAAGATACCGTGGTCGTCGCTGGCTGCTGCCAGTGACAGCACCGGTACACCTTTGCACGGGACACGGTACGTGCGCAAGGAGTCCCAATCAGAACCCGAGTAAAACAGCAAGTGCGGGTGCACTTTGCATATTTTTTTATTGAAACCGTTCACCAACGCAGACTGGCACACGAGTCGTACAAACTCGGTCCAGTGTTGTTCAGGGACTCCGAACAACAGCTTTGTCCAGTCTGCGAACCGTGCAACCCTCTCGCACATTGCCACAGGAATTGGACTGAGCATGTCGTAGTACAGCCTTCCGTTGACAGCGCAGTCGATGATCGGACGACGGAAGTCCACGCACAAGTGCTCCACGTCGTGGTGCAAGGTGTTGGCAAGCTCGGCACAAAAATCGGGTACGCGATCCGCGTCCCCTACAGCGATCAGTAGCGGAAGTGGCGTGTAGAGTCGCCACCCAGTCAGATCGCTGGAGGGTGTCGTTGTGTCTCTGGCTTCCAACACCTCGCCGGTGCCTGTAGTTTCCTTCGTCTCCCCTACGCTGGGCGCCTCTTGCGCCAGCTGCTTTGCTATTTCGCCTTGCGGTGAGAAACCGGACTGCATCTTTCGTTCGCTTTCTTTTTCTTAGGTGCCTCAGGCTCTGCTTGCGGTAACACGATGTCACCGAACACGCCGGACGCCTTGACGATGGCGGCTACTACGTGCATGTCTTTCGCCGCATTGGCACACGGCCACACCCAGCCATCCGGATACGGAATGTTGAGCGTAGACATTACCTCCGTCAGTGGCATGGCACTGATCTCTTTCGGGCGTATCAGCGTATCCACGTCGCGGTAGTCGCTGGCATACCACAACTGCGGAGGCAACGGCTTGCCCATAGCAATTGCCTTGAGCCCGAGTATCTTTGCAAAGGTCCGAACGTCAAAACCGACGAAACACGAATGCGGCAGCACGTCGCGCAACACGGGGTCCGTCGTAAGCAAGTCGTACAGCCATGTCACGGCTCTCGCCGCCGCGTCCTCATAGGCATAGACGCTGCGTTCACCGACTTGCAGCGATACGCTGCGAAACTCATTCAACAGCGGAAACGTGGCACGGCCGAGCTGAAACGCTTTCTTTGATCGCTCGTCAGGATCAATCGACTCAAGCAGCTCCTCCGCTTTCGTTGTCGCCTGCAGCTCGTACGCTACCAGAATCGGTGTTAGTGGTTTGTGCATCGTTTCCTTCTTGTGGGTTAGTGGGCTCGGCCGGCAACAGCGCCAGCTGTGTCACCTCGAACATCGAATGGTATTGACTGATATGCCACAGCGTATCGGCATCGCTTACGACGCCAGCAACGACGGCGGCTTCGTTATCTTCAGCCCAGCGGCCAAGCCTCTGAATCAACTGCGGCGCTGCGACGTCTTCGGCCATGGCAGACACGTTGTCCACCAGCAACACCAATGGCGGCTTGTTGCACACTTTCGAAGTCAATGCGTCGATCGTCTTGCTCACGCGCGATGGGCTTGTGACCTTGTGTACCCACATGAACGACGGGATCACAGTCGGACGTGCTGTCGCAACCGGACGTGTCCTATCAGACAGATGGCACAAGTACGTCGACAGCACAGCAGCGCGCACGTCGTGCTGTGCATGGATCATCGCCATCAGTTCTTCCATGCGCGTCACCAGCAGGCGGCGGTCTGCGCAATGCACCACCGTCACCTTGCCGCGCGTAAGCGGGAACCGCAGCGAGTAGGTGTCGACGGGGAATGAAAGATCCTTGACCGACATCTCTCGTTTGACTGCCTCTTGCTCGTCCTGGGCATACAGCTGTGCCTCGTCGAGCAACGATGGCACCATGTGTGCCCGAGTGTTCGTCAGCGCGTCTTGCAACGTGAACGGGCGCGATGCCGCATCGCTCGCATTGCTGAGGATCATCTCCTCAACACCGTTCTCCCACGGCTGCCCAGCATCCTCGCACAGCCTGTGAATGCGGTTCAACAGGCAGTGATGCACTTGCACGTTGGCAATGAGCGCGATGTAGGCTGACGCCAGCGGTGGATGGTTGTGCAGGATATTCACCGTCTTGCTGGTCAGCTTGGCGATCTCTTCGTCGGACATGGACGTCAGCACGGACGTCCTGGTGATTACGTTCGCGTTGTTTTCGTTAGCGTTACTTTCGCTCACGTCTTCTTCCCTTCCTCACGATTGTTATCGGAAAATCTTCACCGGCCACCGTGCGCCGCATGTAGTCAGCAATCAATATGGCCTCGGCCAAGGCTTCGTGTTTGACCAGGGTTAATCCGCTGTCCGGATACAACGACTGACACATACTCAGCGATGCCGCCTTGGACTTGCGTCTGCGCACTGAAGCCGACTCATTCGATATCGGACTACTGACGTAACGAGGTTTCCACTCGGTAGGCGTTATCAGCACATATGGCCAACCCATGGCGGCGACGAGCGCTTCACATATGCCTTGATTTCTGCCCACAGCAGTGGCTGTCGACTTGCTGTCCGTCATTCTTGCGTGCTGTCGCTCGATCCCGGCCACGTAACGGAGCCCGTTTACGCCAGCATGTTTTCGAAAGTCCCTCAACAGCCTAGCGAATTCGACGAAGTCGTAGTCCCTATCGACAGTAACACTGGGTTTTCCTGACTTCGTCTTCTTCCTGGGACGTTTAGTTCGTTTCGTAGTTACCGGAATGAACCCGGCGTTCGTAACGGGCGACGAGGCGGAATACACGCCGACCGGCCATATGACGGCATAGGCGCCGTTAAGCCCTGGATCTACGCCCAGGTAAGCTATCGGCTCGGTGCTGGACAAATCTGACAGCTTCATTCGATCCTCTTCAGTACTTGAACATGAGCCGGTGGAGGCAGCGAACTACCGGCCGTAGCTCGCTTCCCTGCCAGCCATTCTGCTGCCTCGGCCCGTTGCTTCGACGTCCACTTGCGCACGATATCCGTATCCACGGAATATCCGGCCAACGTCAACAGATCCGCAAGGAACACTATCCCTATTTCCGTGTCCTGCAGCTGTACAACGCCAGACAACACCTCGAGACTCTTATCAACCAGCGGAGCTGCCGCGGCAGACGCGGCGGCAGATGCCTTTACAGGCGCCGGCAGTTTAACTTCCTCCCATTCATGCGTTTCGTCGTCACTTGTAACCTCCACGTCGTCGTCAGACTCTTCTGGAATGCGTGGAGGTTCTGTCCTGCGGTTCTTGTGATTCAATACCTCGTCCGGAGGCGAACCTTCCAGCATGTCATCTACCAATGCTGTGTATGCAACCAGCTCGTACGCTGTGCGCCCGTGGTGCCATACGATCCTGCACTCCGCACGCACGTCACTGAAATGGACACAGATGACTGTAGACGCAGGAAACGTGTCTTCGATGGTCGTCAGGCATCGCAAAATGTTGAACGAGCTGATTGGATAATCGGTCATTTGCGGGCACTCTTCCGGCCACGCCCACAACGTCACCGTGCGAGTAGCCATACCTTGCAGATCAGTCGGCACGTCTTTGGATCGCGTGACCACCCACGTGTAACCGTGCTGCCAGCACCCGCGCGCTTGGCAGAACAGGTGATCGAGTACGTGCAGCAATTTTTTCTCGGTCTTGCCGGCCACCATTACCTCTCCTACTTAACACCCAGCGATGATCCGGTACTCCTGCAACAGGAGATGACAGAGCATGGCGTCGAACCCTGGATCCTTGTGCGCGTGGGACATGTTCAGGCCGTACTTGTTGACGAGGTCGTATTTCTCAACGCATGTCGTCGACAATTGGAATCGCACACCTTTTGCACGCTTAGCACGCACACGACGAAAGTAAGCACCGGGAGCCTCATTGGGTTTCGGCGAAATGCCGACGATCACTGCTTTTTCGATAGCCGCAGTATCGATGGCCAACAGTTCATTCCACGGTACTCGGCGCAATAGCCACTCTTCACAGGCCGCTTCCATAAACGAGATGTCGAAGTACAGGTTATGACCTACGACGATCGTCTCTTCGTCGTACGCCTGTGCAAACAGATCGCAGTACTTGCCTAAAGCATCGCGAGGGGATGTACCGTCTCTGGTAATCCGCTCCATGTCAATGCCGTGAAAGCTGTCGCCCATCTGGCGCTGGCAGTGGTTAATCCGAACTGCCAACCATTCCGGCTCAACAAACTCGGACTCTACCGTCCAGTCCAAAACGACACTTTCGTAGTGACTGGCGTCGTTGTTCTCTACGCGACAATGCCCCAAGGACAGAATCAGATCCGTGTCCTTCTTGAAGCCCGAAGACTCCAAGTCGAAGCAAAAATAATCGGCCGGCAGACAATCGTCAAACCGGCCGTCGAAAGCCTCGTTCAACCAGACGATGATTGATTTCAGCGTCTGTTGCTCATCGTGCTCGCTCATGTACCTGTACGTCCGAACTTGACGTCGTCGACCGCTTCGCCGATTTCGAAAAACGACAGCCCGCTTTCTCTGGCCTTACGCACGGCAGAGCGGAGGGCAGTCAAAGCATCGTTCTTCAGGGTCAGCTTGTTCTCGACACGACGTAACTCGTGACCTGAATTGATCAGCCGCTCTGTCTCTTCCGCGATCTTTGAAATCTCGGTGGGCAAGTTAGGTTTGTCGCCCAGCATCGTGACATCGCGCAACCCTGACCACATCTGGCCGGTCATTACGAGCCCAAGCCGTGCAAGCCACTCACGGCGCGCACGAACACTGGTGTTTGACCAGCCAGACCTTTCGAGTGTGCCCTCGACAGTCTCATTGCAGTCGTCGCAAGATCTCGCCAGGAACAGGCAGAAGGCGTCGCGTACTTGCTCGAGATGCGTATACGCTTCGTCCTCTGACAGACCGTCGCTTGCACAATCAGCGATGTACTGAGCGTACGACTCCGGCCAGTATTCGCGGTCGAAGCTCAGCGTGACGGAGGCCACTAGCACTTTGTAGTTGTATGCAAAATCGCGTTCGGGTGCGTACCGCGGACCACCCGGAGACATGTTGTAAGAAAAACGTGCACCGGCACTCATGAATTCTTCCTCCACAGCCAAAACTTCAGACAGCGAAAACAACGTTACACCGGCCTCCCGGCCCACCCCGCTGCGATCAGTACGGATCCGATGTCAGGAGGCTGATGTCCTGGCGGTTTGATCAGCTTGCCGTCTTCTCGAATGCTGTGTCCTGGTCCGAACTTGTCCAGGTTGTTCTTGTCGACCACTTCCAAAAGATGAACGTCGGGTATGCCACAGGCGACCAACGTACCGGTGACGACGACTGACACATCAGCGCAGCCGTCGGCTACTTCAATCAGGTCAAAGTTCTGCTCGAAGTACTGATCGGTCGTTTCGACATCTAGGTCGACGTGGAAAAGCGACCGCGTCACATAGTGCCCGGCATCGTCGAAGAAGCTGATGGTGGCGTCTACGCCTAGAGCCTGCAGCAACTCGCGCGTTTCCTCGAAGACAAGGGCAGCCCGCAGCTCGGCCGTCTCCCGCGGTGGCCGCTGAGGCACCACCGTACGCATGCGCGCAATTGCTTCGGTCGTGGACTCTGGCGCCGGCGACAAAAGGTAGTCGAATTGCCCCGCCAGGATCATGAACTGTGCTACGCGCTCCCAGTGTGGTGAGAGTGTGTTGTCAGACATTGTTGCCTTTCAGTTAGTGATGGTGATGCCAAGCTTTCGCAACTTGTCGCTTAGAGCCTTGCTCTCCGTCTTTCCGAGCGCGTGCGCCGCCTTAGCAAGTGCATACTCGATCGAAGGACCGTCGATACTGCTTTTTTCAGACGTCAACAAGGCGCGGATAATGGCGACTTCGGCACCTGACAATTTAACGGCGTCGATAGTGTAGTCAAGGAACGCCTGCCACGTAATCGGAAACATCTGTGAGACGAATCCACTGATAGCATTGGCCAGCATCCGGATCTCAAACTGCGCATGCGAGTCCATGCGTAATCGCAGGTAATGCAGCAGATTGTGCAGATCCATCTTCCAGAACATCTCAGTGTAGTTCGACAACGGCAAGTCCTTGCGCGCTTGCTCTTTGGCGACTCCTGCCTTCAGTCGCGCGTTGTACACGTCGCGTGCGTGTTGGTGCAGCGCGCGCTCTTGCTCGGTGAGCATTTCACCAACGTCAGCGGAAAGGCAGCCGGAGCTGCCTTGCTTGTTGTCGGTAGACTGCATCCGCCACTCGTTCGGTTCCGTCGTCAGGCACTCATCGATCGCCTCGGAGTACCGTGTCGAGTACTCGTTCAGCGAGGCTGTTCGGTGGCGCACGTGTTGCCTTTGCACATCCATCGGGATGCGAATGTAGAACTTCATCTCCGCCATCTCGAACGGAGACGTATGCCCTTGCCGATACAGATAGCGGATCAAACGCTGTACTTCGGCAAATGACAACGGTGCCGCGCTTCTTCCATAGCTGATCTTGGCGGCACGTACGATATCTTCGTCGCTGCCCATTACGTCGATCAGCCGAACCTGCCCCGACCCGAGAATGTCAACCGGCGCGTCACGCAAAGCATCAAGCCTCGCCGCCAACTCTTCCTTTGTCGGTAACTTTACGGTTTCTTCCATGCGATGCTTTCCTTCTCCTTACAAGAAACACAGACACCAGCGGCAACGTACCTTGGATCAAGCCAAGCTAGTTTGCCGCAACGAACACATACGACGCGCTTATACGTCGACGGATGCACGGCGACAGAGCAGACGTCGTAACCGATGTAACAGTTGTAGCACGGGTGCGAAAACTTCTTCGGACACGCGAAGCCGATACGCTGCCGCTTTTTGACCAACTTGCGGTTGTATGCCCGCAAAGATGCCGGGATGTGCAACTGTTCGAAATGCGGCTTGTCTGCGTCCGCCGCCCGCTCGTTGGCCTTAAGCAGCACATAGCACCGCATCCCTACCAGCTCTTGCGGCTGCGTCATGGCCAACGGTTTGTTGCTGCGGTCGAAACCTAGCAACCGGGAGAGGTAGTAACAGTAGCGCGAGGACCAGAACTTAGAAGTGAGCTGCGTGCAGGCGTATCCGGCAAGTATTCGTAGGTCGAATATTCGGCCGACGCTGCCTTTCGCTGTCCTGTACGGCGCGGATGCGACGACCTGCACAGGCACCCACTCATCATGTACGTGGCCTGTCCACAGCGGAACGTGCTCCAAGGCACGAAGCCTGTGCAGGTTACCAGCCAGTCGCCACGCCTCTTCTCTGGCTAGCGCCTTAGAAAGGTACCTTCCGTACAAGTGGCCGGACGACGAGGTGATGATGTCACGGTGTACCTGTAGTGCATCGGAGACTACCGTGACGTAGTCGTGAAAGTTGCCTTGATCTAACGTGGCACCAAGCATAGTGGTGCTTAGCGCTGCTATGATTTTGTCTCTGGTGGAAAACACGTCGTGAAGACTGTATGCGAAAAATCGCACACCGTCCAACTCAGTTAATTGCGTCATAGAGGTTTTCGATTGTCATGTAGTCCGCGTACTCGTCCTCCTTGACGACTACGGCGTAACCGGTGTCGTTGTTTAGAAGTACGTGACACGGAGCATCGGTCTCTATCCGCGCGCTGAGCAACTCCCAAGGAGCCGCCGGTGTCATAACGCGCAGCGGGCAGTCTCGGATGACGTTCAAGCAAGCCTGCAGTTCTTCGAGATCGCCTCCGGCATTTATGTACCGGCAGACTGACTTCAGTGTCTGCACAAGGATGTGGGCGTCGTTGTTCACCCTCGACGGCAGAGGTAGGGCTTCCTGCACGTTGCCGTTAACGCGGATCACGTAGTGAGGATGTTCACCATGCTCTGTCCGCTCCAGCGCAATCCTGGCGCCGTCGTACGGATTCAACAGCTCTTCGCTCATGGCAGCACCGACCAAATGCGTACGTGGTCGAAGATAGGGCCGGGAGGTGCGTCAGACGAAGCGAACACATCCTCGGAATACCCTCTGCGCTTAGCCGCCGAATTGACGCCGGCAGCATTGGCGTTGATGTGCACACCGCTGTAGAAGGGTGTCATCGGCATGTTCCTTTGCAAACAGAGTTCGCCGAACATAGAGTCACCACCACAGTGTCTAAGCTCGGGCCAGGGCCAGTCGTTGTTGAGAATGAAGTCGCTTGGTGCCACCCACCAACCGCCTTGTACGAACATGAAGCGTTCTGGCGAGCCTTTCCCGGTGTACCATGGCTGGCGCTCGATCCACACCTGTTGTTGAGGCTTCTTGGCCAGAATCTGGATCTCGCCTGCTACCGACCCGACCGTCCGCTTATCGACGGACGCCCACCAGGAACCGCGATAGCCTCCCAGAAACGAGTCGTCGTCGAACCACATCACCCTGTCGGCCAGTGGGGCTCCTGGGAAGCGGAACATCTTCCGCATTGTTGGATACTTGTAGGCCGGCACGCCTTCCGGCCACACCGGTGCAACGAAGTGAACCGGGATAGAGTGGACAGCCACCACGCTATTCGCCCACGCGCGCACAAATCGATCCGTATCTTCGCAGACAGAATTGAGACCGATCCGCACATCTTTTACGTAGGTGGAGAACTCTGGATACGCGTCCGCAATGGACAAAAGACACCTGTGCGCCAGTTCCGTGTAGGAGCCGTAGCACAGAACACAGATTGAAAACATAAAAAATCCCAGGGCGATTTCTCGCCCTGGGCCTTGCGATACCACTAAACGGCGCTTCGCGACCGCTTACGTCGAGGAGCCTCTTCCTCTTCTTCCTCTTCCTCGTACTGCGGCTCCTCTTCTTCCTCGTCGTCTTCGTACACCTCATCCTCGAGGTCTTCTTCGCCGACGTCGAGATCCTCGTCTTCGAGGAACTCTTCCGCCTCGGCGTCATCCTCGGCATCTTCGATGACGAGCTCGTCTTCTACCTCTTCCACATCCTCAACTTCCTCGACCTCTTCGGCCTCCTCGACCTTCTTGGCCGCAGCACTGCTGCTAGCACGTCGAGGCTTCTTGCCACTGGCCTTCTTTGACGCGGCCTTGCGGGCAGGCTTCGCACTGACCTCTTCCTCTTCCTCCTCCGGCGCCTCTTCAGTAGCCGTCTGCTCCAGCAACACAAGCGCATCGGCAATACGCTGCTGATGGCCTTGAAGAAGCTCCAACGTCGCCTCACACGACTCGGAAGCATTACGGAAGCTGTCCAACAGTTCTTCGTCGGTGGCGTAGCGTTGCGGCTCCGTAGTCACCGCTTCGAAGATCGCGGAGTCCCACGAATCGGCCTGTGCGGCAATGGCCGTCAGTGCCTTCTGCAGCGAAGCCAAGCCCGCCTGTGGGCTCTTGGGCATGATCCGCGGCCGACCGCCGTTGCTGCGCTTCCCAAGCTTGGCCTTGATCACGGCGGCGAGATCGGTCAGAGCTGTGCCTTCCTTGAAGAAAGCGTCGAGCAGCTTCTGCCGAAGTTTCGGATTGTCGACACTCGTCAGTAGCCGGATGTGCCCGAAGGAAATCCGGCGCATGGAATCGGTGACCCGCTTGTCGACGATAGCGGTCATCTCTTCGCGCGTCCAAAGCTTGGCCATCTTTCGCATCGCGTAGAGTTCGTCGATGTTGATGTCCAACGCGGTAGACAGACGCCCGGCGGCGTTTTCGCCGTACTGTGCTTCGTCGTCCATGACCTTGCCGATGTGTACACCAATGTCATAGCGAGCCATGATCCCGCGTTGGATCAGCTCGTTATTCAACTTGGCGCACTTCTCGTACACGGGCCGTAGCCGGCTGTTCATCCCTTCAATTGCGCGCTCGGCGTTTGCGGCCTGTGATTTTGATAGCGACTTTGCCACTTTTCACCTCTTGTTGCAGGAAACGATCAAACTTTTCAAGCAGTAGCTGAGGAAACATCCTCGCCGTGATTCGAAGTTCGCACAAGGACCCGAAATCATTTTTCAGTTGTTGCTCAAGATGCGGGGTCAGCATCTTATCCATCAGATCTTTCACGTCAACCTTTTCGTCACCAGCGCTGTACGCGCAGTATGCCTCAACTACGTCGCACAGCGTCGGATAGAACGACGACATTCCGAATCTGGATCTTCTCGCCTTGTCACACGCCAGTACGACATGTGGGCGGGATGCGACCAGATCGGATGTGTCGGCCACGACCTTTCGCAATGCACCTATGCGTCGTGCCACAACACCAGTAAGCCCTTCGTTGTCTGCGGCAGGCTCCTCTCGCAGAACAACAGCAGGCCAGTGCCTACCGGCAATCCCTACGGCCGAATGCAAACCGATCCTTTCAGGCGCGAAAATACCGCCAGAAAGGATGATGGACGGCGTGAGCCCGTTGGCGGTGTGCTCCAGGTCCATCACGCTGGCTACGAAATGAAAGCCGTTGCCGATCAGGTAGGAAACAACACCGCCTGGGCAGGCAGAGACAGCAGCGCGTACCGCCCTGGCCATCCTGTCCTTGTACCTTGATAAGAACGTGACGCGCCTTGGCCTGACCTGATTTGTCAAACCTAGAGCCAGACCTGTCTGTTCGTGGCAAACGCACTTTCGGCGATACCACGCTTTCGGATTCATCTGGCAGATCCGTTCAACGATCTCGTTGACCAGTACACGTCGCATCTCGAAAGAGATCGCACTGACATCTTCTGGCATGACGCAGCACAACGAGCTGACGCGTCGCCCCATCGTGACGTACAGCAAGCGACGGAGCATTACGGTTGTAGCACGATAACCGAAAGAAACGTAACCAGTCTGCGTTATGAACAGACCGTCATCGGATGGTGGTCGCAGCGTTAGATGTGGACTGCCCAGGTTATCCACGATCTGCTCGACGATATCTGTCGACAGCAGCGCCGGCTGCGAAATTACGTCAGCCGGCGAACGGCACCATACGCCAGACCACAGGTGCATGTGACTACCTTTCCATATTTTTCTATGGAATCAGCCGAACACGAACTCGTCGTCAAACGTACCGATGCTGCCCAAAAACTCAGGCAAAGCCTCCAGCACGAACTCTCTGTCGGCCAGCGTGAACAGCATGCGCGTGCCGCGTTGTTCACTAGAACTGCCGAAATCGTGCAGCACCAAAGGCAACTTGCAGTACGGCCATTTGACGATCAATGCCATGTAGCCCGTGTTCGCCGTCTGTGACGCCCTGCGCTCGTTGTACTCGCGGAACAGTGGTGTGTTCTCGGGCGCATCGAACAAACGTGCGAACGAAGACGTCTTGTTCGCCTTACGCAGGATAACAGCGTCGAGGGCCACAGGGAAGGACGGAAATGCGTCATTGAACAAAAACACGGGAAGAGATCGATTGCCCGTTCGGTTGTACTGCTCTCTACGCATGGCTGGGAGCAGATGGGCAAGGTTGAAAAACTTAGCGATCGATTCAACGACACTGTTCTCGAACCTTGCTCGATCTTCAGAGTCAAAGTCACGATCCAGGTCGTTCATTTCCGCGTGTCTCTCCGTTCTGCACGACGCCGTTCGCTTCGCAACTGCTTTTGGTAGTCGCGGCCCACTTCAAAGATGACGTTCTCTTTGATACCCATGCACCGTCGCACGGCCCGCATCACCTGCTGGCTGTTGTTGAACGCAGCTCCGAATTCGGCAGCAGACACTGGCGAGGTGTTTGGAATGCCGAGCGCGTCGGACCAGAACAAGTACTTGCTTCTGGCAAAATCGCCTCGCGTAGTCTCCGCGGCTTCATCGTCGTCACCGACACCGCGATCTACGGACTTGCCGGCTGCTTTGTTGCGTGAGACCTGATGGAAATCAAAAACTGATTCCAGTTTCTTACGCTCAATGGGCCTCATGTCCGCGAACAGCGCCGTCGTGGCAATGTCCCAGTCCCACTTCGCGTAGTGGATAGGATCTTCGCCCGGGCTCTTGGCCTCAAGCCACCAGTACACCGGTACCTTGATGAACCGGCGATCAGCACCAACGCTGTTTTTGTGGATGCTGATTTTCACGATACTTCCGGCGATCTTGAAACCGCCCTCGTGAATATGATCCAGCATGTCGATCTTTGAATCTCGAGAGAACTCGAGTTCGTACGACTCTTGGAACTTGGTGTGCTCGCCGCCGGGCAGTTGACGTGGCGGCGGGCCGAATGCCTTCGGATTGTCTTTCTGTCCTTTCTTCAGGTGGTTTACAACCACCAGCGTGAAAGGCCAACTGGCCAGATCGCCGGAGAACTTCTTCAGGAACTGCGTGTTCATCAGCGCTTCGTGCGCGAACATGCGGTCACCGTGACCTTTGGTCTCGATGGTCGTCTGTGAAGCCTCTGACAACTGGCCTGACAATGAGTCCAGGCCGAACATGATCGGAACAACCGCTCCGCGCATCTTGCGCATCAGCAGCGTACGGGCATCCTTGTGGTAGGTCTGCAGCTTCGTCTGCCAGTCGTCAACGCTGTATGCAGGGACGGACAGGTAGTTGGCGGACAGGCTGGCGTCTAACGTCTGCATGAACGTTTCGATGGTCTGCCCTGAGGCTTTGTTCTCGCAGTCGATGAAGTAGCCGAAGCCGCCTTGCAGAATGTGCCAACGGGCCACCTCGTACTGAAACGAACTCTTGTTCGTAGAGTAGCCGCCCACCAGTGTGACTACGCGGCTGAGCGGGAACACGCTCGAGTCTAGAAGGTACTGGCACGGAAACGGCATCGGCAGGCCGATAGCGCGGCTGCCACCGAACAGCATCGCATTGCTGTAAAGCAGGCTTTCCTTCTTCTTCTTGCCGTCAGACGTATCGACGCCGAACATGGCGCGGATGGATGTACCGATCTTCTTAGCCAACTCGACCTTTTGCGCAGGATCCGTTACAGGGGCCTTTTTCTTCCCGACTACCTGCCTCGCGGCAACTGGCTCTTTCCTGACCACCGGCAGCTTACGCTGCGGCTTGGGTGGCTTTCGCTCGGTCGTTGCCACGTCATCGACAACGACTTCCTCGCCGTGCACATCGTCCCCGAAAGTCGAATTTACTTCTGGCTGCGGCTCCGGACGACGTTGTGCTGATTTCTTTGCCAAACCACTTACCTCCGAAAAAGAACGGGTGGGGGCACAAGGCCCCCACCCGTAACACTACAACAAGCTCTGACAAACTAACGATTCGGTTTTCCTGCTGGTCGCCGCTGCGGAACAGGCGACCTGGATACCTTCTCCGCAGTCTTTACAGGCTGCTGTGCCACTTTCTTAGTAGCAGCTGCTGGCTTAGACGGCGCGGTGTTCGACGCCGCAGTCACCGGCTTTCCTCGCTTCAGCTGCTCACGCACCGAAGACCTGGCTTCGGCTGTTTTCTTGGCGCTGGTCAGCTCTGCGGGCTGTTGCTTTGCTCGCCGCTTTTGCTGGACCGGCGCTTCGTCGAGGGCTTCTTCGCTGTCGTCGCTTTCGCCTTCTTGGACGTCGTCGTCTTGGCCGCCGTCTTCAAAGCCTTCGTCGCCTGCTTCGCCACCGACTTCTTCGCTTTCTTCGCCATCGTACTCATCCTCTACTGCAGCTAACACACTGTCGTCATCAGCAACAGCGCTGATGACTTCCTCTACCTCTTCGTCGATTCCGGGAATCGGACTTTCTTCTCCGATCTCGTCTTCAACGTCTTCCAATGTATCCACTTCTTCGTCCGTGTCGACATCATCTTCGTCGACGTACTCGCCTACGACTTCTTCGCCGGTATTCGACGTTGCATCGACTTCTTCGTCGAAGGCTTCCTCTTCCTCGTCTCGGCGTCCCTTACGGCGATCGCGGCTATCGCGCTCCAGCTCCCGATCGAACTCTTCGCTATCCTCGTCCGTCATGGGAACGTCGGCGCCGCGATGCGTAGTACGCGACTTCAAGACACCTTGCACTTCGTCGGTAAGGTACTGATCATGGTCTCGCCATGAGTACAGTAACAGATCCGGCATGTCACGTGTGACCTGCGCAATGAACAACGCCGCTTCTTCGGCAGTCGGTACATACAGCAGGTTGTCCCACCAGATGGTGTTGTTGAAGATCTTGTCTTCGTACTCAAGCAAGGACGTTTTCGCACGGAACAACCGCGAACGGTCGCCTTGCTTGTAGTAGTACATGTCCTTGGTCGCGAACACATTGTAGCCTCGCGCGTCAGACGACTCAGGTGATTTTTCTTCACCTACGTCATCCGATCCGTCTTCTTCGGCTACTTGAGCTTCAACGCGCGAACCTGGGCGCAGCGGAACGTAGTCGGAACCGCTGTCACCGGAGATCACGTGCACAAACGGTCCGTCAGCCAAGCTCGTCGGATCCGGAAATTCGAACTGCGCCAAATCGTGCGCGTCTCCCTTCCAGTCCGGCTTGACGGCGTCCATTGCCGCAATCAACGCATTACCGGCTTTGTTCTTCAGCTGGATGATCTGCGTGATGTCTTTATCGGCACAGCCTCGTGGTGGCTTGTTGCCGGCAATGTACAGGTTGGCAAACTGCTTCTTCTGGTCATTCGCCAGCTGACTCTGGAATACCGCGGCCTGCACAAACGTCAAAGTGCCTGGACGCGGGAACCAGTTCTTCTTGTCGGCAACATACCACTGCTCAGTTCGCACTGAACGTCGACCAAGCTTCGGAGACTCGTCTTGCTTGACGGCCTTACGCAACGAGTTGACCAGAAGGGCGTACGGGTGGTTGAGTCTGTCGTACTCGTCCGTGCGTCGTGGATCGAACAGCAGGAACGTGATCTTCGCGTCATCTGTCGATCCGATGTAGTTGGCTGCACTGTATTGCCGCAGCCAGTCCGAATAGTGCCCCGGTCGCGCCGACTTTCGTCCGGCCGCGAAAACGTCTTCATCTTGCACGTTGATGTCGAAGCACGGCAGTGGTCGGAAGATCAGCGGCTTAATGCACTTCCATGAGGGCCGCATGATGTTGTGCGGCGGTGCGTCATGCCGAGTGGTACGATCGTCCATCGGTTTGTACGAGTTCGTCCCACTACGATAGTGCGAATTGAAATCGAAATCTTCCTTCGGCCGCGGGTTGTTCGAGGTAAGACTGCGCCGCTTTGGCGTCGGGCGCTCCGCGACAGGGTGGGCCGGTACTTCTTTAGCCACAGGTTTCTTTGCGGGTACTGCTTTTTTAGCCATTGCGGGTACTCATGGTTTTACAGAAATCAACCGCAGAATCGCTTCAAGGCGACTGCGGAACAACGAACGGGACCCATCGTTATACACAACGAGGTCCGCCTCTTCCATGCCGAACTCCAACGTAGGGTCGGCAACGTTTCCTTCTCGTTCAATCCAGATTACAGCGCCGAGCAAATGCCTGCTGTGATAGAGCTCTTCGTACGCCCTGATACCGACCAAGATCGTCCGGTCACGCCGGTGACGTAACACAAAGCGCGTAAGCAAAGAAGGGTCATTTCTTCGTGCTTCGTTTAGCAACGTGAACCACAGCAAGCGGTGTTTGTGCCGCGTGCGATATGCCAAGCCCTGGTCTACGCCCAGTGCCGAAGCGAACGCCGGGCAAGCCTCCAGTGACACGGCCCCGGGGCGGAACACATCAGGGTTTCGCGATGCAACATAATCCGCCGCCTCGTCCTTTCCGGCGCGTCCGTGACCCACGAACGTTATCAACGCTGGCGGATAATGAACAATCGTCGGAGCGTCACTAAAAAGAGTGTCGCGAATGTACGTAGACAGCTCAGCGCGGTCCGCAATCACCTCTTTTTCGTTCGAGTAAACTACGCCCGTGCGCGGGTTCTTGCAAGGGAATATCGAAAGAACTGAAGCATTTGAACTATACTCCAACGGCAAACTCCTTTACATCGTGCAGCTTGTTATCCGTGGGTAGCCACACCTTCCTCGAGTACTTGTCTGGATGTTCCCACCCACCATCCACAATTTTCGACTCACGCCAGCCTGCGTACTTAGGCGAGAAACCAGCCTGCTCGCACTGATGCGGGTGCATCGTGACGCCCCAGTACAAATAGGGCTCGGTATCTACACCGAGGTAGTACGGCTCTTCGCTGATCGGCATACCGTCTAGGTCACATCGGAACACTGGGTTGTCGTGGGTCATACAAAACGGAATGACTTCGTCCACCATCCGCGGTACGTCTTCGTATCGAACAAGGAACAGTAGAGCATCGTGGATCTGCAGAACCATCTTGAAGTCGATATCGCTCTGCTCCATACGATACATGTACAGCTTGTCCACAGCACGCGCTACGAGATCGGCGACCATGTTTTGCAACGGCAGGTTTTGCGCCTGCCGCTCCTGCTCCGAAATCATCTTTCGATAGTTGTCTCTGTCGGAGATGATCGGGAACCGCCTGAACCGCCCGAGGGCACCGCACATAAAACGCGGCGGTGGTGCCGTGAGGTTGTCGTGCTCGTCACGTACGCCGGAGACACGAGCGCGACAGTCCGCAAAGAACGGGACGAGACCTGGATACGTACTGAAGATCGCGTTGATAACTGCTTGTGCTTCCGTCTCAGTGATGTGTACGCCTTCTTCTTTAGCGGCTACGGCGATCGCTTTGGCTTGTCGGCCGTAAGCGACGCCGAAGATCACCGCCTTCGCTACGTTACGAAGATCCTTTTTACCGATCGACTGCAGGCCAGCTTTAGTCGGTTCGCAGTCCAATCGAAAGGCGAGCTTGGCGATGTTTGAATGGATGTCGTAGTAGTTCGGATCCCACTCGGGTAACAGATTACGCTGCGCGTCACGTAACATGTCCGGGTCTCCGGACATGATCGCCATGCCGTACAGTTCCGCACCCTTGTAATCCGCCTCCAGCAGCACGTAGCCCGGATCGGCCTTCAGGATACTTCGAATCGGATACAGGTAGTCTTTGCCGAGAATGGTCGCGTAGTCGGACTCTCGCCGTTTTCCGAGGTTTTGCAGGTTCGGACGTGCAGAAGCCCATCGCCCAGTTTCTAGCAACTGGGTGATGAACGTACGTATCCGCTTGTCGCTGCAGATCGACTTGGCCAACCCCCGCTCGTACACGACTTCGCCGTACTCGTTTTCGATGTACTCGCCGGAGCTATCGGTAGCCGGCGGTCGCAGCACAGTCTTGATCACGTGGCTGATAAACCGGTAGTTGCGGATAGCCCCGATGATTTCGCTGTAATCACCAACTACGAACTCGCCGTTCCGCATAACACGCAAGTTCTTCGACATGTACCAGAGCATGCCTAGCACCTGCTTGTTCGCGGCAGCCGTGTAGTCCTGCTCGTCTTTGCTGCCGGCGATCTCTTCCCATGGACGCGGTCGCTTGCCGGTAGTCAACAGCGGTTGCGTGCCGATTACTCTCGCGCCAGGAGGCCGCCGTACGCGGAAACTTCCGTCTGGATTACGCGGATGTCCGTTGTAATGCTCACCGAATAGCAGCTCAGCCACCATGAACCGCGACTCGAGATTGATCTCGGGCCAGTTGGCCCAATCGCGGATCTGCTGGGCTAGTTGCGCCTTCTTCTGAGAGAACAACATCGTCAGCGTCGCCATACGGTCCTCATCGACCAGAATACCGGTGGTATTCATCTCGATGATCGGGATGGCTGCCCTGGCTGAAATCCAGTACGCCTCCCAACAGTTGTTACCGAACACGTCGCAATCAAGACGAGGTATGTGGTTGATAACCAGACGGCGAGTTCCGTCTGCGTCGTAGCAGCCGTATGGGAACAGTGTCTCGTCTTTGATGTCGCCGAAGCCTTCCATGTCTTTGGTTGAACAACCTTTGGCCTTAGCAACCGCTTGCAACTCGTTCTTCAGCTCTACGTCATACCGGTGTATGTCCGTGTACCGTAGCAGCTGACCAGTCAACGTAAAGTCGTCAACTTCGTCAGCCGCATGAGCCATCAAGACAGCATCCAATCCTCCTTTCATCCGACAGTCTCGCCAGTCGAGAGGTGCTGAAAACTCCTCGCGGACATCCAGGCCCTCGTAAAGGAACCACTCCATGTCGGATGCGAGCTGAAAGCCACAAACTCGCTTGCCTTTCAGAAACCGCCCAAGGATCTCTATTGCGCGCTTCACTCCTCCTTTCGTTGACAACACGCGCTTGATGCCATCGTTCGTTTTCTTCTTCACGATGCGCTTGAACGCCGGATCCCCACCGGAATGCCGCAACGGTATAATCGCAGCCTTACCGTGAGCCCAGCTGACTTGAATGGTGCGTAGATACGCTCCGTGGTTCTGAGGGTGTGCACCATGCCACTCAGCGTCAAGCGCTACGATCTTCCCAAAGCCCTCCTGGGCACAGTCGCGTTCCATCTCGTCGCACAACGATAACAGCTGAAGCTCGTCACGTATAATGCGGTGGTCCACCCTGGCGATGTCTTTCTGATCCCACCGGTCTCCGCGTGTTAACTCCAAGAACCGCGTTATGGTGCGTTGGAACTTGCCTTGCAGATCGGGATCGGACATGACGGCGGCAGGGTGCAGACAGCCGATAACGAGCGCAGAGTTCTTCGATACCGCCTGCGTCTCCGGGTCGTAAGATGTGTACTCGAAGTCAACGACCCGCCCGTCTACCTTGGCCAGCGTCATCGCTTTGCCAAGCACGACCTTCACCGCGTCGGCGCCAAGACACAAGATGTACTTCGGACGCACAAGCGCCAGCTCTTGGTGCAGCAGGTGCAGCTGGCTTTTGATCCACGTCTGCTTCAACGCGCCACGATCACCTTCCAAATGCGGCGTCTTCAGCACGTTGGTCATGTACCATCGGCCGATTTCGTTGTTCTCTGCGCCGGCCTTGCGCAAAGACTCGAGCATGTATTTGGCAGAGGGTCCGACTTGGCATCTCTTAGCCGTGACTTCGTCGCGGCCAAGCGTCTTGCCGATGACCATCACGTCGCACTGCTCCGGCCCGGTAGTCGGCAGGTCAGGACGGACTCCCCACCTGTGACCGCATACGATATTGAACGGCTTGCGGATCTTGTTTTTGACCTGCAAGTTGAGCGATAGTGCGCCTCCGCCGTACAACGCCTCCCGCACGATCTGCTCTATCATCTCCGAGTAGCGGATATTCTTCTTAGACTCGACGGACTCGACGTCGCCGCGCATCACGGCTTCTGCAAGGATCTCCGCCCCAACCGGGGCGATCCCCTCTGCGAGCAAAGGGCAGAGCGGCTGCGCGGTGCTTTTTTTGGCTTCGGTGTTGCCGGTCTTCCCTTTTCCACCAGCAGTCCTATCTTTTTTGCTTTCCATTCAATCAGGTCCCATAAGTAAGCATTGTCAACGGAGCCAGGGTCCATTGTCAGAAGAAGACGAACGTCCAGGCAGCGGCCAGCAAAGCTGGACGTCTGCAACAAGGCCATGGTCTTGTCGATGTGATGTTTTTGTTGTTTCGTACCGACAGTCTTGTCCGGCGTAGGGTCCAACATGACGACCAGCACGGCGTCGTGGGACATGTGCTGCTCGAGCTTTGTCAGCTGCGCTCGATTCAGCGACTTGCCGAATATGCACACAGCCTGCTCGCCAACGCCAGCTACGTCGAAGGCGCCTTCCGTCAGTACCACTACGCTAAAACTGGAAGCGTGTTCGACGTTGTAAACGTGCTGTGACTTAGCGAAGCCCGGCGATGTGCCGTACTTCACTACGTCCTTTTCTGGCTTGCCAATATGGCGCCCTTGCCAGCCGACCAACTCATTCCTGTAGTAAATCGGAATGATGATCCTGTTTCGCGCCTGCCACAGGTTCGAGTCGGAACAGTACGCATACCCCCACTGGGCGCCGAGAGTCGTAGCGTCGTGGAGACGATCTTCGAGGTACTGCACCGCTTTATGCGTGGGCAGCTTCGCCTTGATGTCGTCCAAGTACCACAGGCAGGGTGGAAGTCTTATCGTCTTCGGCTTCTTGTTAGCTGCGCCCTTTTCCGACCTTTCGCACAGCGAAGCGTAATCTCCGTCGTCGTAAAGCAGGAACGTGTAGATCTGGTCGTAAAGCGACTCCTGCTTAGCGTAGTCGTGTAAACACTCTTCATTCCAACAATGAGCCAGCCACAGGTTGCGTGTCCCGGTTTTAGGATCGGACACGCCCCACCTGTGATTGATGTACAACCGCTGACGTGTGTCGCCACAGAACGGACAGTTGACGCGATACTCTTCGCCCGGCGTAAACCCTGGGGCTATCCTGTATCGGTTCTGCTTGTCGTCTCTTTGGGCGTATTCACACGTCAGCGGTTCGCCTTCGTTGAACACACGCACCTCGCCTTCGCCGAAGCGTCGTTCGAGTGCCGCGTATAGCGATGGGTTAATCACAATCCGACATCCCTCTGGGAGCCGCTGTCATTGTCGTCGTCATAGAAACCATCTTCACCTTCATCGGTATTGTTCTCCGGCTCGGACACAGACCTAGCCTCGGTGATAGACATGATCTTGTTGTGAGCAACGCAGAACTGTCCTTGCGTATCTTCGGCACGTTGAAGCGCTCCGTTGATGCGTAGGATCGTATCAGGATACGCGCCTTTGCGACGGGCTTTGACGCACGTCAGAATCGCTAGTTCGTCTTTCGTCTTGGTGCCGAGCATGAAACCGAAGTTACAGTACTCGAAGAAGTTTTTGGCTTCTGCGGTTTCTGATGCTTTCGGTGCAACACCCGCTGCTCGCGAGTTGTGTTCAGCTTTCAGCTGGTGCATGATCCACGCAGCACATCCGAACCGGTTAGCAATCATCTGCTTGACCTGCCTCGGAAATCCGCCAATCAAATGACGCTTGTGACGATCTGCTTGCAGATTGTTGAGATCGCAAGCCGTATCGGCCGCAGCGTTGGCGTGATCAATGATCACCAACCCCACGCCCGGCTCACCGTTTGCCGCCTGATCAGCCTCGATAACGCGTGCAAGCCCTTTGCCCATGTGCTTTGCGTGTTCGAACAGCGCCTGATCTGCACCAGTGAAATCTACGAACCTCACGCAACTGTTGATGATGCGTTTGGCCCTTGCGATCCTCTCCTTTTCACCTAGCAACTTCACGCCGGCTTTGGCGAGGTCTGCCGCCCGCTTGCGCTCGTACGGTTTGTACGTGCTCGGATCTTCACACGTGCTCAGCTTGTCCAGGCGACCTTCTTCCAGCAGGGTCTTGTCGATCCTTGCCATGTTGGACATGAACCGGATACGCAGCGAACTGAGCTCCTCTTCCCACACGGCAATGTAGATCGTAGGAATGCGTCCTTTTTGACCATCGATCCGCCATGCTGCGTAGGCAGCTTCTGCACGAGAGGCCGCGAGCTGTACCGTAAGCAAAGTCTTGCCCACGGCCCACGGGGCGCAGACTCCGTAAACCTCACCTGCCACGAAGCCGTCCATGTACTTATCGAAGAAGGGACATCCGGTTTCGGTTTTAACTAGCTGCACGAGATCAGATACCGTTTCGTCTTTCGGAAACGGCTGTGCCAGAGTGCCTACCGCCGCCGCGTCTGCGGCTCGTACTTTGCTTTGAGCACTTTCCATGATCGACGACAGTGCGGTGCCGCGGTGTATCGCAGCGACCACCTCGTTGCCGATCGACATCTCGATTACTTTCGAGATAGTTTTTCCAGCTATCGCAACGTCTAGATCTTCCGACTTTATCTGTCGATAGACATCGTCCAGCAGCTCGTCGAGCTGGGCTGTGTCGTCTTCGCTTACGACCGCGCCAAGGCTGGCGATCTTAGAATCGACATACGCAAACATCTGTGCGTACGTCGGCAACTTTTTGTACATTTCCGCCGCATCGTACAACGATGCAAGGAAAATCTTCAGATAGTTTGCCGGCATGTGCCGTGGGCTGAGATCGACACGTTTCGCTAAACGAAAAGCTTCGGCTCTGCGTGCGATCGTGGCCAACATCAGTCTGGTTTGTTGTACGCCCGGCGCAACGCTCGGCACATCCTGCTGCCTATCGTCACTGTCTCTCGGCATTACCACGACCTCTCACTCAATGCAGTCGCCGCCGCTGCGGCAGTCCTAGCGTTCTCTCGAAACTTCTTCGGAATCCAGTCCGCCCACACACGATCGTAATCGTCGGAGAAGAATATGTACTGCATCAATGCATGTGGTGCATATCTTATAGCCACGTTATGTAACTGCTCACTACACGCAAGGCAGTACTTAAACAACGGAGTTATAAGTATATCACTATCTAGAAGAACGACCAACAGCGAGTCCTTCTCCGACATACCATGATCGTACTGCAGCAAAATGAGCTCGGTGCGGCACTGGCTCTTCTGCGACTCGAAATCTGCAGGCATCGAATCGGCCACTTGGCGACAAGCAACCTTGAGCGTATCAAGCTTGTCGGGCTTGAGCAGCATTGCCGGCAGTGGTGGTGCTCGGTAAACGTTCTGGCTCTTTGAAAACAAGTAGTTCCAACACGCGTCGGGGTCCAGCGTGTGGCGTAGCACGTACTTTGCTATGCTCGGCCAGATGGGCAGTACCTCGCGGCCGCGCACGTCACGTCCTCCATCCCACTCGATCGGAGGCCGGTATAGCGTAGAGCCCATCGGAAGCCCTTTACGCTGATCTTCCAGTCGCGAGCGGCGGACGATGTACGACGAGCGCGCGTACTCGGAAGTATCCTTCAGCAGCTTCGCGGGGGTGATCTCGTATTGGGACTTTAGTGAAAGGAAAAGGCGAGGTTTTCCAGTTTTCCTTCCAGGGCCTTTTTTATTTGGTCCTGAAGTCCCTGCCCCAGATCCTGCTTTATCCTTTGCCATTTCTTTTCCTCGTAATTCCTATCGCGCACACGTGACTTGCGATGTAGGGAATCATTGAACTGGTCCTGATAGTCGATGATGATCCCACACTGCTTGCCAGAACTCAAGCGGGCAACGCGTCCCGGAATCTGAGTGTCGTCGATAGCACTGGAACTTGCATCTGCACGAATAAGCACTTGCAGATAGTCGAAGCTGACACCGCGATTCCACACGGACGTTGCAATGACCTTCTTCAGGTCTCCGCGCTCGAACTGTTCTCGCATTTTTGTCAACCGCGTCGGTGTCATCTTGGGCTCGTTATCTGGTAACCAGCCCCAGTCGATGTATTGGTCGATCGTCTCGTCGTATCCGTCGTTGTGTGAATAGCACAAGCTGAACTCGGGCAGATGCTTTTTCAACGCACATGCGTGTTCCAGCGTCCGCACAGTGATCAGCACTTGCTCGTCTTTGCCGAACGACCTCGCGTCCGCGGCGATCAACTTGTTTCGCTCGTCGTTGCGCCACACGCCGTGACGCAGTAGCGACACGTCCGAGTTGTAGCCTGCACAAGGATCCTTGGCGATGTCCACCCGGCGCCAAAACACGTAGATCGGTACGACCAGACCCAACCGAACGGCGTCGTCGTAGGATAACGAGCTCAACAACGGGCCGAAGATTCCTTCTAGCTCGAAATCGGCGTTATCCCATCGCTGCTCGAAATTGGCGCTCATCCCGATCCTGCGCGTCGCCTTGAACGCGGCCAGCTTAGGGATGATGTTCTTCGTTGCCAATTCGTGGTGTTCGTCGGCAATCAGGATGTCCGGATTCCAGTTTGCGGCATGATGTAGTGACATCGCCGAAACGCACACGATGCGGTGACCACGCTGCTTTGCGCGGCTAGATACCATTCCTACGTCCGGCAGTCTCACCGCCAGTCGGTTGTAAATGGTCTCCAAAACCGGCAGGTGCTTGGTGGTAATCACGAAAGTACATTTCGGAAACAGCATGCACAGGTACGGTATGAGCCATGTCTTGCCGGTACCGGTCGCCCACCACACCTGACCGCCGTAGCCTTTTTGTATCGCCTTGGCGACAGCTTCAACCGTTTCTTTTTGCCTGGGCCGGAAGTCCAAGTCATCGAGCTTGTCCCATCTGGGAACAAACCGATCCGGTTCATGGTCCGGAAGCGTGTTGAACAGCTTAGGTATGTATCCGTTTTCCTTCAGCATCTTAGCTGCGCGCTGCAGATGTCCAAGGTTGGCCAACACCTGTTCTCGATTCTGGTACGGCACCGTCGTGTAACACGCTATCTCTTCGCAGCGAATCACCGGCGGCGCTCGCAGTTGTCGTTCGGTATACCGTCGAGAGTAGGTCAGACAGTCCTGCACCAACTTCAACGACCTGACGTCCGGTAGCGCTATTCGTAGCAGGTTGCCGGCTTTGAAGAACTTCACAACCTTATCGGTTTCTGACCGGCTTGCAACTTTCGACCGTGAATTTGCCATAATCTTCCTGCTTTTGTCGGTACGGACTGATTCCCCTGAACCGCCCCATAGTGTTAAGCAATGCTTCGAAATCCGCGTCGCTGATCGCGTCAGGCACGACGCAGTGAACCATGACGATGTCTCCTGGCTTGAACGCCTCGTGGCGTACGAATTTTCCTGGCTCGTCTGGTAGGTAACGCCTGTAGAAGTTCTGAACATTCGTGTCAATCTGACCGTCTACTGCGACATCAAAACTGATACGCTGGATGTCAGACTGGTGGTGACACAGAACCTGAGAGGCGTAGCGTAATCCGCTTAGCCACCAACTTGATTCGAAGCGAATCGCTTCGCTGTTGATGACACGTGGCATGTAGTAAACGGGCCAAGCCTTACCACCTGCGTCAACGTTCTTGACGTAAGCCTTCTTGTTGCCGAGGCTGGGCGTGGTAAATCGCAAGCAAGATGTAATCTCGCGCATGGCTGTAGCTCCGCTGCCACTTGTAAACGTATTACCCTTGAACGCTCGACAGCTGATGCCTGTGCGAAGTAAACGCACTAGCTAACGCGACAGCGTCGACCGAACTGATCTTCTCAAAGAAGTACTCTGGCACGAACAAGCAATGCTTATCGCTCATCACGTCTAGCCAGACACTACACACAAACTCAACGAATCGGATACACGACGAGTACAAACCGCCGATGAAGTCCGAGTGCAACGCACAGTGTCGTCGTAGAAACGACTGATCTTCAAGCCACGCTCTGTGCGACGCGGCCGCATCTATACCGTGCCGGCCAGGATCGGCCCAGCAAGCAAGCACAGAGGCGGCTGGGACTGCAAACACGTCGGTATCGGAAGCAACATTGCTGATCGCCTTCGGAGAGACGCCCAGCATGTGAGACAACGTTCCGTCGATGTCTGGATAGTTCCAGTCGACGAAGAATCTAGGATCCACTACGTGCTGGATGAACGCGATGGCCGGTTCGTAGTCTTTCACGCCTACAAAACTGAACGCAGGCCATGCTGGATGCTTTCGCACTAGCGATATCACTTCGTCAGTGACGGCGCTGGCTTTGCTGTACGCATCCAGCAACTCGTAGGTTATCAGCTCGCCCGGCGTCGGAACGTGCCAACCGCCTGTGCTCGCCGCCAGCTTATCCAACAGAGAGTAGGACCGCATCGTGTGTAGTCGACTAGGCGCCTCGCCGGCTAATAACGGAGCCCTCGGTGACCCGATACGCAATCCGATTTTAGAGTGCCGACTCAACGCCACAATCATACCGGCGTGGTCTTTGGTCCCGTAGCATCTGACCTCTGTCAGATTGACCTCGCCTAGTTCTTCTTTCGTTCTGCTCTTCGTGAACTTGGCAGCCCCTGGAGTTGCCAAGCCTATCCGGTATACCGGTGGTGTGGATCCTGGCTTTATGTAGACATACGCAACCTCATTCACCGTCATAACTGCACCACCTGTGAAAACACATTCTGCAATCGGTTGTCGTGGGTGATTAAGAAAATTTGCTGCCCGCTACCCATGAGTACCGAGCCGATACGCGAAAGCATATCGCGTAGACAACCGATGTTGTGTTTGTCCAGGCCGGCGGTTGGTTCGTCAAGGAACAGCGATCCGATGTTTTCGGCAAACCGCGCGTTGACAGCGAGACGATAGGCGATGGCCAATACGACCATCTCGCCTCCGGACTTGCTGTTTGCCGGTTCTGACGTACCGTCACCGTTGACGACGGTGAATGCAAGGTCATCATCTACGGTCACTCCAAACGGCGAGCCGAATTCGAAGAGCCGGTCTTGCATCTGTTCGACGAGGTCATCCATCATGGCTCGCATGAATACCTTTGGCAGGTTATCCCTATGCACAAGGTTGCGCCATGACTTAAGGTCACCAAGCCAGTCAATCAAGGTCTCGTTTTGCTTGCTGGCGGTCTCTGCCGCGGCTAGCCGTGACTTAGCCGCTGCAACATTTGACGTAAGCATGTCTCGCCGCGTTGTAGCGGCCGACAACTTCACTCGGATTTCTACGTTAGCGTCCAGTACTTCTTTGGCCTTGTTGGCGGCGTCAGCATCGACATTCGAGTACTTCTTCACGTCAGCATCTGCCGACTGTACAGACTTCTTCAGCGTTTCGAGGCGCTGCACTAGTGAACCGTGCGCTTGCTCAGCCACGGTGCATGCGAATTGCGACTTACGCACGTCGTCCTGCAGTCGATTGAACTGATCGATTATCTCGCGGTCTGCCGCTATGTCGCCTGTTGGCTTTTTCGGTTCGGCTTCGAGAAGCTCCTTGTGCCGTGTCTTCAGAGCCTTGAGGCTCGAATTCAGAAACGTCAGTTTGGCCTGTGCGTCGTTGTACTCCTTCGTCTCTTTAGCCAACTTCGACTTTTCTTCTTCTAGAGCAGCCACACGCGTCGTAAGCTTGCGTACCTCTCGCTTTGTCTCCGCAAGATGCGATGCAAGCTGGTCTGTCTTCGTGCCACACGTAGGGCACTCGGCAACACCGTCGACGAAGGTAGCAAGGAACTTACGACTCTGCACCAGTTGCTGACGCAATGTGCCTAATTCCTCGGTAACAGCGTCTAGCGACTTTTCGGGTGCCGGCACCTCCTCCAACCCGTCTATTTCCTCTGTCAGTTCGTCTCTTTCCTCTATTACCTCGCCGTATTGCTTCCAACGCGCCATGTCGATTCCATATTTTTTTATGCGATCCGATGCCTCTTGGAAGTCGACTCGCTTCGCTAGCGACTCGGCGATCATCGCATCGAGTGCCTTCTTTTTCGTAGCCGCGTCTTTTGCAATCGCCGGCAACGTTTCGGCCTCTTGCTTGTATTGACCGACCAACGTCTTGCGTCGCTCCTGCGCACGTTGTTTGGCGTGGTAAGATGCCACAAGCCGTTGCAATCGATCGATCTCTTCGTCGTCAGCCTTTTGGCTGAGTAAGGCATCCACTTCTTGTTGCGTGTCGCCCAACTCGCTTTCAGCCGTCTCCAGCTCCAGTCGCAACTTGTCGGTGTTAAGCGTCTGTGTCAGAGTCTCTACGGCGGCTCCGTCCAGTTTGATCTGGTCGCCAAGCACAGACCACAGGTCTTCCAACTTGTCGCATCCGCAGACTCTTGCGAAGTTGATCTTACGTTCTGACGGCTGCTCCGATAGGAACGAGAAGATCTTCCACTGGTCGACAAACACGTAGTTCTTGATGATCGTGTCGTTGACTCCCAACAGCGTCTCGAGTCGCTTGGCGATCTTGGCGTTGTTAGTGATCGTCTCGCCAGCAATCGTCAGCGAGCTCTTGTTTGGTCTGAGACTTCGTTTGACAGTGAACGTCGTTCCGCCGTGCTCCCACGTCGCTTTGACGTACGCAGGCTCCTTCGGGTCACTACCTCGCGATATCTGCTGTTCCTTAGTCCGGCCGCGAAAGTTGAAGTCGTTGGTGAGCGAAGCGGCAATGGCGTGCACCAAATTCGACTTGCCAGCTCCGTTCGATCCGATGATTCCAACTACGCCTCCGCCAAACCGATACGACAGGTTTCGGTGCTGGCAGATGTTCCGGATCTCAAGCTCCTTTAAGAGCATCCAGTCTCTCCTGTTTCATTGCGGCGAGTTCGTCCTTTGGCGATTCCGCGTTAAGTAACCGTACCAGCGGCCGCGTATCGATTCCCTGTTCCTTGGCTACCGTACCTAACAACGCCGGTATGCCTCCGCGGATGACAGCCTTACGCGCTGCCACCGTGTCGGAGTTTTCAACGGCGGCGTCATGATACGGCTCGAAGAACAAGTAACCGCGATCGCCGGCTGCAGCCTTCATACGCACTTTGAGGGCGCGTACGTCTGCATGGTACTTCACACGAAGAATGGGATTAGGAAACGCCGGATTTTCTGCAGCGTGCTTTTCCAACACCGCAGGTAGCTTAGCAACGATCCGTTCCAGCTGTGCATCGTCGTCGATACTGACTGCAAGGACTTTGCGCGTAGTCAGCCGCTTACGCTCCCAGGAACCGTCTATGTGATGGACATAGAAGTACTTGACTACCGGTTCGTTAATCGCACGCAGGTTTGTAGAGCCCGGTGAGATCACCTGTATCGTGCCACCGCTACTGGTCACCAGCCGTGTGACGACGTTTTTGTGATAGTCACCGGTGAACACCGTCTTCACGTGCGGTACCGTGTATAGCGATCCTTCACAGGCGGCTATACCGCCCATGAACTCTTCCCACACCTGATGGCATACGAATATGGATCTCTTGTCGGCATACTCCAATGCTCGCTTCATCGCGCCTGCGAGTAGGTCGGCAGGTTGCCAGTCAAGTCCGTACACTGTCTGCCCGGACTCCAGCGAGATGTAGCTGTTGTGCAGATGCTTCGCACCTGAATGGATTGCCGACATCCACGGCGGTGACGCTAGTTCGTGCTGTCCTTGAATGTAGTAAAACGCAATACCTTCATCCGACAATCGCGCTATTGCTTCGCGAATTGTCGACACAACAACTGAGGATGGCTCCGTAACGTCGATCAGATCTCCGGCGCCTATAATCCTTCCGATTTTGTTTTTGATGGCGTAGTCGCAGATCTGCGTAAACGACGAAATGGAGTCGCCAGACAACTGCGGATAGCCCACCCAGTTGTGAGTGTCTAGGTGGGCATCCGCAAAGAAGATGGCGTCCGGTCTAGCCGGCACGATGCTTTTTGGCATTGGGTGAAGTCTTCTCTTGTAACGTTACTTTGAAGCCGATCGGTAACTGCGTATCTTCCGTGATCGCGTGCTTCTTCGGCCACTCGCTGCCGGGATATAGCCGGCTGAACAACTCGTTGAGTTTGTTCTCGTACTTGCACAGTGCCTTGTGAACACGGAACACGATCTCGGAAACGTCTTCGTAGGCCGACGGACGATGCCTGTCTCGCAGCTCTTCCGCGTAGCCGAAAATCTGTCCTCTTGCCGAAGCAAGTCGATTACCTAACGATGCGTACATCGACTCCGGCATCTTGGTTGCTCCCTCCGGCTCGACTTTTCCGGCTGGAGGGAGCACGTCCTCAATGGTCTTCGGCCTGTCGCCATGGATCCGTTGCTGAGCTGCGGCCAGTTTCTGGTTATACAACGGCTTGTACGTGGCGGCCACCGCCGCTGCAAAATCTTCATCTTCTGCCGTTAACTTTCGCAGTCGCGACTCGGCAGCGTGTATTGGAATTTTCAACAACGCAGCAACTTCGGCCTCAACCCGCTCCTCGAAACTAGGTCCGTCTTCGGCTGAAACTGGTTTAGCCGGCGGCGCCGACTTCTTCTTGACAACCGGAGATGGCGTCTGCGGCTTCGCGATTTTCTTCTTCAATGGTGATGGTGTCGCTTGTGCCGTCGAAGGGGATGCTTGTTTTTTCTTCGGCTGCGCGGGCTTTGGCGCGTTTGCGGATGCCTTCAAGCTTTTCTTTACTGGCTTCTGCGGCGGCGCGCTTCTCTGCTTGGCGGGCTTCGTAATCGTACTTCGGAGCATTTCCAGATTCCTTAGGATCGAACAACGGGGACGCAGGACTGTACGTGGACTTGCGTACGTGCTTTTGCGCGTACTCGACTGCCTGACTTTCTTTTCCATTCGAGTTCTTGTACTCGCGTACAAGCGTCTTTCCGAACAGCGAACGCAACTCCGTTTCGAGGAAATCCAAAAACGATGGAAATGTTCGCCAGTGAGAAGCTGTAACGCGACGGCATCGGTGGTAGCACAGCAACATGCGGCAGAAGTCGTCGCATCGCCGGTATTGGTACTTACCGAACCACTGCGTATGAACCCGCAGTATGACACCTAGCGCCTCTACTACATCCGATCTTCGTCGAGTGTACAGATCGAGATCCCTGTAGTTGAACGCGTAAGTGCCGATAAGCTCGTTGCGTAACGATCGAAATGCAGCTTGCACCACCCACACGGGCAGAAATCCGTCTAATTGCTGCGTCGGCTTTTTCGTAGCCGCCGTCTTTGCGCGGTTGGCCATGCTTATATAACGTCGCTGCTGCGTCAACGCACTTTTGGGATCGAACGTCGAGTACATCCAGGCGTCATCTTCGCCGCGGAAAAACTTGAGTGTCGGGCTAACGCCCAACAACTCTTGCTGCTTCTCTACGAGCTCACCTATCGACGCGAGGTATGTGCGCACAATACGCAGAGCAGAATGTGGACCAACCCGCGTAGCGCGTTCGACAAGTGCTCGCAGTTCATCTGTTGTATCGTCTGCGTTATCTGTGCCTAACACTATGCCCGGTGTAGGCGTCGTGAAGAAGCCAAACGGACGTCCTTGCTTTTCCCAACGCCACTGTCCGTCACCAGAAAACACCTTGGACGTGCCAACGCAAGACACCATGCTGCGTGCCGCATCGAATTCGCTGGGCGGTGGAAAGTTACGCTGCAACACATCGACGATCTGCTGTACCGTATCAGCCACGATTACGTGCTCTGGTTCAGCGCGCTGGAACTCTCGCAAAAAGCCCTTTGGAGCATCGGACAAGACCAACTGCCAATAAGTTTTGCCGTTGCGGAACCGCGGTTCACACAGTCGTTTACGCTCGTTGTCTGGCTGATAATACGACATCTTCCAAAACTCTTCGTCGTTGATCGCGTCTAGGCGCATTGCGCCTATGAGCTTTGGTTGCTGCACAGCTGTTGTGTAGTTCTGCCATGTGACGTACGTCGCCGTACTCATACTAAACCTCCTGCGGCCACAAAAAAACACGACCGGCCCAAAGGACCGGTCGTGTCGATCAAACGTACGCTATTTCAGCAACGGGAGCGCCAACGGGGCCTCGTTGGTGAACGTGTCCAGGTTGCCAAGGAAGCGCTGAACAATCGGCGTTACTTGGGCAACCAGACCACGACCGTGGTCGGTTTGATTGAGAGCGCTGAGAGCACATGCCGCAGCGAACTGCCGCTCGAGGGCAGGAAGCATCGACAACTTTGCACGCCAAGCCGCCAGCTGCGCGAGACTGTCTTGCAGGTGCTTAGCCGCGGTGATGGCACTTGCCAGATCGGGAAGATTGGTGTTGTTCAACGTGAACCTCTTGCTGTAGTTGACCTCGTCGACTTTCTTCGGCGCAGTCGAATAATAGCCACTCTTCGCTTGGGCAGAAAAGATCGCGACGTTCACATCGACGTCAATCGCATAACTGGCCGGCGACAGCTGTGCCAAAGCCTCGACGGTCAGCTCGCGGTCGAGATTGTCAAACACCGCTTCGCGATGACACTCTTTACCGGCCGCGGCGAAAGCAAGCGTGAACTTCGCATGCGTGTCGCTTTCGAAGGACTTCACGAGATCGTCGGCAGCTCGGACGACACGGCTCAGCGCGGTACGTAAGCTGTCTTCTGCGTTCGCTACGACACGGCGCCCAGCATCAATGTTGGCCATGATGATGCTTTCGGCCTGCTGCACCGGAATCTTGGTAACGGCGTCGCTGGTCACTGCCAGCTGCACCTTCGTCTCGTATCCGTGCTGCTCGTCGACGATCACCGGAGTCAGTGCGGTGTTCGCCGGCAGGACTTCCGCCGTGTACTGCGGCTGCTGCGTGGTCGTATCGACTTGCGCGTCAGCGGTGGCCTTGGTGGCGGTTTTCTTAGGAGAACTCTTTTTCGCGGCTTTCTTTGCCATAGCACTCACCTGTTTGAAAGTTAGATCAGATTGGACTCAGCCGGGTCGGTATAGTGACCGCGGCGGGAGGACATCACGATGGTGACGACCCTCCCTTGCGATTTGTTAGAACACGACTTACACCGCCACTCGTGGGCGGGTCTTTGCGTACGAAACGGTTTTCCACAACATCGACACGCCTTTACCGGAACACACTTCGGACAGTATGGGATGTCGTTTGGTGCCGTGAACGGCTGGTCGCAGGTGATGCAGCACAGCACCGGTCTCGTCTTATCAACGGCCTTTTTGCTCCTACACTTGCGCGGTTTCTTCGGCTGCGTCGAGAGCGGCACGCTCTTCTTCGGCGCATGCTGCGTCGAGATCGGCGCGCTCTTCTTCGGCACAGCATGTATCGCTTGCGGTTTGCTCGCAGGCTTGCGGTCCGTCGATTTTGGCAACGGGCTCACAGCCGGAACCTTTCGAGCTGTTTTCGTCTTCGCCGGTTTGCGGACCGATGTCGCTGGCTTCCGGGTGCACCGCTTCCTCTTGCTTTTCACTTTCTTTGCCATGCAACAACGTCTCCAAGCAGCCACTGGACGAGTTGATGGTCTCGAACGTGACCGGATTGACCAAGATAGCGTACGACAGCTTCAGCAAAGCCATCACCGGCAACGAGTCGGCAGCGATGTCTGTGAGAAACGAGCTACGTTTCACCCAACCACGGCCGGCTACGCTCTCCTGGCATGCCAGGGTGTAATGCGTGGCCTTCGCCGAGTCCAGACGCCAATCGCACTTGCGCGTGCCGATGACCACCGATACGCAGACGGCATCCTTTTGCTTAGTCTTCGTCGTCTTCGTCTTCGAACTCGAACTCTTCTTCGTCTTCAACGTCTTCGAGTTCGAGTTCTTCTTCGTCTTCGTATTCACCGTCTTCTTCGACTTCTTCACCGGTGCCTTCGTATTCTTCGTCATCCTCGGCGTCTCCTGGTTCTTCGTCTTCAAACTCCTCGACTTCCACCTTCTTGGGTGCCGGTGCGGATTTTCCCGCCGTCTTTGCCGGTGCTTTCGCTGGTGTCTTCGCTGCCGCCTCCTTCTTCGCGGCAGGCTTGGCTTCGGTCTTCTTCTTGTCTTCGACCTTCTCGAGCTTCTCGAGCTTATCAGCGGTCTTTGCCGGAGACGCTTTGGCGGTCTTTTTCTTGTCGGCGGCAAGCTTGGCGTTCAGCCGCGGGTCGTCGTTCAACACGCAGAGCTGCACGTTGTGGGCTTTTCTGACTTCGTCGTCACAGATCACTTCGATGCGCTCTCCGGTGACTGGAGAGAAGTACATCGGCACCTCAGCCAACCGCGGAGTAACGATCCACGTGTGCAACTGCTCGAACACGCTGAACGTCAACAACGTGGAAGCCCGCGCCATCTGTGACGAGCAAAACTCGATACGACCGACGTAAGGCTTCTTGTCGTCGTCCGCGTAAACCCACACTCGCATCTTTCCACTCACAGGCGAACTCCTTCGTAACGGGGTGTTAGCGACGGCTGCGCGTCGCAGAAACGGAACTGCGTTTGTTTGGACCGTCTGCCTTTTTGTCGGCAGGGGCCTTGCGGGCTCTGGCCCGCTTGTTAGGTAGATCAAGTGCTTGCGTATTTCGGGCCAGCTGACTCTGGAGCAGATGTGCTCGTTGAACAATCGCTGGGAGTTTTCTTTTAGGAACGAAACCAAGTCGGACAAGTGCGACAAAAATGTCGCGAATTGTTTTGTCTCCGACGTGAGGAAGTGTAACCAGGGATTCGAGTGTGCAGTGCAATAAGTCTTCAACGGTGTACACCTCAACGCGTTCCAGTAGCTCCAAGCTCCGAGTCGACAAACCGGCTTCGGACAGTGGTAGCTGCAGGTTAGCTACTAGTTCTGGCGTCATTACGACGTCCATAGGCGCCTCCTCTTAACTTAGGGATACTTCGTGCGGTAGGGAGCTTCATGAGTGCCGCTGACCGCAAGGCCAGTGCCAGCTCTGCTATTTCGTGGGATGGACCCGTCAGATAGGACAGCGGGTACGCGTAGGCTTTTCCAATCATGCGCATGATCGGACCTAGCCTGTGTTCCGGAGGGACATCAGCTTGTCGCAATTTTTGCACGGTCCAGTTAAAGCCTGAAGTAGGTTCACGTCGAATACGCCCACCGTCTACAACACCGATGAGGCGCATGTGCAATTCCCAAGGTACATCTTGCGTCAGTCGCTTGCTGCGTATCGGTACGAACGTCTGAGAAGACGACTCCGGCCACACTGGCGCCAACGCGATGCACCAACCCCACTTCGCTGTATAAATCAGAGATCTGTAGTAGTCCAGCTGCGACTGGACGGTGACTACGGCCTGCTCAAGGCGCTGCAGCAAATGAGGAACTGCTGCTCCGCGCGAGTCGCCACACGAAAGCGGAGCAAACTGCGTGGACTGCTCGGCTAAGTACACCTGCAGACGACGATCGTTTCCATATTGCGATATGGAAAGTTGGACAGCGCGAGCCGACGCAAGCGGATGAAACCGAGCCCAACAGTTAGGACACAGTTTGGTAAAGCGACACGGAAGTCTCTTACGCGTGTACGTCACCGCCGACGGGCAGCAGCGTATGGCAGCGAGCATACGAAGACCTTTTGCAAACGCAGGGTAGGCTTCGTAAAGTTGCTTGTGCAGGTGGCCTGCGCGACGACCCCAGGCGGCAGTTATAGCCGCGGCGTAGGTTGCTTTCTGCGACAACGGCCACGCAGGATCGACACCAAGGCTGGCGCGCACAGCTATCGCCCGCGGGCCAGAGAGAACGTTTTTACCGCTACCCGAGACACGACTGAACCGCTCGCGGAACTGTAGCTGCTTTTCTGTCAGTGGTTCTAGCCATCCGGACAGGTTGACCGCAGCGGAACCGTCAGCCTCTCGGACAGGTCTCGGTTTGGCCATAAATGTTAAGATGGGTAAGCTGTTTCCTCCGCAGGTGATACTCCTTCCGAAACATAGGAGATTAGGAAAAATACCTTAGGAGTGGGAAAAAAAGAGAGGAGTAGAAGTAGAGAAATTGAGAAATAGGAGCCTCTTGACGCGACCCTCCGGGTCGCTGGCAAGCGTTTCGTCGCTGCGCTCCGAAACGCGTTTTGTTCGCCCTTCGGGCGGAAGTAACCAGCAAGTAAGTGACTGGTTTCCAATATAAAAATATGGAAAGCTAGTTGTACTCCGGTCTCCACTCTGGAGGACATGCTCCACTTCACACTGCATAGATCCTTGGCGACACATGCTGCACGGCGTTCGCGTAAACTTGTTTGAGTTCTGCTTCTGTAGGTAGCGCTTTGATCGTGATGGCAAACGTTACATCGTCTTCCTCTGGCTTCCACAGCGCTTTGCACTGTACGTCCAGCAGCCGCATCACCCGTTTAACGACTGCCTCTGCAATCAAGGCAAGTTCACTTTCGTTTAACGGGTCATCCATTGCCGCCATAGCTTACCCCTGCATCTCTTGCTTTCTTGGCTTCCTCTCGCTCGTTGTCGAGTCTGACAGCCGCGTCGTCTGTCAGATGCAGGTGCGGATGGTGAAAGATGTACCTCGACTCCGCACTTTGTGTCACTGTCAGCCCAAGCTTACGGCCGATATCCAGCATCTTGCTGTCCAGCTGCGACTCCATCTGATCGAGGAACCCTTCCGGATTCTCTTCAAGCAAGTCTGCACGCCACGCGTTGAGTTCTTTGATGATGTTTGCCAGTTCGTCGTTCGCCCCGTCTTCTGGCGACAGCACTACAACGCTCGCCTTTACCATGGTTTGCTCACGAAAATGCTAGAACTTCGTTCATACGATCATCCACACGCCTCAGCAGCGGTTCTGCTGACACTCTTGCCACATTAGCCAACTCGTGCACGAATTTGTTGACAACGACCACGTTGCGGTCGATGTGGTGAGCTGTCATCACTAGCCCTCGCCGCTTGCCTCCGAGAATGGCAAACAGAATTTCGCTGTTTGACTTGGCTTGCGAAGCAAACTCCGCTGTGACGTTGTTTACCGAATCAACAGCGTACTTGCTGTCCGAGAACAGATGCACTTTGAACCCGTGCTCCTGTACTCCTGCGTTTTTGGATCCAAGAAACAGTAGCGGATGCAAGAGCCCCAGCAGCTCGGCCACGTTGTTTGTACCGTGGCTCATGCTGCCGTAGAACGGGATAGGATGAAGTTCGTCTTTCAGGAAGAGAACACTACCCCATCCCGCTTCTGAAAGCCACGTTGTTCCGGATCCGTCGGCGACAATCACCGCATCCCATTCGGTTACGTTGTAGTACTCCAACATACCGCGGAAGTTGGTGATTTCTCGTAACCGCTCGCGCCGCAGTTCCTTCAGGCTCCGTTTGGCTTTTTGTTCGGCCGTGGCGCCGGCGACCAGATCCTTTTTCTTTTTCTTCTTACTGGTTCCGGCAGCAGTCCGGGTGTCCGCATCCTTGGTGTCCGCCTCCGGAATTTCGAACGGGATTTCTTCCTGCGGCGTCTCTCTCGTCACTGTCCGGCTCCTTTTCGCGGGTGTCTAGCACCGTCTCTGCGACGAATTCTCCGTGGGTCGTGGAGGCCAGTCTGACGGCGCCGAGGGCGATCGCCCAAAGCCGATCCACCTTAGCAGCGCTGGCGACGTGCGACTGTACCGTGTCATCGTCTTCTTCTTCGTGCACGGCTGCGCAGTCTACCGACAGCTCGTCGCTGCTGTCGTCGTCTTCGTGTATGACCGACAGCATCACCGTCTTTGCTCCTAGCGCTCCTCGCAGCATGCCGACGATCGCAGACAGCTGTTCGCGGCGAATCAGAGCTTTCAGGTTGGGGTTACTCTTGGTCATCAGCTTTTCCTCGTAGTGGTGTGTTTTCAAAAATGATCAGTCCGAGATAGGCCATCCCGGCGCAAGCAAAACTCAGTACGACGCTGGCAACGCAGCTGCGTAGTCCCGAGTACTCAAGGACCACCAGAACCCACGGTGCCGTAAACGCCACAGACAGCCACATCGACAAGCACAACGGACACAGGAAGAGTTCGGCGAAAAAGCGAGCCGCAGCGGATTTGCTATTTGCCAACGTCGCTTCGCAGCGGGCACGTAGGTCCGCAAAGATCGAACCGTGCTTCGCGATGTATAGCGCTTGCCAGACGGCCATGACGAGCACTGGCACCGTGAGAAATTCTGGGGTCATTGTTCCTTTTCCTTACGATGCGGACTGCATCGCACGTACGGCCAACACCAGCCCGGCTAAATACAACAGCCAGACCGAACCGAACGTCTGCAATAGTCCGCCGATGGCGAAAATTCCAACTTCAACCAACACGAACGCTGCGATAACGGGCAGCAAGATGCGCATTGAATACCTGCTTCATGTGGACGGCAACCAAGGCCACTGTAGCGTTTGCCCGCCTTCAGGTGGTTCGGGGAAGCCGTCATGCTCTCGAGATAATTCTCCTAGCGGTAGCGGTTTTTGCAGAGGGCGGTCGTGCACCGGTAAAGCACCCGGACATATTGCAGGCCAAGGAGTTCCGTATTCTGGCACGAGGCCGATGCGCGCTAGGAATGTCAAACCGCTTTTTCTATCATACATGCTGTATTCTCCCCTCTCTCGCTAACAAACGGCAGATACGCCATTGTAGATCGGGTGCAGCATGGTTGCGAAGGTATTGAAGTCCGAACTTGCCAAAAAACAGAGCGAGTACGGCAAGGTTCAAACCCTGCTACGAGACCTTGGAAAGCACAAGTCAGAGTCCTCGGCGATTGTCGAGTTAGCCCGGTGCTTAGACGCGTTGATCTCTGCAGGGATCCCTACCCTCACTCCGCTTCTCCCGGCGTTTCTATCGCTCAAGGGACGTCCGTATACGATCGATGACCACTTCCCGTTCGAGCCGTTCTTCAGCCCAAACCTGCCTCGTTCGTTTACAGCGAAGGCGGGTCGGCAGATCGCGAAGTCCACTGGCATCTCTGCACAGGGCGTAATCCAATCTGCTACGACGTCACACTTTAACACCTTATTCATCACACCGTTGTTCGAAACGGTGCGCCGTCTGTCGTCAAACTACGTACGCGAGTTTATCGAAACCTCCCCCGTTAAACGGTTAATCACAGCCCCAGGACAAAGCGCGAACGTCTTACAGCGAACGTTTCGCAACGGTTCCAGCATGTTCTTCTCGTACGCGTTGCTGGACGTGACGCGTACCCGCGGTATCAACACCGACAAGTGCGCTTTTGACGAAGTGCAGAACATGGAGGAGACGTTCATACCGCTCATCCAAGAAACGATGTCAGGCTCGCCTTACGGCGGCATCAGCCAGTTCACTGGGACGCCTCTGACGCTCGACGGCACACTCGAGAAGCTTTGGTTGCGCTCTTCACAGGCAGAGTGGGTTATCGACTGCCCTGCATGCCATTACGAGAACGTGCCGGCGCTATCTCACGACCTTGTGGACATGATCGGCCCGTGGCGCGAAGACATCTCGGAAGAGAAACCAGGAACCATCTGTGCGAAGTGCAAGAAGCCGATCAACCCTCGCACAGGTCGTTGGCTTCATGGGTCACCAGAGCTCGCCGACTCTGCACCCGGTTACCACATGCCACAAGTCATCTTTCCGATGCACTATGCGGACGTCGACAAGTGGCGCGAACTGCTCATCAAGCAGGCGCGTATGGCTCCGTATCAGTTCTTCAACGAAGTCTGTGGCGAAAGCTACGATATCGGCGCAAAGCTGATCACCTTGTCCGCTATTAGACAAGCCGCCGTTTTGCATCCGAACGACATCAACATCGCCATGTCCGTGGCAAGGAATTACTCATTCCGTGTCTTATCGATCGACTGGGGCGGTGGTGGTGTAGATGGCACGAGCTACACCAACTACGCCGTGCTTGGCGCGCTTCCGGACGGAACGATCGACGTCATCTACGGCTATAAGTCGCTGACGCCGCACGACTTCATGCGAGAAGCAGCAATTGCATTAGATCTTGTGGGAAAGTTCGGTACACATCTTTTGGCCCACGATTATTGCGGTGCCGGGTCACTGCGAGAACAGTTCATCGTGAACGCGGGCTACCCACTAGATAAGATCGTTCCATGCTGGTACGTCCCGGGCGCCACGCAAGGAGTGATGCGGTTCGTAGAGGCCAACCCGCTACACCCGCGCGATCACTACAAGATCGACAAGCCGCGCAGCCTTAATCTAACGTGCAGCCAGATTCACCAAGGCCGTTTGCGTTTCTTCAAGTACGACGACAGCAACGGCGAAGACATGAACCTGCTACGCGACTTCTTGGCACTCGTCGAAGAGAAGAAGGAGTCTAGCCGCGGACGAGACATCTACTCGATCGTACGCAGCAAGAACATGACGGACGACTTCGCACAAGCCGTCAACTACGGATGCTGCACGATATGGCACGCACTTCAGTCCTGGCCGAACTTGGCCACCAACGATCGATTCGTAGCGTCGGCACAGGCGCTGGAAGCCATGAACCAATCGTTCTTGACTGATTACGATCAATAAGAAACCCCTCTGCCGCAGCAATCTCACGGCAGAGGGGGACGTGTCAGGAGACGCACAACCGTGATTGTGCGTTCAGTCGCCGGCCGGTGGAATGAGGAGGTCACCGTTGTCGCAGTCAAGCCAAACTTGCGACCGCCTAGATGAGACAGGGTAGATCTCACGACAGCTCACTGACTCGTCTGGAACGAAAATTGCCTACGCTGGCGGCAAACGCTTGGAAATAGTGTTGCCACAGCTCGTACGGTATTTTTACTCGGGCACCTCCGGATTGCGACAGCTCGCACGATACCGAAGCGGCCGTCGTGTGCACAGAGCTCTTCAGCGTCTTAAGGATCGAATCAATAAGGATCAGAGGCCGACACGTTTCAGGAAACGTCTGTTTGATGTCGGACATCGCTACGCTGACAAAGTGCTCGTCGCCGACCTTTTGCAGCTCGGTGGGTATGTCACTGTTTATCAGATGCCAAAGCAGGTAGTTGGCTCTTTGTGCCGGTTCTCGCACGAACTTTGTACGCACAGAGCGCATTGCTTTGAAGTCCGTATAACCGAGTTGCTCCAACCAACTGATCGTTGCGGCTTCCAGGCTAGTCGCAAAGTCCTCTCTGGACAGCGGACGCATTTCCTGCCGCACCAGCCAGTAGATGAAATGAGCCAACATGTCGGCGCCGGACACGATGTCGTCGCCTACTCCCGGATCTACCGGTGTGCTTGTAAGCACTGGCACGCAGTTGTCCATCAGGACGGACGCAGACGCTTCTGCGGGCGGTAACCACAAGATCAGATTGTTTTGCCACGCCGAAGAGTCGTCCAGCAGTGCAACAAGGGACTTGATACGTTGTGTCGTTCCGCCGATTAGCACGCTCGGCAAGCCACTGTGTTGCTGTCCGGCGACTACGTCTGCGGTACAGTGCCAGTGTGCAGCGAAGCGTTTCAGCATGAGCTGTGCCAACTTGCTTGAGAATACGAACACAGTCGGACGCAATCCTATCGCCGGCGCAAGGAAGTTGTACGTAACGATGCGCCAAAACAGCCAAAAGCCGTTGTTCTTCTGCTGCAACAATCTGGCAATGTCGCCGAGGAAACGTCGCTTAGGAGGCATTGCTGAGAACAGCGGCATCGTCTTGGTCGAAGGGCGCACAGTCTTGGCCCAAGGTTCTACGACGACGTGCGGAGACTGCAGGCGGATACTGAACCCACCAAAGCCGAATCTACGCGCATCTTCCTGCCAGCCTAGCTGTCCTCCGTGGATGTCTTTTATTGGCTTCGACATCGCCAACACGATAGGCATGTCGATACCAGCCACGTCCGGCCTCACACCGGTGGCTAGATCCAGGCACGACTGAACCGCGGAGCGTAAGGCAGACGAAGTGGCAGATGTCGAGATGTGCAGCAGGTGCCGTCTGTTGCGGTACATCACATAGCCGATGTACTTTTCACCGGTGCCCGTGATGAGTCGGTAGCGAAAGTAAACCTTCACAGCGCTCAACAAGTAGGTCGGTTTGCCTTTGACTCCCAAGAACCAACCCGATGGCTTGTCGATCACCCGCTTGACACTGGTTACACGCCGGGAGAAGCCGGCTACGCGCTGCTTAGGGCGATCGAGCAGGCGCCGGCTGCGGAGAAGCACCGAGCGAGGCAGAAGCTGTAAGACGGAATCCAGCACGTCGTCTCCGTGCTTTTTCAGGCAGAGCAGATGCTCTAGCAGTTGAAGCTCGTCCAGTGAGCATAGCATCGTCGGTACAGCGATGTCCCACGGTGATGCCGTCGCCAGGGCTCGTTGCATGAGATCGTACGGCGTCGTGATCAACGTCTGCTTGAACTCGTACGCTGGATAAACGGAACCGTGGGCGACTACAGCCTGTGCGAATACTTCTGGGTTGAGCGTGTCCGCGCAGAACAACAGTCTGCGGTTTCTGAACTGTTCCCAAGCTTTGATGATCGGCGAACCGTCCGGCGAGTACGCGCACAGCACCGGCATCTGCTCGTTGTGCAGCTTTAGGTTCTTCGAGTGCAGGTTCATGTACGTCGAGACGACGTTGGTGCAGAGGATAGGGCCATCTTCCGCCAGTAGTCGTGTCGAGTACATCAAACCCCATTCGCGCACACCGCGCAGCCGTCTTGCTACGATGTCTTCTGGTACACCGCCGGCACGTCCTGCAAATATTCCAGCGGCTGGTTGTCCTGGCGCGTACCATTGCGGCATCAGCAGCAGGTTGTACCATGCGCTTGATCTTCGCTTCTTGAACAGTGAGTCTCGCTTTTCGACGAGCTTTTTCTCTGCCTGACGCGGGTCAGGAAGCGGAGCGAAGGCCGCAAGCACTTCTGGCCTCGTACAACCTCGTACGACGTCCAGCAAGAGTTCTTGGCGGTCAGGGTCCATGCGCCATGCGTAGCAACCGATGCCGTGCAACGTTGCCGACAGCACACCGTCAGAAAAGAGCGGCGTTACGATGTTGTCGTTCCACAACTTGTGGAACTGTTCAATCTGCGCTTCTTCACGTGTATAATCGGCGATTAGCTTCGCCAACGTCTCCTCGTCTACATCCCGAAGGCTGTAGCCGACCGTAGAGATGGAACACTTCCTTCTTGCTGCGACGATTTTCAGGGGATCACTTGGCGTTCGACAGTGGGTACAAAACGTACGCGTACCGCCTCTCACGGAATCAGCAAATACGAGCATCGTGTTGCGGCGACATTTTTGACATAGTAGGGTGGCGGGCAATTTCCTTAAGGAATCTTTCGCGTAGCCAGCCTGCGATAGCGCCGAACGCCACGAAATCCTTTCGAGAAGCTTAGGAGCCATTTCATGCCTTTCGACCAGACGAGCGATCCGAACCTGTCCGCGCTGCACCGTTACAGCAAGCTATACGGATTGCCGGACTTTGTCAAAAGCGCAAGCGCCGCGGCTGTTTACACGCCGGAAGAGAAGAAATCGAGGTTGTTTGCCAACCCAAAAAACCTCGAGTTTCCGATCCACACCAAGGCAGCCACTTACGTCAGCCGCATGTTCTTCATCAACAATCGGCACGAGCTTCCGGAGTTCATGCGCGAGCGTATCGACGAGAATCTGCAAAAGGCGGCTAAGTACTGGGGCATCACGAAGGAGATCGAGCAGCTCGAAGCGAAGCATGCGGCGTTGCACCAGGAAGACAGTACACCAGACTCGGACTACGCGTTGGTCTGGGCGGGCGACGATGGTGCCAAGAATCGGCAGTACCCTCTGCGCAACGGTCTCGAGACGAAGGCGGCTGCCGATTGGTTTGCAAAGTACTTGCCTGACCTGCGCAACGCGTACACGTTTATGGATCGGCAAGTCATTGCCACGAAGATCTTGGACAAGGCGGCCGAACATTCCGTGTTGCTGGGCGAAGACACCCAGCTCGTTCTGGAGCGTAGCGCCGGCCAGGGGACGTGTGACCAGAAGAAGGTTGCAGAGTGCATCCGTAATCGCGCCATCTGCACCGGCGTGGATGGAGACATCCGCAGACAGATGCAGAAACTTGCGGACGCTGTTGAGCGAACGTCACGCGCGTTTATGGATCCAGAATCGCTGAGCAACCTTGCACAGACGATTGACCAGTTCGATCGCAACCACGGCTTGTTCGGCAAGTACGGTTCGCTTATTCCGTCGCCAGAGGATGCAGTGTTCGCGTTGACGTTCTCGAAGCTAGCCGATTTACGGGAGACGGTTTGCGAGTCGGTGATCGGTTCGATCTATTGCACCGAGCAGTTCGACAAGCTGGCCGTCACTTCCATCGCCGAAGCGTTTGGCGACGACATCGCTGAACAGGTCTGCACCGGTCTGCGTATCGACCCACAGAAGATGGCTGCGCTTGTCGCCACGTTGCCCCGGCCTGATGCCGTGGCATTCGACGCGTTCATGGACGCACAGGGTCTGTCTGCGATGCGAAAGACCAGCAGCGGTGTCGGATTCACACACGAGGAGCTGTTGGCGATGGCCGGCAACTAGAGAAGCTCTTCGGGCTCTGGCTGTCTCGTTTTGGCAGCCAGAGCGGCCTTGAGCCAGTCACGGTTGTAGTTAGTACCTTGCAACACCGTGTCGATCTGCTGCAGTAGCTCTTGCAGATTCTCTTTGACCGTCTCTTGAATGGCGGTCCCACGATCCGACTGCAGCTTCCAGAACGCGCTGTACATCACCGGATCCGACGTATCCATGTACAAAGGATCCGTGAGTTCTACGTCGCGCAGAGCGATCCCAAGCACGTCGGGCGGATTGATGATGCCTTCTCGGGTAGCCATCTCGCCGATGTAGTAGCGGATATCTTTCGAGAAGGCGTTGTCTTCATCTTCCGGTGGTGCCAGAAGCATGGCTTCAGTGATTGCCCAGGCCATCTCGACACAAGTCGCGATGTCAAACGTCGACAGATCGAACGAGTCGTCGGCGATGACGTTACACAAGCGAATGAAGGTCGGAAGATCGGAGTAGAAGTCTTGCGACTGCAACAGACTTATCCCGGCCATGATCCTGTTCAGGTTCGTTACCGTGATTTCTACTCCGAAGTCTTCCAGCACCGAAAGTCGAATCGATTCAGGGGTCCAGTCAAGAAACTCGTCGCCATACTCGACGCGCATGGCCACCATGAGCGGCGTCATGTGTGCTTCGGCGCTCTTAAACAGCTCACCGTAGCGCGACTGCCGGCTGTTGACGCGAACTAGCTGACGAGTTTGTTTCAAGACTGACATGTCTTACCCCTAGAACGATCGCAAGATTTTGATCTCGCCGCGGAAGGCCACAGGCGCAGCAAGGGTCTGACCTTCCTGCGGCGGAAAGACAATGTCCTGTCCGTCAGCTCCAACCGGAAAGACCTTCGCAGGCGATGAAATACCGGCAGGTGCCAGCCCGTTACGTGCGGCTTCTTGCAATGCCAGTTCGCGAGCACCGACGCCTTGTAACTCCTCGATAGCCCCAGGTCCTGGCGGTGTGCATTCCAGCACTACCGTGGCCCCGTTGCCGTCACCCTCGTACTTTACCACTGTTAGCGCCACGTTTCGCTTTCCTTTCCAGATCTGTTGATCTGCAGTAGCGGTATCCAATAAACCAACGCGCAATGAGTGATTTTACCGCAGAAAACCGCTCGTGCGCATACTTAACATACGAATCGCGGAAGATCTCCTCAAGTCGCGCGGCGAGCGCTTTGGAGCTCACCGCATCTTTCCTTGCGATTTGTGCGTCTGCCAGTCGCTGTGCTTCGGGGTCGGTAAGCACCATACGGATGAATATTTCAGGATCCATCCACGTCGGTGGAACCTCGGCCTCGCGCTCAGACCAGTGCTGGAGGCCGTATTTGGGGTCTACGAACGCCGGACACGCCGGCTGACCGGACTCAGGCCCGTCGGCCAGCAGAAGCTTTGTCAGCGGGTAAGACCGCGGTGTCGCTGCCAGCTTGCGCAGGTGAAACTGCATCATGTGATTCGGCGCCGGCATCGCATCGTAGAGAACCTTCGGCCGCTTCGTTTTGTTTTTAGTAGTCGGTGGCAGTACGCGACGACGCCTTTTTGCCATGAAAACCACCCATAGCTAAGAATTCGGATCAGCCTAACGGCAATGTACAAAACAAAGCCCTCCAACCGCAGCTAAGACGCAAGTAGAAGTTGTCTCATCGTCCGCGCGTCTACCGAGGGGGTAGTAGACGGGGACGAAAGAGAGACAACTCCTACCGCGCCTTAGCTGCGGTTGGAGGGCAACGCTTGCGCAAACGCGCAAGACTAGGGAAGTGGTCCGATCGTATCGAACCAATTTATTATGTCACACAGTGCTCGCGGATTTAGCTTAACGCGAGCGCCTGTTCGAACATGTTAACGGCGGCCTCGTGAGACGGAGCTCGCTCTTCGCAGTCCTCCCACACCTCTAGCAGCTGGTTGCTGTCCAGCTGCTCCACTACGGCCCGACTCGGACCGGCAGTCTGCTTACGTAGCAGATTGATCAAATCTTGAGTGTTCATAACCGCTCCTTTTGCCTCCTTCATTGAGGGTAAAGTCTAAACGGCAGACCAAGGAATTATGACGCACCAAACGCCATTTTTTAGAAGGTCTGACGTACCTGTTGACCTCGAGCGTTGAGAAAGGTCACACGGATTTGCTTTGCACCGGTCAGCTGCTTGAGCCGCTCCTTTTTGGATGCGTCAAGCCGGCCGATCGTTGCCTTGGCGTCCTCGAACGCCTTCATGGCGTCCTTGGCTGCCTGTCCCTGCCGTAAACGACACGGCACACACGGACGTTTGCTTAACCCATTTAGAAACGGGAACTCAGCTACAAGTTCAGGCTTTTTAGACAATTGCTTGAGTTGTTCATTGTCAAGCACTAGTACTGCAGCCATTCACTGCCCCTTTATGGTCCTGGCGTTGTGGTAAGAGGCGGTGGACCCGCCGTGGTTGTAGTTGTCGGACTTGGAGTCGTACTTGTCGGCGCAGACGTTGTCGAGGTCGTCGGTCCAGGTGTGGTGCTAGTAGGCGCTGAAGTGGTAGACGTCGTAGGTCCGGGAGTTGTTGTGCTCGTAGGTGCAGATGTTGTCGTAGTCGGTGGTGAAGTCGTCGTTGTTGGCGGCGCCGTTGTGGTAGTCGGCGGAGATGTTGTCGTTGTCGGAGGTACGGTCGTAGACGTACTCGTCGGCGGCGGTGGTGACGTTGTTGAGGTGCTGGTGGTCGGAGGAACGGTCGTCGAGGTGCTGGTCGTCGGAGGCGGCGTAGTCGAGGTCGTTGTAGTTGTCGTTTGGGGTCCAGCTGTTGTTGACGTCGTAGTGGTCGCAGATCCTTCCGGCGCTTCGCACCAGAACTCCTCCTCGACTTCCAACAGGTCGAGCTGACGCATCAGCGACAGCAACAAGCATACCGACTCTTTCACATTGGTCAGAAAGTCCTGCAATACCGTTACGCTCGGCAGCAGGATGTCGATACGGTCTTTCCGGAAATACGGTGGGGTCTGGTTCAAATTCGGACTGTTCGCCGGATATGCGGAAAGGTCGTACGGCGAGCAGATGGCGATCAGCTCGTCTTGTGACGTTCCGGTTATCGGGTCAACCAGCGTACGCTGGTGCAGGAATATCTCCTTCGGCATGTCGACCGGATCTGACGCCGTTATTACAACACGGAAAACGTCCCGCCCGCGAAAGCGCGTTACTTCAGGTGTAGCTATCGTGAGTTTGACGCTGTAAGGATTGCTCATGTTGTCGTCCGGCTTATGATGGCATCGCCCAGGTTAAACTTGGCCAACTTGTAGTTGATCGCGGCAAGCTGCAGCGCCAAGTAGGCGCCGTACGGAATGCACTTCGGAGGAACCGTCGTAACATCGCACTGCCGAATGACGTTGGTTGCCACCGCAAAGAACCACGTGTCGCAAGTCGGAATTTCATTAGTTATCGCAAATTTACGACATTGCCACCAGTTCGCTGAGGCCGCGTGCGACCGCAACTCAGCTATTTCTGACGGAGCCAGACGCGACGGGCTGCGGTTGGCAAACATGCCCACGTTGTACGGTTGTCTCTCGATGCAATCAGCCAGCAAGTTCATCCAGTCTTCGCACACCGGCCAAGCGCCGTTGGAAAACCAGACCAGATACCGGGTGGTGATGTTGCAGGTCGAACCTGACAGCAAGGCAGCTCGTCGTGCGTGCGGATCCGACAAGTTTGCCGTTTCGACAAGACTACCGATCGACTTTGCATATTTTTTTATTGAATCATCAACGTCGCCCGGCAGCAGTATTCGGATGTCACGGCGCAACCTTGGCGCTGTTGCCTCGAGACGAGACAGACAGCGGTTTAGTGCTGCTGGCGTGTAATCGCATCCGTCCAAACACACTGTCAGCCTCGTACCGGTCTTCGCCGTGCGGAAGTGCGAACCGTACCGTTCGACAAACGGCTTGTCCACGACGGTCGTCGCTAACGGCTGCCAAGGCACAGTCGTCACCAACATCTGCAGTGGCGGTGTGAGTCTGCTTATCGGCGGAAGCGTACCGTCACGGTAGTACGACAGCACTCCGTCAGCTACCTGCTCGACAGTTATTCTGTTCATGCACTCGGGCAATGGTGCTACGCCGGCAGCGCGCGCTGCCAACTGCTTGCACGCATTTTTGTCTTTGTCCGTAGCGACGATCTTGTTGGTCCAGCAACCACGTCCTGTGCAACACGGCAGCTTGTCCAATGTGTGTAGAAACACGTGTGGAACGGAAACCGGAGGTGCGGCAGGTCCGAACTGGTTCCAGTTGTTGTCGTATGCCTCCCACCAGGGCTCTTCACGTCCGCCTGCAATAACGACCGCGGGCTTCTCCAACGCTGCTGCGATATGCATTGCTGCGGTGATCGGGCAGATGACACCCTCGGCATGGTAAATCTGCCAGATCAGTTCTCTCAGGTAACCCCAGCCAACGAGGTTGTGAACGCGCGACAACAGCGGATGAATGTGCCCCGGCGCCGTAGAACCAGACTGAGCTATCTGGATGCCGTGCGGTGTCAACGCGTCAACAAGTTGCTGGTACCTTGCGAAGTCCCAATGCTTAACGGTGAAGTCGCTTTTACCTCCGGCCAGCAGCAACCAGTACCTTCCGGCGATGGGGGAGGTCTCCCTCTCATAGTCGCTGAGGTAAATGTCTGGTCTGGGCAGAGTTAGCGGCACGTCGATGCCGGTCTTTTGTAAGAAATCTATATGCAAACTTCTTACAAAATGGCGACGGGCTCCGGACCTGGACGCCTCCATTTCGGAGCGATAACACAGTGTGACCACCTCGACGTCAGGATCTCGCGGCTTCAGTACAGTCACGTTCGGATTGTGCGCGTAGATCGGAGAGAACGAGCTGTCGAAGTAAGCCTGATATTTTCCGCCGTAAGCTACCTGCAGGTCTCGAAGTAGGGCCGTGGTTACTACGTAATCGCCAGGAGCAAGTCCATTGGCGAAGCGTAGCAAAAACTTACGTTCCGGCGCTCTCGCGGTAGAGCTTCGCGGCAGCACGAGCCCTGGCGACATAGTCTTCCTCCCAATGCGGGTGTAGCTTGAACACTCCGGGCACCACAGGCATGGCGCCGATGCGTTCCCATCCTTTTCCATTGCGTCCGAACCCGGAAACGTGTTCAGACCCTGTGTTCCACCGATAGAAATAGTAGCACGAGTCGTAGTCCACATCCTCGCGCACGATGTTGAATCCCTGGCCGCCTAGAGCTTGCTCGAACGCAGCGTCTTCGCCAAAGCTGGTGTGGCGGAAGCCGTTGACTGTACGCCACGCGTGCTTGCGGAACATGCATTGCCCGTAAGCTCCGTAAGCAAACTCGGTGATCTCGGCGTTCGTCGCCCAAAACGCGTTGGAGGCGACGTAGTCGGCTTTCGTGCGCTCCTGCACCGCCACAGACCACTGCAAACGCCAAGGCAGGCTTATGTCGTCGTCATCCCACCTTGCAAGCCAATCGCCAGACGATTGCTCGATCATGGCGTTCAGCTTCTCCCCAAGGCTACGAAACCTACGCTTCTCGTTCAGTATTTTGACGCGAGGGTGGTCGAACGTCAGCGTCTGCTGCGGGCAGTCGTTGCAGACAATGAGTTCACACAGCTCGTAGGTTTGCAGAAGGAAGGACTGAATGGCTTCTTCGACTAGTGCCTGACTTTGCGGCATCTTGTTGTAGGTCGGCATCAGGCAGCTAATTAAACGGGTACTCGAAGGGATATTCTCCATACAAGCCCTCTTCCTTCGCCTTTCGAATCTCTTCCAGTGTCTTGGCCCGAAGTGCGCGTAGGCGTGGAACACCCAACACCGACGCAAAATGGTCGATGATCTGGGTTGGATCAAGACCCAGCTCGTCGAAACCGATGAAGTAGTTACGGATGCGGTCTTCCAGCACTAACCGGAACGGCACACCTAGTGGACGGTCAAAACGATGCATCCAACGAAGCGCCGGCAAGCACAACGTCTTGTGCCCGTGCTTACGATACTTCTCGTGAATGTACCCCTCTTCACCGCCGAAGCCGGAGAACATCCGGTTGAAACCCAACCACGCCTCGCGCCGGCAAGCGAATAGCCCCATACCCTGCATTGGGATCTCGAACGCCGGTGCCGACAGATCTACGCCGCGGGGATCCGTAGCCCAGATGCCCCACATGTGCCCCCTCCACACTGGTTCGAAGTGTGTAGAGAGGTTGATTAGGTTGTTGTAAACCAGAGGCCCCTGAATCAGATCACATGTTTCCGGATTTGCGCGGAAGTAGTCGACCAGACGTGCCAACGCCCCTGGCGGAAACATCACATGTGCGTCAGAGCACACTGCATACTTGGTTCGTGACTTCCTGAATACGAAGTCCTTCACCCACGGACCTTGCCACTCCGTTACCGGCTCGTAGCGTACGTTTGGCATAGACGCCGCAAGCTTCGCCGCGGCCTGTCCGTGCGCACTTGTCGGGTTGTTATCGACGATCAGGAACTCGGTAATGTCAAGGATTTCCGGATGATGCATACGCACGGACTGCAAGGAAAAGAACAGTCCGTCGTAGTCGTCGTAGTGCGGAAACCCGATCGTGAGCTCGAAATCGGCCATGCGAGACATCCGTTATGGAACGAAAGGTGGTGGTGTTGTCGGTTCTTCGGTCGTTGAGCCCTCTGGCGGAAGTGTAGTCGTAGGCTCTTCCGTCGTCGAGGACTCAGGCGGCAAGGTGGTCGACGGTGAAACTGTTGTCGTTGTCGTTGTCGTTGTCGTTGTCGTGGTCGTGGTCGGTGCCAACGTAGTAGTCGTGGTTGTAGTCGTAGTAGTCGTGGTTGTCGATGTCGTCGTCGGTTTTGGTGTTGTCGACGTTGTGGTCGGGTTAACCGTAGTCGTCGTTGACGTAGTCGTAGGAGCAGGCGTAGTCGACGTCGTTGTAGATGTCGTTGTCTGATCCGTACACGGGCACACCGTTATCACTTCGCCCTCGGTACGACCGTCACTGGCCGGAGCGAAGCCTACGCACTGGCTGTAGTCTTCAGTAGCTTCGCAGATGGCGTAGTTCTCAACATACTGCCCGTGCGTAGTGCCGTCAAAGTCAGGCTCAACGCACACGCAAGACTCGTGGCAAATTTGGTCGACAGTCAGATTCCACTGTCCTGGCGGTTGTTGCCACGTCCAGCCGCACGTCTTCATGGTCAGTTCGCAGTCAGGCGTGGTATACGTCGTTGTAGCCTGACAGCAGGATGCCTCGTCGCCTTGAATGACCTTCCAGGTGCCACCGCACCATTGGTACTCGCAACACTCGCCGCTACCGTATCCGCGGCAAAGGTACAGGGTGAAGTGAATGTGGACGTCACACGGCGGGTATCCAGTCGTTGATACCGAGATTCGCTGTTGCGAACAGTCATGGACGTAGATCGTCTGATAGCTCGCCGTCACGATCGGTACGCATCCTCCTTCGCCAGGAGGACCGGGCGGTCCCTGTTCGCCTGGAGGCCCAGGAGGGCCTGGAGGGCCGGGAGGTCCGGCAGACCCGGGACTTCCCGGAGGGCCGGGAGGTCCGACCATCCCGATGGCGATGGGGATGTCGATGTCCATGCAGTCGAGAATCGGCTCAGGTGGCGCCGGGATGCCACAGTCCTGAATGATCGGATCATCGCTGACCGGGCAGATGATCGGTAGACCGCATTTCGTCTCGTCAAAAACTGGATCGAACTCGCCCGGTATGCAGTGGTCTTCCTCTTGCGTAGTCGCGATGAACGCACAGATGAGATCCGCGTTTACCGTCGAGTCCTCGTAAGTGATCATGGACTGCGACTTCGGCACTTCGATCGTGCTGAACCCGCGTACGGACAGCCGTACACCATTGTTGATGTACTCGGCAGGCACCGCGTTCACCATCGCGAACGTATCGTGTACGTCCAGCCCGTTGTTGACGTAAGTGATGGTGCACGGAATATCAAACACAGCTGTAACGCCATCACCGAGTACAAGGGTCAGACGCAGCGTAACCCCTGTCAGCTGGTCACCTACAACTCGGCTATTTACATAGCGCACGATACCGACTGCAAACTCTTCGTCGATCGCGTAAGCGGACCCAGCCGGCACGGCCGGTTGAAAGCCAACGCTGGTCAGCGAGATTTCCAGGGGGATCCCCCAGCCGATGATCGAAAACCCGCCGGCCGACAGATTTCGCGGTTCGACAGTGGCTGGCAGCGGATTGACCCACTCGCCACGGACTACGGAGATAGTCGTTGTCATTCGTTTTGCAGCGGCTCGAGGCAGACACCGGACAGTGCCACGCTACCGCGTCCCGTGTAAGTGAGTTTCTTGTCAGCATGGAACCACACTCGCGCTAACGTTACGCCGGCAGGAATGTGGTACCGCTTGTTTACGAACAGTCCATTATCGTCGAGACAGTGGGCCGGGGCGTCCGGATATTGGCTGCCGACGTAAATCTGCTCAGGTTCGAGCGTGGACCATGTGTTAGGCGCTTCGTGCCCGAAGACGTCCAGACCCCAGTCAACATCTCCCGACAGCACAGCGATGTGTGCAGTAAGCACATAGGAATGACCAGAGCCAACCGCCGTGGTCTGACTGATGTGCCCAGACGCCGACGGTGTGGCAAAGATACGCAGAACCGGACCTTGGCACAGGATCCTCGGACTGTCGACCGATCCGTCACGCAGCCACTGAATCACTCCCTTGTGGCCGTCGTAAGAGGCGATAGTCCACCCGGGTAGCAACGTCACCAACCCATTGGCGTCTATCGTAGGTTCTTCCATGAACTCGTTGTTGGCCAGCCGGCATACGGCAGACTGACAGTACGTTAGCACTCGGAAACCAACGTACTCGCCCACAAGCGACTCATCGACGGCACCGCAATGCTCCGTGTCGCCGCAATTGCTGTCCAACAGCTCCCAGCCGCCGACGCCGCCCAGAGGTTGTTGCCAAGCGTAAACGCAAGTACCCGGCGCGGCCTCTACTGGAGGCTGCGTCGTTGTGACTTCTGGCAGATCCGATGGTCCACAGTCGCACGGGTCCGGCGAGTACGGCGTTGTCGGCACCGGCACGTCGTCTGTTTCGTTCGTTGCGCATGTTGCCAACTCTTTGAAGTCGAAGTCTACAACCACGCGATGTCCGTCGCTGATCGGCGTTACTGTCACGCCGGCGCCGCCAACGATCTCAAAGTACTGGGCTCCGATGCCATTGATACTTCGCACCACGGCGTCACACCCCAGTGCGCCTGCCAACGTTGACCTGCCGGACGGAGGCGCCTCCTCGGGTGTCTGCAGGACTTCCGTGCACGGTTGGCCAGCACCACCTCCTAGTTCGGCGTCGAACACCAGGGCGTTCTCTTCAATATCCAAACGGATGCTGACGTTGTATCCCTCTTGAAACCGTATGTCCTTCGCCATGCACTCACAGGCGACATAGTGCTCTTTGATCTCGAAAGGCCAGCAGAGCTCACGACAACCCTCTGCGGCCTGCTCTCGTGTCCTGTCCTTGTTAACCACAGCCAAAGATCGCACGTAGGAACCGTCCAGATTTTTAGTGCGAGACGGCTCCACGTATGCTGGCCCATCAACGATTGAGTACAGCGGATCTGTCGCCGGTGTAGCCACGATGACAATCTGCTGCGTAATGATCTTCGCGATCCCTTCCGCATCAGAGTCATCGACGTCGTTAACAATCGCGCTGTGCGGTAACGCCGACGTCAAGGCGCTGGCCTGCCTTATCTCAGGAACGGTAGTCCACCCGTCGATGCCTTCGCTCTGCGGCTTCAGATTGAGCGCCAACAGCGATACGCCGGCAGACATGAGCGACGAACGCACCTGATTCACGGTAGCATATACCCTTCCGCTGTTTTCGGCGCCGGCCGCAATGGGCCGCGTACCTTCCCAGCCAGGAGCGTCACCGATCCAGATGACTAGTTTTTGCGCGTCACTGCCGCCTAGGTCGCTTTCCCAGTGCGTTGCTACCCACTTCAGAACGTCTAGTTGTGCTTCAGGCGTGTCACCGCCGCCTTGCGCGACCATTTCTATATCGAACGTGGCCAGGAACGCGCTGACGTTACTCGTCAGTACAGAATAGACACGTAACGCGTTTGCCGTGTACTCGGGCTCATTGTTGTAACTCGTAGACTCGAAGTCACGATAACCAACCATGCCCCACTTGAAAGCAACTCCAGGCGAGTCCGCACGTACCGAATCGATGATCGGAAGAATGATATCCTTCACGGTCTCGAGCAGCTGGTACATGGAACTGCTCGTGTCGATCAGGAACAGTACCTCTACGTCACCGCGGCTGCCAGGAACTCCGCCGCCAACAAACGTGCAGTCACCAAGCACATTGCCGACGCAGCCTAGATCTCCGGTTACCAGGAAGCCTTCCCAGTCGGAGTCTGTCGGACATACGGTTGGATCCGGAGGTTCTCCGACGTAACTGGATGTGTTCGGCAGGCAGCCACCCATGTACGCGTCGTCGATTTTGACTACCAGAGTGCCCGGTTCTGGATACGGATCGGCATAGCCCCGGATGACGCCGAAATACAGGTAGAGCTGTAGGTCTTCTTCGTCGACAGTGTAGGTGACTTCGTATGTTCCGGGTAACGCCGGTACCAACATACGCGCACGGACATTCGTGTAGAAGTCCAGAGGCGCGTTCATCGGAGGATCATTTCCCGGCACATACGCCAGGATTGCTAGTTCGATGACATCATTGCGCTGCGAATCTGTACCTTCAACCTCGACGACGTCGATGATTGCTTTGACCTGCGCACCGGTCTCGAGCCCGTACACTTCCTGCCAGATGGCGTTGAACCGACGACCAGACTGTCCGTCCAGTGTGATAACGCACTGCCCGTCTTGCTGCGCGATTGTTGCATCGTCGAGATTGTCCCAGCCGAATATTTCAGACCCAGGATACTTGTCGCATGGGTCATCTTCGCCGTCAGGTCCAACCTCGTCGAAGCTGTCGTTGCAGACGCGATTCGCTTCACAGTCGCAAGCGTAACCAAGCTGCGTGCCGCTGAGTGCAGGCTGCGCGTACGAGTACGATGTGACGAACTTCGGGTCAGTAACGTTTCGCTGGAAGATCAGCGCCTTATCGAGCAGGCCGGGCGCGTCAGAGCGAAACGAGAATTCTAGCGTGTCGCCTAACCTTCGTACCCATTCCAGCCAGACACGATGCTCTCCTTCGACGAAGCCTGCACCGGCCAACACGGTGCTGCCAAAATCCACTATCAGGCAGTCGGGCAAGCTGCCCTCCTGTCCGTGGATGAAAGGATAGCTACGGTTCTCGTTCTCGTTCAGGAATCCAGGCTTTGCCATGGCTTATAACGACGCCAGTCGCTCTCCTACCAGCTCGATGTGGATTCCGTTTGCTCGCGGTCTGACTCGAAGGATGGTGGATCCCGCCAGCCGATTACCTGCAACTATCTTCACGTCGCCGTAATCGCCCGGGGTCACTTCCACTTGGCGCAGACCTTGCTGGAACACGATTGTCTCTACAAAGCGGCGAGGCTCGTAACCGCTGGCAATACAGTTGTCTTGTCGCCATAGTGGATCACCCACTACGTCGACTCTGACCACGTAGTGAGTCGAGTTCGGTGTATCGCAACCAGCGTCGATAGCGACCTCGTCGCAGCTTAGGATTATCCCTCTGTCGCCAACAAGGTACACGTCGCCAGTCAGCACCGAGCCGTCGTCCAACTTGAAGCCTCGGATCCCGGTGTCCGGCATCGGCATCCAGCAGGCCGCTACGATTCCTGACTGATCTCTTTCGAAGACGTGCGTGCCCTGGGCCCACGCTTGAAAAACGGCCATGCGCGACGGTTCTGACACAAGCACGCCGGCCGGTCGTCCAAAAAGGTCAGCGAAGCGCAGTTCGGAAGGCGGATCTGACAAATCGAACTGCCCATAGGCAAGCTCGTCGGTATCGTTATCTCCTACGAAGATCGTCACAGTCTGGCTGGTCACTACGATCTTGCGCAGAAAGCCACCGTATGTGGCTCCAACGACGTAGAAGGCCGCGTCGAGAAACGTCTCTGGCAACAGAAACACGCCCGCATCGTTCGCCAGCGTCGCAGTGTCCGCAAACGGATACTTCGTCGGTTCCTGATAGTCTCGCCACTCCGGGTGTCTGTTACGCGTCATGGGCTGTAGTCACTCACTTTGAAGCTGTCGAACCACGTAAGAGACCGGTCTGCGTACAGGCCAAACTTGCCGTTGGCAGGGTAGTAGTCTGGTATAGGCAATGGTCCGAGAACCGCCGACACGCCATCATCAAGACCGGTAAGGGTCGCGCGCAGTACCGCCGTAGTGCTACCGCCATCCTCATTCATAGGAACGATTGTCACCGCGATTGCATAGCGCTTGTCCTCGTCCAGATCGGTCAGTGCCTTTGTCGCAAAGGTACGCCAAGCACCACCGCGGCTTTGCGAAATGCTGAACGCACGCTCGCCGGACCAGTCGATGTCGACCAGTACGAAATCGTAAGTACCTGCCTGCGTCTGCGACTCGCGGTGGTTGATGACGATACCGCCGTTGTCTTTGGTGCCAGTCGCGCCAACCTTGATGACTACTACGGCTTCAACCTTTTTCCACACGCTGGTCCACGTGTTCAGCGCCGGGATTCCTTCGGTCCACAATGCAATGTTTGCACGTGCTTCTTGCGACTCGAGCACCGCACCATGCCCTGCGATTCCGGAAGTGTTCTCGACGAATGTTCCGCCGAGCCCGTCACCAGCGTAATCCACCGAAGACACAAGGTCGGTAGCGCTGTTGGCACTAGTAATCGTATGCGACACGTTGTAGGCGGACACAGAGCAGCCGGACACAGTGACCGAGGTAGGTACGGCCACAGCAGGCTGTGACAGCAGCAGCCGACATGTCGACGGGTCAGATACGTTCTGTACGACACTGGTCAGCGTGCCTCGCAACGGGCATCCTTCGGTCAGGACGAACTCGCCGGCGAAGTACGTGAAGTCTGCCGCCTCGTAATCGTCGAATGTCTCTTCGTAAGGAAGAGGTGAACCCTCGAACGTCTTGGTTTTGAATACGTACTCTTCGCCCTCACCTTCACCTCCACCTCCGCCAGTGTCCGGATTGTCCGTGTAGTCTTCGCACTGGTTCTCCTGCTCGTTGGGTAACACGCCGTCCTCGTTGGGAAGTCGCGACTTGGCGAAGCAGGCATCGTCTAGGCCGGTTGCTACATCGAGAATGACTCCGGCATCGTTGGACAGTGCAGTCACCTCTACTGCGCCGCGGAACTCCACGAACAAGCGACCACAACAGTCAGGCTGCACAGTTCCGACGTATTCGATAGGCGACGGTTCGCCACAGTTTCCACTGGCTGGTCGTCGCCCGCACTCACCAGCGTACAACTCGAGCACGTTGTTGGACTGGTCAGTCGTCGTCTTGTCGCGCAGACGAAACAGGGCGACGTCACGTACTACACCTTCTATCTCTCGCTCCGCCTTCACGATTTCGATATCGTTGCCGCCCGTTAGTCCTACGAGCCCTGTAAGCGCAGGAGAAGCGTGCAGCTTACCGACCGAGTAGACCGGAAGCTGGCGATACTTCCTTGCTGTCTGCGCTAACAACACGGCCTGCTCTGGCTCGTCGAACGTCAGGGTCAGGCGCTCGGTCAATGCACCCTTTCCGAACACGATCCAGCCGCCCACGCCTGCCTGCATTCCAGTCAACGGGTAGTGTCGGTAAGGCTCTACCGGTTGTTGAATGCTCACCGTGGCCATCGGACTGAACGTGGAACCAGTGCCGAGAATCGTTACAGTGACCAAGTAGCCCGTTACCGACACAGTACTCAGAACGGCTCTGTCGCCTAACGTCTCCGGAAATCGCAGGTACAAGTCGGCGATGAGCGTATGAGGCAACCGCTTGCCTTTGGAGTCTGTTAGCGTGGCCGAGTCGTCCAACGGCCACGGACGGGACTCATTCAGGTCGTACCAGTTCTGATTGCGAATGCTCATAGCTACACGCTAGACGATCCCGGGATGCAACACTCGTCGTCTTCTGCTGACTTCTTCAGTGCGACGCACATTTTCACTTCGGCAGGTGGCGGCTCAATGCCGCGAGTAGCGGATACCTTCATGCAGACTTCTGAAGGCCCTTCGTCACCTGTAAAGTCTAGCCGAAACGCTACCGAGCCCATGTCGCCGACGTTGATGCAATCGAACTCGGCGTAGAACACAGGCCACTCGCCCACCAGCTTGTACTGCTGCCAGATGCCAGAGGGCAACTTGCTTTTGGCGTCGAAGTTGCCACGGCGTATGGACGAGTTGCATACGACACAGCCATCTTCTCCCGTGTCGCTTTCAGTAAAGTCGAGTTTGATTTCGACATTGCGCAACGGCGAGTCGGTGTTGTTGCAGATACCGGCCGCTGCCGCGACTGTGTTTGGGATGATGGGCATGACGGCGCCGCGCAACGCAGCAGCCTTACGGCAAGTACGTTGCTCTTCCCATCGTTTATTGTTCTCGCGCATCAGATCGCGCACAGCTTCGGCGCGTCTGGCCAGCTCAGCATATCTGGACCACAGCCGCTTGAGCGCCGCGTAGACATTCAAGAAGTCTTGGCACGAGCAGCAAGGTCCGCAAGAGTCCGTGACGGTGAATGCGCCGTGGTCGACAGCTTGCGTCCCGAACTCGGTTTCTGTCGGCTCAGTGGCCTCGCCCTCGAGCACCGGCACAATGTTGGGGCAACCGTCCGCGTCAAGCGAGAAGTTACCTGAGTCTGTAGCGGCTACGTCGTTGACACGGCGCAGCGGGAGAGTCTCATCGCAGCCCGGAAAGGCACCGAGCCCCGTATTCGCCTGAACGTCGACGTCGATATTGATGACCCGCCGCTGTCCGCCAACTACTTCGTCTTCTACGGTGGCGAATGCGACGTTGTAGCCGCCACTGAACACCACCGGACCCTGTTCGGTCAGTGTATGCTCTTCGGCGTTCTTGCCTTGATGATCTCCGGTTTCGAAGATCAACGTAGACACAACGTCCGTAGCTGCCTGCAGCGTTCTAGGATCCAGCTGCGCGTTGGCTGGTTCGAAGTACACGGGCCAAGCGTACAGAGGTTCCGGCTCTTCCCAGGCGGCGTACTTGACCACACGTAGGATCGTGTCGGCAGTAGCCCACTCGATGACCCGGAGCGTGTTGCCCCAATTGACCGCTTTGAACGACGTAGCAGTGGTCGTGTCGAATACGATGTCGTCGTTAGCATCCACAATGGCCATGTCATAGGCGTGCACTGGTGACACGCCTATGACCGCGCTGTCCTCTCCGAACCCGTACAACCACTTGATAGAAAACGGCTGCACGAACAGACAGTCGTCTTTGTAGTGGAGGTACAAATCACCGATCAGTTCTGCGAGCTTGTCGCTTGGGTCGATGAAGGGATATCGCGTTCCACCTTGTTGCTGGTCCACGACGATCTGGCGACGGCCGTTAGGAACAGCGACCGAATCTGGTTGGCGGGTAGTGCTAGTAGTCGTTGTCGTTGACGGAGGCTCTTGCGTAGTTGTCGGTTGCGGGGTTGTTGGGCCATGCGTTGTACTCGTTGTGGTGGTCGGGCCGGGCGTCGTAGAAGGCCCACCCGTAGTGGAAGTGGAAGAAAGTGGCTCGCATGCCGCGCAATAGCAGCAGGCGAGGCGGTGAAACACTTCACCTTGGCGCTGCGCAAGACGGAACATGTCTGTACCGTCGTAGTTCACTACCATAATGTCGTAGTTGTTGTCTACGAACAAGAGGCGATTCAACGCTGAATCGAGTGCGATTGTCGTACCGTATGTGTTAGTAAGGTCAGTGATGAGCGGTATCGACGTGCGACACGATAGATCGGTGCGGTAAATCGTCGAGAAGTCCGACCAGAACACGGTGTTGTCTGCAGGATCCACCGCAATGTCGTAGGCATGTACCGTGCGGTTGTCCAGCAGTGTCTCCTGGCCGGTCCCGTCCAGATTCATACGCCGGATCGTCGGATATGATCCGCAAACATACAGCTTGCGATTGATAGCGTCCAATGCCAGCCCGAACGGGACAGTCGTCGAGACCTGGAAGTACTGCAGGTCAGTACCGTCGTACAGCATGTGATATACGCGCTGTCCGCTCACGTCGATCATGTACAGGCGTAGCGTTTCCGGATCGAACGACAGGTTTGACGCGAAGCTGGCCGCGCCGATACGCCGCAGCATCGCTACGTTCTGTCCGTCATAATCGCACGAATAAACCGCGCCGGCGTCTCTCGCATCCAGCCAAAAGACTTTTTGCACCTCATGTGAGATGTAGATGCCTGATGCCCTCGCATTGCCGGCGATCGTGGTCTGCATTCCGTCACAATCAACGCCGATAATGAACGCTGCCAACCATCCTGTAGCTACCGCATAAAATCCACCGCAGTCCTGCGGGGCACACGTGGTGCTGGTTGAAGTAGACGTCGTCGACGTAGTTACTACGGCGACGGATGTGTCACCACACACATCCAAGTATGTCGGCGACGTGAACAATCCGGTCGAGAACAATTCTTCAGCGCCGGATCCGTCTAGGTTCGCACGCATGATCCGCGAGCGTTCCGGTTCTGTCCAACAGATCTTTCCGCCTTGTACGTCAACCACGACATCGGCCGGAACGGTGTTCAGGCTGTAGTCGCCGGTGTACAGCGTTTCGAGGCCGGTACCGTTGCCGTTGACGCGTAAAATCTTCGCCGACACTCGTTCTACGAAATACACCTTGCCGTGCGTGCCATAGGTCGGATCGACGTCGATAGACGACACGTCGGTACGCCCAGTCACGATTTGCGTAGCTCCGGTGCCGTCTGTCGCACAACGCAAGATGAACGCATTGCCTGGGGTATTGTTGTCGGCGATGAACAGATATGAGTGAGTACGGTCCAGCGTCATGTCGGCTGGATGCGTAAGTCCGGTGTTGAGTACCGTACTGGTCCCGGTACCATCGAAATTCGCTTTGCGTACTCGTTTAGCTGCGCCGTCTTCGGCCCAGTAGATAAAACCGCCGATCTGGTCTACCGCGGTGGCTACTGGAGTGTCGATGCCGGAACCCAGAACTTCTGTGTACGTGAAGTCGTCAAGGTTGTAACCGGCAACGTAGTCCGACGAGAAAGGTCGTACGACCGGAACCAGCAGTGTATTGTGCGATGTGTCTACGTGTAGGTGCTTCGCAGGATTGGCCAGATAGCCGACTACCTCTTTGTCTTCACCAAGGTAACCACTGCGGTATACGTTCTTCGTAGAGCTATCCCACCAGTAGAAGAACGTGCAGTCCGCGGGGTCAGGTGTCGTGCTGGTCGTCGTAGGCAATACAGGTTCGCAAACCAGTGGGGCTCCGCACACGTCCAGCGACAAAATCTCTGCCCCGTCGTCGAAGAACACACGCTCGACCATCTCGTTTGTCGACAGGTCGTAGCAGCGAATTGAGTTGGCACCATCGACGTTGTGCAAAAACAGGAAGCACGAGGCAGTGCCGTCTGCGCAGATCTCGTGCATCGTGCCGTCGAACGGATGCTCACGAGTCACCTCGTTCTCGAAGCGAGCCGTAGAGAGGCACAGAGATCCGCCGACGCCGTCATCCCAAAACCAGATCAGCGAGTAGCCTGCCGCAAACGGGTCGCTGACATAGTCCAAAGCGGTGATACCGCCGTTGGGAAACGGTCTATCGCCAGGAAAAGTACCATCGCGGTGTTGGTAGTACATCGTGGCATTGGACGCACCGATGTACACATGGTCGACTTCAGGGATGACCCGCAACAGCGTGACGGAACCGGCAATACCTGTGACTTCGCGTTTGTAGGTGCCGTTGTAGTCGATGACGATGATTCGATCACCACCCGGTCTTCCTTGTGTCGCCACGTAGACACGTTGCGCCTCGCGATCGACATCCATCTGACCGAGCGTCGTACCTGACCCGAACAGCGCGGTAGTCGTCGTTACGGTGCGAATGCCCGTACCGTCGATGTTAGCGGCGTACAGTGTGGCGCCGTTGTGCCAAAAGACCAGTCCGGAAAGGATATCGACACGCACCTGCCGAAGCTGCCCTGACGAGCTGATCTCGTTTGCAGGCGTCAAGCCTTCGAGCGTCAGTGACCACACGGTCGGTGATCCTACTTTGACGAACCACACCTTCTCGCACGGATAAGGTGTGGTTGATGTCGTCGTCGGCGCCGTAGTGGTCGATGTTGTCGTGCCTTCAGGGCACTGCGGCTCGCAACGCGAAAGGCGAGTAAACAGGCGCACAGGAGGCGTCGGCGTAGTGGTCGTCATACTTGGCCTTAGTAATCAAAAATGACTTCTGGATCGTCCGGAGCCTCGTAGTTTATGCTGCGAATCCCGTCACCGAATGCGTAGATGAGTCTTTCGTTGGCCATATCGACGGCCAAATCGTTAACGCCGGCTACCGCCAACCGCTGTAGGAAGTAAGACGTTAGCGGCCGAAGAACAAAAATGCCTTCGTTACCGGTGGTACGATCCGCAACGAACAACAGATTCTGGTTGTAGTCGTAAGCGAGCCCCCTCGGCAACCCACCCTGCACCAGTCTGACCCTGTCACTGCCGGCATAACGGATACGGTAAACGCCTGCGTTATCCTCGCCCCAGTAGACGAACTGGTTACAACGGTCCAGTTCGATCGTGTTGATCGCGAAACTGTAGTCAGAGCGGGTCAGCTCACTGACGGTACCGTTGCTAATTGCATATTTGAATATGCGGTCTGCAACCGTGTAGAACACCAGTCCGGCCACCGGATCGACGGCTACGTCACTGATGTCCTGCGACAAACCTACAACGAGCTCTTGCGTCACGTTTGTCAGCACGTTGAACCGTCGTAATCGTCGAGACGTGTTAGTCGCGTCTCTTCCGCCGAAGTAGATCCACCCCGTGGACTGGATGGCATAGACGTCGGCTGCCGTAATGATTCCGGCCGATGCGTACACCACGGTCTCGTTCGGTTCGTCACGGTCGAACGCGATGACCTTGTTTTGATGAGTATCGACATAGTAGACGTACCGACAAGTGTCTGGCGGCAGCGTTGTTGTCGTCGGGCCTGGGGCAGGTGTCGTCGAAGTGGTTGTAGGCCCTGGCGTTGTTGTAGGCGCAGGCGTCGTTGACGTCGTTGTCGTTGTGCCTTGCGTGAAGTTGATAAACAGCTTTGGCCCGGTCGCGCACACGGTACCGCCGTTGTAGCTGACTGGGTGCCGCGTCTTTCCGCCGGCGCCGACGTAGCCGTTCATTACAAGAACGCACAACGCGTTGTTTTGTACCCAACCAGGACGTGACACTACTTCCTGAACTACCGAAGGAAATGTCGGTGATTCGTAGATACCGTCAGTGATCCATGCGGGCAACGAGTCCCATGCGACGATAGCCGACGTCGCAGTCATAGCCAACGCGTCTGCGTACATCTGAAGCACCGGCGCGTTGTCAACGTCGTTAGCTGCGATGTCGAGCTCGATAGGACCGCTACGATCGTCTGCCGACGTAAACTCCAGCCACGCAGCATGCACCGTGGCTCCGGGCAACAACGGTACGTTTTGGTACCGCATAAACGCGTTTTTGTACACGTTGTTGTTCGGGGCGTCCGCACTGGTGCCGAGGTGCATGTCACCTACGGAGAAACCTGTCGTCACACCGTCCGTACCCCAGAAGCCATCGTCATCTTGCGACGCTATGCACAAAGCGATGGTCTGACTACCCGGTGGCGTTGTGGTCGTAGTTTGCAGAGGGATGGCTATCGTGACTTTGGCCGACCATCGAGAGACGTCGTAGTATTCGAGCTGAGCGTTCGTGTACGTGATGTCCAGCGGCGTTATGTAGCCATCACCGGACGGATCCAAATAGAACGCGTCTACAGGCCGCTCAGCCGGCAGCTGTCTGGACCCGTTCTGGTTGATGTCGTCCAGCAGGATGTGATAATCCTCGAGGTTCAAAATACCATCGTCGTTGACGTCTCCCGGCGCTCCCGGGTGCCGCCATTCCGCAGCCGGCGAAGACAGCACACCGTACTTGGCGACGCGGATGCGGTAGTCGTAACTGTCGCCACGCACAATCGTGTAGTCGGTATACGACGTCTGCGTTCTGGAAATCGTCGCAATGAAACGAAACGCGCACTCCGGTTCGACAGTCAGCTTCCGTTGAATTTCGACGTACGGGTAGTTCGCGGCCAGCGACCCTGTTGTCCAGTTAAGACGGCATCCGATTCCTGCAGAGAACCGTGCGAACGTGGCTGTAAGCCCTGTCGGCGCCGATGGCGGTAGGTTGGTTGCGAATATGTACGACACCATGTCCACAAAGTTGCTTCCGCAACCGGAGAGCAGCGTAGTAACACCAGTGCCTGTTGTCGTACTCCTGCGCACCGTGTTTGCTTGCCCAGGTAGCCCGGCCGACCAAAACAGATAGCCGTTTGCTGTGTCCACCGCTAGCGATGCCACAGGCTGTTCACCGGTCACTAAGGTGGTTGCAGCCCCTCCCCCGGTGCTCACTCGCTTGATCTTGCCTCCACCCGTCCCGTAGTAAACGTAGCCTCCTATGACGTCCAAACACATCGCGGAGACGCCATCAGCGTCATTTATCACTGTCGTCGGAGAACCTAACGACAACGCTCGTTTTTTGATGTACGTACCGCCCTCCACGTAGTACAGAAGCGGACTCACGTCGTCTATGCGGATGAGCGACATTGGGGATGCAGCGTCGGTATACACGTTGCTGACACCGCTGCCGTTTGCTGCAGACTTACGAATCTGCAGGTTCTCAGTCCAGTAGATATCTCCGGTTGCCAGATGCGTAGCCAAGTACTTCACACCACGAGTATCACCAAGCAGCTGCAGCGAATCGCCTGTCAACGTGCAAGCATACATCGTCCCGTTGCCCGGTGCCGACGAGCCTGCCAGGAACACCACCTGTCCGCTGTATCCGCTGATCGCGAGACCGCGGTGTTGGCCGGCGTCCTCTGTTCCGAACGTGATGTGTTCGAAGTTCGTACCGTCATCCCAAAACCGATAGATCCCTCCTGCCGTAGAGTCGGCGACGTAGAGGTACCAACCGGATAGTCCTTCGGCAACCACCGCTGCGGACCATGCGGAACGCGCAGGGTACGGTGCCGTGAACTGGAAATGATTCGTTATGGCTGTCAGATCGGCAGAGTCGACCGTGAGACTTCCGCCTGTGACGTTAAGGTAAGCACCGTTCGGCGCGTAGGTCGCATCGACCGGCGGTGGAGAATTGGAAGGATCCCCTAGAGGATTAGGGCCACCGACGGGCAGACACAGGTTCCCGACGCCCATATCGGGCCAATACTGGTTGAGGTACGACACGAGCAGTCGCACGTCCGCTACGTCAACGCGCCCATCGTCGTTGACGTCGTAAATGCAGACTGGATTGCGCCACGACAGCACCGTAGTCGGCGTCGTAGCGAACCTATGCCTTGCGCGGTAGTGGTACGTGAGTGCAGGCGACAAACCGGTATCCACGTACTCGTTTCGGTCTTCTTCTGCGGTCGACCTGTAGATCGTGTTCCACGTGTTACCGTCCAACGACCTCTGAATCTCGTAGACCCTGGTGCTCCGTATGGACGACGGCACGGTCCACGATAGTGTTGCAGATGTCGCATCGCGCAGCACGAAAAGTGACAAGGTAGCCAACGGCGCCGGCAGCGCGGCGATCATGCTGCTGCCGGTTGTAGGGCTAGAGTCGAAGGTACTCGAGTAGTTGCGAGCTATCACTCGGTAGTAGTGCAACACGCCTGCAGGACGATAGCCGTGAACATAGGACGTAGCGGCTTTGCCAGTCGAATAGACCGGTGACAAGGTGCACACGTCGGTCCAGTTGACGTTGTCCCACGAATGCTGAATCACTGCGTAGTACTGCCCGTCCGGATCTACGGCGTCGGCATTTGTAATGAACTGGCCTGAAGACAAGCACGGCATCTCGATCTGATAGACCGAGTTGCTCGCTTTGGCCAAGATGTTGTAGGTACCGACAGCCGGACAGCTGCTTGACCCGCGGTTGACGATGATTACCGTGCCGCCCGCATACAGCGATGGCAGAGCGTTAGCCAACCGCAGAATGGCAGTGCCGTTGGAAAGCCCTTCGATGTTCGTTACCGGTGTGAAAGCCCTGTTCACACCGACGGCCCAGCTCAACGTGATGTTCGTTGCGTGCCGATTAGTATGCGTCTCCGGCACAATGGAGAGATTCGTAAATGGTACGGGCATGTGGCGATCTCATCTTTCCGCTCAGTTGCAATCTGCGGCCGTAGCGCATCCGCGGTCACCGAATTTCGAACCAAGGACCACCTTGTCCATCTGCGTTTGGGCCGTTTCCAGCTGCATGATGAAATTTTCAAGCGTCGAGGCGCGGCTGGCGAGTGCTTCTGCCGTCTGCGTGATGGCTTCCAGCTCTTTACAGCCGCAGCAAGGCTCTGCACACGTGTTTTTGACGCTAATTCCGTTCTGTCCGCCTGCAATTTCGATACAGGCGTCACCAACTAGCCTAACATTGCTGTCTGGAGACGAAAAACCGTTGATTGTGCGCAACGGAGGAGCCAAATTGTCCTCGCAAACACATACGGATGTGAGTCCGGCGCCATCAATTGCGTCCCAAATGACAACGGGAGCCTCTCCTGGCTCCTGTTCTACGCGAAATCGCGTGTTTCTTCCGGCACGAAGGCGGATAGTGCCAGCGAATTCGGCCGACAAGGCACTACCGTTCTGCACTTGGATGGCAGTAACTGCACGGATGTTTGGTCGGATACAGTCAACTTCGAGTCTTCCGCCGTCCAGGTCGAACGTAAACTCGCCAGCCGAGCGCCTTCCGATCGTGTCCAGGCTTCCGATGCTTATCCATCCACGCGAATCGTGAAACGCACCGGTGCCGATCAACGGATACGCTGCGTTTTCCACATGCGACGACTTCGGGATCAACGCAGATGCTACGATTGTCGTGTCGTCGCCGGACGTGTAGCCGACTTTGATCTGGTAACCGGCCGAATATATCACCAGACTGGCGATGTGGAACCCGGCAGGGTCAGCCTCGATAGCCCACGACACGGGCAAAATCAGCCCGATGATGAAATCGCTGGGCAAAACGAACGATCCAGACGTGTCACGAAGGGATGCCGACAAGGCCAACGGGTATTTCCGCTGACTATTGTGGTTCGGCCACTCGAGATTCCTTAGTGTGATCGGCATTACGACACTCCGCTGACTACTGCGTACTGGTTGATCAACACGACCTCTTCGTCGTAACCGTCACCACCATCAGCCGCCCGCGTGAGCGCAAAGGCGATGATCGATCCCGGCGCCGCTACGATCGGTGAGCTAGAGATTTCCGCGTACTCCAGCTCGTCAAAAGCAGCGGCAATAGTCGTCAGCGAGTTGCTGACGTCAGAGACCGGCAACGCGCGAGGTGTTTGTACTGGCGACGGCCGCGGTATGATGCGATATCGCATGGTTAGCGCAGGTAGTGTTCCAGCGGCTCGCGCCAGTATCCATCCACGCCACACCACGGACACTTGCGAATACGGCAAGCCGGACGGTACGCGGATGCGGCCGATGAACTCCGAATCGCGATCCGGCGCGAATCCCAACCCCAGCACGCCTTCGACCATTTCTTCTGTGACGCCGTCGAGACGCACTTCTTCGATCGCCAGCTCGGAGTTGGTGACGTTCGCATCGACGTTCACTGTCACCAGCCCGAAGCGGTATTCGGCAAAAGGCGTATTCGCCGTGCCGGCCACTCCGCCCGTCAGCGTCACGTTGGTCGAACCGGCTTTAATGCCAGAAACTACCGGGCCGCGAACGAGCTCTTTGTCCTCGTTGATCGATTTGAAGGCGTACGAGGCAGACGAGCTCTCGTCTCCGCTGTCTGCCAGTCCGACATCGACCTCCAGCTGAAGGTTGCCAGTGCTGGCCGGAGCATCGGTTTCTGCACACGTAATGCGGGCAACCGACTCGCTACCCGGCTTTACGCGCAGACTGTTGACGACTGTACCTACCGTCTGGCTAACGCTTCTGGAAAACCACAGAGTCAGCCTCGGTGTTGGCGAAAAACACGTCATTGCGGGGATCCCGTAGTCGTAGTTGTTGTCGTAGAGGTAGTCGTCGGGGCCGGCGGCTCCCAAGGGACTTCGTGTTCGCAGTCAGACATCCACCAGATTCCGTACTGATCGGCGATCAGCAAGCCACCCAGTGGGTTACTCCCAAGGTAGCTGTCGGGTTGTTGCCACAGCGCCGATAGCGACGCCAGCGGCTCTGGTGGCCACAGGTGTCCGAACGGTGCCACTGACAAATTGTAGCCAAATTTGGCCCCCACTGGGGCGTGTCCCGCGAACACAGCATGATTCGCCGGCAACCAGCCTTCCAGGTCAACATCAGCGCCACTGATGGACCACACACCGTTCGTCTCTACACCGACCCCACTGGGTTCCATCACGAGATCGACCTGATAGTGCTCGTGTTCCGCAGGATCGGATGCTGGAATTGGATTAACGAATATGCAATGTGTCCCGGGCGTCTTGCCCTCTGGACCGACACTGAACACAGGCAGGTTGACACTCTGCCGCACACGCGTCGGAACACCATCCGTACCTAGAAAATAGGCACCCGGCGTCGGTACCTCTCCAAGATACTGGGCCACGTCCAGCTCGATCGTCCCGAACAACAGAATGTCGCCAACGGTTGCTGTCGATTTGTGGCAGACGACTCCCCAAACTTGCGCCTGTGCGCCGAGCGTCAGAGTACCGTCCGCCCTGCGCGTCACAGACAGTCTGGCACATTTCCATCTGTTCGTACCGCGGTCGTAATAGACCGGAGCGCCTGGAGCAGCAGCCGGCTCAAGACTCACACGACGAGCAAACACGCCGCTGCTGTCTTCCGCCAGCTCCAAGGTATCGCGGAAGTACTGCAGGTTGGACGTTATCTGGCGCAGCAATTGATTGACAACGGCTGCGCTAACTTCGTCGCCGGATTGAATCAGGTGTACTAGGTCGACGTAAGCTTTTGGACAACTCATGGTGCAGCCGTTGTGGTTGTTGCTGTCGTATCCCACGGTACTTGGCCGTCACAGTCGGACATCCACCAAATACCGGCAGCGTCGATAATCGCAAGCCCGTCAGATCCGAGCGGTACGCCCATGCCCAGGATGCTAGTATCGATTCCCTGATCCCACTCCAGATACGCCGCGCTTTGCGGCATGGGAGGCCACAGCCCGGCGAAGGCCGACTTAGCGATGTTGTATCCGAACTTGGCACCTTGCGGTGCCGTACTGCCGAATGTGGAATGATTAGCCGGCAGCCAGCCCTCGACGTTCGCGTTCGGCGACGTAATCTGCCAGATGCCATCTGACAACGCCCCGGAGCCGGCTATCGTCGTCAGCAGATTGAACTTCTCGTGCGCGTGGTTGCTGATGTGGTCATAGAAACCCGTACGCACCAGCACGCGATGTGTTCCGGCAGCCGAACCCGGAGGTCCGACCTGCACCACTGGGATCCCTGTGCTGCGCAGCGTAAGTTTTCCGGGGGTCAGCCCGGACAGGAAGTACTGTCCAGGCACGATCGTGCCGGGGATCGCGGCAGACATGTCCAATTCTGCATAACCGCCGACCAAGATGTTGATCTTCGTCGAAGTTACCTTCTTCGACACCAGCCCCCACACCAAGGCGCTAGGTGCCAACGTCGACACTCCATCCTCATCTGTCACCGTGCCGGCGACACCGAGCCCCCAATAGCCGTCGACGTCGTAGTACACAGGCTGCCCAACCTGCACCACGTCGTCGGCGGTCTGCTCGTTGAGGTAGATGCCGGAACCAAAAGACGCCGTTTCAAACAGCGTCTTCAGGTACCTTGCATTGTTGTCCAGGGCTGCGATGACGCGGTTCACCGTGCCCTCGGCAATGCTCTCACCATCCATGATGAGGCGCAGGTAGTCGTAAAAGGCATTACTCATGGTTTGTTATCCCAGCACGACGGACCATGTCAGAGCGATCTGCGAGCCAGCTTGCTTGTTGATTTGGTTCGATCCGCTTAGATACATTCGCGACAGTACAAGGTCTTGCGTAGCGTCACCAGTGCCTCCAGGCATAGCGACCAGCGCGCCGCCGTAGATGCGGCTTGATACGCTGTCTGAGAACGTGTTTCCATGCACGCCGGTCACACCTTGCGACATCGCGATGGCGGTAAAGACGTTGTCACCGTCAAAGTTGTTGGCGTCACTCAGACTCGAGGCCGTAGCCACCAACGGAACCCGCAGGTAGTCGCGTTTCGGATCACCTGTGTGCAACGTATCGTAGTACTCAGCCTTGTTTCCGGTGCGTGCGATCGTAGGAACTGGGTTGATAGTGGCACCGCCGTTGTTCTCAAACTCCAAGTACATCCCGGCGATGCTGTAGTTCTTTCCGTCCGGAGAACCTCGTAACAGGTTTTGAAAGATCCGTGCCCAGTCATACAGGAACTGGTTATGGACGATGTCAGAAGCGCGAGTCCAATGCCCTGGCAACATGACTCGCTTGCTGTTGACGTACATCGGCGTGTAGAAGCGGCCGGTGTCTCGTACGTGCCAACCTTGCACACGTCCTTTCAAGTACGCTGAGGGTTCTACGTGGTCGACAAAAGAGCTGTTCGTCATTGGCAAATTCCTCGAACGATCTGGGCAGAAACCGATTCGGTAACCAACGTACCCGGAGAGACTGTTTCCGAAAGCGAGTTACCGCGCATGACGCTTACGGACTCAGAATACGAAGGGCCTGCCGCCCCGTTTCCACCGCTTGTCGGCACAATCGTTTCTGAATTTTCTAGGTCGTAGAGAAACAGCACTGCCGTCCATGGCGGTACAACACGGCGCAGAGCACGTGACCACCCCATTCCCATCCCGTCTAACAACGTGGAGTAGTTCACTCGCACCAGTATAGTGTTGAACCGCAGAACGTTCTCTACCAAAAACTGCAGTGGATTGATCGTTGTGGGCAAGTGTTGCGCTTGAGGATTGCCATCCCTTGCGTCCTCTGGCCGAAGATCGAGGAGACTCGCGAGGGTTGTTCCGGCTGCTATTCCGCGAGAATGCACCTCGTCCCAGAAGGCGTCGACATCTGAAGGGAACCCGCCCAGCTCGAAACTCACCTTGGTAATTCCGTCCTCGTCTTCGGTAACAACGAGCGACACGCTGACGTTACGAAACACTACGCCATCCACGTACGCAGCCGGCAACGCGCCAGGAGTCAGCTGAATCGCTGACAGCCCTTCGGGTACAACTCCATCCGTCAGCTCGAGGATCTGCAAGCCCGTGCTCATCGTCTGTCCGGCAGCCAATACATCTCCTATCGCCACAACGATCTCGTCTTCGTGAGCGAATCGGTAAACTGACCGATCGGTCACCACGACCTTCCCGTGGTAGTCACTGCCGACGTAGACGACTTCCTCCCCGTCGTCTTTGCAGACTGGAATGTCAGTCATGGCGGATAGCGCATCGCTAAGCGTCGTAGCGCTGCTTCCGCCGACGTATGCGTCGAGTAACGCATTGATCATCCGCTTGTACGATTCCGACGAGTCCGACGTTATTCCGGCCACGTAGCCGTAGAGGTCAAGCAGGTACTTCTCATCCCAACCAGAATCGAACAACCACAACGTGACTTCAACGTCTGCAAACTCGCCGTTTTCGTCGTATAGCACTGCCCGTTCGTACTCAGTACTGTCGAACGGATTGTCCTTGAGCACTAAGTACCCGTCGTCAACGAAGAAGTCGATACCTCGCACCAGCGTTACAGCGGGCTCGCTGAGTCGGTTTGTAATGATTGACACGTCCACGAGTCCGGACGGCAGCGGCACCGAGTAGCCTTGCACTTCCTTAGCCCGGCCGAAAGCGTACTCACCGGCATTGGCCATCGGCTGGCTGAATCTGGCACCAGACCCGAACGTCAGCAGCTTGCTGTTCACTTGAGACTCGACGACGGACAGGCTACGCCACTCTTTGCGCGCCAGTACGGGCACAGTGAACCGGCTTTTCGCATCGAAAGCTTCTTTGACCAGTCGATAGCCTTGGGCGTCGACCTGGGCCACGATGGCCAGCAGGTTAGCTACCGCGTCGTCGTCGTTAAACGCACCGTCCCAGAAGGATCCTCGCAGCCCGAGGATGCTGTCCGGCTTGTCGCGAAGCGACCTTGGAAATGTCGGCAATGGCATGGATACCTCCGATTACGAAAAAAGCCCCGAGGTCGGGGCTTTCGTCATTGACGGCCAAACTGACCATCAACATCCGGACGGGCCTCAGCTGCGGCGAGCCCCGCGGAAGTAGAGGCGTAGCGGAGGCAACGTATTCTGTCGCACCGGGGCAGGTTGATATCGCGGGTAGGGTCGCAACACCGGCTGCGGGACGTTAGTAAACGTCACGGTTTTGTCCTTTTCCGTAGTCGTCTCCTCCGCCGCCGGCGCCGGCGGATTCACAGGTGCCGGCGCCGGCGCCTCGACATCAACCTCGGGCTTTTCTGGTGCAGGCTCTGGCTTCGGTTCCGGTTTCGGAACAGGCTTGGCCTGCTCGATTTCTGCATGCAAAATGTGATCGCTCTCCTGGTGCAGCATTATCGGTCCTCGCATTGCCGAGTGGTCGACGTCTTGCGAGGCCAACAGAACAACGAAAATGAACCACATGACCATTACTCCGTTGGCCTCGCAGACCGTTACTAGATCCCGTGGAAGATGCCTTCAGGTGCGAACCACCGCCCAGGCAGAAACGCACAAGCGCCACCGCCGCTGAAAGCACCCTGCGTCGTGCTGTCGTCCAGGTAGAACATTCCTTCCGGATGCGGCTTCCACGCTTCAGGAATGTTAGTGACCGTGTTCCACTGGCCCCAACTTTGATCCCAGCACCAGACGCAGAAGTTGAAGAACTCTCGCGTATCGTCAAAGCCAGGAACAGCCATATCGTGCGCCCAGCTTCCTGAACGCCGCGAAATTGGATTGCCTTGGCTGGAAACACCGAGACCAGACCCGCAGTGGATCGACCCGCCAGCGGCCATGATATCCCGGGCGGCTTCCGTGGTCCTGACAATCTTGTAGCTGTCAGCCGTATACGGCTTTGTCAACTCCAACAGGTCTTCCGGCATGCCGATTCGACCACGGGACATACCCCAACGCACGTAAGACTTGTAATCGCGGAAGTCATACGTATTGCTGGAGGTTTTGTACTCCTGCTCGAGCAACGTACCGATTTTGATCGCCCACGCAGACAAGGCGACTGGATCAGCACCCTGCCCGGTGTGTCCGCGGCCGCTGTAGATGCCGGCCGTGGCTTGGCGACAAATGTACCGTTCGCCCTTCAGGAACACGTTGATGGCCCGCAGGATATCCAATGCCGTACGGATACCCCATGACACGCAGTCCCCGGTTGCCTGGGCACCGCGCATAGCCTTTTCAGGGTCAAGCTGCAGGTACTTGTGATACGGCAGTAGCCGCTTACCTGCGCCGAGCCCTTTGATCTTCGAGTAGTACGGAGTGTCCTCGAAGATGATCGAATGGCCGTCTTCCTGGTTGCGCGCCAGGAAGTCCCGGTTGTACTGCACGTATTGCCGAACGTACCAAGGTGAGTTGTCGGTATCGACCAACGCACCCATGATGCGCCCGGTACTGTATCCCGTGTGCAGCGCTTTCGGTGTGACCACGCGCAACATGTCGTGGTCCACGCCGAACCCTTCTGGCATCAACTTCGCGAAGGGGTTTCGGGCGATACAGTCATGCAAAATGTTCATCACCGTGCTCCTGGCGGTTTCAGATTAGAGCGTGTGCTCGATCTGTGCTGTCTCGGAAAGCAGAGCCAGGATCTGATCCTTCGGAACGCTGGCGCCCGCCGTGATCAGACTGTCTGCGATCTTGTCAGCGTACGGGAGGAATCGGCGGTCCTTTGACTGACGACACATGCTGTAGCACACAGCCCGCACGCGGAAGCGGTCCATGAACGACGGCTTTGAGACGGTATCGTACAGCGCTTCCGGATTCATCTTGTTCGGGCAGTTGTCGATCAGGTACAGGACGATCTGCCCTACAAGTTCGACCAACTCGAAGATGACAACCGGGTCGATGCCGATCGGCAAAGCCCCGAGTCGGTTTTCGGCAGCGTCTTCCAACACCGACTTCTGGATGCCGGACAACTTGCTGACAACGTCAAAAGCGAAACTCTCTGTCAATGTAAGCATTGAGGTGCTCCTACTTGCTCCCGGCCCGCAGGCCCGTAACGGTCTCTTCGAACGCAGCCACGTAGTCTTCGACCACTGGCTTCAATTTGCCTTCCGCTGCGAGTTTGTCGGCGGTCTTAGCCCAAGCAGAACGGAAAGGCACCCATGCCGAGTACAACGGACTATCGCTTGCTCCTAAGAGTGTAGCGTTTTCACTTGCAATCTGTCGGATCGCGGCGTTAACTCTCGCGGCCTGATCTCCGGCCGAGTCGAAACCACCAGCAGCCAGCTTGGCTCCTGCTGCCTCGAAGTTATCCGCCAGCTTCAACCCTGTCGGTCGATGCTCTGCGGCTACAGCCTTCGCCTCTTTGTAGGACACCACTACAAGCCCGATGCGTCCTTCCGCAGGCGTAGCGTCTGGCGGCGGCACTGGAGGTGTCGGAGGCGTTGGCGGTGTCGGAGGCGTCGGAGGTGTCGGAGGTGTTGGCGGCGGTACGAGTCCAGGGATAACCACCCGAAGTGACTTCGACTGGATGCCTGTCTTCGGATCGAACGCCAGCGCTTCCACAGAGTACTTTCCGGGAGGTCCGGTAAACACCCACCAACCACGCTTGCTCAACTCTTCGGTCTGCACATGCTCGACGGCCCCGTCTGCGACGGTAAGTACACTCAGTGCGGTAAACTGCGCCGTTGTCTGAATGTGGACGCGGACCAACGAGTACTGCGCCGGTACGTCCGGTGCCGTAATCTTCAGGTCTTCTGGGGCTTCGTCGAAGATCTCTGCGGTAACAGTCGGTAACGGCAAAGGCGGAGGCGGCAGTTCCTCTTTCGACTCTTCCTTCGGCTCCTCCGGCGCTGCCGCGATAACTGGCGGAGGCGGTGCAACAGGTTGCACCGGCGCCGACACAGAGTGGTTCGGTGTCACCGGCGTTACAGACGGCTTCGGAAGGCCGGTGTAGACGTAGTACACGGCCGTGATCAGCAACGTCAGCCCAGTCACTACGTACGGAGCAAACGCCGGCTTGGGCGGTTTTGCTGTCGTCACTTCGATCTCCTGTGCAGCTGCCACCGTAACTGGCGGCGACGTAGTTGTGGTCACCGGTGCTTCCGGTTGCGCCTTTGCTGGGGCTACGCCCCACAGTCCTACTGTTCTTCTCATTGGCTCACCATTACTTCTGTTCGAGAGACTTCTGGAGTTTGCTGACGGCATGGCGTCCTGTCAGCGCTAGCAGCGCGGCCAACACGCCAGCAAGTTGTTCGTAAGTGTCTCGGTCGATCCATCCGAACGTGAACACGGCTGTAACAACACCGAGAAGGGCACCGACGATGTACGTTTTGTAGTTGTCCAACACGTTCATGTTAGATCTCCGGGATGTTGACGGTTCTGGCCGAGATGAGAATGTCTTCCTGCTCTACGATAAACACGACCGTCCTGGCCGAAATTAGTTCGTCAGTTTCGTCGGGAACGATAAGCGTCTCCGTGCTCCGTAAATCTCGCACAGTTCCGCTTGGTCTTAGAATCTGCCCGTGCATGTCTATCGCCGATACCATGATCTTACCGGATAGATGACCATGGACCAAGTCGCTGATAGCCGAGGCCGGCAGACGCCCACAGAAGCCGCTGGTGTTGATGAAGTTCGCAATGTCATCCTTGATAGCGTACGGATCTGGCAGCGGTTCTCCGGGCTTGGCTTCCAGTGTAAAACCGATGCTGACGAAGCATGGAATGGCCGCACGCACCAGCAGGTCGCCACCGTAGTTTCGATGTTTGCGACTGGACATCACCGACTGGATCTCTGCGATGTCTGGCATTACGCGCACGGTAATATCGTATTCCTTGGTCGAAGTACCGACCGTAAGCGCAGAGCTGTCCGTGTCGTGATCCAAGAACTGAATAACCGCCGCCTGATAGCGGCTGAACGCGCCTTCCTTAAGAGACACGACGTCAGGAAGGTGCTCGTTGTAGATCGGCGACCGATCGATTGTCCGTACTTCCTTGACGATGCGATAACTGCCGACGAAGTTTGTAGCCCCCTTGGCTACGATCGTCTTTACGTCGTAGAACCCGGGCGCCTCGTTTCGTCCCAGGCTTATCTGCCAGATGCCTTTGCCGTCACTGGTTTTCTGTACCAACGTGGCCGTCTTGGTCATGCCAAGACGTTGGGGCTTCTGGCGTGACCGCACGTACCAGTCGGCACGTCCTCCAAATGAGCCCGGAATGATCGAGTGCTTGTCCCGGACCATCTCAACATCGCCATTGCCGATGATCGACGAGTCAACAACGAGCGGGAACTGCTCCTGCAGCAGCGCCATCATTGGCAATCGACCGGAAAGGGCCTTAGTGGACATCCCTAACTGCGCACGTTCAACCAGTTCGGCGTTCGTCTCGGTGTCGCTACCGTCTACGAAGTCGGACGTAGCGTAAGCTTTGACGAAGTTGGACAGGGTGATCAGCGGCTGCACCGCATCACCCTTCTTCAACATCGACGAACTGCCGGCTTCGGCAGCAACAACACTGACGGTAAACGAGTAGGTACCGTCACCAACCGGCGTAAGCAGTCTATCTGTAGCCGATAACACGTTAGTCGCCGACGTCCGAGCTACGAACGCGGTCTGTACGTAGAACGTCTTCCCGTTGGCTGAGAAGTTGTTACCGCTTGGAATCGTTACAGCCGCCAGCTTTGACACGACGATCGTCAACTCACCGCGGGCTGCCGAGCCTTGCCGTCGTGAAATACGGTAGTTCGACATCAACGCGTCGACGAGTTCCGTTTCAGCAAGCGTAGGATCCTCGGAAACCGCTTTTAACGAGCCTGCGGCGATAAGTCGTGACATCTCGGTGTCACGGGCAACCGCCATCTCCGCCGCCGGATCGATTACCAGACTGCGTACGCCGCCGGTACGCACGTCAATTGTCGGATGCTTCTCTTGCAGCATCGTTGCCAATTGGCGTGCGCGCTCCTGCACGGTTGCGGCGTCCAGTTGATCCAGGTCTGTGATCTTGATTGCCATGTCTACACCGAGAATACGTTCGTGGGCGCTAGAAACGTCACCGCTGTGCCGGCCTTAGTGACCAGCGAAATCGTCATCGTTGCTTTGTCACCAGTCAGTGTCGCAGACTCGACCGAAGCACTCGCAAAGCGCTCATCGTCAGGATCGCTACTGGACTCAATCAGCTTCAACTGACGTGAGATGTCGACAAGAGATACGGAGAACAGGCTCAGCAGGTCAAAAGGCGTACGTACGAATCCTTGCCGTATTCGCGTAGTGAAATCGCAGCCGACCTCCGGATGGTATCTGATAGTGCCTTTCGCAGTAAACATCAGGTACAGGAACCGTTGCACTAGTTTCTGCACTCCGGCCAGCACCTGTCCACCGCTTCCTGGTAAGGCAAGCGCCGGTTGCGACAGTGTCGCACCAGCGCCTGTCGGTCCTTGATAGAACTGTACGTCGATTAGACGGCCGTCAACGCTGCTCATGCCGTATCCTTTCCGTGCCGCAGGACTCCTTGAATGAATCCGACAACGCCGCGCGAAAACAGCCCACCCTCCTGCGCCTGTCCCCGCAGTCTGGCTGCTGCATGCAACCGTCTGCGCAACGGACTGGTAAACTGCGAACGGAACGCTCTCTCCATCGCAGCCAAATAGTCGGCCTGCAAGGCGCTGGCGACCAGATCTCCTACACCGCCAGGGTTCTCGTCGTCACTGATGGCAGCAATGACGTCTTGCGCGTTTTCGGTACGGTCGAAAGCCGCGGAGATGCCTTCAATGTCGTCGATGTCTCCGGACCACTCACCGCGGTCGTATCCGCTTGGTGTCGCCGACAGCTTACCGAGCAGACGGTCAGCCGTCCCTGCGTTACGTCTACGTAACGCTTCGATCTGTAGGCGGAACCGTTCTCGTATTTCGGCTACCGGTCTGATGTCGCTCATCGGAATGGGTCCAGTTCTTCTCTACGGTCTAGCAGCCGTTGAATCACAGCTTTGCGTTGACTCACAGCACCGGGAGAGATGTTGAGACGGTTGGCGATTTCGTAGTTCGACAATGTCGGTTCGCCGTGCAGTCCTAACGTCCACTCCATGATCTTCTGTCCCACCGGCTCGAGGTCGGAGTACACAAGTTCTGCCCACGGATCTCCTGTGTCACGTCCTAGCACCCGCACGGCCGGCATGTTTCCGGCATCTTCGTCGGTGAGCGAGCGGTGCGATATCGTTCCCTCGGCAAGTGGTTGGTGTATGCTGCGGACCTGTGCGATGCGACCAACAGACAGACCAGTTGCGTCTGCAAGTTCTTCGGCACTCGGTTCTCTGCCGAGTTCTTCTACCAAATCGACACGCGCTCGTTCGATACGTGTGTTTTCAATCGACAGCCGCTCAGGGATCCTGGCCACCTGCGTCTGTTGCCTTGCTACTCGCTTAAGCCCTTGCAGCTGGTTGATGATGTGCGTGCCCAGCTGCGCCTTAGTCGGATCGTACGTCTTGATCGCCCGCAAGGCCAACTTGCGAGCCCGTCCGGCCAGAATCGGGTCGTTAGTACGTCCCACGTACGCTGTAATGCCTCGCGTTATCTCCGGACGTACCGCCCGCAGCAGTGCGCCAGTGTTCGCCGGGCTCGGATCGGACATCCAAGCATCGTACGGCTCTTGGTACTGCTTTTCGAGCCTGTAGTTGGACGGTCGAGCCCTTGGCGTGGTTGGCTTAACCGGCGTTACGGTCAGCGTGTTTTCTGGCGGTGTGTTTGGTGGAGGAAGGAAAGCCATGTTAGCAGCACTCGTCTGTTGGGAACTGTAGCTCATCTACAAGCGGCGCGCCGGTAAACACGGTTGTGTACAGCGGATGGTTCTCAATGGAGTACCGGTCGTCTTCGTTTTCCGCTTCAGTACGATAATTGGCGATCTGAAATGCCGTCATCGCTCGAGGCGTTTCTGCCTCGATCAGAATGTTGACTCTTGCGACGTCGCCGATGATGGACTGTGACAACTTATCGACATCGCTACCGATAAACCGTTCGGCATGTCCTTCGATTCTAACCGTAGAACCGGGCGCTATATCGAACCGCAACCTGCCCGACACTTCGCCTATGCAACCTCGTAACACCTCTTCGACGTAGTAGGAGTGGGCGTACCGCGATGCCATGTCGTTCGTGCTAAGCAACACGTCCTCAGCGGACACACCTTCGCCGTTGCCGATCAGCGTTTCGTCCTTCTCCGGTATCGGCTGCGTGGCCGTCGAGCTCGGTCGATTGTTCGCAATGCCGGATGTGGCTCCACCGCGGTGGTTTTCCAATGTCACTCCGTGCATCCATGGAGGAGCAGCCACCATGTGAATCATTCCGCCCAGCGGCGGATTTGCCGGCGCCCAGCATCCTCCAGTGGCCAGTAGGGTAGCCTGATCCTTTTGGCCGGTCACCGGCGCCGCCACGGTATGCTGCTGCAACCAAAGGCCGACACCGCGAATCGGTCGTTTGGGTTGGCCGTTCATGTGGATTCCGGTGATATCGTTGTTGCTGATCGCTTTGCAGTAGGTCGATCTGAGGCCGGGCACGAAAGGCACAACGATAGCACGGTTGACCAGAGGAATGATCGAGAACATGAACTGTGACGCGAAGCCCTCGATCAATTTCCCCCACATCGTGTTGTAGCAGAACGAGTCGGCCTGCGAGTTCATGATTGCCGATACGATCGCGCGCACAATGGCCGTAGGCGCCTCTTGCCCTAACGACAGCGACAACGGAGCTGCGTAGCACGAGTAGTCCAGCCCGCTATCGGCGCCAGGACCCTCCATCTTCCGAAGAGCAGTCAGCGCTTGCGTGTTATCGCCGGCAGATAAGCCGAAGCAAGATACCAGATCCGAAGCCAGCTTCACATGCTTCTGCCTTGCCAGATAGCAGAGCATCGGTTTGATGCAGTTAGCCCACAGGTCTTGCGCCACGTTGCCCGTGGTTACGAATCCGCTTAGGGCAGTATGGAACAGCCCCGCAGGCTGCCGCACCTCTCCGGTGATCGCGCCGCTGAATCGTTGCGAGATCGTAGCACGGTACGTCATCTGCGACGGATTGTTCGGGTGTGAGATGCTGCTTAACGCTGACGAATAGTTCAGATCGCCAAGCCAGTGTTCGAACCTAGCCGTCGCCTGGATGGTTCCACGTGACTTCTGCAGACCGGGACCACTGTACCTACCTTCGAAGATCAGGTACTCACCAACTGGCCACCCTTCCGTAGCCGACCAATCGCCTGTGACGTCTAGGAACACGCGCACCGGTGTCTGACGATCCAGTTTGTGCAACAACGTATGCGTTGAGGCCGGAGTCGTTCCGTTAGCTGCCTGCCTGCCGACAGCGAAGCCGCAGCCGGCCACGGGTATTTCGTTACGTCCCCAGCTGGAAAAGAAGGACACGGCCGGAATACGTCCGACGCCTTCGAACTCCACGTACAGGCGAGGTCTGGCCCTAGTAACGCCCACAACGCACCTCTTCCAGCTGGTAGATGTAGGCCAGCAACAAACCGCTCAGCGAGTACAACACGTCAGGATGGTCTTCCCAGAGGTTCTTGAACGTCTTAGTCGGCTCTTCGTTACCTTCTGGAGCACCGACGTAAAAAAGCGGCAGGAGTGTGCTTCCCGACAACGATCTCAGAAGACCGTGCAGATCTGCAAGTCCTAGACGTGGTCGCGAGAATGTATTCACTGTCCACGTCTGCGTGCCGCTGGTGACTTGGCTGACCTGTAGGAACATGTTTGGGACGCCGTGCAGCGGTATCTGCTGACTCAACCCGTATGTGTACGTCACGTCGTTTGTAGCTGCGTCACCGCCCCACCGGTGAACAGTACATTGCGTCGTACCGGTCGTAACCGTCCACGCATTTATCGCCCTGCCGGTGTGATCTGGCGGTGGCGGCTTGCCGATAACCGTCGCCGTGGCGTTTGGATTATTTCCTGGGTTAAACAACTCTACCGAGGAGTCCGGGGCGAAGAACAAAGACGTGTCTCGCAGGTCATACGTTATCCGCGGATCGAGTTCCGTAACGTATTCTGCGAATTCGGTCGCATGCAGTGCCGTGAGCAGTTGTCGCGTTCGATAGTCCAGCATCCTGTAGTCCGGCATTGCACCGAACAACACTCTGCGGATGTTAAGCAAGTGCGTGGGCAGCGCAAGCGGATGAAACCCTGGGTCGATTATCTCGCTACCGGGACCATCGTTCGCGTACATGTGGTCAATGTTCAGCAGCAACGTCCTTGCGTGATTGATCATAGTCTTAGCGCCTCCACCAGCGTTCTTCGTGCGCCCGTTCCCGGCGCAGCGAAACCATCTGCAACGACAGCTGCCGTCAGATTCTGCACGTGACTTACGCCTCCCCCGTCGACCCCTGTGTCGGTATCGATTTCTGGGAACGTGCTGACCACTACCTCACCCTCCAACGTCTCCTCTGTCGTTGTGCTGCCACTCATCTGACTGTTTGCCAGATTTTCCCTGGCGTCGTCTTCGGTAGGCACCAACTTGAACTCGAGGGCGAACTGCCACATCCTGGCCCGGGCATCGTGCGCGTCCGCCGCTATGGCAGACAGGTAACCGAGGAGTACCGTGTTGGTGCCGATCGTAATAGTCAGTGGCGTATCTCGCTCCGCCAGCCTGTTGCTGTTGTAGTACGTCAGCACGTTTTCGATACCGGTCGGCATCCCTGCGCTGGCCGGAACGTCGCACGTGTCATCGAACGCAATACCGGCTACCGTTAGCTGTCCGACGCGCTCACCGAAGACGTATAGGTGAACTTGGCCACCGATCGAGTGTGCTAACTGATAGTTTCCTTGGCCACCGAACGATACGCGGGTGACGATTGCCTTGAATCCGCTGTACCCTTGCCACGTTTGTGGTTCTAGTGAAAACAAGACGTTCGCCGGTACGGCCGGGTCGTCAAACGTTGATACGAACCCGGCGCTCTGACTGAAGATGATTTGCGACATGACTACACCGGGCTTACGCCACGTCTCCCACGACCGGAATAGTACTCGGCATCCGCGTCGCCGTCTTTGAGTACTTCTTTGCCATTGATGTTCAACGTCTGTACCGACAGGAGCAGTCGACCATCATCCGTAGTCGTAGCCGCCACCTGCTGTCTGGCCGTAGCTTGATCGCCATCGACGTACCCGACTTTGTCGTCGGTCTCTTTCTTACCCTCGGCCTTATCATCTGTTTTCTTCTTGGCTTCCTCGCCCCACTCCTTCGGCAGTGCTGGTCGCATGTCTTCGGGCATAACGTTGAAGACACGTCGTCGCACTTCCTCGTCGCCGCCGATAACCTTCTCCAATTTCTGCAACTCGGAAGTCATGATGTTGTAGCGCTGCTTCATCGACTCGAGGCGTCGTTCCTGCTCGCGTTGCAGATCAGGCGCGGCAACACCTTCCTTACGCATCTGCATCAAGTCTGCCTCAAGTTTCTGCTTCTCCTCGTCAAACACCTGCCGCTGTTCGTACATGCCGGCCATGGTGGATGCGATCGAATCGGCCTGCTCATCGTTCATCACGCCGAGCGTGTTCTTGAGGTAGTCTTTCAGGTTGGCCTGCGTAACGTCTTTGCCAGCCGACTGCAGATTCGCAATGGCCTTCGTCACGATACCGCTGCTGTACCCGGTTGTTGCTTCATCGGCAGCCGCGCGTATCTGTCTGCGTACTCGAAGGTCAGCTGTCGCCTCGAGAGTCTCTGGTGCCAACATCGTAAGCGGTGTGGCGAGCGTTTGGCCGTGTTGCCACTTAAACTCTTCGTCGGCCTGACCGTAAGCTCTGGCCGCTAACGATCGCAAACCACCAGCCCTGCCGCCAGGGCCTTGTTCCAGCTGGTCTAGCAAGGCTTTCGCTGTTGTATCTCCTTGACTGGCGGCGGCCTCCGCGGCAGTCTCAAGCGCCTTTGCCAGATACTCCTCTCGCTTCTGTGTGTCCGCAAGTACGGAAAGATCGGCTTTCTCGATGGACTGCGTGAATGCTTCCGTGAGACGGTCGCTCAATCCGGTAACCTCAGTCCCGGTAGCGCCGCCGACCTGCGTTCTGATCTCTTCGCCGATGATCGACTGGGCTGGCTGCCCGATCATGGTGTTGATCAGTTCTTTCCTCGTAATGCGATCGGCAGCACGGATGGCGCCTGGGCCCAGCTTACTCAGTGCCTCTTCGTTCTGCACGGTCTGATCGAGGAACTGACGCGCAACTTGTTCGCTTACTCCGGCAGTCTCCGCGAGCTTTGCTGTCAGCTCTACCTCGCTCAGACCCATTAACTCTTCCGGCATCTCGCCTTCTTTCCAGGCGGCAAGCCAAGAATCGAGTTTTTCATTCTCGCCATAGATGTCTCTGGTGCGTTGGGCGGCTCCCATAAATCTGCCGATAGGTGAAGCGGCCTGCGCTACCGATAGCCGGTCGCGCAACATGGTCATCTCTTGCGGTGTAGCCCGGCCCCACATCGGGTCTTTCAACACCTGTCCGGTCTCGAACGCTGTTTTCAGATCCAGGCTTTGCGTAGCTGCCATCAGCTCCCAGTTTCCGACAAGACCAAGTCCGCGGCGTTCGCGAGATGCGTCAGCAGTCAGCCGCATCGCGACGCCGAAATCAACGTTAGCCGCCGATGCTGCTTCCCTCAGATCCCGTATCTGCCGGCCCACGGCGCCTGCGTCCGTGTTGTAGATAGATCCGCCTGAGATGGTCTCCAACGCTTGAAACAGCTTGGCGACCGGCGCATCCGGCTGACCAGCGTCACCGAAGATTTCACGGATTACGCTGAGTGCTTTCGTGTACTCATCCATCTTGCCTTTGATCTTGTCGATATTCATCGTGGTCAGCGTTTCGCCATCCGGCATCTGCTGAGCCTCTTTCTGAATACCACCAAGTAGCCCACGAGAAGACAGAACGTCGTACACCTTACCGATCTGCCCGGCAGAGAAGCCGCGTGCTTCTTGCGTTCCGGTTCCTACGTCGAATCCGTAGGCACGGTAGAGCTGGCCGGACAGCGTCGAAACGCTCGCATCCGAGTAACCCAGTGCGCGTGTTTCTGGATCGTACTGGTTTCGCGTGGCTAGGCTCACAGCACTGGTCATCGCTGTGAGGCTTCTGCCGCCCGTAAGCATGTCGGCAATATCCGGAGACATTGGCGCAGCCACTTTCATGAACTGCGTCATGCGACTCCGAAACTTATCATCCAGGCTCCGCTGGATGTCCGTCATAGCCGCCAGACCCTGCAATGTGTCCATCACAGGCTGTACGTCGGCACTGGCGGCTTGCGAGACCACGCGCATGTGCCTCGCGCTTTCGTACTGTTTACGAAGGTTGCGCGACAGACTTCCGTACTGAACCTGACCAACACCCAGTCCTATCTGCCCGCTAAGACCCTGCTGCGCCGCCATCATCAGGACCATGTTCGCAAGCGGGTTGCCGACGTCGATACCGGCAGCCGGGTTGTATTGCGAGAATGGAGTACGCTCTGGGTACAGATAGTCGTCTTGAAACAGTTGGCCTTGCCCGAAGAAGTCGTCCGCCATTATCGTCTCCGACTTGTTGTCCGGCTTTTCCCTTGTATGAACAAGGCGTCGGCCAGTTCTCGGATCTTGGCCTGTACGGCGGGATCCTGCATGTTTCCGAACTTAGACTCCCAGGCGTCTTTGCCTTGTCTCGCTATCTGCTCGCGTGTCGGAGGCGGCACTTTTTCCAGCCCGAACGTCAACCGCACAGAATCACTGAAGCTGTTCTTCAGCTCTTCGAACTTCTTGTTCCAAGTGCCCTCAGACATCTCTGCGCGCATTGCCAAAAACGCCGCAGCGTGCTTATGCCTTATTTTGGCATATTCGAGATCCTGCCGCCGCTGGTCTTCTTCGAGAAGCCACAGCAGCCTGATATGCCACGCGGTAGACCGGTTGCGCTGGGAGAAGTCTACGCGGCCGTCATAAGCCAACCGGACCAGCTGGCTCAGACGGCCTTGAAAAAATCCGGATTCGTACTGTTCGCCTCCAGCTTCAGCACCAACTTGGTGAAGTCAGCCGCCGCGGTGGTAAACAGCCTGTACATGCTCTCGGTCGGCACAATCGCACGAAACTGCTTCCAGATAGCCGCGATCAGCGAATCGTCTGCAGCTTTAACGACCGTACGCCATTCAGCCAACGTCTGAGGGATCGTTACGCGCTGCGCTAAGCCTGTTATGGCAGTGATCCGCAACGCCGTCGTGTAGGCTCGCAGCCTCTCGTTCTCGTCCAGCTGATTTTGTAGCTGCCCGTTCCGGTAGTCGGAGTAGACCTGCTTCCACACCAGCTCCAACTCTTCAGGCGTCAGTGTGCGCATGGTCAGCTTCAAACGACCGCCAAGAATCTCGACAGTCTTTCTGAACGGCTGCAGACCAAGCATCGACTGAACGAATTCGAACTTGTCTTGGTCGGTTACCTCGATCTCGCACGCCTGACCGGCCGGATGACCGCAACGTCGACATGGCAGGCCGTTTGCGACAGCTTCGGTGTGTTTGTGCTCTTCCGGGTCGTTGACGATAGGGATGTCGTCGCCCGCGGACCCCGCGGCCTTAACCGCCGCCGCCACCGAACCAGCGATCTGCCCAGACTGGAGCTCACGATCCAGCAGACTTTGTTCGTCACGCTGTGCTGCCGCGACCTTGGCTCCAGCAAGAGCAGCAGCAATCGCCTTTTGGGTCGCTTCTTGGTGCTCTCGCGGCAGAGACTCAAGCGGAACCTCGTTCGGCATGACCAGTACAGGGATCTCCGGGAATTCCAAAGACTCTTCCTCGTCGGCCACTGCCGATTTCACGTTTTCCGACATGTCGGCAAGGATCTCGGCCATGTTCTCTGGGATCGGATCTCCTGCCTTCCAGCCGGCCGGTACAAGCACGGCTTCCTCCTCCGGCAGCAGAGAGTTAACGCGCATAACACCGCCAACCGGCAGCGGCATGCGGTTCTGCGGAAGGCTCTTTTCCTTGCCACGGGTAGACGGTGATACGTTTACGCGCCGTAGGTCGATGGTCATCTAATCACCTTGTAGTTGCTCTTCAAAGACACTGATTGGAAACTGCCGTACGTCGGCTTTTCATATTTTTCTATGCGATCTCGCCTGTCCTTGGCGTAACCTTTCTGTGCGTCAAACAGGCTGTCGTCGCCTTGTTTTAACGCCAAGTAGCTTGTTTCGCTACTCCACGTCTCGTTTCCCGGCCACGGTAGTCGTCCTGGCTCCTGCTTTTGATACTGCACTTCAGGTTCGGCCCATTCACTACCGTTGTTGTTGGCCGTCGCCAGCGCCTGCCAGTACGACTGTGGCAACTGGTAGTTGTCTGTGCCGTACTGTTGCGATGTCCTCAGCGAAAACGACACGCGGCGTTGTACGTCGTTCGTGCCGATCTGGTTGGCACGGTAGAAGCGCTCTTTCAGCTGCTGTGTGTACGTCTTGGTTGCACCCTGCGTATTGCCGCGAACGTACGATACGGCCTTTGCGATCTCCTGTCGATCACGTTCTGGATACAACGCGCGACCGACATAGCCTCCTCGCGAATTGATGAACTCGCCATCGGGCGCCGAAACTCCTCGACGAATGTACGCGAAACTGTTGCAGACCATACTTCCGTCGATCGTGATTCCGCCTGACAACAAAACCCGGGTGTTGAAGAACGAGTGGCTTGCCGTAGCCTTGTCACTCGTCATGTAGGCCATCTTGAACAGACCGCCGTTGTGATGGTAGGTGTTTACCGACCTTCCTGTGATCTCGACGTCCGACTCACCTCGAGAACTGTCGAGGACGATAGGCCCTTTCACTGCACTCTCGCCTCCAGTCCTCAAGTAGATTTCGCCGGCCAACGCGACTACGTGCGATTCTGACGCCTTAAGCACTATGCCACTGGCGTTGATCTTGTTGCCACCTTCTTTCGGGTACTCCTGAATCGTCGAGGTAGCACGGTTCTCGATCAGCGTACCTCCGACGCCGCCGTTACCGGACAGCATCTGCAAGTCGGTCTGTGCTTTGAGACGAATCGCTTCGTTTGCTGCCGTTACTTCTACGCTCTTGTGCGCGCGTACCACGGCGTCTTTACCGGCCAAAGCGATGACGTTTTTCCCTGGTTGCAGATAAACGTCGCCAGGACACGACAACAGGATGTTTCCGCCGGTAAGAGTTATCGTTTCGCCGTTACCGCCGGCAAGTACGATTGAGCCATCGTCGTTCATCGTCAGATGGCTCATCAGGGCAAAGTACTTAACGTAGTCGAACCGGTGATCGATCTTAAGCTGGTAGGCTTCTGGTCGCGGTAGCCAGCTGCTTGTACTGAGCTGATCGAAGTTCGGAACGATCCACTGGATTCCGTTTCCTAGCTTTTGCAGCTCTTCGTAGACGTCTGACTCCTCGGGCATGTCGAAGTCGCCCGTGTGATACTGGAACGGGTGCAGCCCTTTCCAGTTGAACACGTGGGCATGGACGTTGAATACGTCCGCGGTGGCAACAAGCTGTGCCTGTTGTGTTCCGTCAGCCAGTTCGATGTCGTGAACAACGTGTTCAGCTGCTTCACCGTATGCGCCGGCGAACTTGTAGTTCTCATTGACCAACGAATCGGCCGCGTCGCTCTGGTCGGCCTGCTTGCGCTTCCTGCGAGGCACAGGAATCAGCGATCGCTTTGCAAAAATCAACTGCTTGGCACTTTGGATCGCGTAGCTTCCGTCCAGTCCAATCTGCTCTCGAAACAGGCCGACAAGAGGTGAGTCGAAGTCGGTCGTGTAGTACGCCTGCCCTCCTTGCGGCGGCGCTACTACGTGCCGCATGCGACACTGTCCGAGATAGCCTCCGAACTCCTCGTAGCGCACAAAGCTGGTCTGCTTGTCGTTTGCCGGTTCTATCGCGGCAAGCGGCTTTTCGTACTGTACGTCGACTGCGGACACCTCGCGGTACAGCTGGTCACTTTCTGACGGTAATGACAGGTAGCCGAGGGCCTCCCAGGCGTAAGGTGACTCACCCCGGTAGTAGGTAAGTTCGCCTTCGTCGTCTCGATACTCGATGTTGGCGCAAGACGTGACGACATCGAGCGAGTACCCGGCAAGCGTCGTGTGACCGGCCGCGTAGCACCACAACCCGTGGAGCTCGTCGCTGCGGATGAAGCTCATGAAAGGATCGATGTGGATTCCCACACCGGTCTCAGACATGATACCCCAGTCGATCGACAACTGATCGACCGGTGCGTTGTTAGAGAAGTCTACGGCGCCTCCCTCGTCAGACAGCAAGCGGATGTATTGGCGGTAGTGGTCGTCTTGCTTCGTGCCTACACCGCTGCCCTGCACCACGCTGTCGGAGAACACCGTGTTTCCGTCGTCCACAAGGCTCGGAACACTACCGAGAATGATTCCGTATCCGCTGGACGGATTTCGAAACAGGTGCACAAGCACGCGCGTGCCCGGTTGGTACATTCCGTTGATACGCGGGCCGATGAGATTCGTACTCACCTGCGCTTGCAGCGCACAGCAGCGATAGACGGTGTCACCAGCAATGGCTACGCGATACCAGTCGAGATATGGCAAGGCGTACTGCACTGTGCCTAGGTGTATAGAGCCACCGTGGCTTAGCTGCTGGTTGTGCAGATACGCCGCTCCGAAGACGTCGGAAGCCTTCTCGATGCGGCTGTTGAGATGTGTCGACAACTGCGAGATGACGTCGTCAAGCTCGCCTACGGTCGTGTCGACGTAGACCGTATTGCTTTTGTCCAATGGTCCCATGGCACACCTAAAAAGTAGCGGGCCTAAAGCCCCGCGGGGTAATAACGGATATCCGTTATTACCCCACGAAACGGTGCACGGCTAGTCAGTCTGCAGATTTTCGGAGCGCCTAGCCCGCGCTTCCATCGTTGTAATCGAACGAGCTGAACATGTACTGTACCTGCTCGTTAATGAGCATGTCCTGCGCTGCGATGTTCAAACCAACCATCGTAATGACGACGAATTTCGCAGTGTAAGCCGCCCGCCCCTGGAAGTTGCCAGTGACATCGGCTGAACTGCAGTCCGTCGTCATTTCGATCTGGATCGTGTTTGTTTTCGCGCGGCAAACGTCACCGTACGTACGGTAAAACGCCCGCGAGATAAGCGCAGGACCAACGACGCGGGCAAGTGTACCCTGCCCGGCCGTACGTCCACCAACGTAGTAGATACGTGGTGAACCGATTTCGTACAGCCGCGTCACCTGCTGCGTGTACTGCGCCTGCAGGTTCTGCGTCAACAGCCCTAACTGCGCACCGACGTTAGTTCCGTCGGCACTCCTGACGTTTGGAAACGTCAACGTGGCTTGGTCTGCCGCGAAGGCACCGCCCCAAACGTCAGTTGTGCGATTGAAAATGTCATTCGGCATTGTTGTTAGTTACTCCGTGCTCAGTAAAACTCGTGTCTGGCGGTGCTAGACAACGAGGTGAACTTCGATGTTGTTGAGGGCGTAGGGGACGTCCAGCGACAGGCCGAGAACGATGCGATCCAACAGGGTGGCGTGGCGCCGCAGCTCGGTAATCGTGATGTCATTGACCTGCCCGCCCAGCCGAGACGAGTAACCGTTCTGTCGCAGGTACTCTCTCGCCGATTCGACTTCGGCCCGCACGACGGAGATCATCGAGTCGGTGGTATTGGCGATGCCGATGTAAGGATCGAACAGCGTCATGATGTAGTAGCTGATTGCGTCTACGTTCGAGACGATCATCTCTTCCCGCTGGCTCAACAGATCATAGTCGGCTGTTGTCAACGCATGCCGCGTGTAGATCTTCCCGGAGTTAGGATCCTGGGTGACGATCCACGTGCCGTTGACGGCCATCGTGTCGAGCTGACCGCGGGTGAACTTCTTGGTCGTGCGAGGCACGCTTTCGAAGCCAGCGATCTCGAGCCGCGTCATGCCTTGGTGCGGTACTATGCCAGAACGCAGCGCAGCGAGCGCAGCGCACAGGTGATACCCGGGATACGTGTAACCATCGCTGCTGACCTCGTCCGGCCACACCGCGCGAACTCGCATGCTGGCGTACGTCCCTGCGGCCTTACCGATGGCTTCAGCCTGCGTCGCAGCATTCAACGTGCGCCAGACTTCGACTTTGATCGGCACGTTCTGTTCCAGGTCGGTACCGGTCTGCAGCCGTAACGTGTCGTCGTTGACTACGGCTTCGACGAGGTACTCGTCGTAGAACTCGGTTCCCCACGCATCGACGGAGTAGTTGTACCGTACCGTATCGCCCGCGAGGACATCTTTGAACACTCCGGCTCCGGCAGGTCCGCGCAGAATCGTGTACTGCGTACCTGACTCACTGGAGTCGTCCGTAGTGGTCGCCAAGACGACTTCACCTTCGGTGGCTTCGCTGACCACTTCCAGCAGTTCGTTGCTGTCGAGGTTCACCCACAGGCAGCGCCAACGTCCTGCGGTAGCGCTCGACGCCGATTGCACGTGACCTTGGAACAGGCCGATCGCTGTCGCATTACGTGTCAGCGGAACGAGCCCGTACGAGTCTGTACGCTCTTCGATCAAGTCGACAACGCTTTGCCACGCAGCCGAGTCCGCGACGTCCGCGACGGCTGTGTACTTTACCGGCTGGTTGTTGTTGTTCTGCAGAGCCTTGTACAAGCCCCACTTCAGCTCGTTGTCAGGATGCAATGGGCCGGAGACTTGGTCATCCAGGTCGCCGACGTCAGAGATGTCGTAGACCGATCCGACGAGCGTCTGTACCCACGCACGGTAGGTGACGTACAGCTTGTTGACGCCAGTAACAATCGGGTCGTTGATTACCGGAAGGGCCACCAAGGTTCCGCCGTCGGTCCACGTCAGGTCGTAAGCTTCGACACCGCCGAAGACGCACAGCTCTTGGCTGGTCTGTTCCCAGTTGTAGTTGCCGTTAATCCGCACGTGCTGGCTGCCGATCTCGAGGGTCTTCTTGATGTACAAGTTGACCTTCAACAGCGATGTTCCGGCACTGTCGGTCGGGATCGCATCGTCCAGATCGTGCCCAAGCACCAAGATTCGGAAGTGACTGTCTGCGGCAGCTGTCGCGGTGATCAAGAACCGGTCGCCACGACACAGACCTTTACCGAGGAACCGGATGGTCACTCCGTTGGTGCCGATGGCGATGGCTGCTGTGTTCTCGAGCCCAGCGCCGGTCGTAGTCGTACCGGCAGCCATGACGATCGTGTGAGGCCCGCTGAAATCGGTTCCGTCAGTGGTGCTGACCGTGATTTGCGGCAGATCGTCCCACAGACCGCCCTTGCTGACCTCGACGATGTACGTGCGGTCAACGGTGCCGGTGTACGTTCCGCCAGACGTCGGAACTGTCTTAAACCATTCCTGGCCGACAGTGACCGTCCACTTATCTCCAACGGTCAGGTTGTTGGTCAGGCCGTTGGCGAAGGTGATCGTCAGGCCAAGCGAACCGATCGGCGTAGCCACGCCTACGGCAGAAGGCGTTGCTTCCAAGTCATCGTCCTCACCGGAGGCGCTAGTGACTCGCAGCACGGCGGTGGCATGATCGCCACCTTGCGAGCTGGTGATGACTTCAACCGTGTACACTTCCGAAACGCGGCCGATGCTCGTTCCGTTCCACAAGACGCCGTTCGTATTCGAAACGGTCGTGTTGCCGGTATTCGTCGCCGCGGCAACAGTCGCTGCCGACACGCTGCGTGTAGCGGCGTTCAACGTGTTGGCCGTGGCGGAACCGATCGAAGCCGCAACTTGGTCAGCTTCGATGTCTTTGACATACGTGCTGAGTGTGTACTCGTTCGAGCTCCCGTCGTAGCCCTTAACGCTGACCACGTCGCCCACCTGCACGTCGCGGTCGTTAAAGTCCGCGTGCCGTGGGTAAGTGACGGAGTCGTCTGGGTTGGCTTTGAAAGCCTTGCTCGGATGGCGAATCTTGTTTCGGGCCGTCTTGATCATCGTGCCCGTCAGATCCTGCCAGTAACGAAGTAGCGCGTCCTCGATATGAACGCGGGTGTAAGTCGGATCTACGACTGATGTCGCGGCCTTTCCGGGCCAGTCGTAGCAGGTCTTGTAGTCGCCGTCGATGTTGGCACCAAGATGATCGTAGGTGCCAAGCAGACCTTCGGCCTTTTCGCCCGCTTCCGAGTATCGCAGAAGCTGAGCATGACCGCCTGCAACAAACGCCGGCAGCACAGGAACTGCAGCAGTAGGCCGCAGCGTGAATTCCTGATAGACCAGCGGCTGCGGAAGAATGTACGTCGCCATATGCGGGGCAACTCCCGGTTATTCGATTAAATGTGACAGCGACACGTGCTTAAGCCTGGGAGCCTGTTGCCGCACTTTCCAGGTCTCCGCATAGCCGTAACCAACTGTAACCGGCGTAACCCAGTTCTCGGTTGCTTCTTCGAGTTTTCCCGGCTCGCCAATCTCCGTGACGCTGAACCTCAGCAGGCGGATCGATTTGCACAGCTCTAGTGAGAACTCGGTAAGCTCCCGTTGTACCTCTGACGCCAGATATTCTGCTTGAACGCCGTTGCGCGACAGACAGAAAAGGGTGTGACTTCCAACCCAGAATGTTTCGAAGCCAGAATTCCCTTGTCGGTCGATCGGTTGCCCTTGTCGTCTATCGCCAATTGCGCGGCGGTCGTTTGCAATTCGGTTCGGTTTAATCACGATGGCAGGTCGCTTTTCGGTCAGCTCTGGCCTCCACCGCGAATACGATTCTACAACTATACCAGTATCATTTCCCTCGTTCCATAACAGCTGCCGCAGCTCCGGCGCCTCGATGTTGTTCGGCTGAGAGAAGTGCGCGGTAAGTACCTCTCGCAAAATGCCGGTAATCAGATACCGCCGTTGTAGCATTGACGCGAGCGATGAAATGGTTGTGCCGCCGTACTGTGTCATTGCTTCGACCCCGTCAGCTCTTCGTAGATTTCCTTAGGATCCTTTTGCCACTTGCGCATGCTGATGACCGGTACGAATGGATTCTTTGGCTCGGGTTTAGCGGCCGGCTTTTCGTTGGCCTTCCCGGGTGGTGTTACGCGCGGGCGATAGTCGTAAGCGGTCATGCTGAGTCCTGTGCCGTGATGGCTAGACGGTAAATTACGTCCGTGAATGGCGCCCGGCGCAGCTCGCATTTCAACACGAGCGGCAGATTCTTCACGTGGGCAATGGCACGTACTTCGTGGACGTAGTACCTAAGATCGCTGTCATGCTCCACCCATACGTCACCACTGACGACTGGCGGATCTGCAAGGCATTGGCCTACCTGCACGCCACCGGTGTCTACTGACCCGCGCTGAGGATCCCTGTGCAGACGGTTGCCGTCCAGGCTGAGGTCCATGTAGAAACAGCCAATCGGTGTGTAGTAACCGCCGACCCAGCCAGTACCGAGGCACGTAGTGCAGTCAGGATTTGACTCTTCGGACAGGTCGTGATCGATACAGGCCGTGCATCTGGTTCCAGCATGCTTGCGTTGTAACAGGTACCCGAGGCTTCCGGCCTTCCCTTGTCTAAGCCTCAGTTCCTCGCGGCGCATTACTTCACGAGCCAGCTGCAAGTCAGCGAAACTCAACGATCCGTGAGCCAAGACCGGTTTCGAGTAATGCACCGCCGTGCTGGCGTCTACTACCTTCACACGGTAGTAGGTCCACGGCAGTCGCCCGTGAAGCCGTTTTGTGTCGTCAACGGCCTGTAGCGCCTCGTTGACGGTGATGACGTCGGTCCAGTTTCCACTGTCGCCGCTGTGTTCGGCAACTTGCAGCGTAAACGTCAGCGGCGATGCTAGACCGCCTTGTGGCGACATCGTCCACCGCACACGTGTGCCGCCTCGCACCAGAGGAAGTACGGTTACACGTTCGAATACGTCTGCGCATGGCCCGCTCGGCGCACAGACGTCGCCCTCGCAAGCTGGGGCTTGTTCGCTGATGTTCAACCGGCGTAACCGCGGCATGCGAGGGATTCCATAAAAAAATATGGGATTAGAAGTACGGCGAGCCCAGCGTTCCGGCTGCCGAGTTGATGTTTATCTCAATCTTCTTGGTGCGGACGAACTCGATCCACCGCTCGCGTAGTTCTCGGGCCAGTGCTACGTAGTTTCCGCCTTTGGCCTTGTCGTCGAAGTTGATTCCGCCCGCTTGCAGTTGTACGCGGTTACGCTCGCACCAGATTGCCGCCTTCATGAGCAAGTGGGCAACTGCCGCGTCTAGGAGGTGCGCGCGATACGGAAATGTCGCCGCGTTGAACTGGCATACGTCAGGCGGCATCTCGTTCCATTCTTGAATCGGCTTCATGACGGCGCGGACCAAATCAACATCAGCGAACTCTGCTACGCCGAGGAAATCGTTGGAGATGGCGTAGTCTTCCAGGTGGTCACGCAGTTCGTTGATCGTCACGGGTCCGCGCAACGATTCGGTATTTCCGAATAGTCCGCGCTCAACCGACAGGTAGCCAGTGTTCGTGTATCGCAAGTAGCCGTCGTCGTCCGTAATACCGATCTCCATCTCGTAGAGACCAGGATTCTCGACCAACGCTGCTGTTGTTTCGATGTCGACGATTCCGTTTTGCGGGTCGTAAACGGTACCAAGGATCTGGTGGATCTCAGGACTTACTCCGTAAGCGTCGTGAAACCTAGCGATGACGTTACCGCCGCCAGAAATTGGTTGTCCCTGCCTGTCTCGCATCGTCCAGCGCAAAACCGCGCACTGGCCTTTGTTGACTACCAGTACGCGGAACTTGGACAGGATAGGGCAGCCGTTGTGTGTTGCATCTTCGGCTGTGATTGTGGGAAGCCCTGGATCCAGCCCTGGCAAGGATACCAGCTCTGTCTCGAAATTATTCGGCATGGCTTCCTACTCCTCGTCTCTTTCGGCCGTGAACAGGCGTCCTTGAATCGACTCGACGCCGTCTTTCTGCATCCACAAGTAGTATTGGGCGCCGTGATCGAGCAGGAATCGGAACTTGCCGTTACTGTCTGTCTGCACCGTACCGGCGATCAGATTCGTTCCTTCTTCGTCCGTTGTGATCCAGATATCGGCATCGGCTACCGGGTTGCCGCCGGCCGTAATAGTGATCGTGACGAAGTCGGCACCGGGACCGGTATTGGAACTTGTCGGAGCGAGATGCAACGCCTCCTCCGTGAACCGGTGGTTGGCGCCTATCGGTTCCAACATCGTGTCTACTTTTGCCGCGACTGTGATGACGCCGGCCAACGCGTCGAGTGTGTCATTGCTTTGTTGCACGACGACACTCGCTAAAGCCGTCAACTGCAAGTCCAAGTTGTTGGTTGCCAACCCGATTGCTTGTCGAATCGCAGCCCCGGTGACCGTTTCCCACGATCCAGATCCGTGTGCCGTTGCCAAGTCGCTCGCCACTTGTGCACTGATTTGGCTGATGGTTGGCGGCGCGATCGTCACGTCGACGCCCTGGTCGAACAGGGCCTGGATCTGCGAGATCACGCCCGCGAGGAACGCCTGCCCGGTCAGCTCGTTCAGGAACTCGGCCTCGATCACCCCGGCCAGCGTGCTCCGCTCCGTCGGGGTCAGCGACATCGCGTCGCCTGCCTTGGCCGGCGCGTAGTCGGACTGCGTTGCATGCAGCTTAACCCGCTCGCTCGCCGCCAGCCCGTACTCGGTTTTGTCGGTGACCGTGCCTGCCGTGACTGGATCAGCTACGCTCTTGATCACTACGTCGTTTCCGAACTTGGCACCAGTGAACGCCACGGCTCCGATCTTTGCCTCCGTGATCGCGCCGTCCTGGAGTGCCATCTGGTCGCCCGCTGCTGCCGGAGTGGCTGGCAGATTTGTTGTTTTGGCATGCACCAAATCCACCTGATCGCTGATCGTCTCCAGGGTGTCCGCGTCCGCTCCGGTGCGAGCCACTCGCGTCGCTCCAGTGTCGGCCGACGTGATCGGGAAAGCTGTACTCTGATCGTGCGCCGTGGCCGTGATCGCGCCGGCCGGTAGGGTGCCCGTCGACTCGTTGAGCTGTACGTCGCCGTCGCTGTTCGCTGTGCCGGCTAGGTACGACTTGGACGGTAGTTTGGCGTGGATCGCTTCCAGCTTGGTACGGTCCGTGGTCGTGAACGTCGCCGCAACAAAGTCCGCGACCTGCGTGTAGACGCTCATCGTAAACGTGCTGCCGCCGATCGTGGCCGATAGGTCGTGACGGACCTGCTCAAGCGTCGCATCGTTCGCGACGGTGTACGTCCAGCGATAGACACCCGTCGCCGGGTTGCTGGATGCCGACAGGTTGCCCGACAGGTTGCCCGACACCGCGCCGGTGGCCGTCAGTGATGGATCACTATCCGCGTTGACCGGCGCACCGTCCGGATCGTAGAGCCGGGCCTCGACGGTGTACGTCGTCGAGCCAGACTCGGGCCGCTCGTACTGGCTGACGGTTGCCAGGAGCACGCGGCGCGACGCCGATTGATTGATCGCGAGCACGTCCGCCTGGGAGGCGACAGCCCCGCCGATATTCAAGTTGTCCAGATACGCCATCCGCGTCAGCGTGGCCCCAATGTCCGCCAGCGCCGTATCAACCTCCGTGTTGACCTGCGCAGGAGTGGCCCGGCTGCTGATCGTGGCGTTGATGTTGTCGACGAACAGCTTGCCGATCGACCCGAGCGTCGTTAGGCCAGCCGTCAGCGCGTCCCAAATGGCCGCCACGCCATCGGCGGAAAGCGTGCGCGTGGTTGTCGACCACACGGCGTCCAGGGCCTGCGACGCAAACTTGGCGGCGGTGATCGCCCCGTCCGCGATCTTGTCCGTGGCAATCGCCCCCGTCGCCAATACCACCCCCGCAGTGCCCGTATCGTCGAGGATTGCCGCCGTGTCATCCTTGAGGCCCTTGAGTGCGCCGGCCGATGGCGTTTGTGGAGTTGTGCCAGTCGCCGGAACGCCCAGAATTGCCCGGATCGCCGCACGCTCGTCGGTAGTCCAGTCGGCGAGGCTTCCGGAAGTAGGTGACTCCTCGAGCGAGTTCGCCGTAAATCGCCGGACTCCCCCGTCGTCCTCGGTCGTCTCCCAAAGGTGATCGAGCTTCGACCCGTCCGCCTCGAGCGCAGATTTGATCTGAGCGGCAGTGGGCGGAGCCGTGGCCAAGTTGTCGAGGTTGGCAGCTCGAGGAGCGGTCAGGCGACCATCGAGACCCGTGACCAGCGTGTCCGTATTGACGATTTTCGCCAACTCCGTCGCCAAGTTCGTTCGCACCTGAGCCGCCGCGGCGGCCGCTGTCAGCTCGACAATTGTCGCGACCGGGATGTCGGTACCCTGGTCGAACAGGGCCTGGATCTGCGAGATCACGCCCGCGAGAAACGCTTGACCGGTCAATTCGTTGAGGAACTCGGCCTCGATCACGCCGGCTAGCGTACTCCGTTCCGTCGGAGTTAATGCCATCGCGTCACCCGCCTTGGCGGGAGCGTAGTCAGATTGCGTCGCGTGAAGTTTGACTCGCTCGTCCGCCGCCAACTTGACGCCGTCAGTTCCAGTGTCCGAGAAGATCTGATCCACGACGCCATCGACAACGTCGATCTTGTCGCGGATCGTGTCGAGGATTCCGGCTGTGGGATCGGTTGGAGCCGTACCGCTAACAGGAATACCGAGGATGGACCGGATCGCAGTCTTCTCGTCGGACGTCCAGTCAGCCACACCTCCCCCGCCACCGCTTGGGGCTTGCTCCAGTGAGTTCGCCGTGAACCGAGAGACCCCACCGTCGTTTTCTACAACCTCGTTCAACAGGGCTGTAGCTGCCCCCGGCTTACTCGCCGGGTCGTAGTCCACGGCGAGCAGGTGGTCCAGATGGTTGGCCTCGATGGCATCTTGGACTTCACTCTGAACTTCCGCGTCCCAGGCCGCGTTCCAAGGAATGTTGGTTAGAGTTGCTCCGTCAAGAGTCGCTGGTAGGCAGTCGACATATCCGTTGATCGTCGCCATAGTGCCAGGAATTGTTGTGCTCGTGTCATCAAGGATCGCGTCAACGATCCCGTCGATCACATCCACTTTCGACGTCAGGGTTCCGATGTTCACCAAGATTGTGCCGACTTCGGTATCGACGTACCCGACAATGGCGGCCAACTGGATATCCAGGTTGGCGGTATCCAGGCCAATGGCCGAGCGAACACCGGCCGCATCGAGCGTACTGAGCCCAGCCTGGATTTTCGCCACGGCATCCGTGGCGAGCGATGAGGCTGTGAGCACGTTGGCAGCCATCGCCCCCGTAGACGAATCCATCCGACCGGCAACGAGAGAGGCGGGAAGGCGGGTTTGAATGTCCGCCGTATCCGCTTCCACGTCCGTGGCGGTTTTGATGGTTGTGCCGCTGAGATTGACGGTCGCGTTTGATCCACCGAGGTTGGCCCAGTCAATCCCCGCTTCCCCGGTCTCCGTCACGTCTAGCGTGCGATCCGCCATGGTGGGCCTCAGTCCGGCCCGATTGGAGAGACTGAAAGAGCCGACTTCCGTTCCGACGACGGACGTCCCGTCGACCGTGCCGGCGGTGATTACAGCACCGAAGTCGTTGCCGGCCGCATAGAACGTACCGTCCGCGCTCGTGTCAATCGCCACGACGTGATATCCGGTGCGGCTGTCGTAGTCGACGGTCAAGGTGACGCCCGACGTCGACTCGACATCGCTACCGCGCTTGTAGACCTTGACCGCTGGCGTGCCCGCCAGGGTAATTGGCGTACCGTCGGCCTGGTGCGTGTTGAACGCCAGATGCACTGTCTTGCCTGGAGTATATTCGCCGTAGTATCTCATGCGCTCACCAATGCGGATGGTCCCACAAGCCTCGCGCCACCGCCCCCTCCCACCGGATGCGGCGACGCCGGCCGATCGCTGAACAGGTCCAGGCTGTGCGAGACGCCGTTCACAGTCAGGTCGTCAAAGAAAGCCGAATACGTCGTCCCGCCGTAAGCGAACACCTCGATGGTCAGTATGCCCGCCGTGGTTGGGTTGATCGTCAGGCTCAGCTCTTCCCAGGTGTCGGCGGAGGCGGTCATGGTGACGCTGTCGGAGTCCACGTCCTCAATCACGCCGCCGTGAACCCTGAATCCGGCCGTTAAACCCGTATTCGACCGCCGCATCCACAGCTTGACGGTCTGGCTGCCGGTCACAACCGGAAAGGTAATTGGTGTCGACACCCCGCCCAGTAATGTTAGTCGTGGGTCGTTCACAGTGGGTGCGATCTTCCACGCCAGCCCGGATGCCGTACGCCGCGTCGTTGTCTCCGACGTGATATTGCCGAACGGCGTGAAGATTCGGTGGTCGTCGAACACCTTGCCGTAGTTCTGCACTTTAATAAACGCGGACGGGTCGCGATTGTACTCCGACGAGTAGGTCATCATGTTTGTTACGGAATCGATATCGACTCCGTAGAAACACAGTCGCTGCGACCCCATGTTCGTAAACATGCGTTCCATGCCGCTGATCGTGGAGTCGTACACTTCCGCCGATGCTACGGCGAACGCTGCGTTATACGTGGTGCCACCGATGATGGTGCAACGGCGCAAGACGACGTGACCGCCGCTAAAGACAGCGGTTTGCCACGTTGACGCTGCGAGCAGTTCGATCTCCGTGTCTTCAATCAGGATGCTTGAGGCTATTCCATTGATTCCGGTGAATCCAACTGTTGCGAGCGGGTAGGCGATGCGACAATTGGCAATCTTAGTTACCCCAACGGCGTTGATCGCATTTGACGGACAGGAGACGAACCGGTGGCCAGAAATAGACGTCCCAAAGACCGTTGAGGTAGTGAAGCTAAGAGTTCGGATTCCGTTATTGCACGCCTGAAAAAAGCTGTTCTCCGAGGTGCTTAACCTATACGCACCGTACTCCGCGTAACTGGCACTGTAGTAACAGTTATCTGAAATACTTACAATGCCGCCCGCCCCGCTGAATATCGCAGTGGAGTACCCAATAACTCCCCACCGCTCCAAAGAAAACCCATCCGAGTTCAGATAAAGGCCGTAGGCCCAATCATAATCCGGCCGGATAAACGTGTAGCCGCTCTGGGTACTCATGTCAGTCGAGTTCCAGCCAGCGGACAGAAGAATTCCGGTAGTCAATCCAGATTTGGAAAGGAGTGTCTCGGCACCAACACCGAACCCGTAGGTGACGGGACTCCGTTTGTAGAGCGTTACCGAGGATTCAGTGGGGTCATCGTAGACAGGAGACGACGCCGAAAACGCATACGACATTCGGTTGCGGCAGGGAATTCGCTCCAGGTATACACTGTCGCCGTCGATGGCCTGGATGGTGTACCAATGGGTCGAGTCGTTTCCTCCGGCTCCCGGCGCGTTCGGTCCACCCAGAAGATGATAGAGGGTGATGGAGTCGGCCGAGCTGGCCGCCTTCGAGCAGAAGAAGTTGTCAACGGTAATGTAAGCACCACCGAGGTCCGTGTTGACATACAGCCGGATGCTCCTGACGTTGTTGGGGAGCGCCGCTCCGTAATCCCATACAACAGCGAAAGACGTCGCTGTAGAGTTGATCCGTGGAATCGGGATGTCCATGCCGGCGATTGGCGTATTACCAGAGGCGTCCGAGCAAAGCTGGATCTTGTACGCACCGACCATGGATGCGCCAACCGTGCCGGACTCGATGTTTACCGTGAAGTTGACAATCTGGTAGCCAGAGCAGTCAATGGACGAGCCGAGATCAATGTATGCCGCCTTTCCCGTCGTGAAAGCGGACGCCAACTGGTTTCTCGCGCAATACGTCCCAGAGGCCAGTGGGGCACCTACCGCTGTGCACGTCACGTTCGCGGAAGCGGTCCATGCGGTTTCGCAATTCGTCAAAAGCAAGCACGTTCCCGCAGGTAGCGCGATCGTGCCGGAGCCCTTGGTTAACGTCACAGTCAGACCCGTAGACACTGGGGCCGGTGACTCTTTGACACGAATAGTATCGCCGTCACTGGCCACCGTCAGCGCGCTGGCAATTGTCTTCTTGCGGTTGGCGAACGTGGTGCCGTCGTTTGAGTCGTTACCAGACACCACATCGACATAGAGGTTGGCCATTGACTCCTCGCCTTAGCTCCTCGCCTGCGCCAGGGCCACGACATCGTCCCACGTCGCGATAGCGCCAGTTTCCACGCCGTTCCTCAGGTCGATGACGAACGGGTCGATTTTCGACCGCATTGTCAGGTATTGGATAGCGGCGGCGACGTCTTCCTCGGTAGTCGTTAGGCCTCGCTGGCCGGCGAAATGCTCGAGGGGCGACTCGCTCCACTGTCCGATGCCCTTGAGAACGGCCGCAAGCTGCGGCGTCAGGCGATTGGCCGCGAGCATCGTGTCGATCTGCGATTGCATTCTCGCGTGAGAGAAATCCAGGCCGCTCCCGCCGAGCTGGTCGCACACCCATTTCGGCCCGTTGACGAGCAGCTCGTCGCGGATCGCGTCTACGATCGAGTTTCCTGGAAGACCAATCGCATCCAGCAGTACCGCGACATCTGAGTACACTTTTCGCGAGCTGTCCGACTTGGAGACTGTCTTCGACGTGATCGCCTGGAGCACTTCCGCCGCCGTGCCGGTGGCTCCTGACTGCTCGATCGCTTGTCGGACGTGTGCTTGTGTTGCTGTTGCCATGTCACCACCTATCGAAACAAGTCTTTTAGCATCCACCAAAC
>ERZ761584.3-NODE-3-length-157574-cov-12.603324_pt1 | contig 157574 bp, 197 predicted proteins | sample MGYA00512168_ERZ761584 | MGnify/ENA primary metagenome ERZ761584 (study PRJEB28899, sample SAMN03785564) | bioreactor sludge metagenome | biome: EBPR Sludge; feature: EBPR Bioreactor; material: 0.22µm filtered reactor supernatant | place: Saint Lucia: Queensland...
TTGGCAATGTGTTCATCTAGCCTCCCGAACATCTCGGGCGTGGCGCCGTGGGAGTAGATCTCCGGGTGCTCTGCCTCGAGCGTGTCGATGTTCATATCGTTGACGGTGTAGACGCAGGCGCAGGAGATGGCCTGTCGCCCGCACATCGCGCAGCGCTCCACGTCGCAGCCCCTGCGGTGCATCTCCCCAGGAGCCACGCCGCAGTCGCCGCAGTTACACCTATCTCCCATGAGTCAGCCTCGCGCGTAACCACAACCACACCCACCGGAGCACCGGCAGGGCCATGAGAGCAGCCATCGTCTCGTCGTTACACCAGTGTAACCAGCACATCCTACTCCTCCCCTCCCACTTCCCGTCCTGTCTCTTTCCAGTGGGCCTCGGCGTACTCCGCCTTGAGGAGTTCCTTCTTTGCGTCGACCAGTTCTACCTCGGCGCGCTCCACACGAAGCCGGACCTGCTTGAGGTGGAGCTTGAACGCGTCTTCGGGCGACCAGCACAGGCTGGACTCCAGCACGGCCTCGGGATTGTAGTGGTGGGGCTTTTTGAACACGGCGACGCCGTCCTCTACCTCGGCCCGGTAGCGGTCCAGCCGGTAGAAGGTCTCGCTCGCGACGCTCCCCATCTTCACGTACGCGTTCACCTCGTAGAAGTACTTGGTCTGCTTCATCGCTCTAACCTCACGTAGCCCACGGTGTTGCCGTTGACGTCGCGCAGCTTGTCGGCAGACTCGGGGGCGTCGCACAGTGCCTCCGGGCGCCCGTACTGGTCTCGCACCTTGTCGGGCACTCGGCGTAGAATGTTGCTGAGCTCCCACAGGGCGTCCTCGAGGTCCTCGCCGAAGGCGTCGTTGTCCATGTTTACCTCAACCGTGACCTTCATGGCTCCTCAGCTTCTGCTCGCGCTCGGCGAGCCGTCGTACGAAGTCCGGCGTCACGCGCAGCCTCCCGCTAGCCAGCTGCTCGACCCAGCCGTACTCGACGAGCTCGCCCGCACAGTGGGCGGCGTACTCGAACACCCCCATATGTCGCTCAGCGACGATGCGGTCATCTGTGCCAGCTAGATGGTCAACCACGCAGGCAAAGTTATGCAGCTCGTCGAGCGTGAACTCTCGCCAGGCGTTGTCGAGGTGCAGGAGCGCCACTACGAGGCGGGCCGCTCCCTCCACCTCGCTCCGGCCGAACGTGCTGTAGAAGGGCTGCGTGATGCTGACGTCTCTAGGTAGCACCCAGGGCCGGTCGCTCACGCGTCCGCCTTAGGCTTGTCCACCTGTGGCACAGCGGCCTGCGCCTCGTCGTAGAAGTAGCTGCCAGGCTTAGCCCTGGAGAGGTCGAGGTTGAAGCGCCGGAAGTCACGCACGGGGTCCCGCAGGTAGTCGAGCTTTTGGCGGAACTCCGCCATCTCGCGGCGCGTGAGCCCGGCCCCCAACCAGTGGGCCTCCTGGTCTTCCACGCTCGCCCACTTCATGTCGGTCCGCAGCTCCTGTCGTAGGCACAGGATCTCGCCCCACGAGAGCCTCACCGCGCTCATGACGTAGTCGAGCCAGGCGTCGAACGCGATCGGCGCTACGGCCTTGGCCATACCTGCCATCACGTTGCCGTACTGCTGCGCCTCCCACTGGGCGTGGGGGTCGCAGCGCAGTCCGAGGAAATGGAACAGGTTGTGGAGATCCACCTTCCAGTACCACTCGGTGTAGGTAGAGAGCGGCAGGTCGATGCGGGCGAGCTCCCTGGCGATGCCCTCGTTGACCAGGTCCTCGTAGAGGTACGCAGAGTCCTGCCGGAGCTCGGACCACCGCCGCTCTGTAGCCTCGTAGAGCTGACGAGCTACCGCCTCGCTACGCCCCTGCTTGTTCGTCGTGCTCTGCAGCGCGAGCTGCTCGGGAGGCGGGGTGTAGAAGAGCATCGGCATGAGCGAGTACCTCCCGCTGTACTCGTTCAGAGATGCCGTGCGGTGCCTGACAAGCTGGCGCGCCACGAAGATCGGCAGCTTCATGTGGAACTTCAGCTCCACCATCTCGAGCGGAGTGGTGTGCCTGTGGCTGAGTAGGTAGCGGATGAGGCCGAGGTCGTCGCTCATGCGCTTGGTGCCGAACCCGTAGCTGCACCGAGCAGCCTCGGCTATTGCGGCGTCGTTGCCCATACAATCCTTGAGTGCCACGAACCCGTGGTCGAGGACGGGGAAGTACTTGTCCTTGAGTTGCTCTGCTTGTTCTGTCATCGGAGTCTCCTCTTTGGTACCACCGGCTCCAGGATGTGCGCCCCACTGTCGATGAGGCACTGGAGCTCGTGGTGGAGCTTCGGCGCCTTCTCCCGGACGAACGAGGTCAGGGTGGGGAGGGAGAAGCAGTTCGACTCTCCCTCGCGCCAACCCAGTACCTCCTCAGCTCGCTTGCGTAGCTTATCTGCTGGTTGCTCTGGCATGGTCACTCTGTCAGGTAGGTCACGATTCCGTCGAGGTCCGTGTCGCTGAAGCACGCCAAGGTGCTCTGCAGGGCCCACATCGCGGTCGTCGCCCCGTCGGGGAGCTCCTTCTTGTTCTCCCTCGTCGCGGCGTAGAACGCAGTCTCTAGAGCGTTGCTCGCGATGATGCGGCGGAGAGCCGCCACAGGAGGGGTAGGGGGCGTCGCGTTGAGCTTGTCGGCCACGAGCTGCCCCAGCAGGATCCAGGGGTTGAACCGGTCGGGCTTCAGGCCGAGCGAGCAGATCAGGTGGATTAGGCTGTAGGCCGCGGAGGTGATCTTGCTGTTGCAGCACTTGCGCAGGGCCGTGTGCATGCAGACGCAGACGTCCTCGGCCCTGATCTCTTCACGCTTCTTTGCTTTTTCCGCCATGGCTCTTCCTCTTCTTCTCGCCGTCTACGTCACCGCGGCGCTTTCTGTCGTCACCAGCGGACTTGGTCGCGCCGCAGTTCTCGCAGCACACCAAGTTGTTACCCGCGAACCTCGAGGTGATGCCCTTCTCGTTCACGTGAAAACACGTCCGCCCACCAATACAGGCGGGGCGCGCGTAACAGACCCACGTCACTTCTTCCCTAGCTCCTTGCGGAGGTCGTCGAGGTCGTCGAGGATGTCCCACACTCGCACCATCTTATCCCCACCTCGCTGCGCTACGGCCTGACCAGCGATGCGTAGAATCAGCTCCCTGTCCGCCCTGAGGATCTTCACCCTCTCTGCGATGGTCGGCGTCTTGGAGAGGGTGGAGTCCAACGCGTATAAGCGCACTACTGCGTTACGCAGCATCGGATGAATCAACCGATCCCGAGCTTCCGCCTCGAGCTCGTGGCACGCCTTACCGTACGGACTCCCCGCCACCATTGGGGGTACAGGGCAGACCTTCGCCGGCACCGGCGTGACGTCGCCGCAGTAGCGGCAGACGAAGGTCGCCTTCCCTGTCGGCGATGTTGCTACTAGTTCGATCCAACGGCTCATCTCTGCCTCCTGCACCCAGCGCATGGCCGGACTCTACTGCAGGAGCAGCGCCCCGGCGACGTCTTGTAGGTCTCCCCGTCGCGCGTCGTCGGGCTGCCGCTGGGCCATCTGCCCGATGGCGCTCGAGGCCCACCACAGGTTGGCGATGGCCGTCCCGTCCACCTCGTGCGATACCGGGGGCAGCATCCCCGAGGCGTCGCCCCTCTCGAGCAGCGCCTGGAGCTCCTCCATCTCCTGCTTGTTGAGCTTGCCCTGCAGGAAGCGCTCGAGGCGGTACCAGGAGATCTTCTTGTCCATCGCGTCGGCGATGGTCTTGAGGAACTCGTTGACCTTGTCGGGGTGGAGCGTGGCGGCGACGATGTCCTCCACCTCGCCCTGCTTGGCCAGGACCTGCTTCTTGATGGTGTCCGGGCTGAGCTCCACGCTGTCGTCGGCGGTGTTGTCCGCCTTGCCGAGGTGGCGCTCGGCGTGCGTGTCCTTCACGTAACTCACCGTGCCGTTCTTCGCGCGGAGCACGCACAGCCCCAGGCGCAGCATCCCCGCCCCGAAGTCGGAGTTGGAGCAGCTGCACCCGATCGCTACGAACTCGCCGTTCGACGGCTCGAAGACGTGGGGCAGGAAGCAGCGCAGGGTGAAGGAGAGGTCGGTCACCAGGGCGTTGGCCGGCATCGCGCCGAAGCGGCTGCAGGCGCGCACGAAGGCCTCGAGGATGGCACCGCTGGAGATGTGGCGCTTGTACATCCGACTCACGAAGCCACGCACCTGCCTTCCCACCACGCGGTTCATGAAGCGGTCTCCGCCCCCGCCGCGCTGCTTGAAGTCCAAGAGGTTGAAGCGCTCGGTGAGGAGCGTGCTGAGCTCCTCCTCCTCCCAGGGCTCGCCCTGCAGGAGCGTGTGCACGAAAGTGGTGGGGATGCTCACCTGCGCGGCCATCTGCCGGAGCGCGTGCGGGTGGAGCGTGAACTCCTCCAGTCTCTCCACCCCGCTCTCCTTGATCTTCACGATGTACTTGGGAGGGCCGTGTGCCACCGTCGAGGGGGCGAAGAACATGTCCTTCGTGTAGACCATGTAGTCCACGATGGTGATCTGCTTGATCGCCTCGAAGAGCTTCATGCCGTCCTCACGACCCTTCACGAAGTAGTTGTCGAGCGTCCCGTACGCCATGTTCGTGGCGGGGTTCGCGCGTGCTGTCTGGTACGCCATTGTTCTCCTAAAAACTAAAGCGGCGCCGGACTCTCGCCCGACGCCGCCCTGGTGAGTGCCGACCCGAGGCTCAGGTGCCGCGGGGGACGCTGCCCCTGCTCGGCTGGCCCCGGACCGACCGGTACTCGTTCTCGATGTCCGTCTTGATCCTGGAGACCTTGCTCTGGCTCCAACCCAACTGCTTGGCGATCGCGCCAGTGCTGTGGATGCCCTGGTTGTAGATCAGGTCGAGGACGTGCATGTGGTCATGCTTTCCTGCCCGCGCGAAGCGGTCGGGTAGGAGTGAGATGACCTCTGAGTCAAGCTGCGCCGCCGACGGTGTGGGGTCGCTCTCGAACCCCGTCGACGGCAGGTCTCGCCGACCCGCCTGCAGCTGGATCTCCTGGATCTTCTGCGCGGTGAGCTGGCGCCGTTTGGGCATGCCTACGTTAAGGTGCTGCGCCAGCTCGTCGTGCGTCGGGTCTCTGCCGAATTGGTTCTGCAAGAGCTCGTTGGCTCGGTTGATGCGGCCGATGTGCCCGACGTTCTCCTCGGAGATACGGGCGACGTTCTGCTGCTGGATGTTGAAGCGCTGGGCTCGACGGATGTTGCTCTGGACCCAAGTGGTAGGGGCGGCGCCCTTGCTGGGGTCGTAGGTCTCCAGAGCCTTGAGCGCTTGTTCCTGCATCACGAGACGCATGGCCGGTGCGCTAGTACGCGGGGCCTTGTGCTGCTGTTCGAAAGACTTGAACACAGGCTCGAGGCGTCGAAGCATCGCCTGTGTGTTCTGCGGTGAGGGATCGGTCTTCCACTGCTGCCACATGTGAAGGTCCTTCTCCTGGCGTGCAGCGAGTTTCTCTCCGGCCTCGAGTGCCTCGTCGATCGGGTCCACTTTCTTCGCCCTCTTGGCGGCCTTCTTCCTAGTCGGCATGAGTTTCTCCCATGCCGTTATGCCGGTCGGCGCCTAGTACTTGTCGAGCGCCCGGCGCGTCTTCTCGAGCACCGTCTCGGAGACGGCCGGCGTGCGCTTCGACCCGGAGCGCAGCATGGCCGCGCTGGTCTCGTAGTCACCGCTGGACGCGTGCTCGAGGTTCTGCGCCACCAGCTTTCGGTTCGTCTCACCCGAGGTGCCGTAGGCGTCGAAGTACCGCTGGAGGAACTTCTCTCGGCCGCGGGCGAACTCGTCGAGCACGGCGTTGGTGTGGTGCTGGGAGGTCTGCGCGGGGTCGTCGGGCTTGTGGTCGACGTCTCCCCAGTGCGCGTTGATCGTGCCCTTGCCCTCCTGACCCTTGTTCGAGGGGTCGGGGTAGGGATCGGGCTGGCCGCCCGGCATCTTCTCGTCGGTGTCGCCGGGGCTGTCGTCCTCGATGCCCTTCGGCACGGCGCCCATCTTCAGCATGATCTGGTAGATGTTGTCTTCTGCTGCGCTCATGCCCCTAAGGTAACACGGGCTCACTGGGAACGGGACTGCAGCGCCTCGTCCGCCCAGCGCAGCGCCTCGGTGAGTTCAGCGTTCGCCGCCAGCGCCTGGGAGAGCTGCCCCTTGTAGTTCTCGAGCTCCTGCCGGGCAAAGGACAGCGCCGCCTCGAGCTGGTCGATCTTGTTCCGACTGTCCTCCGTTAGCGACATCATCTTCTCCTCCGCCCGCTTGGCGCGCCTCTGCGCCGCCTTCACCAGGGCTTGAGGGACGTCGTTGACGGTGTGGATGGTCATGCCGTCGAGCTTCTCGAGCACGTCGTCGAAGATGCCGAGGTCGTGGACCTCCGCGGACAGGAGGATCTTACCGGCCGCCTTGAAGCTCTTGCCCGCGCACGAGCTGAGCTCCTCTTGGACGACGTGCAGGGTCAGCCCTGGGAGGTCTTCTGAGCTTGATTGTGCTGATTCCATGGTGTCATCGCATTCTTGGTGGTGATCTTCAGGATGGCCTCGACCTGGGTCTGCACAACCTCGTCGGAGACGCCAGCTAGATGGAAAGCGCGACCCAACTCGGACCCGATGCGCATGAGGCCGGACTCGTGCCGTCGACACAAGCAGGCCTTCAGCGCCCGAGCCGAGGGGGGTAGGGAGGACACGATCAGGAGCTGCCGCTCTAGTACGTCGATGAGCTGGCTGCTGTTGTCGGCGCCCGAGTCCTTGATGGCCAGCGTCGTGCGCTTCGCCGAAGCGCGCTGCTCGTACTTCTCGCAGACGCTGATGAGCTCATCGAGTCCCTCGACGGACCTCCTCGTCCTCAAGTTGAGGAACAGGGACTGCATACGGGCATCGCTCACAGTGAAGAACATCCTGGGGAGGATGTGGTGGTAGATGACCTCGAGGGCGTAGAACGCCCGAAGCCACCTCGACTCTTGAGACGGGACGCTCTCCTTGGCGCGCTGCCTCAGCTCGTTCCAGTCGTCCTCGTTGTCCAGCTGGAAGGCGCTGAAGCTCAGCTGGGCCCGACTCAGCTCGAGGAAGGTGGAGATGCAGGGCAGTGCGATGGGACACGACTCGCGGAAGATACTCATGGCTCCGCAGCCATTATCCCTTCATCGGAGCCTAGATTCTATTCTTCGCGGTGCCCGGCAGGGCGTGACCGAAGCCGACGGGCTTGGAGACGTCGGAGATGGAGGGGCCAGTGAAGCCTGTGGTCTTAGGCTGCCCCTCGCGCTGCGACTGCGCCAGCTGCCCCGCAGGTGTGGCCGCCGCGGCCGCGCGCTTCTCGTCGATCGTCTTGGACCCGCTCTCCTTGAGCTGCGGGTCCTTGCCGTAGATGCTCGGCACGCGGAACGGCGGCATGAAGGGCGGGTGGAAGAACGTCCCGCCGCCGAGCTCACCGCTGAACTGCGACACGTCGAACGCCACCTTCGCCGTCGGTGCGGGCGGCGCGTTCGGCGCCTGCGCCGAGGGCGCGCCGGAGGGGTGCACCACGCTCTTCGGCGGCTTGGGCAGCTCCACCTTGAACTTCGCGTCCGGCGGCATGGCCGTCTTCGGCCGGAGCTTGGGCTTACCCACCTGGTCGAGCAAGTAGCCTGCCGCGGCGATCTTCGTCAGCTCGTCCAGGAAGGAGCCGTAGAGGATCATTGCGCCACCTGGCTGATCTGCATGAGCTCGTCGAGGAACGCGTGCGCCACCTTGTTGGCGAGCTCTTCTTCCTTCTTCCCGGCCTTGTACCCAAGGTAGCCGCTGCCCGCCGCTCCGAGCCCTCCGCCGGCGAGGAAGCCAATACGAGGGTCCACACCCAGAGCTCCAGCTACACCACCTCCCAGCAAGCCGCCGCCCAACCCACCCCAGATACCGCCATGGAGCCCGCTTGCCACCGCATGTGCTCCTGCAGCCTTGATCGCAACCGTTGGCAACTCGTTCGCGGGAACCCGAGGAGGAGTCTTGGGTGCGTGAAACCGCGCGATGGGCATGTCGAGCAGGGAGTTCAGCGAATGCCCTTCGGTGATGGGTTTGGCCGCCTGCGTGGGCGCTACCCTTGCGGGAGCCGGAGGCACAGCTCTGGTCAGCGATGTCTTCAGCTCGCTGAGGCCCGCCTTCCCGTGCGCCACCGCGTCTTGGCCGACGGCCTTAGCCGCCTCACGCATGCCGAGCCCAGCCTTCATGGCGTTCTGCATCCGCGGCACGGCGTAGCCGCCCCCCGCCCCGAGCGCGGCGCCTCCCGCCGCTCCGGCGAGAGCTCCGCCCAACCAGTTGTCCTCCCCGCCGGCCAGAGCCCCAGCACCGGCCCCGAGGGCCGCCCCAATCCCTCCGTGGAGGAGCCCCTTGTTGAGGAGGAGCCCGGCATGCTTGGCGATGTTCTGGCCCTTCGCGAGTAGGGCCTTGACCTCTGGCGCCGCCAGGACACCGAGGCCGCCCACCTCCATCGCATGCCCAGCGGCATCCCCGATGAACCTGCGCTTCTCCGTACCCTCCTCGGTCTTGTCCCCAACGAGCCGGGCTCGACCCCACGCCTGCAGGTGGTCCACCGAAGGGACGGCGAGGATGCCGAGCCCCGCGAGCTCGGCGATGTGGTTCGCCTTCTTCTCCATCTTCGCCGACTTGAGCCCGCCGGGGTTGGCCTTGTGCTCGTCCCCCTTCGGCGTGTCGTACTTCGCCTTCGCCTCACGCTTGCCCTGCGGGGTGCCGTAGCCCTTGGGCGTCTTACCGAGGGCGTGGGACTGCTGGGTCGCGATCGCGAACGCCTTGCTCTTCGACATCGAGGGGTTCTTCGCCAAGATGTGCTCGGCACGGTTGTGCAACCACTCGGGCATCAGAGTCCAAGAACTTTCTTCACCTTGCGGTGAGCGCGACTGTCCGCCTTCTGCCCGAGGAACTCTCGGAGCTTCTCCTTCTCAGCCTCGCGGTCGAGATGCCCGCGCAGTGTCGGGAGTGTGGAGCCGAGAGCGGCACTGCCAGCCAGCGTGCCGCCGACGTTCTTCAGCGCACTGACTGCCAGGGCGTTCATCTTCCCGCGCGCCGTCGGCTGCTCCATAGCCGTCGCGATGCCCCTCTTGAGGTCCCCAGTTACAAGGCCCTTGGCCAGCTGGGATGCGGTGCCCGCCACGCCTCCCGCTAGGGCGCCTCGGGCGATCTGCCCTGCCGTGGGCTTCGTCTCCTCGAGCGTCTTGAGTCGCTTGAGCGAGGCCTCGGCCTCCTCGCGGGTCACCGCCGAGAGCTTGAGGAACTCGTCGCTGAAGGAGTTGAAGTTCATGCTGTCTGCCCTCGCACCAAACGCATGCCGTGCTCGATGCCCTTCTCCGCCCCGTGCGCGAGGGCGTCCTTCGCCACGTTGAGCGTGCCGAGGCCGAGGTGAGCTTTGAGGGGAGCATACACCCCGAGGCCCTTGAGCCCCGCGGCGAGCCCCGCCGCCGCCGGACTTACGGCGGCCCCCAGACCGGTCGCGGTGCCGGCAGCGCCGGCGATCTCACCGACCGTGCCGAGGTGAGGAGCGGCCTGCTGCAGGTGCCTCCCAGCCTGTCCCAGGACGCCGCCGCCCATGGTGGAGCGGCCAGCGCCCTCGAGACCCGTGGAGACGGCACCAGAGGCGCGCACGAGCTCCTTGCCGGTGCCCCTCGCCAGGCCCTCGATGGCCCCACCGATGGGCTTGCCGAGCGGGTTCATCAGCTGGCCGGTGGCGGAGGCGTGCGCCATGTGGTGGCCGGCTGAAGAGGCGGCCTCGCCAGCTATGCGGCTCCCCGCGCTGGTGTGGAAGCCCATGGCCTTGGCCTCCTCGGGGAGCATCCCCACCGGCCCCTTCAAGCGCTCCCCCACGTGGTGGAGCCCCTGACCCACCTCCTTGTAGCTCGGGATCTTGGGCAGTAGGCGGTTACCCGCTACGTGCACCACCTCGTCGCCGACTTGGAGCCGGACGGGCGCACCAACCAGCGCTCTGCCTACCTCCCTCACGCCGCCGGCAGCGGCGCGGAGCTGCTGGAGGATGGCCTCCTTCTCCATCTCCGAGAGGTTCAGGTCGCTCGCGACCTTCTCCATCTGCAAGCGGATCAAGAACTGGTGCGCCAGCTTGACCGTGGCGTCGGTGCGCTGGTTCTCGAGCGCCGCGTTGCTCGCCACGCTGATGAACGGCTCGTCGCGCAGCCGGTTCATCCGCGTGGGGACTCGGTCGTCATCCAGCGTGGGCATCGTGTCCGAGCTCGGGACTAGCGGGTGGAGGCCCGCGACCTTGGGCGCGATCGCGCTCTGCGGCGACTGCCACGTCGGCACACCGGCGCTATCGATTCCCTCGCTCCCATCAGAGGTAGGCGCATCGCCGCGCTTCTTCTTGCTGGTGACGGGAGGACCACCCCACTCCTTCTCGGAGCCCGTCGTCGAGACGCTGAGGCTCGTCGACCGGTCGAGGCCGGACTTCTTCTCGAGCTTCTGCTCCATCTCGTGGAGCGCCGAGTAGTAACCGCGCGGGAACTCCCGCAGGTGGTCCATCGCGATCTCTCGGCGGAGCTTCGGGTCGCTGGTGTGTTCCGCCTCGACCTTCTCTCCCGCCGCGAGCTCCTTCGGGTCGAAGTCCTCCGGCTTCTTCTTGTCCGCAAGGCCGCCAGGCAGCTTGTCCTTCCAGTAGGCGGCGGCCGTCTTCGGCGTGGTCATGAGAAGGTAGTCATTGACGTGCTTCATGAACTCGTCGACGTCCTGCTTCGCCGGCTTCTTCTTCTTCTCGGGTTCGATGGCCACGAGGGCCGTCTTGTAGAACGAGCCGTCCTTCTCCTTCTTCAGGAGCGTGTCGATGCGCATCGGGCGCTTCCCCGCTCGGGTCTTCGAGCCGAGGAGGCGCTGGGAAGCAGCCGCGTGCTTGGCTTGGCTCAAGAACTCGTCGGCAAAGGGCGTGCGCACCGCCCTAGTGTACTAGCCCAAGACGGCGTTGGAGAAGAGCAGCTGCGCCACGTACTTCTCCACTTGCTCCCTCTTTGCCAGACGCGTGTCGAGCCGGGAGGCGGCGGTAGAACCGCGCTTGATGCCCACGACGCTCTCGAGCTCAGCACTCACCAGACCGAACAGGTTCTCGTAGGGGCCGATGGCCCGGGAGTGGAAACCCTCGAACCCGCTGACCACCATCTCGCCGTCCGTGGAGTAGGTCAGGTCGCCCGTGCCGAACATGTCGAGCATCGACACAATCGGCCGCCAGGTGTACGAACCAATGAACTCGTCGACGTCGAGCCCGGCTCGGCGGATGTAGCTGTACGTGAGGTGCAGGAACTCCACCGCCTGCTGGATGCTCGAGCCCTCGCGCAGGTCGAGGACCGCCGGCGCGTCGCGTCGCGGGTCGTCGGCGTCGGTGGCGTTCTGCTGGTCAGCCGCCGCCTTCTCTGCCTCGTCGTTGTGCAAGCTTGCAGAGTCCCGACCGAAGTCGTTGACGACCTGCGGATCCGTGATGGCGCCCGTGCCCATGAGCTCCTTGTACACGTCGCCGATCTTCGAGTTGGTCCAGAGCGGTCCGTACCATCCGGGGCGGATGTACTCCTCCGCTGGCAGCAGCGCGTCCTCTCGCTTGTACCTCGGGATCTCCTCCGTGAGCCGGTACGCCCGGAAGACGACGATGGTGTTCGGGTTGCCGTCGCCGAACTCCTGCACCAGCAGGCTGGAGCCTAACGTCCCGAGCACCACCGGCACGCCGATGGGCACGCTAGGCGGGCTGAAGGACTTACGTCGGTCACCCGGGAGGAAGACGGGCAGCGACCGCGCGTTCCCCCAGGTCGGTACACCCCTGCTGACGTCGTGGATCTGCGTGACGTCCTGCACACCGATGATGCGCCCGCTGTTGGGACCGAGTGAGAACACCGCAGGCGGACTGACGGAGGCGACGTCGGTCGAGCGGACGGCATCGGACCCGTCGAGCTTCCTGCGGACGCGGAGGTCCTCGGGGATAGCACCGAGGAACTCCACCGACTCCTCAGGCTGCCGCGGGAAGGTCACCGTGATGTCCGTCTTGCCCATCGGCTGATCCTGCGAGACCTGGTGCATGACCTGGGTGAAGTTGCCGAGGAAGTTGGTGCCGAGGATGTCGCTCAGCGCCACCTCGGGTAGCTTGAGGCTGCCGTCGGGGTTCTGCGCGTTGACCTCGCGGCGTAGCGCGTTGTGTCTCGCCACCGTCTCGGTGTCGACGTACTTGTCGATGATGAGCCCGGGGAAGCCCACGGCGACGTAGGGGTTGAACTTGCCGCTGACGACCATCTGACGCGCGTTGAAGCGGTGGCGGAAGTACAAGAAGTTCGCCGAGCGCTGAGCGAGTCCGATCTTCTGGATGCCGGGTCGGTTGTCCTTCGCCTCGGCGCGGCTGGCAAAGACGTTGAACTCGCCCATCTTCTCGAAGATCGGCAGGATGCCCGTGAAGCGCTCGTGGTCGAGGAGGTCGCGCTTCAGGATCGACTGCATGTTGAGCTTGCTACCTTGAACCGAGTTGGCCTTGGGCGCGAAGTAGAAGTGGTCGAAGAGCTCGTCCTCTCCGAAGAACTCGTCGTTGGTCTTCAGCATGAACCGCGTGGGCTCACGCAGGAACATGCGCTGGTAGCTCAACGTGTCGTAGTTCTCGGGGAACAGCACGTTGCAGCGGATGGGCGCGGCGAACCAGGTGTCCGGCTTGAACACCTGCTGGTAGACCTGCGCCGGGAACCGGTCGTTGGCGCTGCCGAGGAGCGCGACGGCCTCGCTCACTGTACCGAGGGCGACGATGGCGTTCGTGAGGTTGGTGACGGCGGCGGCGATCTTCTTCGCCTGCGTCGCGGCGGCGTTGCCCTTGGAGCTCGGTGGGGCGAGCAGGCTACTCACGGCGTTCGTCGCCTTGCCCACGGCGGTCGCTGCGAAGGTGAAAGCCTTGGTCACGTTCTCGGGGGCGCCCTGCATCTGAGCGCGGGCCTTGCGGAGCTCCTTGGCCGCACCCGAGAGCCACAGCGCCTCAGCGGTCGCGACCGCCTTCAGGTCCTGGGCCGCGTTGGGCGCCGAGGCGTCAGCCTTCGACAAGGTCTCCAGGTCGGTGATCGCGCGGCCCAGGTTGGCGCTGATGCTGCTGGCGACGGACGCGAACTTGCCGAAGACCGGGTGGTCCTTGAGCTTCACCCTGCGCGTGCCGCTCACCTCCCCGTAGGTGCCCGGCTTGTAGAGCGGGCAGGCCTGTGGGTACATCTCGTAGAACATGATCTTGGTGAGCGCCGTGATGGCCTGCCGGATGCTGACCTGCCCGCCCTGCCCCCCTAGCAGTCGGTCGAACATGCCGCTGTAGCCTTGCCGACTCAGGATGCGCTGACCGGTGGGATCTTCCGCCACGGTGCCCACGAGCTGCGTCAGGTGCAGCCGTAGCTCGTTGTAGCTGAAGAAGATGTTCGAGCCGGCGTAGCGCTTGGGCGTCTTGTTCTTGTCCTGGTTCGGGTAGACGTAGTAGCTGCCGCCGATCGCCTCGATGAGGCGGATGATGCCGGCGGCTAAGCCCTTGAGCGCGGGGAAGGTGTTGCAGCGCCCGCTAGAGACGATGCCGGTAATGGCCGTGCCCTTGGTCGACAGAAAGTCGGTGAAGAGGTTGGTCGAGGCACCGGAGAACACCGCCTTGATGCCGGGGCCGAAGATGTCGGTGTTGTCCGCCTGGAAGGCGTAGTCCCAGTAGTTCGACCAGTCCTCACACTGCAGGACGAGCGAGCGCTGGGTGGCGTTCTTCGTCCAGGCGAACCCCACCACCTCACCGCCGAACAGGAGCCGCCAGTTGTTGTTATCGAGGTCCCGCCCAGCCGCCAGCGAGTTCTCGGTGTCACGGGCGTCGTCCGCTGTCCGCTTGCGGTTGTCAGCCATGTCGCTGAGCGAGGGGTTGCGCTCGCCGCGCTGGTCGCCTCCCTTGGGCTTGACGACGTTCAGCGCGGGCGCCCCCTTGTACAGATCCAAGAAGAACACGTGGACCATAGTGCGGGGGTGGAACTGGGTCGCGGCCGACAGCGGTGGGATCTGGATCGTGGCGACCGCGGGGCTGTTGGGGACGCACGTCACCTGCGCGCTAATGATGGGCACCTCGATGCCCTCGATGAACAGTCGGAGGCGGAGTGCTTGTGCGTAGGCCGAGGACATGGTCAGAGGCTAATGCCGGCAGTCGCGTACGCGCTCGCGGTGGCACCGGGGCCGAAGTAGAGCACGCCGTCGTTCTGGCTCGCCTCGGCCACCGCCCACGCCCCGATGGAGCCCTCAGCAGAGACCAGCGCGAAGGCGGAGGAGGCTCCACCCACGTGGACCGACCCCTTGCCCGTCAGCGCGGTGCCGCCGAGCACGTGCCCGCCGGTCAGCGCGGTCTGGTCGTTCTTGGGCTTGGTGAACTTGGTGAAGCTCGCACTGGCGCTGGCACTCCCGGCGATGCCGTCGAAGCTGAACCCCGCGGTGGCCATGAATCCTGGATCGCCGGAGCCGTACGCCCCACCGAAGCCGTTGCCGCCGAAGTCACCGTAGCCGGCCTGTCCGTAGCCCGCCCCGCCGAACTCGCTCGAGTAGCCGTATTCGAGGTCGCCCATGCCCTCGAAGAACTGGCCCTTGGCACCGAAGCTCGCGCTGGCGCTAGCGCCGTACACCACTGAGAGCGGGCTGCTCTGGAAGGACCCGTACGCCCCGGAGTACGCGCCCGCACCACTGCTGAGAGAACCGCTGAAGCCGCCGAACGCCCCCGCCGTACCTCCTGCCGAGACGCCGTAGCCGGCTGCGGCGTTGTAGGAGGTGCCGATGCTGCCCATCGGGCTGAAGGAGGCCTGCGCTGACCCACCCGCGGCTGCACTGAAGCTTGCGCCGCCCACGGCCCCGCCCCCGAAGGACGCACCGGCGAACGCGTGCGCGTTGGCCTGGTAGCCGGCAGAGAAGTTCGGGCCGAGACCGAGGCCGCCGATCATGTCGGGGTTGTCCGCGCCGATGCCGATGAGCCCCAGGCTGCGGATTACAGCCCAAGTGAGGTTCTCCATCTCGAGCGCGGCGAGCTCGGCGAGCCAACGCGTGCTGTGCGACCGTGCGAGCGCGGCGAACTCGTTGACGTAGTTACTCCGACCGTCGCCGCCCGAGACGTATTCGTCCACGTTCTCCGCGATGAGGCCGCGGGTGCTCGCCAGACGGGGCTGGATGGAGATGGGCTCGTTCGGGTTGTTGGTGTCGACGACGCCCACCGTGCCAATGAGCTTCGTCCAGATGTCGGGGTCGAAGGCGATGGCCGGGTTCCTGGCGATGGCCTGAGAAATCTTCTTGGACTGCGGCAGCGGCACCTCGGAGATCGGGTTGCCGAAGGCGTCCTGCACCACCTGGGCCTGGCGCTCTGTGCCGTCGGCGTTGTGCGTGCCGAGCGCTGCTCCACGGTAGGCCGCCGCTGCCTGCGCGAAGGGCGGCGCGTTGGTGAGCTCGAGGGCTTCGACGATGTTCGCGCTCGAGCGGAGCGGGTAGTACTGCACGTTCTGCAGGCTGATGTTCCGGTACTTCGTCACGAAGAAGCGGAAGTTCAAGCTCACCTGGTAGTGCGTCTCGGCCACCTCCTGCGCTTGTGCGCCGAGGATGTATCCCTCGATGACGATGTCGTCGTAGAAGAGGTAGCAACGGGCTCCGAGCTCCACGAGCTTGGTGCCGCGCAGGTAATGCTCGTAGTTGTGCCACCACTCTGCGCGCCAGTTGAAGTCGTGGGTGTTGATGAGCGCGGCGGTGATGTTGAGGAAGCGCGGGCTCTCGCCGAAGAAGAAGATGTACGCCTCGCCGAACGTCTCGACGATCTGGTGCTTCTCCATCCGCTCTTCTTGTACTGACTGGAGGATGAAGTTCGTGTAGCCGCCCGAGCTCTCACCGCTCGGACTGCTCGAGTCGAGGAGCGGGAGCGACTCCCCGTTAGCCATCACCACGCGCAGGTAGGCGTAGGTGTCCTCCTTGATCTCGATGCCGCGCACCGGCCGGCGCGCGATGGGCTTGCCTGCGCGGGAGGTGATGTTCTGGTCCGACCCCTGACGGTGCCCCGCCTGGTCGCGGAACACGGACTCGAAGGCGTCGGTGACTAATTCTACGAACACCGCCAAGCGACTAGCCCTCCTCAGTATACGTTTTGCGCTGTACCACTCGACGAATGGTTTGCACATCAACCCCATACTCTTTTGCAAGTCTTCTCTGCTCGCCGTAGCGTCCTGTGCAGCACCGGCGTATTATCCTAACTTGCTCCGCAGTCAGAACAGCGTTGCCATGACGATGTCCTCGCGCGGTTCTCTCTGGCTTCGTGTACCTACCATTACGTTTTCCACGGGGCTGGTTCCCTCGGCTCTTCCTCTCACGGTCGTCTGCGTTGTCCTTCTGCGTTCCCTTGAAGAGGTGATCCTCCCGAACACAAGGTGGGTTGTCGCACCGGTGGAGAGCACACTCACCCTCCTCTAGCGGCCCATGGCAGAAGCTCCACGCCACTCGACTGGCTTTACCCACCCCCTTACCGGGGCCCAGTCCGATCAACCCGTAGCCACAACCATCCGTCGCGGCCGTCCACACCCAGCATCGCGTCTTCATGCCAGGCATCAAGGGGCCGCTCTTATTCACCTTCTCCCAGAAACGCTCTTCGAGTGGACGTGTAGCTGCCATCAGATCACCACGCTGCTCTTGATGAGGAAGTCCTTGACGGTACGCGTGGGCGTGCGCCCATTGTACGGCTCACCCTGCTGGATGGCGAAAGCCGCGGCTTTCACCAGCACGAACAGCGCGTCCTCGGGCATGATCTTGTCGCGCACGGCGAAGCGGTAGATGCGCCCGTCCTTCCTCAATGCGAACTTCACCTCGGTGCGACAGGGCTCGTTGGAGCAGCCCACCGGCTGCTGGAAGGGGAGCGTGCCTGGTTGGAAGAGGAGTGACTTCATTCCTTCTTCTTGTCCTTGGTGATGGCGTCAGCGATCTTATCAGCGGCCGTGTTCACCGCCGTCTTCACGTTTTCTACCGCCTCCTTCACCTCACCCATCTTACGGTAGTTGGGATCTTCGGCGGCCGCCTTCTTCTCCTGACTCTCCTTGCGCGCCTGGACGAACTCCTTGCCGTAGGTCTGCTGGATGCCCTCCATGAGCTTGGCCTGTTCCTGGGGGCCCTTCGCGGCGACCACGCCCTTTAGCGCCCTCCGAAGCTCGGCTTCGTGCTCGCTGCCCTCGAGGCCGGTCTGCTCCAGGATGGCTTGTATCGACTTGGCGGTGCCGCCACGGAGGTCCTTCGCACTCAAAGTGACGCCGAGCTGCCTGCCCACCTCGCGCGCCACACCGCGCTCACCGCCCGCGCCTGCTCGGCTGAAGCGAGACTCTGTCGCCGCCCGCGCCTCGAGGCCCTCAGCCATGGCTCGCTGAGCACCGGTGAGCTCCACCCCCTTCTCCTCGAGGCCGCGGAGCTTGGCGGCTCGTTCACGCTTGTCCTTAGTGGACAGCCCACCCAGCAGGTTCTCACGGTTGCGCGCTGTTGCCTTGTCGATCTCCGCTAGCTCTTCGGGCGACTGCGCGCTGACCCTCGCCTCTTCGAGCTTGCGCGCCTGCTGCAGGTAGGCGTCAGTGTCGGCGTCGAGGCCTCCCTCCTTGCGGAGCTTGTCTAGGGAGGAGGCCTGCGCGTTCATGAGCCCGAGCTCCTTGCTCGCGGCCTTGGTCGCCTCCTGCATGTACTGACGCTGGTTGGCGTCGAGCATGCCGCCGTAGCTGCGCACGCCAAACTGCACCAGCTTGCGGGGGTCGCCCTTGCCTCCTCCCGCCTTGCCGATGTCCGCCCACTCGGATTCGTTCGGCTCGCGGCCCGGGTTCTTCTGCTTGAACTCGAGGTAGGCCTGCGTGGCGCCGATGGCCTCCATGCCCATCATCTCGCCGCGCTCGGACGCGGTGAGCTCCTTGTCTCCCTTCCGGCGCAGCGCCTGGAGGCGCGTCTCGCGCTTCGCTCGGGAGGCCTCGCGGACGGCGGCGTCCGAAGAGAAGGCGGACCTCATCAGGTCGGACCCGGTGTCGGAGTCCATGAAGTCGGTGGTCGCCCTCGACTGCGCCGCGTCCACCCCGCCGAAGGCCTGCTGCAGCAGACCCGCCCCGCGCGCCTCGAGCCCAGCCGGACCGCCGAACAGGCTGCTCAGCGCCCCTCCCACGCGTCCGGCCACGTCTCGGCCGACCCAGCTGGTGATGCGCTCGTCGCCGAAGCCGCCGCGCGCCTTGCCCTCGAGGAAGCCCAGGCCGGCGACCAGCCCCCGGCGCGGGGCGGAGGCCCAGCGCTCCGCCGCCCCGCCGGCGAGCAGCTCCTGCTGTTTCTTCGCGAGGGGGTCGAAGACGTTCTCCGAGAGTGCCCGCTCGAGCCCGAGGATGCCGCGGCCAACCTTGGTGTTCGCCCCGCCGGCGAAGAGGCCCGCCTGCTGAAGCGGATCGCGGAGGACGTTGAGGTCTTCGGCCTTGTTGATGCGCATCCCACGGTAGAGGTCGGCGCCTCGGGCAAACTGCTCGGCCTCGCGCGTGGCGAAGGTCCCCTCCTGCTTGAGGCTGCCCACGAGCTCGGGCTTGCCCTTCATCCGCATCTCACGCTGGACCTGCTGCAGCTGCTCGACCGTCGTGATCTTGGTGGGGTCGTAGCCGGCCTCCTTCAGCGCATCGAAGTTCTGTGCGAGGAAGCCCCCGAGCTGCTGGCCGCTGATGGGGCCGAGTCCGGCGCCCACGCCGCGGAAGCTCCGGCTGGCGGCAATGGCCTCCTTGGCCAGCGGGGAGGCCTTGGAGCCCAGGCCCATCTCCCGGGCGAGGATGTCGTCGGTGTTGCCCTGCCCACTCCGGAGCGCCGCCAGCGCGGGGCCGAGGCTGCGGCTCACGCGCTCCTCGTAGCTCCTCGTCACCTTGCCGAAGAAGTCGTCGAGGAAGTTGGCGGTTTGGTTGTTCACGTCGGCGCCGAACTGGCGCAGCTTGTCGTTGACCTTGTCCCGAGCCTGCTCGAACTTCTTGATGATCTCGGTAGGGCTACCCTTGCGCGCGGCGAGGTCGAGCGAGCGGCCGAGCTCGTCGTTCTGCTGCGACATCCGGCGCTCGGCCTGAATCATCGGCAGGCCTTCTACTAGTTGGCCCACCTTCTCAGCATCATCCCGGCTGAGGCCTAAGCGACGCTGAAGGAAAAGCTGACCGCGAGCGCTGTTAGGGTCCAGCCCTCGCTGATCAAGCCAGCCACGGGCGGCGGTAAGCATGCCCATACCCCCGAAGGCCTCCATGGCGTTGCCGCGGAGACGCCCTTCGTTGAGCAGGAACTCCGCCCGGCCAACCTTGCCAAGCTGGGTACCGGCCATACTCATGGTCTCACCGGTGCCCACGCCGCCGGCGAGGTAGGCCGCCACGTTGTTTTTGTCGACCTTGCCCCCATGGCCAGCGATGGAGGCCAGAGTTCGTCGACCCAGGCCGCTCTTCCAGAAGCGGGCCTCGAGGCTCAGCATGTTCTGGGTGAAGGCCTGCCGCCCCTCAGCGCCCTCGAGGCCGGTGGTGTTGTAGATGTCCTCCTCGCTGAGGACCCCGGTCTGAACAGCGGTCCCCACCCGGGTGAGGGCCTCCATGCCGGCCATGGCGCCGGCGCGGCCGCGCCCGCCGATGGAGCGGGAGATCTGCGAGCCCATCATAGCCGCCGCACTGAGCTCGCTCGTGGAGACGTTCCCGGCGAGCGCGCCCTGCCGCATCATCTGGGCGACCTGATCCTGGTGGCGGAAGATGCCGGCGCCCTTGAGGCTGACCATCATCTTCTGCGCCTCCTCTAGGCCGGTGCCCATCTCGGTGGCGATCGTCTTCACCGTCTTGAGCATCTCGCGGAACTTCTCGCCGAACTCCTGAGCGGACCGCACGCCGTGCGCCAGGCCCATCCGCCCCATGTTGGAGGCGAGCTGGCTGAGCTCTTCGAAGCTGGTCTGCTCCCCGCCGGGCCCACGCTGTAGTGCCATCTGGCGGAGGTCGGCCCCCATGGTCTGCATTTGCCCCGGGGTGAAGCCGCGCTGTCCGCCCTGCCCGGGGAAGCGGTAGGCCTGCTGCATCTGGGTCTGGAACATCTGCTGCTGCTGGGCGCCGTACATCATCTGGCCCAGGCCGAACTGCGCGAAGCCGGCAGGGATGCCGCCGAGGAAGTTCTGCGAGCCGGATCCCTGCAGAGCGTTCACCCCCATCTGCCCGCCGGCCATGGTCATGAGGTTGGCGAAGTTCTGCCCCTGCGTGGGGACGGGTTGGGTCAACGGGCTCGGGGCGTAGCCGCCGAACTGCTGCGTCAGCATCGCGGAGTGCTGCATCCCCAGCATGACCTGCTGGTTGAATCCGCCGATCATGGCGGAGACCTCCATCGACGAGATCGGCATGCCTCACTCTACCACGCAGGAAAGAAGCCCCCGCGGCGCCGGAATAACAGCTGTGGAGGCACACATGAACCACAAGGCCCTGCTTCGACTGGGCATCATCCCGCCGCTGGCCCTCGCGCAAAAACACGAGGGAAAGCGGGATAACAGCACTGATGGGGAAGAGCCGTCCAGCTCCACCCCGTCGGTTGTACAACCACTACAGAAGGACAACATCATGAGCCACGCATCCGAAGCGGCCGTCGCCGCAGTCCAACCCGTTCAGCAGCAGCCCGCCGTCGTGGAGATCGCGCCCCCGCCGGCAGTGCCCCCCACGGCCGCCAAGGCGTACGAACTCGAGTTCCACTACCGCATGGCCGAGCTCGATCAGCGCAAGCGCGAGTGGGAGGCGCAGACCGCCTACCAGAAGCAGCTGGCGGCATGGGCGGAGGCCGACAGGAGCTTCGTCAACCGGCACTTGGTGCCGGCGGCGAAGTTCGTCGGCGGTGTGGTCACCGTCTTCGGGGTGTCGGCACTGGTCTCCTGGCTGACGGGCGACAGCACCTCCGTGACGGAGAACATCCCGCCGGTCTGAGGTCTCTGTGTGAAGTCCCCGGGCGCCCCGTGCGCCCGGGGACGGCATCAGCGCGAGCCTCTAGCTAGGTGTCTCACCTACAGGTTGTCTCACTTCTGTCGACCGCATTGTGTCGATTCTTTCTTTTTTACTTGAAGGCTTCCCATACGTACTTCATCTTAGAGGCGTGGGTTCAGAGGAAGAAGTCATGTTCACCTTCAACGACGCAGACGTCGCGGTTTCGACCGCGCGTGCTGTCTTCGCCAGCAACGGCGAGCGCAGCGCGGCGGAAGAGCTGCGCGGTCTCGAGGTGTACAGCCGCGGAGACGCCGTCTTGGCCCTCTCGATTCTTCGTGGACTGACCCTCGTAGACGAAGACAGCCGAGTCGCCTGCGCGGCAGCGCAAGACGTGCTGCGGTCCGCCTTGGCACCCCGTCCGGTGCCCTCGGCCGCCGCCTGATCGCCCATCAAAACCTCCTAGCGGTCACGGGATAACAACCATGACGGGATCACTCCCCACGCTAGGAGGTCGCGATGAATTGCTATCAGGTCGGAGCGGTTGAGGTTGTTCCGGGGCTACCCGCCATGCGGCGGCCCCACGGCTGGGTCGTGAAGGTGGGGTTCAGCCCGTGCCAGGAGGCCCAGGTGGCGCGCCACAGGGGTGAGCGCTGCGACTGGTACATGGAGCAGCTCGAGAAGCGGTCACGGGGCTCGACGCGGTTCGTCGACGTACTCGATGAGGACGGCTTCGTGCCGCCTGAGGTCGCGGCTGAGGCCGTGGGCGAGGTGCAGGCGGGGGGCCTCGTCCTCCGCGACCTGGACTGGGACCCGAGGAAGGAACTCCTGGTAGACCGCCGCGGCTCTCGGGCCGCGTTGTTCTTGGTGACCGTCTGTGTGAACAGGGAGTCGGCCCTACAGTACTACGCGAACACCTTCGACGAGGTGAAGCGCGGAGGGAACACCGTCCGGGTGAACCGGGACTTCTCCCAGGCGACGGGTGTGCACACCTGCGCCATGGGCGTCGGGTTCTACGGGGAGCCCATGGCCCTCCTGCGGGTGGATCCCGGGTCGGGGTTCCGGCTGAAGCAGACGCGTCCGTTCGAAGGGGGCTGGCGCGAGCTCAGCATCACCTGGAACGGACGGGAGATGAACGCGCGGCCGTTCCCGCGCGATCGTGCTCGGGCGTAAGCCCGTGCGGCGGAGGGGGAGAGGGCGCTTCGGCTCCCTCCCCCTTCTTCTTAGCCCCAGGTCTGCGCTTGAGGTCCTTGGAGATGGCGTTGACGTAGTTCGTGCACGACTCCGTGCAGGTGGCGCACAGGACGTCGTAGTGCACCTTGCGCTCGCCCAGAGTGACGCTGAGCGAGAGCGGCGTCTTGGCCGGCTGCTGTGCGTCCTGGTCCCAGTCTTCGTACCAGGTGTTCTTGCAGCGGTCGCACTGATACTCGACCGCGATCCTCTTACCCATGTGCGGGCTCTTTCTTGGCCGGGTTGTTTGGACCAAGTCCGAGCATGTAGGCGACGAAGGTCTTGATGGCAGCACGTTCGTACCTCGTCAGCTGGACTTGGGCGCCTGCGGGTTGAATGGAGGAGAAGTAGGAGTCGAAGCCAGCGATGGCCTCGTCGACCTCGAGCTCGCGCTCCTTCGGGTCCTCGCTCGTCGTAGTCACGCGCAGCATGGCTCACATCTGACGCAGGGTCGCCGAGAAGCCGCAGCCGCACTGCATGATGGGGGTCCCGCTAGCCGACCGCGTCTGCCCCATCATCCCGTGGCACTTCGGGCAGCGGATCTGGCTCGGGCCCTTCACCGTCGTCGTCCCCAAGACCACCTTGTCCGTCCCCGGCAGCGGCTTCGCCGGACGGCTCCGACTCGAATTGAGGTACTTCTCGATCCCCACCGGCCTGTGTCCCTGCGCCATAGTCTCCTCCGAACACTTCTTCCTGGAGCTCCCGGGCGATCCCCGGTGCTACCACCTCGGTTGCTTCCTTGCGTGCCTGCTCTTCTTGGATGGCCGCCTCGAGCGCGGCTTGGTACTGCCGTGCGTACTCGTCCCAGTCGATCTTCCCCTCGCCGTCGAGGATGACGCTGCCCGCGACCATGTCGTTGAGAACTGCCTGCGTCACGCACAGACGCGCCTCGGCGTTGCCGAAGGCCTGAGCGTAGGCGAGGTGGTTCTTGTTGAAGGCCTTCCGCATGGCTTCGACCTGGGCGGACATCTGCCCTCCCCAGGCCTGGAAGTTCTTACGGAGATCTTCGACCTTTGCGCCGGCCACGGCGGCTTGAGTCTCGGCCTTTCTGGTCACTGCCTTCTGCGCCCTGCGCAGCCGGCGGTTGCCCCCGGCCGGCGCCGCGGCGTCCGGGCTGGAGGATGGCGTCGAGTTCCGGGTCGTAGAGTCCTGCATCTTCTCTCCTCACGAAGTCGAATCGGTTCATCTCGTCCTCGACCCGCGCGGTGCTGATCCTGAGCTGGTCGATGAAGTGCACAACCTCGTCTCTCGGCACCGACCGGTCGCTCTGGGCGACGTAGGGGCAATCGATGAGGTTCGGTGGGTTGTCGTCGGTGCCTACGTACCCCTCGAGCAGGTAGTTCGTCACGTGCTCGAGCACCGCCCGCTTGTAGGCGAGGTGGGCGTAGGCTGGGTTGGTGTTGGACATCATGACCTCACGAAGGCGAGGAACCTAGTATACAGGTCCGCGCCCGCAGAGGTATCGGCGATGATGTTCTTCAGGGGGTAGAGCCGGGACACACGCCGGTTCCCGTCCCTCACCTTGTTCAGGAGCTCGCCACGGAGGTGCTTCTCCTTCTCCTCCGCCGTGGCGCCCCGGATGTCGAGGTTCTTGTACTTGTAGGAGTACTTCAGCTTGATGTCGGCGTCCATGCCGGTCTTGACGAACCAGTAGAGCACTACGTCTGCCCAGCGCTGGAGCGGCAGTCGATAGAACTGGTCGCTGATCATGTCGTCGCGACTCCAGAGGGTGTAGCAGCTCGGGCAGAGCACCTTGCTCAGTCCCATGGAGCGGTCGCTGATGAGGCCCTCGCACTCGCTACGCCGCTTGGACTTCCCGGGGCAGACGTAGATGGAGCTGTCCCCTCCGCCCCCGAGCTTCGAGCCGTTCTCCCACAGCGTCAGCACCCCGTAGGCCAGGCCCGTCACCGTGTGGTTGACCCCGAACATGATCTCGATCTTGTAGCGAGCCGCGATCTCGTCGGCCCTCAGCTTGTTCAGGGCCTTGAGCTTGTCCTTGACGATCTGCACCGTCCTCTCGTCCACGCGCGGCGACGCCATGACGTTGTCGCCGACGTCGCGGAAGGAGGAGCGGTCCGCCGGGGTGGGGGTAGGTCGGGTCATCGGGGTTGAACCATTGTGGCGATCGGCGGGGTGCCCGCGTCACCGGTGATGGCTCTGGCACCCTTGCCTCGAGCGTTGATCGCGTTGCGGTCCCCGCCATGCCTCCCCATCAGGGGGACCTGATCCAGCTGAAAGCGGGCGTTCGGTGAGCTGCCCACGACCGAGGTGATGCTGTCCAGCGCCTTGTCGAGGTTGTCGTCGCGGATGATGATGCGCCACCCCTGCACAGTCCTGCCACTGAGCAGGAAGTACTTCTTCGAGATGTCGAGGCTCCACGAGGCCTGCTGCTCGTGGGTGAACAGATGGTGCATCACCACCAACCACTGACGCATCTGAGCCTCTGGTAGGCGGAACAGAACGCGCAGCTGCTTCGGCCCGTCGTCTTCCTCGCCCATCGTCAGCCCCACCTTGGTCTGCAGGGCAGCGTACAAGCGCTTGCGCTTCGTCGGGTCACTCATGTTTCTCGTACTCCTGCCCGGTGCAGACCATGAACGCCTTCACGGACCCGAAGTACATCTCTTCGACGTCCGTGAAGCGGACTCGGACGTTTCGGTCCTGGTCCTTGTAACTGAGGTAGGTGAGCCCGTTGGTCATCAGCTCCACGATCGAGTCGGCGATCCAGGGGAAGACGATCTTACCCGAGCCGGGGATCGTACTGAAGGAGACGGTCTTGGTCGCCCGCTCTTCGGTATCACTGTCGACGAGGACCAACCGGCCGCGGCGCTGGTTCCTCTCGTCGAGGTACCAGCGGAGAAGATCGAGGTCCGTCGTCTGCAGGCGGACCTGCTCCTCGGACTCGATGGCCTCCTGAATCCCCTCTACGGCCCTCTCGATGGAGTCGAAGGGGGAGAGGTCGTACTCCTTGGAAGGAGGCAACACGCCCCAGCGCTTGAACTCGTCGAGGGTCTCCTCTGGAATGATGCCCGCCTTGATGGCGGCGATGCCCACCGGTCTCATGTAACCTCCAGCTCTCCCGACATCACTCTCATCATCGGGATCTCGATCTTGATGCTGTAGCGCGTGTCGACCAAGGAGTGCGTTCGGCCGTCCCCCGTGCAGAGCACCAGGGTGGTGTCGGGCAGCGCCCGGTCGAAGTACAACGGGTAGCCCATCAGGCGATCCTTGGTCTGGAGCTCAGAGCCCGTGGAATAGAAGTACCACGGGTACAGATACGAGCCAGCGCCCGTCGCGAAGGCGATCGGCGTGTACTTCTGCAGCGTGGCTCGATCCAGCACCGCCCCGAGCACCGAGGGGGCGGGAGTGCCAGGCGGGTAGAGGTACTCCTCAACGCTCGCGTTGCGGATGATGTGGTGGGGCTGCAGGTGACTGAGGTCGACCTGGATGGGGCCCTTGGTGTCCGCCTCGCCCTCCAGCACGTAGCGCCTGTAGGTGATGCGCCCCAGGGCCTCGATGGTAATCTCCTGCACCCGCGGCAGCTTGATGATCTCCTCGAGCACCCGCAGGAATCCCGGCACACCCGTGTTCTCGGGGATGGGGATGGTGCGGACGATCTCTTCGGGTTGTTCCATCAGAATTGGTCAGCGTCGACGGTGCGGGATCGGTGCTCCTCCTCCAACAGCTGCCGTAAGTACGCCGTGACGAGAGCCGACAGCGTGGTGTTGTGCCGGTTGCAGTATTCCTGCGCTTCCCTCTTCAGCGTGGGATCCACGCGGAGGTACACGCGGTCGGTCTTATCCTCCTTGCTGCTGGACATGGCGGATGGCCCGCAGGTAGTCCGAGAAGAGGATCTCGGGGAAGGACTTCTGCAGCTCTTCGATGATGGCGTCGTCGAGCTCGTCGAGTGTGGCGTCACTCAGCTCTCGACCCTTGAACAACGTGCCTACCTTCTGCTCGAGCTGCTTCTTCAGACCGTGGTTGATCCCGATCCACGTAGGCAGCCACATCCAGTTGAGCTCGATGACGCCCGGGCTGACCTCTACCGTGAGCCTCATTGTAGCTCCGGTATGTCGTCGCCCTCGATGACGAAGAGGATGTCCCGCTCACCGATGAGCAAGCTGTCTTCAAGCTTGCGCGCGACGTCTCGGAAGACGCCCGCGTCGCGCACCGCGGTCAGGAAGGCCACCCGCTCACCAACGGCGACCTCTACGGGGCGGAAGGCGCCGTCGATGAAGAGCCGACCGTCACCGACGCGCTCCACCACGCCGGTCATGACCCGTGGTTCCTTGGTGTCCGGCAGGATGATCGACCCGATCGTCCGCTTGGGGCGGTCGGGTCGAACGATGACGCCGTCATGGAGAGGGCGGATCTTCATCCCCCACCCATCACGTCGACGGCGTCCTTGGGCAGGTCCGCCTGCTTCCCTGGTTGGTCCATGCCGACCAGGCGCCGAACCTGCTCGGCGAGCCCCTCCTTGATGGGGCGCAGCTCGGCCGCCCAGGCCTCCGAGTTCGGCGGCTGGTAGACCACGCCACCTGCTCCGATGAACCAGACCTCGGCGTGACCGCGCCCGCCTTCGTCATACCACTGCGCCTGCACCGGCTGCATCAGCGCGACGTAGCGCACGGTCATCGGCTGCCCCTCGTCGCCGGCGCCTAGCTGCGCCTGGGGGATCATCACTCCTTGCTTCGGCATTCCTACGGACATGTCGTTCTCTTCTTTCCGGCCAGATGCGACTCCAGCCTGCTGCTCAGCTCCATGTGGCTAATCCACGGCCCCTTCTCGTTCCAAGCGCGGGGCAGGTAGTAGCGCTCGAGCTTCTGCGCGAGCAGGTCCTGCACCTTCACCCGCGCCCAGCGGAAGAAGGCCAGCCGCTCGGCGAACGAGGTGCCGTCTGGTGCGTCGTCCACCGGCTGGATCGGGATCCAGTTACCCGAGTTGTTGTCGTTCCGCCGCACGCGCCACCCCGACTGGGGCCCGTACCCGAGCGACAGCATCGCCCCCGTCTCCGGGTCCTCGACCCTGCCGTTCGCCATGCGCAGGTACACCACCTCGCCGAAGCTGCCCGTGATGACGTCGTCGATCGCGGTCTGGCTCCCCGCCGCGGGCGCGGACTCGTAGAGCATGGCGCGGTAGGCGCTCAGCGGGTCGACGCGCAGTAGGTGCAGGAGCCGCTCGCCGAGCTCGACGGGCATGAGGTCGTCACGCTCGGTGCGCTGGAAGAGCGCCTTCTTCGCATCGTGCGTCAGAAGCAGCTGGTGCAGGCGTACGATGATCCTCTTGTAGTCCCAGCCCACGAAGGACTCCGAGTAGTTCGTTTCGAGGCCGCGCACCTCGATCTTACCGTTGTACGGGTACTCGTCCCCGCGCTTCTCCTTCATGCGCCGGTAGCTGAGTACCAACGTGCGGACTTCAGATGTTTCCAAGAGCTGCCTCCGTGTAGCTGTGGGGTCGACGGATGCGGTACACCAGCGCGCCGTGCGTGCTGGATCCTAGGAACACCGTCGTGCCGTCCTCGAACTCGATGCTGTCGATCACGCTGCGTCCGGTGTTGGGTACGGAGCGCGCCAGCACGTTCGTCACCTTCTTCTGCTGGAAGACGCCGACGACGATCTCGGCGGCGCACTCCCTCTCTTCTGGTAGTCCAAGGCCCTCGAGGGCCAGGTGCGCCTCCATGGGCGTGAGTGTGCGTATGCGCTTCTCGCGGATCAGGTCGTTGTCCGCGAAGAGCCCCACCTCACACTCGCCCCCGCAGGCGTAGCAGCGGTGCTCCGCACGGTCCTCGATGAGGGACTTAACCTCCGCGAGCTCGCCCACCACGCGCAGCCCCTCACGACAGTTGGTGCAGATGACGTACATCACCAGCTCGATACGCCGTCCTCGTCCACGTCGTCGCCCCCGCCGGCGATCTCTCCGGGGTCGACGTCCTTCATGTTCAACAGGGGGTTGCCTCGTTCGTCGACGGACACCTTCCGGCTACCGCCGCGGCGGCTCGGCAGGATCGGGTCGCCGTTGCTCCACGCCACCTCACCCACTGGCGTGGTGGCCTGCGGCGCCGGCTCGGCTGGCTCCTGGAGTGCGGCCTCGAACGCCTCCTCGGAGTAGGGCTGTTGATCACCGGCTTTCTCGAGCTGCTTCCAGTCCTCCGGCGTCAGCCTCTCCGCGAGCTCCATCGCCTTATCGTAGACCACCCCAACGGGCAGAATCGCTGGCAGCTGGTAGAAGCGCATGGCGCGCTTCAGCTGAGGGCTCAGGACGTCGTCGGGCAGTTGCCCCCACTCGACTGGCTGCTCGAGCGCTTCCCTCTCGTCGTCGGACAGCGGGGGCTCCTCAGGCGCGGCGACGGGCGACACCTCCTGTGCGCATCCGGCCTCGCTCGGGTAGCGGTAGAACTTGCTGAGGCCCTCCCACGTCGGCTGGTCCACGCGCACCACCACGTCGTGTCCCGTCGGCAGGCGCAGGACGAGGGAGTACCGCACTTGGTGCGTATCCAGGTCCACGCTCTGGACCATGCTACGGATCTCGGCGTTCCTGGACAGTGCTGTGCTCAGCTGGGTCATCTCTTGGGTCCTGTGGGAGGTACGTGCGACGAGTCGAAAGCCTTCTCGCGCTGTGCGTCAGCGTCCACCACCTTCTGCTTGCCGATGTACGCGTTGAGCAGACCGGCGATGATGTTCAAGCTGCGCGATCCCCGCTCTACTCCCTGCAGCAGCACGCAGTGGCGCTGGAAGGACTCGAGCTTGCTGTTCTCCTCCGGGAAGGTCTTGAAGGCCGCACACTCCGCAGAGCAGGGGCGCGCCTGGGAGAGGAAGCAATAGACCGAGTTGGTGGGCTCGGCGTCCAGCTCAGGGGGATTGAGCGATGTCTCCGGCATGTGGTGTCTTCTCCTCTCTCTCGATCTTCTCTCGTTCTTCGACTATCGCCACGAGTCCTGCTCGGGCGATGGCAGACAGGTACCTGAGCGCCTGGGTGCGGTTGATGTTGACCTTGTCTCCGTCGCGCGTGGCGGAGACGAAGCCCCACTTCGTGAGGAAGGAGACAACGCTCTGCACGAACCCGTGGTTGTTGTACAACCGTCGGTACTCGTTCACGAGGGCGAACCCGGCCCCCTCACGCGTGCCGTACAGGTGCTGGATGGGGACCAGCAGCAGCTCCTCCGCAGGCCCGCCCCACGCACACGAGCGGCACGTCGCCTGACCGCCTACGAGCGCAGAGAAGTCCACGGAGGCGCCGCCACACGTCGGACACAGTCGGATGACGTCGTCGGCTTCGCTCATTGGGAGTTCTTCAACCTCTGGTACAGCTGGCTCTTGGGCCCGCTGTCGATGCCGGTGACTCTGTGGACCATTCGACTCTTTCCCTTCTTCGTGAAGTCAGGCATGGGCGTGAAGTTCAGCGGACCTCGACCGATCCACCACTTGAGCTGCTCCACGACTCGGTCCTCTTCCTTCTGCTTCTTGCTCGCCAACCCGGGGAAGGCGATGCGCATGTAGTCCTCGAACGCCTTGAGCCCCTGCTCGTGCGTGTCGCTGTTGGCCTCGACCGTCAGCTGTGCAAGCGCGCGGAACCTCGCATGCTCGATGCTCTCGAGACGATCCATGACGAGGAGACAGACCCACTCCTGGAGCGACCCCGGTCGGGGCGGCGCCTGCAGGGTATTGAGGAGTAGCTGTCCTCGATACCAGCCTCCGGGAGTGGCTAGCCATTTTTTATTTCTTCCACCTTGAAGAGCTTCCGTGCACGCCCCTCGAACCACGCGTAGTGGATCCCCAGGCTGGCAAGCATGTGCAACGGGCGTTTGAGCATCCAGTTGAACTTCTTCCAGAAGAGCTCGTTGTTGAAGTCGCCCTTCGCGTCGAAGATGGGAGGCAGCGGGTTGTTGTTGATGGCGACCGTCCCCACCGTTGTGGTCATCACCGCGTACTTGTCGAGCAGGTAGGCGCTGGTGACATTCACCGAGTTGGACTCCAGCATCAGGAGCTGCTTCAGGTGGAACTCCACATCCTGGTCCATCGTCTCGAACGTCGGCTCGAAGATGCCGGGTACGATTGGCACGCGCTGGCGCAGTCGGTTCGTCTCGATGAGCGTCGCCAGGTCCTCGGGACCAAAAGGCTTGAGCCGCGCCTCGACGACCTCCCTCTGCTGGGGGTTCTTCAGGACGTCACGGATCATCTCCCGTCGCAGAGCGGCGACGTCGAGGTCGCCCATGTTGCTGAGCGCCTCCTTGATGGCGGCCTCGTCCTCCGCGTTCTCCTCTTCGCTCCTCAGGACCGAGGGGGCGGGAGGGCGTCCTGTGCGCGCGGCCGCGCCGCCGGGACCGTGGGCGGCCTGCCGCTCGGCCTCCTGGTCGGACCGAGGGAGGTCCGCTGGCGGCGGCAGGTTGTCGTCGTAGATCTCGGCGGGGCGTGGCGGCGGTCGGCCCGCCCCCTGCTGGGCGTCGATTGCAGCACGCAGGTCCCTGGCCACCTGGTCGGGCGGCCGCGCGGGCCGGTTCCTCGGGTCACCCCCCGCGGCCGGCGCACTCGGGGCGCCCCCGTCGGCCATGGCCGCGAGCTCCTGAGGGGAGATGTGTTGGCCGCGTCGTACGATTCCGTACTTCTGCGCAAGGTGCGGCTGGAGCTGAGCCAGCATCGACCCGGCGCCGGCGCGAAAGTGCGGGTCCTTCGTGGCCTCGGGCGACAGCGTGTCGGTCGGCAGCAGGAGCAGCGGCCGCGGGCGCTGGGCGGGCGCCTGGGGCGCGCCGGGGGCGCCGCTTATGATAGAGCCCGCTCGATCGGCGTGCTGACGCATGGCCTCGCGCACGGCGCTGCTGTCGCTCGGAGCCCGGCTGGCGATCGCCTGCTCGGACATCGGTCGGCCGCGGACGGCCTCAGCCTCGAGCGCGGGGATCGCAGGTGGAGCACCGCCGGCCACCGGGATGCGGTACTTGGGCGGGAGCGAGCTCTTGATGTCCGGGCTCAGGTTCGCCTCCGACTCCCGCTGCGCGGCCCGGGCGGCCGTGCCGAGCGCGTGGCCGATGGCCCGGGGATCGGTAACAGCCGGATGCACGAAGGGGATCCTGCCCCTGGAGGCCGCCGTCGAGGCCTCGACGTTCTGCCTGTGACGGTCCCCGGCGTTGAGGTCGACGGGGTTCTGTGGGTCCTTCTCGACGGGCGGCATGCGACTCCTATCCAGGTGTACGTCGTGCGTACACCGGTTGTAGCTAGAAAAAAGAAGTAGGTCAACAGAACTTGTGGCGGAGCTCGGCGAACACATCCAGGAGGTTTGCGTCCTCTGGTGCCTCGTGCACGGCAACGAGCAGTACACCGCTGAGGTGCGGCCTTGGATCGTACGCGGCGGACCGATCGCCGGCGACGAACAAATAGTTCGGACCGATGAGGCGTTGGGTCGCACCTCCCTCGGCGAAGAGGAGGGCCGAGGTGTGTGTCCAGTACATGCAACGGAGGAAGTAGGCGGTGCCCCGCAGTACGCCAGCCCTCAGGCTCAAGCTGAACCCCTCGTGGATCAGTCCCTCGACGTGGGCTAGGACTTTTCGTCCTCCGTTGTTGAGCTCGGTTCCGAAGATCCATCCTCCTGGGACTGCGGGATCTTCCAGAAGCCTTGGGGCTTGCTGGTAGACGTAGAAGTCGCTACCTCGAGGATCCGCATCTGTGTTCGCTTGCACCGCACGCACCTTCCGAAGTCGTGGTTGTTCGGGTCCGTGTAGAGTGGGTCTCCCGGCTTGAGCTTGCAGCTCGCTACCACACGGATCTTCTTCGTCGCCTTGCACGCGTCGCACTGAGCGACGGCGTCAATCATCATGCTTGGGGCTGGCATCGGCTTCCTTCTTCGTGTTGGAGGCCCGCGTCTGGTCAGCGAGCTGCTTCAGCTTGAGCAGGAAGTCACCCTCGTCGGGAGGCTCTCCGCTAGGCCCGAGCTGCAGCCTCCCCTCGAGCAGGGCGTCCTTGATAGCAGCCCTCAGGATCGTCAGCATCCAGCGCAGCCGCTTCTCTCCGCGTTCGTGGATCCGCTCTGCCGTGCGGCAGCAGTCGACGCAGAGAAAGACCTTCTCCCACCACTGCCCCTTCTCCGAGTCGAACTCGCGCTTGCAGTTCACGCAGGGGAGGACCACAGGACCTCCTCACCGATGCGCACCTCACGCACGATCCTGAACGGCACGCTCAGTATTGCGGTGGAGTAGTTGAAGAGCATGAGGTGCGTCACGCTCTCGGGGATCCTCCCTGAGGGAGGGAGGGCTGCCTCCAAGCTCTTCCGACACATATCAGGGTAGCAGTACTCCGAACCTTGCTTGGTTACCACTGTCACCGTCTCGAGCAACGACGGGTCGGTCGTGAGCGCCGCGACGACTGGGAGGTCAGGCGAAGGAGTCATACCCATATCTTACCGCGGGTAATCAGGCTGATTGTTGTTTGAGACACGCCGAAGATCCTAGCGACGTCCTTCTGTGTAACGCCTTGCGCACAGAGCTGTAGGATCTCTCTAGATTCACCCCTCGTCAGCTTTGCTTGCCCATTCTTCTCCCCTCGCCGAATACCTGGGTACTTTCTGCTGGCGTTGCGATCCCCGAAAGCGGACCCGCCATGCCTGGACATCCTGCCTTTCCTGGAGGCGTCCTGCATGTTGTCCTCTTGCGTTCCAAGGAACAAGTGGTCCGGACGGACGCACCAACGATTGTCGCACCGATGGAGTACCTGCAAGCCGTCAGGAATCTCGCCGAAGGTCAACAACCACGAGACTCGGTGCGCCCCGTCCTGCCTACCGCGATACTTGAACACGCCGTACCCCCTACCGCTGCACGCAGCTGTCCACCTCCAGCACGTGGGAGTCTTGGTTACTTTTGACCAGAACCTATCCATGCTACTGAAAGTACTGATCGATGAGGGTCCAACCCAGGCGCAGCCCGGGGTCAGTGGTCACCATCACGAGCTGCGGGTTCACCGCGCGGGAGGCGAGCAGGACGTCGACGTCCGCCCGCGCGATGGGGCGAGTGAACTGCTGGATGGTCGCGGTGTACTCCGGCGGCCACGTCTCCGGGAAGACGATGCCGGCTTTGAGCGGTACCCCGATCTCCTGCCAGCGCACGGCTAAGAAGTAGCGCTTGATGCCGTTGCGCTCCTCGAGGGAGCGTAGGAAGGACTCGAGGTCCCGCGCCTTGTTCGAGTCGAGCGCGGCTCCGGCCTCCGCCTGGGTCACGAGACCGGCGTAGCGCGCGTCCTTCCTCGCCAGGGCGAGGAGCCCCTCGTAGTGGGCCCCTCGCCGCGAGAGCTCTACGAGAGCCTCGTACTCCGTCGCGTCCAGTGTGATCTGCGGTGCCATGAGCGGAGTGTACTACTTCCTCAAAAGGGAGGGACGTCGGTCTGCGCCTCGTCGTAGGGGATGATTCTACCGCTGAACACATCCATCATGCCATCCACGCACAACCGAAGGTGGTGGAGGTCGCTGATGTTGTACAGGATGTAATCGAAGTACCCATCGGGGATCTCTGCTTGTGCTGTCTCCGAAGTGTGAGAGAACCTCGGTGCAGGCTCACCCTTGCGCTTGATGCGCACCGTCTTACCGCCCGCCTCTTTGACCGCATTGAGCTCGTTCAGGTAACGGGTGTCCGGAATGACCACGTCTCTACTCGTCGGCCCGCCGACGTATACCCCTCCCTCTGTGTACAGCCCGCTGTACTGGGAGTACTGAAAGAGGGCTTCGTTGACCACATACACCTTGTTCAACGTCCTCACCACACGCAGAGCGAGGTCGATCCACGTGTTCTCGTAGCAGTGTCGTCCCCACTCTGTACCCAGAAGCTGGAGGGCGTACCGTGGCGTGAGGTAGCAGACGGGGCTGAACCCTCCGTCCTCTCCTTCGGGACCATCAGCGTGTGCCCCACAGCACAAGCAGTTGTTGCCGTGCCAAGTGTGCCGCCTCGGGTATCTCTTGTCCGGCTTGTTCCGCTCTGCGCTCGGGCCCCACAACTGCGAGACGCTGAAGTCGTAGACCTCCTTCGCGATGCGCTTCAGAGGATCTGCCAGAGCCACCTTCGTGAACCCCGAGCTCATCGCCAGCATGTCGGCGACGGTGTCCTTACCAGAGTTCGCGTATCCGTTCAGTGCGATGATCATGCGCCCTTCTTGCTCCCAAAGTTGTTCAGGCTGAGTGTGAGTAGGCTCCGAGCGGTGTCTTCTATGGTTTCCCCTTGTGGGCGTGCCTCGTGGATGGCTGATAGTAGGCGCATCGAACTGTTAGACAAGCGCAGAATCAGGGTGTTGTCTCCGATGTCCCCAATCTGCTGCATGAAGGCGGCGACAGAAGAGCGGAGCCATATGTCGACCTCCATTCTCTGCTCGATCTTGCGGAGCGCCTGGAGAACCGAAGTGTGGTCTCGGTCGAAGGCCTTGCCTATCTCTGGTAGGCTGTACTTGAACTTCTGTCGGACGAGGTACATGCACACAGAACGGCAAAGGACCAGTGAGGCGTACCTCTTTTTCCCCAGGACCTCACCAGCTGGTACACGAAAGTGGTCGGCCACCACCTTCACTATTGGCATGACTGCTTCACGGCTGTAGTTGTTCGTCATGTCCTCTCTCGAGTACTTCACCTCTGAGCGGTTCATCCACGATGACATCGTGGAGGCCGCCAGAGCGGGTATTCCTACTCTCTACGCTACATGGAAGCGGCGACGGGGTATTCAACCTTTCGTCCTCTCGTGGCCCTCACATAAGATCGTCTGGAGGGGCGAGGAGACGGAGCGCGTCGTCGCGTTCGACGCACCCAGGGGCGTCGAGAAGCTCCACGCCTTCTTGGAAGAGGTGCAGAAAAAGACGATGGCCTACGCCTTGCTGCTCTGGGAGCAGAAGGAGCAGGCCGTCGTTGGGGTGCTCGAGTCACGCCACGGGAGCGTGAGCTGGCACATCCCGATTCAGGACCACGGCAACGTGGTTGTCCTCGGGCAGCACGAGGAGAAGGTCGATGCCGACCGCCTCGGACTACACTGGGACTAGCCTTGGCTGGGCGGGTGGGCGAAGCCAGGCATGCCGCCCATCGCCGGCGTGAAGCCGAGGCCGGGGCTCGCGGCAGGAGTAGCGGGCGGCGCCGGCGCCGGTACGGGAGGCACGGCAACGGCCGGGGCGGCCGCACCCAGACCTCGGAGACGCATCAGGCACTCGCGGATGCCGTCGTGCGCTTCGCTCAGGCCGGCACTGACGTTGAACCCGCTGTCGATGCGCTTGATGGTCTCGAGGTTCTGCAGCGCAGCCTCGTAGGTGCCGAGCGTGTTGTAGGCCTCGGCCAGCGCCACGGACGAGCGGTTCTCCTTGCTCTTCGCTGCGTGCGCAGGCTTGTCGGGACGCGCGGCCGCGCCGCCCGTCTTCTTCACCTTCGCGGCCTTGGGAGCCTTGGCCGGAGCCGCTGCCGCAGGTGGGGGAGCCGCTGGCGCGGCGGCGGCGGGCGCGGTCTTCTTGCTGCCCTTCTTCGCCTTGACGGGGCGAGGCTTGCGCTCCGTCGGCGTCTGGTGCTTGGGCGTGCCGCCGAAGTACGCGTCGATCATCCGGTGCGCCGACTTGCGGTCCGCGTCACCCCAATCCGCGAACTTGCCGACGGCCCTACGAGCCCCCGCTACGCTCTCGTACGTCTTCGCGTCCAGGTCGTTCTTGAAGTCCTTCAGCGTCTTCTTCTTGTACGCCATCGTTCATCTCCTTCAACAGTGTGTGGTACTGGCCCGACGCCGCAGCGTCGGCGTACTGCAGAGCGGTTATCACCTCGTGCAGTCTGTTCCGCGACAGGGGTATCGGGTTGGCGCCGCGAAAGCTGATCTGGACACCAACCACACTCCTATCTGGATAGTCCGAACGGGTGACTTCCACCTTTCCAGAAAACCGTGGGTCCCCCTCGCAGAATGGGAGGGAGGCTGTGATCTTCCTACTCATGACCGCCTTACGGTCGGACTACAGCTATAGAGCCGACCTGTGTTGTGTTCAACAGAAAAGGAAGAAGTACTTCTGCTGAAGACGTTATATCCGCATCAGTCTTATTGTTTCGACCACAAAAAGCAAAGGGCGCCTTTGGGGCGCCCTTTCTGCCGGTCCTCGCCCGACTATGGCGTTGGGTCGTACTCGTAGTACAGGCAGTAGTCCCTCGTGCCGTTCGGCACAGACGCCGGCGTGTATGAGCGGTTGGTGGCACTCAAGGAGCCTGTGACGACGAGCGCGCCAGCTTCGACCTCTCGAATGATCGGCACCAAGCCAGCTCGAGACACAGGGGTCTTCGACAGCCCCAGCAGATCCCCGAATCCGATGGACACAGTGGCTGCTGTACCATCCGCGGCCGAGTACGCCACGCTCGACACGCTCTTGAAGATCTTGGTACCCGCTGCGGTGGTAGCCGTTTGTGGGACGTTGACGGTCTCGGTTTGAGGGTTGCCGTCCATGTCCGTACCCGTCACCAAAGCCGTTGCAGGAGCGTGGGCTGGGGTGGCGCCAGCAGTCGTGAACGTCACGTTCCTGCCATAAGCAGCAAGTGCGGCCACACCGCCGGCTACGAAGGACGTCACGGTACGAGGAGCCACGGTCGTCGCAGTAGCGGCCTCGAGGCCTGCTGCACTCGCAGCCGCAGGATTTGTGTACTCTTCGACCGTGATGGCGGCCATCGGAGACATCACTCGGGCCACATCACGACGAAGGTCGTCGACCTCACCCGCCAAGCCTCCCTTTCCGGAAACCAGGTGAGCTTTGTCTGGTGATTGATCGCTGAAAAGTCCTGAACCGTTGCTCATCAGATCTGCTCCTTCATGGAGGTCTCAACGAAAACATTCTGCCCTGGAACGCCGGCATAAGAGAAGTGCTGAAAAGGAGCCGGTTCTATGCCGAACGCACAAGAGGCGCCCACGCCTACTACAGTAACAGTCTACGACATCATCGCCGTGGAAAGGCAAGCGGAGCTACCCACAAGCTGCCCCGGCTGCCACAAGCCGCTGACGAAAGTACAAGTCTGGGAATACCAGGACGTGCGGCGGGATGCCCTGATCTGGAATGGGACCCTCGCCTCTTGGGAGCGGAGCAACCGAGGGGGCGACAGCTACCTCCACATCAGCTGGTCCTGCCCCAACTGTGACTACTGCCTCGTCCAAGGGGACGAGAAGCATGTGGTTGCCTCGGAGCACGGCGCGATCCAGGTGACGGTGGAGACCTTCCCCAAGGGTTCCGTCCCTAGGGTGCCGCCAAGCGACCCAGAGTGTGACCACGACCCAGACCCCTGCAGCATCGAGTACACGGGTCAGGACGACGTGATGAGCTGCACCTGCCGCAAGTGCCAGGCCAAGGGCTTCTTCCAATTCGAGTACCAAACCGCGGAAATCATGTGGGGCTGAAATGGACCCGAATGAGAACTTGAGGCAACAGCTGGAACTAGCAGAGCAGCTGGTTGATGATGACTCAGTCAGCCCTGAGACTAGAGAGCTCGCGGAGCTGGTGCTCGCGCTCAACGACTGGATCGAGCGAGGAGGCTTCCTACCCGCGGGCTGGATGAATGCTGGTAAACCACCAGGAGGAACATGAAATGGATGAGCTGAACACCCAGGCCCTCATGGCTCAGGCCGAGGCGCAGGGAATCACAACGTGGAGCGAAGAGAAGAAGAAGGACTTCGTCGGCATCTTCGGGCAGCGCAGCAAGTGCGCGCAGTACATTCTGATCAAGACTGCACTCATCGTGCTGGAGCGTGCACAGAGCCGACGGTTCATCAGCCGCAAGCATCGGGACGAGCTGGACCCTGTCACCGTCAACTACCTGGTGGAGACCTCCTACGCCAGCGGCTACACCGCCAAGGTGGGCGGCCGCGACGTCAACGACCTCAACAAGATCGCCGAAGAGCGCGCAGAGGCCATTCTCAAGGAGCTGCCACCGCTCAAGCAGGCCGTCCAGGTCATCAACACTGACATCGCGAAGAAGATCGGCGAGCGAGAGGCGCTGCTGAAGAAGGCCAAGGACCTGAAGTCCAAGCTCGAGGAGCTCAACAACGTCATCTCCATGGCGGATGTCGATCAGAAGATGACCGTCGGCGACTTTCGGGAGATGGTGAAGGACCGGGAGCGCAAGAGGCGAGCCCTTGCGTTGGCTCTGTCCGAGGTCGGAGAGAAGGGATGCGAGCTGGACACGGCCATCAACAAGGCATTGTACGAGGGTCTTCCAGGTCTATCTGACGCCGTCATCAGCGTGGTCGTGAGCTACATCGACCGCTCCAAAGCACTGGACACCGTGAGCCGCCGGGTGGAAGAACGCGTGCTGTTCGGTGACTCAGACGCGGCGCTCGAGCTCCTCAAGGGGTTCGAGAAGGACGAGCTCGAGGTGGAGGGCAGCATCAAGGACGAGTTCCGGGCTGCCCTCGAGAAGCTGAACGTCGCGGGCAAGAAGTTGCGGGGGAAGAAGTAGTGGCCTCTGCAGCCATCGGCTTTGACGGCGAGGTGATCGTTCGCTTCGATAGTGTGGACACCGGACGAGCGAGCCTGTTCATCGGCGAGCGTGTACGCGAGTGCTCTCCGTATCCCGTTGCCGTCAGGGGGCCCGAGGACTTCGACGTGCCCTCCCTTTCCAAGCTACGGCTTTCGGAGACCCGAGTCGGCTTTGCCGTACCCAGGGAGCCGGACATCGATCGAAGAGGTGTGGAGTACTGGAGGGACGAGAACGGCGTCTCCAGCACGTGGTACCAGAAGACCTTCAACCGGAAGGTAGAGCTATGAAGAACGCAAAGCACAGCAGCCGCAGCGTGGAGCACTTCACTCCGCATGACGTAGTAGAGGCAGCGCGGGAGCTGCTGCAGGGCATAGACGTGGACCCGGCTAGTTGTGCTGCCGCCAACAAATACGTCAAGGCCGAGGTCTTCTACACGCGGCGCCGCAACGGGCTGGTACATAGACCTTGGTACGGACGCGTCTTCCTGAACCCGCCTGGAGGGCTCTGCGACGTCAACGGCGACCCCATCATCAACGCCAAGGACGACCGCCCAAACTGCCGGGTAACCGGAGATTGCGGGCGACCTCCAGGGCACACACACGTAGGCCCTACCAGCTCTGCCAAGTACTGGTGGCGTGCTCTGTCAGAGGACTACTACATCGGACACACAAGATCGGCGTTCTTCATCGGGTTCAGTCAGGAGATCCTCCAGTCGGCACAAATAGGGCGTGGAGTACTCGCGGTCCCCAGCGACTTCCCCTGCTGCTACCCCGAGAAACGCCTCGAGTTCCTGACGCTGGAGGGTAACAAGCTCGTGGAGGGCGATCAGCCCACCCATGCGAACGTTCTTGTGTACCTCCCACCCTCGTGGGACGCTGGTGAGGAGCGAAGGTTCTATCAGATCTTCGGCCGGTTCGGCGCAACAGTGTGGCCCCGACGTCGAGTCAAACGGTGAGTCGGATACGACACAAGTACACGATCAACATGCCCGCCGGCTCATGGGAGCTGGCGGGCCGTGGCCTTGTCGCTCTAAACTACCTACGAGAACAGCGTGGCAAGACTACCGTCACCATCGGGGAGTACCTTGGCGCCGTCCTTGCTGAGTCTCTCGGCAAGAATGAAGCTGAGATCAACGAGGCGTATGAGCTCACTTGCGGAGCGATTGCGCTCAGCGGGGCTGCCGACCGGTTTGGAGATGCCGTGGCTACAACCATTGCCTCCCATTCCAACTTCCCATTTTCCAACTTTTCAAGAGCTTCTCGAGCAGCCGGCATCCGCTCCAACCGCTCAAGCCGACGACGGCTTGTTCTCCCAGTTGGTACGGGATCCTCGTATCCTCTACCGGGAGTATCTGGAAGAACCAGAAAGGTTCAACGAGGAGACGGGGGACCTGCTGCACCGCTTGGTGGCGGGACAACAGAAGCTGGAGGACGTGAGCTCGGCGGAGAGAGATCTTTTGAACAGAGCTACCGTCGAGCTCGCGCAGCATTCTTCGAAGCCCTCATCACCGCCTCCTTCGCCCGATACACACTCCGTTCCATTCGAGAGCTCGGACGAGGAGTTTGGGGAGACGGAGATGCCGTGGGAGACGAGCGGGCTGGAGGAGGTTCCGGAGCTGCCTCAGATGGAAGCGCCGGAGGACCTCCCGAATGCTCCGACGTTCTGGTGGCGGAAGCCCTAGTAGATCGGCTCGCCGTACTCGTTGACGTCCCGGGCGGGACCGATGCCGGTTCCCCACCGCGTGGTCGGCTTGCGGTCGGTCAGCATGAAGCGCTCGAGCCCCTTCCCTACTCCGCTGAGCGCCCCGCCGGCGGCGCCGACGGCCTTGCCGAAGGCGCGTGTCGCGCCCCGCCCAAGCTGCATCGCCCCCTGGTTCAGGTGCATCCCAGCCTGTGAGAAGTCCTGACCGATGGAGGGCTCCGTGGGGACAGCAGGCAGCGGAGGGAAGCCGGCCCCTAGCTGAGCCAGCTTGCACCCGATACGGGCGGCGATGGCGGTAGAGACAGAGGCTGTGCGCGCCATCTCCTCGTCGACGTTCACCCCCAGGCGCTGCTCCACCGCCTCCTCGGGAGAGTCAGCGTTGGCCGGGCCGACCTGGGGCGGCGTGACGGCGTTGGCGTACAGCATCGGGTACACCGAGTAGGGCTGCATCATCACCGACCGAGTGAACATAGAGCGCTGCGTGCCGGGGCCGCCGAGGTTCTCGATGGTGTTCGCCATCACCCTCGCCTCGAGCGCCTTGAAGCGGAGGTTCATGGCGTCGGCGTCAGCGCGGAACTTGTCCACCCGCTCCTGGTGTAGCCGACCGCCGACGACCATCCGCCCGAACGCACCCTGGGCCGCCGCGGCTGTCGACGGACCGAAGAGGGTGTCGGCCGCGCGCTTCTCGAGGTGAGCGAGGTAGACCTCGTCGGTGCCGTAGGCCGCCAGGAGCTCTGGATTCGGACCGTCCATGGCGATCAGGCGAAGGCCCAGACTGAAACCTCGGCTGCGTCGGTGTAGTCGATGGAGAGCTGCGTGATGCCGCCGGCCGCTTCGGGAGCTGGGTTGTAGTGCAGCTTGAAGCCGCCCTTGCTGAGCTGCTCGTCGTCGGCGCCGCCGTTGATGTTGACCTTGATGACGGCCGGGATCGCCGCCTCGCTGTTCTTGTAGAACACCGCCACGAGCTTGGCGCCGTCGACGCCGAGGTGGGCGAAGCTGCAGACCTGCGTCCCGGCGCCGGTGAGCTCGAGCTCCACCTCGTACTTCTTCTTGAAGCTGATGCTCGCGTCGAACGGGACCTTCGCGTTCGCCTGCCCCTCGAAGGGCGGGAACTGGAGGATCCCGTTGAAGAGTGCCGCCATCGCCGACATCGAACCCTCCTATCAGCTGCCGGGGACGCCGGCGAAGGTGGCGCCGAGATTGGCGCCTCCCGCGTTCGAGCTCGTGTTGGAGCTGATGAGGGTGAGGCCGGAGACCGTCACCGGCACGCCGCGCTCGAACTGCACCGCGACGTTCTCCTGCAGGAGCACGCCCTGGGCGTCGGTGCTGAGGGAGTGGTTCGGCAGGTAGCAGGCCTCGAAGTACATCGCGCCCAGGCTCTCCTGGTTGATGTCACGGATGTACATCAGCAAGCCGATCGGCTGAGCGAAGAGGTCGCTCGCCAGGTTCATGAAGATGTTCTCGTAGCCCGGCGGGATGATGACGTCGTGGTGATTCGACTGGGTGACCGCACCTGCGTTCGGCCACATCGCCTCGACCACCGTCGGGGCCACCGTGTCGGTGTAGTAGGCGTACAGGATGCGCAGGAGCGACGCACCGTGGTAGTACACCCGCCCGAGCGCCAGCTGTCCCACCGCGCGGCCGGTGATGAAGTAGCTGCGCTCACTCCCGATCTCGAAGATGCGGGAGAACTGCCGGTTGTGCGCCAGGTTGAAGCTCTGCAGCACACCGATGGGCAAGACGACCTGGTTGGCTGCTTGCCCCGTGCCGGAGAGCGCCGCGCCGAAAGCCGTAGCACCGCCGATGTTGGCGATGCGGGGCGGCCCAGCAGCGATCATAAGGAAGCCAGCATTGACGTACTGGCCGTCCACCATCCCGGCTTGGACGTAGTTCGTGTACGGAGACCAATCGCTGAAGTTGCCGCCCATTTCTTGCCTCTTCCTTGATTCTACCTCAGTAGGCCTGAGAGAGCCTCTCTGCCCACGTTCCCTGCCAGGTCGGCCTTGCCCTCGAGCTGCATCCCTCGGAGCAGACTCGGTAGGTCAGTACCGCGTGTCTGCCGGATGCTCAAAGCTCGGTCCTTCATGTTGGATACGAACTGGCCCAACCGCTGTGGGCCGGCATGCCCAGCACCGGACTGAACCATCTTCTGGACCCACGCGCCGGACACGGCCACTTTCGTGAGCTCGTGTGCGAACGCCTGGAACTGACGGTGGTCGATCATGTGCCTCACACCAGGAGGGTGAGCTTGATGTAATTGCACGGGATCGGCACATCGATAGTCACGTCGATGAGCACCGTGTCCCGCTGCTGCTCGTCCTGGATGATGTTGTTCAGGTTGCCGCCGATGAGCACGCCGGCCTCGACGAGGAAGCCGATGAGCCCGTCGACGGTAGTGCTCAGGGAGTCCAGGAAGCCCTGGGTGATGTTGAACCGCCCGATGAAGTTCCGCAGCGAGCGCCGCATGAACTTCGCCGTGAAGTCCACCACCTTGGTGACGGAGTCCGTCCGGGTCTCGATGGACGTGTGGTCGGTGGTGACGGCGAAGCGGCTGAAGATCGGGGTGCTGGCACCCTCCTGGATGAAGATGTAGGCGCCGCCGCCTGCCATCTGGTCGAGCTGGCGCTCGCTGAACTTGTCGTTCGACCCGAGGACTCGGGTGAAGCCGGTCACCGGGAAGTTGGTGAACGACTGCTGCGGCGGCTGCTGACCGATGAGCCCCACAGTGGCAGCGTTCATGTAGAAGCCGTCGAGGATGAGCTCGGTGCCTCCGATGGTGGCCGCGCACTTGTCGGGGAAAGTCAGCCAGAACCGGCGGTTCTTGAAACCAGCCCCGAGCAGAGCGATGGTCTCGGCGACCTTGTTCTTGTCCTGTGCTCCATCGATGGTGATCAGCGGTGCCCCACGCACGCGGATGCTGAAGATCTCGCTGACGAGAGGCGAAGGCAGGGTGGTCTCGGTGTAGAAGCTGTCGTCGTTCTCACCGCTGGCGAACTCGGGGGCCGACACGCGAACGGTGATCTGCGACCCGCTGATCGACTTGACGGAATATCGCTTGTTGTCGGTGGCGATGTCGAGGAAGAGCCCCTCGGCCACCGGGATGACGCCGACGGGGCTGATGCCCGCGGCCTGGACCAGGGTCGTGAGGTTCGTGACCTTGGTGTCGAACGTGAAGGTGTTCAGGCCGTCGCCGTCCGTGCCGCTCGCCACGAGCGTGTCGAGCTCGTTGGTCGGGACCGAGGGGTTCCACAAGACGATGCGCTCACCCTTCTGCTCGGGCTCGCTCATGGCCGAGACGTGGGTGTTGAACACCTGCGCGACCGTCTCGTCGTGGGTCAGGAGGGCGATGGCGTAGACCTCGAAGCCCTCGAGGAACTCGGCCGAACGCGTCCAGGCCTCCACGGTGCCGAAGGGGGCGTCGTCGCTGATGGCGTCGACGCCGAGCCCGGTCACCTGGACGCCGGGGGCGTTGATGAGTGCGAAGAAGAGGCCGAGGGCGAGCGGGTTGTCCGGGGTGATGGGCGCGAGCGCGCTCTCGAGCGCGGTCGTGTCGTCGAAGGTGAGGAGGCCCGGGTCCTCCGCCAGTGCGGTCACGTCCTTGCGGACCGCGGTGTACGCCAGGTAGAGCGTCGACTTGACGCTCGAGACCGGGTCACCGGTCGAGGTGCGCAGGATGTCGTGCTTGACGAGCACATCGTTGTTGGCCGTCACCCGCAGGTCGGGGACGGGGCGGTTCGGCAGGGCCGGGTCGGTGAGGTTCTTGGCCCGAAGGAACCAGTAGGCGCCCACGTCGTCCGAGATGGTCACGAGCCGGCTGACCTTGAGCCGGTCGGTGAACCCGCCCGGTGCGACCTGCGCGACCGCGGCGTACGACGCCCCGTCGATCCACAGCTCGTCCCCAGTCTGTGGAGGGAACGGGCGGCCGGTGAACTCGGCCCCGGCGATGAAGACGGCGTCGCCGCCGACCTTGTCCTCGACCACCAGACCCAGGACGGCGATGGCCGAACCGCTGATGATGCGGACGCGAGAGCCGCTACCCGTCGAGTTGCTGGTGATGAGCAGGCCGTTGCCCGGGCCCTGGGTCGCGGTGGCGCCCTCGGGGTTGATGACGGCGTTGACGGCCGCCAGAACGGCGGCGGCGTTCAACGGGGTGGCGAAGGTGATGGTCACCGGAGCCGCGCTGTCGATGGAGAGCACGAGCGTCTCCACGGCCAGGCCGCCGCCGGCGACGATGTTCGTCGTACCCTCGGTGCAGGCCGCGCTCGTGCTGGCGTCGAGGTCGGCTAGAGCCGTGCCGCCCACGATGCGGATCATGCCGTCGTTGCCGAAGAGGTCGTGGGTGAGCGTCAAGCGAGTACCGCCCGTGATGCTCGCGGTGATGTGCCCGCCGGCTGCAGGAGCCACCACGGCGTTGATCTGCGACACGATGTTGGCGAGGGCGACGGCACCGCTGAAGACGATGGTCTGCGGGTTGCCGTTGTCCTCGAGGATGAGGGTGCGCCCGTCCACGACGGAGGTCACCGGGTCCTTGAACGTGGTGCAGGTCGCCTGGTTCTGGGCAAGGGTGAGGTTGTAGCCCGGGAACTTCAGGATCGTGGTGACGGCGTCGCCGTTGCCGTCGTCGATGGCCTCGATGCTCTCTCCGACGATGGTCTCGACGGTGAGCCCGAGCTGCGCCACGGCCGCGCCGCTGACGATCTCGATCGAGGAGTTCGCGCCGCTCGTGTTGCTCGTGATGAGCAGACCGTCGTTCGGACCGAGAGTAGCCGTGGCGCCACTCAGCTGCGACGCGATCTGCGTGAGCATCGCCTCGTAGTTCGCGGGAGCCGCGAAGGTGATGGTCTGGTCGGCCCCACCGTCGACGGCAACCACCAACGTGTTGGTGGCGAGTGCGGGGAAGGCCGACAGGAGGTCGGTGGTACCCTCGGTGCAAGCCGCGGCGACGTCGTTCGACCCCTTGGAGAGGAACGTCTCCGTCCGCATCGCCTCCTGGATGCTCGTGCCGGCGCCACCAGTGCCGACGAAGGCTCGAACGCTATCCTGCTCGATCGCCAGCTCTCCGAGGTTGCTCCTCGGGTCCGGGAAGCTCACCTCGGGAAGGACGAGCTCGAACTGCTGGTAGCTCCCGACGCCGACGTAGGTCCGCTGGATCCCAATGCCGAAGGCCGAGGCCACGCCGTTACTCGTTGGGGTGCTGACGACGATCTCCTGGAAGTCGCCGACGCCCACCGTCCGGATGCGGAACTGGTCGTCACCCACCGTCTCCGCCAGGAACGACGTCACGCCAGCCGTCGCCAGCTGCTCGTTGATCTGGCTGACCACCGTCGCCGGAGTGAGACCGCTGGCTGCGGCATCCGTGAAGGTGATGGTCACGACCGGGGCGTTGTTCACGATCAGCGAGAGCGTGAGCGCGTGGAGCCCCGCGTACTTCGGCACGAGGCCCGGGGCCGCCTTGGCCAGGAGCTGCGCCGGGAGGTTCATGACCGCGTCGGAATTGAGGCGCTGCCCACCGGCCCCGTCGTCGACCAGAAGCTCTACGAGCTGCTTCCCGACGCCGACGACACACGGCACCAGGGTGGGCGTGATGACGGTCGGACTCTGCGCCCGGAACTCCTGGATTACCTGCACGCCGGCGCGCGGGAGGGGGGAGGGAAGACTCTGAGCCATGTATCAACGCGCTCCTTTCACTGCAGCCAGAAGGCCCTTCACGATCAAGATTCTTTCACGCAGGGGTTGGGTATGGGAACCGAGGAACCGTCGAGGTTCAGGAACCCACGCACCCCAGGACCGGACGGGCGGACCTGTCGAACGAATACCTCCCTCGCCGGATTCAGCGGGTGTGGCACCTTCACCAGTCGTTGTGGTTCTGCTCCAGCACGCGGCGTCTTGCCGTAAGCGTCGCTGGCACCAGGGTAGAAAGAACCAGGCGGACAAGCATACACGCCGACCGGTTGCTCATGCGTCGAGAGCGCAGCACCCTGCCCGGCACTGATGGAGCCAGGGATGTTCGTGCTGATCCGGTAGATGATGTTGTTCACGATGTTCTGGTTGAGCGGCATGAAGCTCGAGCGGCGCACGAACTGCAGCGGCATGGCCACGGGTGTGACGACGAACTCGTCGCCCTTGTCGTCAGCGACGATAGAACCTGCGGGGCTAGGCGCCCCGAGCTGCGCGCCGCGCCCCGTGTCGAAGAGACCCGCCCGCAGCAGGTAGTCGCGCAAGAGCCAGATGTGCTCAGCGACGATCCAGGCGATCTTCTCGCTCTCGAGGCTCACCCGAGAGACGCAGTTGATGACCATCGTGCCGCTTACGATGACGGACTTGGTCTTCCGACCGATGTCCATGTCGTATTTCTCCATGTCGTCCAACGAGAGCGTGGAGAACTGGAGCGGCCCTCGAACGATGGATACACCCGGGCGCTTGGCGACCGTCTCGCTGCGGAGCACGCCCTCGTCCTGGATGACGATCTCGGTGTCGTTCTCGTCGGGCTCCCAGTGGTAGCAACCGTTGGGGGCCGAGTTGAACAGACCTTGCACGAACCCTACGAACACCGCGCGGAGCTGCTCGAGCGGGGTGTACTTGAAGCTGTTGGGGATCTCCGGCGTGGGCGCCGTCTCAGGTACCTTGCCCGACACTCTGAGCCTCCCTTTCCGCCATCGCCTTGCGGGCCTTGTCCCAGGTGTAGGCGTTCAAGGCGCCCACACCGAGTCCAGTCAGGCCCGCGACCGCGGGTGCGTATCTCAAGACGCCAGAAGGGATGCCGCCAGTACCATCGGGGCGCTTCAACAACTTGTTCAGCCCGTGCGTCGCGAGGTGGCCGCCGGCGTAGCCCGTCACCAGACCTGCCAGCCCAGCCCCCACGAGGAGCCCAGGGTGTACCGGCTTCTGCGGCTCGGGGCTCGGCCGCTCTCCCGCTTCGTCCACCAAGCTGCGCACGCCGGCGTTGCGGTCGGTGGAGAGCTCCTCGGCGATCTTCGTGAGCTCGTCGAGGAACGCGCTGAGGTCGATGGCCGTCACGACTTGATCTCGGGGTAAGTGCTCCCGTAGAGCTGGTAGACCTGCGGGTAGTCGATACCCTGCTCCTCATCATTGCCGAGGGTGTGCGGGTTAGTGAAGTTCCGCGACGGGTTGAAGAACAGCTCACTGAGCTCGATGGGGCGCAGAGCGCCACTACTATCCGTCGTCTCCCCGAGAATGAGCGGTATTTCGTACTCGATGTCGCTGGTCGGCAGGAGGTGTATCTGCATCTCCTGCGTGATGATGGCGCGGCCCTGCTGGGTTGTAGTGACCGTGCGGATCTTCCAGCGCAGGTTCTCCGGTTCGATCAACAAGTCGTCCGGCTTGAGCGGTGGGAAGTACGACATGCGCGCCGTCGAACTCTGCTGTTGGAGCCGCCCCACGTTCGCCGGCTGCTCGTTGTCCGCGACGGGGTCGATCTGGACCCAGGCCTCGATGGGCCGGTGGTAGCCGCGCACGAAACCAGTGTCGAAGCAGGACTTGCACCCCGACTTCGTGCGCTTGTTGAGCGTGGCGTTCCAGCAGCTGGTACAACGCTGGCCCATCGTGCGCACGGGGAACACCCAGCAGCGGCGCCCGGCGAACTCGCGCAGCAGCAGGTTCATGTGCCGGCGTAGCTCGACCGCCACCAGGTCTGCGTCGGGCGCCTTCGAGACGGGGCCGAAGTCACGCGTCTCGTCGGAGGGCTTGTGCCGGACGCGGATGATGTAGTGGTACTGACGGAAGAGGTTGGCGTTCTTCAGCGAGTTGTCGACGAAGATGTACTGGTCGTCCATCTCCGGCGACAGGACGTCGAAGGGCCCCGCCGCAGCCTCGGACCGGAGGATCTGGAACGAGTAGTCGAGAACATCCTCGGCGGTGTTCGCGACCTGCCAGGTGATCTCGTTGAAGTCAACGGAGAGAGATCGGACCCGGATGTTCCTGACCTCGATCTTGATCATGACGGGGTGATGAACTTCCCGATTCTGCTTGTGACACTACCAGCCACACCAGGCATGATCTTCCCCATGCCCTGCAGTGCTGTACCCGTAACAGCTGGGATGGTCTTGAGTGGGTTCAAGAACTTCTCGGCTCCGCCCAACGTCTTGGCTGCCTTGTCACCAACGATGCTCGAGCCGACCTGCATTGCTCCTTCACCGAGCATCGGCAGAGCTTTGCTAGCGAGCGCGCCTAGGAACGCCTCCTTTTGGAGGCTATTGACGAAAGGGCGGCTGCCTACCCTCACTGCTGCAGCGTACTTAGCGATAGAGGCAGCCTTCTCAGATCCCTCCAGGGTAGCTCCTGCAGCACGAGCAGCCTCTCTCCTAGCCGCATCCTCTGCGTATGCCTGGTTGTAGTTGCGTTCCATGGTGCCTCCAGAACCCAGCGCACCAACAGTTCGCCCCACGCTGCCACCTGCAGCACCACCCAGCCCCATACCAGCCAGCCCACCAAGAGCTCCTCCTGCAAGCATCCGAACCTTATTTCCGCCTGCCAGGTGACCACCTAGGATGGCCCCACCGAGTCCACCAGCACCGACGCCAAATGCGCGTCCCACAATCTCACTCTTGGCCAACTGATCGGACAGACCCTTGTTTACTCTGGGGTCATCCGACGAAGGGGGACCACCTGGGATTTTTCCCTCATCTACCGCATTCAGAGCCAACATGGCGCGATCTGCAGGACCTTGCACAGCTTCCTGGCCTCCAGCCATATGCTCTCCGATGCTGTAACCAAGTCCTGCACCACCGAGACTTCCCAGGGCAGCACCTAGGTTTCTACCTGGATCGGAGAGGTCAACACCAAGTCTCTTACCCAAGGCTCCACCGGCGTAGTGCCCCGCAATACTTCCAAGGCCAGCTCCAGCTACGCCACCGCCGAGCCCACCAATGATCGGCTGAAGAGGGAGTTCCTTACCCGCTTTACCGACTGCAGCCTCACGCTCTTCTGCACCGGGCATAACCAGTGGCTTGTTGCTGAAAAAGCCTGCCATCTTGTAGAACGCGTGGGCCAAAGAACGCCCAGCCAGGTCGATGGCTTGAATGGACGCTGCCTTCTGTTCTTCGAGAGTGGGAAGAGTCTCTTGGCCTTTGGCCATCTGCTCTTCTGGTGTGAGCTTGCGTCCCAGTGCCTTACCAACCAAGTGGCCTACCTCAGCACCGCCCAGTGTGCCGGCTGCTGCAAGACCTGCTGGTAAAACATCCATGGGATAACCAGTAGCCCGATTGATGAGATGCCCCGCCAGCGCTCCACCGCCCATACCCAGCATCCCACCACCAATCGAACCAGCCACACCAAGAGATTTCTCAGCACGTTCACGATCACTCATTGGCTGTTGCCGAAAGAATAGTGCAGCCGTACGCTCCATCAACGGTTCAGGCTCGACCTGTGCTGGAGGAGCCTTGTTCTCTTCTTTCTCCTCACCTGCCGGCGCCGGCTTCTTCTCGCTCTCTCGCTCCTGACCCTTGCCAGACATCTTGCTCTTCGCAAGATCGAGGTCGAGAAGCTTCTTCTTCAGGCGGATCATGTCCTCTTGGGCGTACCAGTTGTCTTCCTTCTTCTCCATCCGGCTCTTGATGCGGGCCGCCTCGGTGTTGAGCGCCTGCTCCTCGAGAGCCACAGCCTGCTGATACAACGGGCTGCCTTCGTACTGCTGAAGCCAGGGAAGGTCTCCAGAGTCACCGTATGCCGTCTTCACCGAGACGATCTCGGAAGCGACCTTCGTGATCTCCTCAGGTGACTCCAGCTTCTTGAACTCGGCGACGAGCTCGTCCTCGAGAGATGCGGTCTTGTCGTTCTCCACCAAGACCGCTGCGAATGCGTCGAGCATGTTTATCCTGCCTTGAGAGTGTTGAGGTTCTTCTGGTAGTTCGCTGCAGTGCCCGCGCTGACGCCGCGGCCGACGGCGCTCTCGAGCATGTGGCCCTGGAGTGCGCCGAGTGCTGCACCGCGAGCGGTCGCGCGGAGGCCGACCTGGCCGGGGTGCGCGGTGGCGAGGTTGGAGTCCACCACCGCCTTCTTCACCTTGGCGAGCTCCGCCGCCTTGGCGTAGGAGCCGTCCTGGGTCTGCTCGAGCACCATCAGGCGCTCGCGCAGCGGGCCCTGGTTGCCCATGGACTGGCTGGCTCCGTGGAGCGCGAGGCCTCCGCCGATGAGCGCGCCAGCGCCGGCGCCGAGCAGGCCCGCGATCTTCGCCCCGGACTCCTTGTTCGTCACCTGCGGGTTCTCCGTCACCTCGCCCTCGGGGCCCGGAGCTCCGCCGGCGTTGGCGTTCGCGGAGGGCCCGCCGGCTGCGGGCGCTGAGCCGGGAGCGGCCTGCGGGGCCGGCGCCTGCGCCGCGGGACCGGGGTCGGCGGCGGGCGGCACCATCGCCGGGTCGGGGACTTGCGCCGCGGCCTCCATGGCCGCCTGCTGCTGGACCTGCTGCTGCGTCTGCTGGGCCTGCGCGTCGAGCTCCTGGGCCGCCACTGCCACCGGGTCCTGGCTCGAGATCTCGATCATCTGCTGGCGGAGCTTCTGCATCCCCATGCGCATGTTGGCCGCGAGCTGGGTCTGGCGGAGCGCGTCGTCCCTCGCGGCCGTCGCCTCGCCCAGCGCCGCGGTGATGCTCTGCTGGGCGGAGTCTGCGCGCTGCTGGAGCTCCTGCATCTGCGCTGCCGTCTGCTCGGACTGCTGCTGGCTCTGCTGCATCGCCGCCAGCGCCTGCTGCATCGCCTGCTGCGCGCGGTTCTTGAAGAAGGCGATCTCGTTGGCGTGCTGGCTCTGCTGACCCAGCTGCTCGGCGAGCAGGTAGTTCGTCGCGTGCTGCTCCGGCTGTACCGTAGGCGCGGCCATGGAGGCCTCGCCGGTGACGTCCTCGCCCTCGGCGAGCTTCACCCGGGCGGCCAGGCGGTCGGCGAGGGAGTCCACGTCGATCGAGGCCTGCTTGCTCTGCCCGTGGTTTCGTCCCACCAGGTAACCGATGCCGCCGCCGGCGGCCAGGCCAGTGCCGGCGCCGACGAGCCCGCCGGCGACGGGGTCGAGTCCGAGCAGACTCGCGCCGCCGGCGCCGAGGGCGGCGCCGCCGTAGCGCCCGATGAGGCTGCCGAGGGTGGCGCCGGCCAGGCCGTGGTCCTTCGGCGCCTCCGCCACCGGCGGGCCCCGCCAGCCCACCTGCGCACCTCTCAGCGCGGCCGCGCCCACGTCGGCGCGCTTCTCGCGGTGGATGTCGACCTCAGTGCCGAGCTCCTTGCCGGCCTTGCCGCCGACGAGGTAGCCGAGCGCGCCGCCGCCGACGGTGCCGACCGGCCCGCCGATGAGCTTCTTGCCCAAATAGGCTCCGGCGAGGGTCCCACCGGTGCGGCCGAGGACGTCGCCCGCACGCTCGCCGCGCTGGTGGCGCGACATCGCCTCCGACCGACTCGCCCCCTGCACCGCCGCGAGTCGGCCCTTGAGCGCTTGGTCCTTGATCGCGGCAGACACGTCCTCGGGCTCGGCCTTGGCCGCCGTCTTCGGTTGGGGCTGGGGTTGGTCGAGACCCTCAGTCATGTACTCGTAGCCGCTCCGGCCGCCCTTGACGGCGCCGAGGAGACCGCCGCCGACCAGCCCAGCACCGCCGCCGACCAGCGCGCCCTGGACCGGGCTCGCGCCGAGGAGGTAGGCGCCGCCGGCGCCAAGCGCCGCTCCACCGAGGCCTCCGCCGAGAGCTCCGAGCGTGGCCCCGCCCGAGGCTCCGAGGCCTCCACCGAGCGCGCCCTGGACGGCGCCCTCGAGGCCTCGCCCGACGCGGGCCCCGCGGCGGTAGCCGGCCATGCTGCCGAGCGTGCCGCCGACGGTGCTGATGACACCCGGCTCGAGCCCCTGCTCGTAGGCCAGGTCCAAGGCCTTCTTCGGCGCCCCGACCATGATGCCGAGGGGCATGTCCATGGCTGCGGTCTTCTCCTTGGGCTTGGGCTTGTCCGCGGGCTCCTTCTCCGACTCTTCTTCTTCTTCTTCTTCCACCGGAGGGGCAGCACCCGGTGCTGCCGCCGGCGGCGCTGCGGCTACGGGCTCTGCCGCCACCGGCGCGGCGGCGGCACCCAGCGCTCCCAACGGGTCCACGGGTTGTGCTGTCTCGGGGGCGAGCGTGCGCCAGAAGTCGTCGATGATGCCCTGGCAGTCCTGCATGCAGTTGCTGACGTGCTTCCTCGAGACGTTCTCCCCCAGAGCGTCGTGGAGGGCGCGCAGCGAGACGACGAGCTCCTGGTGGGCCCGGATCATCCGCTTGGCGATCTCCACTGGCTGGGTGCTCGCCGGCGGCGACTCGGGGTCCGTCAGGTGCGGCGGCCCGGCCAGTACGCCCATGCGCTGGATGAGCCACTCGAGGCTCGACTGGTGATTCCACTGCGTGCGGTTGAGTGCGCAGCTCACACCCTTCGCCATCGGCCCGCGCACGCTGTTCGAGTAGATGAGCGCGGCGTTCATAAGGCGAAGGAGCTGAGTGGCGCACGCGCCCATCAGCGCCACGACCTGCGGCACGGGCAGCGCGAAGGCGCCCTCCATGGCTCCACTCTCGTCCGGCGGATCCTGCCACCCAGCCGTCTTGTGGAGTTCTGCAGGATGGCGGAACTGCCGCACCGACAAGAAGAAGGACGCGGCATCCACGATGGGAACACCGGCGGTCTTCAGGACTGCTTGCTCGAACGCGTGCTTGGTCATGGCAGCTCCAAGACGACGGTCCACCCGTCACACGTGGGGTTGGCCTCCAGCTGGAGGAACTTGGGCGCGGCACCCGCCGGCCCGTTGTAGATCGTGCCGTTGGTGTCGGTGCTGCGGCTGAACCCGAAGATCGCGTTGGCCGTGCCGATGGGCTTCAGCTTCACGGCAGACGTGAGCGCGGCCACGATGAGCTGCAGCCGATTGTTCCTGAAGTCCGCCTTGAGCGCGGCGACATCAGCCTCGATCTGCGTCTTGATGTCCTTGGGGTAGAGCCCCGCCCCCGTCGGGTCGCTGAACGACACGGTGCCCACGGGGTTCGTGAACTCGAGTGTCAGCCCGTGCAGACCCACCACGGGCCTACTCCCGACGATCTGCACCCCGCCCGTGATCCCTCCGCTCAAGAAGTGCTCGACGTCGGTGTTGGTCTCGCAGCGAACTAGTTTGATGGACATGTCAGTAACTCAGGTAGGTGGCGTTGATCGCCCAGAGTTCCGAGTGTACTCCCGGATTGTTCGGACCGAGAATGCTCTCGATGTTCATGGCCACCTTCACGTGTTGCTTGCGCTGCTCGGTGGTGGACTTGAAGTACTGCAGCCAGTTCATGATCATCGGAGTCTTGTCGTTGACCCCGACGTTCACGCCCCCGTTGGAGTAATTGATGTGGTTGCGCGTCTGGAGCAGACCCACGCTCTCCAGGAGGACGATGACGGTCATGCGGAGCAGCAGCGACCCCTGGTGCTTGGCCAGTAGGTCCTCGAGCTGGAAGCCAGAAAACGGTGGAGTCCCGTTGAAGTCCTCCACCGCATCTAGCACCGCCCACTGGATGATCCGGTCGCTGCTCTCCTCGCCGGCGACGAGTCGGTTGAGCAGAGGGTGGTCGCGCAGGTACTGCCGCACGACCTGCACGAAGGCAGTCATCGCGCTGCTGGCCAGCTGGACGCCCTGGAGCTCAGCCATCTACCCCGTCACCGGTTCCGACGACCCTTGCGCGAGAAGGTGTGTTCCGCCGGGGGCTCCGCGGCGGCTTCCGACGGAGGCGACTTCGTAGGAGCCGTCTCGAGATCGGCAGGCGGCGCCGGCTCGGTGGGCTCCACCGACGCTGTCTCTGCTGTCGGCTCGGGCTTCACTGGAGGCCCCGCCGGCGGAGTGGGCTCTGCAGGAGGCTCTTCACTGGTGAGCTCGAGCTTGTTCACCCCCTCCAGGTTCACTACCACCACCGCAGGAGTGCTTTCCGTCTCGGGCTCTGCTTCCTCGGGCTCGGCCTTCTCCATGGGGATCGGATCCCCGACAGGCTGGAGCGTGGAGAGGTCGACACGCCGGCCGCGCCCGTCGGTGACCAGTAGGAGACCGTTCGCGTTGAGGCGGGAGATCTCCCCGATGTTCCGACGGATGAGGTCCTCGGACACCGGGAGAGGCCGACCGCGACGGACGGACACCGCGCCACCAATGATGAGGTTCTTCCGACTGCGCTGATCGGCGGTGAGTTGCCGGCGCTTGCCCGCGGTGTGCACCGAGCGGGTCGTGTTGTGCAAGTAGAATGCTGCCATGTTCTTCCTCTCTCGAGCAGGATACGTGAGTCCCTAGAACGAAGAAAGGGCACCGACCGGCGCCGGTGCCCTTTGATCTCCGGGCCGCCACCTGGAAGGTGGGCGGTACTAGTTGGCGACCACCTGCGGGAACTTCAGACCCTGATCGACACGGTTGTTCGCCGCACCGAGCGCGTCCTCGGCGACTGGGATGAAGTTCGTCAGCAGGCTGTCCGCATCGTTGGCCGACGCGTCACCGCTGTAGAGCTCGATCTTCCGCACCGCGGCGATGTTGACCACCGACATGCCGATGTCCTCCCAGGCCTGGAAGGTGATCATGTTGGCGATCTTGTCGATGTAGAACTTCGTCTGGTTCAGGATGTAGAACTTGCCGAAGTACTCGGGGCTGGTGAAGAAGTACAGGTTGCCCGCGCGGAGGATGTCCGTCTTCACCGTACGGATGTACGGGCGGCCGAGCAGGGTGTTGTACTTGTAGCCGTCGACCGTGGTCTCCGACTGGATGCGGTCGCCGTTGTCCTCCACGGTCCAACCGAGGACGTCGTCCCAGTCGGGCTCGGTCAGAAGGAAACGCTCGGCGCGCAGGCGGTTCTTGTCGAGGAGCTTGAAGCCCTCCTTGATGTCGACACGCTGCATCGGGCGCACCGTCGCGTCGTCGGCCCCGGCGGTGCGAGCGAGCTCGCCCTTCCGGATGGAGAACTCGACCACCGTACCGGCGTTGACGGCGGTCCAGTTGAGGTCGGTGACCACCCCACCGTTGGCTTCCTGCTGCAGAGCCTGGCAGGCGGCCTCGATGTGCGTCACGAACTCGCGATCCTCGAGTTCCTGGATGTCCTTCACCGAGTTCTCCTCGATGATCTTGGTCAGGGGCATCTCGTAGGCGAGCAGCTCCTGCTCCGCCTTCTGAAAGATCGCTGACGAGATCGTGAAGAAGCCAACCTCCGCGCGAGGGCCGCGGATGAAGGTCGCCGACGGTTTGCCACGGAACGAGATGACCATGGCACGGCTCTTCGGCTCGATGTCCACGATCTTCACGAGCGTGTCGTGCTTGGTGGAGCGCTGGCAGTCGGTGCGCGTGACCTGCTCCGGCGGAAGAATCTTCCGCACGAAGCTGACCTCACGCAGCCTGTCGCGGATGTAGGACCCGCCGAGCTGCGCCAGCTTCTCCTTGCCTCCCGGCTCGCTGAGCCGGGTGTTGAACAGCGCGTTGAAACGAGCGCCCGATGCCATGTGTGATCTCCTTCTGACTTCCTCTGGTCGACTTGAGTTCTACTGTACGCCGGTACGCTTCTGGATCAGAAGCCGGCGCCACCACCACGGATTCGGAGGAACCCGCCGTTGTCGGTGTGGAGCTTGGTGACGTAGCCCACGATGCGGGCTGAATCCACGCCGACACCGCCGTGACCGACGAGGCCGGAGTAGTTACGAGAGCCGATGGTGATGGTGGCCACCTTCACCGGCTGCAGGAGAGCGGAGATGGCCGCACCCGCGCCGACCACTGCCGCGGCGTCGAAGATGAGGCTCTCGAACTCCCACTGCCCCATCCAGAGGATGGGCGTCTTGCGATCCGCCATCGCCTGGACGTCGAAGCGGCCGCGCTCGGCCCACAGGGGCCAGCACAGCTTCGCCGCAGCGGGGTCTCCCGCAGCAGCGACGTTGGTTGCGCGGGCGAGCTTGTACCCAGTGGTGAGCGTCATCCACTCACCGTCCACCAGGACCACCGCGTTGCTGGGGTCGGTGAGAGTCTTGTCGGCCACCGGGAAATCCCGGCGCTCGATCGGCAAGACGTCTGAGACCGGCCGGAAGTTCTCTACCTCGGGGGCTGCCATGATTCTCGTCTCCTTCTACGTGCTGCTGTCGTGCTTGTTGCGCGTCGGTTCAGCCGACGCTTCCGTTGATGAACTGCTCGAACTCGCTGGTCGCGTCCCCAGCGGTGCCGTCCTCGCTGATGAAGGCTTCCTTCATCATGTCGGGGCCCGTCATCTCGAGAGCCTGCTTGATGGTCTCGAGTTTGCCGGCGGCTGCCTCCTTCTCGAGGCGCTCCGATAGCGTGTCGAACGGGACCTCCGTCCGGATGCCCTTGGAGTGCATCTCGGCGGCCACCTTCTCCGCTTCCATGCGGCGGAGCAGCGTGGCGTTCTGCTCCTCGAGGCTCGCCACCTTCTCCTTGTAGGTGTCGCGCTCGCTCGCCAGCTTCTTCAGGGTGGTGGCGCTGTCGGCGACGAGCCGGGCGACCTTGTCCATGTCCAACTGCTTCGGCATCTCATCCTCCAGACGTTGAGCTGGCCGAGAAGCCCGAGGCCTCGGCGGGTGTCGACGGCGCCATGCCCGCCGACTGCTTTTCCTTCTTCTCGTCCTTCTTGTCGGACATCTGCTCGGCGAGCTTGGAGAGGACCGCGCGGGCTGCGGCCACGCGCGTGATGGACGAGATCTTGGAACCAGCCTCACCGGTGTGGGCGAAGGCGTGGTTCAAGACTGAATCCGTCGACGCCGACTGCGCGGGCTCCTGGACGACGTCGCCCACGTCGCTCTTCGAGTCGGCCTTGGCGTCGCGCTTGGTGTAGTTGATGGCCGCATCGTTCGAAGAGAGCATCTTCCGCTTCTGCGCACTGACGTCGCTCGGCTCGTTGGGGACTTCCTCGCCCGCTGGCGCCGCGCCCGCTGGCGGCTGTGCGCCCGTCGCGTCGGCCTTGCCGGCACTGATCTGCGCGGGGTTGATGGCGTCCTCGGCGTGCTTGAGCAGACCGATTGCCAGGAGGTTGCGCACCACCAGCTGATTCGAAGCGGCCTTGGGCATCTCCGCCGCCGCCGCCTGCTCGGCCGCAGCTTGTTCTGCCGCCGCCTGCGCCCGTGCCGCCTGCGTCCCTCCGCGGATCGCGCCCACGGGGCCGCCGAGGAGTGCTCCACCGCTGCCACCGAGCGCTGCGCCCGAAGTGCCGCCCATGGCCGCTCCGCCGAGGCCGCCGACGGCCGCTCCGCCGAGGCCACCCATCAGAGCTCCGTGCGCAGCCCCGCCAGGACCGCCGATGGCGAGACCGCCGAGGCCGCCGAGGCCTGCGCCGATGAGGCCGCCACCTGCTGCTCCCGCGAGCCCGCCGCTCACGGCGCCGCCGAGCCCGCCGGCCAGAGCTCCGCCACCGGCGCCGACGGCGGTGCCCTTGGCGGCTCCGGTCGCGGCGCCGCCGAGACCGGCGGCCACCTGGTCGGCGCTCATGGCCACCTTCACCTGCTCGTTGGCCGGCGCGAGGTAGAGCTGACCGCCCTCGTCCTCGGCCAGCTTGAGCAGGCCGGTCGCCAGGAGGTTGTTGAGGTAGGCGAGCTGCGAGGTCTTCTCGTTGGAGATGGGCTCGACGGGCTGCTCGGGGTGCTTCATCCCGACGTTGGTCTCCATCGTGCCGCCCGGGTCCTTCACCTGGCCGGGAAGCTTCGCCGTGGTCGGGTGGACCGGCGGCTGCTCCTTCGCCTTGCCGAGCTGAGGAGTGTCGATGTTCTCCTCGGTGGGCAGCTTGCCCTTGTTGGTCTCGAGCGCGCCGGGCCCCTGCCCGGGGCCGAGGCCCTTGGTCTCTTCCGCCGCCGTCTTCGAACCCATCGAGGCCGCGGCGTACTCGAGTGCCTCCGCCAGCTTGTTGATGTAGTCGCTCGGGACGTCTTCGTTGGACGCCGAGGCGGTAGTCGCCGAGGCCGTCTTCTCTGCGCCCGGCAACACGTCGCCGGTGCTCGCCACGCGTCGCGCGCTCTCGAGGCTGAGGTCGACCTTCGCTGCACTCGCCTCCATCGCGGTCTTGACGAAGTCGTGCAGGGTGGGTCGGGGCATGGCCGTGGTCGTCATGTGGGTCTCCAGTTGAGCCGTCTTAGGGAGAAACTCCGAACCGAGCGGCGCCATCGACTTCTGCTGTGACTGCCCTGCGTCCGGTGTTGGGGGGATTCCAGTGTTCACGCGAGAGAACGTCTGTCGTCCGGACAGACCCTTCGGGCCGCGCTGCCCCGGAGGTGGTTTGTTCTCGAAGGCTGTCTGCGGGATTGAGGCGGCAGCTGCAGGAGCGGTAGCCGGATCCGGGAGACCCGAACCCATCGCCGCTCCTGCCTTGCTGAACCATCGCTCCACGTCTCGCTCAAGGTGTGTGAGATCAGCTCCCGAAGACCTGCTTCCAGTCGACGGGGTAACCCGCCGCCTCGAGGAACTCGAGACCGCGCACGTTCATCGCTGCCTCGTAGTCGTTCGCCACCTGCGCGACCTTGGTGTTCTCCGCGCTCGGTCCACCGAGGGTGACGATCGCGTTGATGCGGGCGGTGACCTCCTCGGTGTCCCAACCTGCCGAAGCTGCGATCTTGATCGCCTGCTCCGCCGCGAGGGCGTCGAAGGCCGAGGACTCCTTCTTCTTCTCTTCCTTCTTCTCCTTGAGGTGCTTGCCGTGAAGGTAGCCGGCAGTGCCACCGGCAGCCATCGCGGCTCCACCCGCGCCGGCGAGGAGCTTGCCCTTGTGCTTCGAGGCCTCGTCAGCCGCAGCCGAACCCAGGCGGCCCAGGCTCTTGCCGATCGACTCGGTCGCGCCCGCCGCCTTCTGGATCTCCTGGGTCTCGTTCCAGAACGAGTGCGCCATCGTGCGTCCGAGGAAGTCGGCTTCGGCGACTTTCTGCTGCCAGTCGTTGACGCGGGCGAGCTCCTCGCGTGCAGCAGCTTCCTTCTTCTCCTCTTCCTTCTTCTCCTCGGCCTGGGTCTCTTTCTTCTCGTGCTCCTCGGCCTTCTCTTCCTTCTTCTCGAACGGGGGCGCCTTCTTGTCGTCGCCCTCGGCGAGCTTGGAGATGAACTGGTTGAAGAGGTTGGTCTGCTGCTCGGGAGAGAGCAGCGAGAGGTCGATGCCCTCGGCCGCCGCCGTCTTGGCGAACAGCTCGAGGTGGGCGATCTTGGTCTGCTCCTCTTGCACCGCCTGACCGTAGCCGTGGGTGTCGTACATCGCAGCGAGGTAGGGATTCATGCTCATGGCGAATTCTTCTCCAACTGATGTGGGGTCTTCTCGTCCACGCTTCCTCGAGGGGATTCCCCTCTCCACGCTGGCTGACGCCTCATGACGTTTCTACCACTGCACCTGCAGCTTTTGCAATCGACGCCTCGTCGAGGAACGCCCCCTGCAAGTAGCAGAAGGACAGCGGTGTGAATACTTCGTCGGCAGATGAGTGAGCCACCTTCAACAGCTCCACATCGCGCGGCGTAGCCGCTTTCTCGATGAGGTCTTGCGAATTGGCGACAACACTCATGAGTTGTTCTCTGTATGCTCCGTAAGCAGATCCAATCTTACGGAGTAGCGGAGAGGGATGGGAAGAAGCCGATTCTCCACGCGTCTTCGGACTAGAAGAAAGAACCAGAACCCTCTTCTCGATGAACGGGCCGAGTGCCGACCGCGCGTCCATGAACGGCGCGAGTAGGCGGCCCAGGCCGCGTACGAATTTGTCGGGATCCAGGCCCAGATCCTCACCGCTGGAGGGGGCTCTGGGGAAAGTGACGCCAGCGTTGTAGAGCGAGTCTGCGAGGGGCCGGCACCCCATGCGGATGAGCGTGATGCGCTGGAACTCCGCGGGGCGTAGGACCATGCCCATGCCCGTCACGCTGCTCAGCGCCTGGTCTTCGGGGACCGAGGCTAAGGCGTCCTGGATGTCGAGCGGCAGGCTGGGCTCGTTCTTCGAGAGGATCGGCACCGCCTTCGCTGCGAGCTGCGAGGGGATGACCTCCTTCTCGATCTCGCTCTTCTTCTCCTCGGCGCCCTTGGTCAAGTCGGCGATCCACTGCTCCTCAACGCTGGCGGCCTTCAGCAGCGCTTCTACCTCTTCGGGTTCGCGGTACCCGAGGGCGTGCGCCACCTTCGCGCTCGGCGTGGCGAGCGGGCTGCCGTTCTGGACGATGTAGACCATCGTCTTGGCCGTACGATCCGCTCCGATGAACACGAAGCTGATGTCGAAGAAGCGCGGGTAGTCGTTGTAGACGAACACCTTCCTGCCGTCAGGCAGGATGCGATTCATGTGGTTCCTGCACCACTCGTCGTAGTCGTTGCGCGTGATGCTGATACCGCGGATGCCGGTGCCGTCTTTCGCCTTGAGCTTCTTGTGGAACTCGAGCACGGCGGCGCCGGGGTGCGTGTGCTTCTTCGCGTCGAACGTCGCCTGCGCCTCGCGGTACAGCTTCCAGTCCAGCGTGATGGAGCTCGTGTCGTACGGAACCTTGCTGCCCATCGACACGTCGGGGAACTGACCTGACTTCAGCTTGTCCCACACCGCTGTGCCGCCAAACTTCTGGCACTTCTCGAAGTCCACACGCACGACGAGCTCTACACGCTTCATCGTGTCGTTCCACACCGCGAGCTCCACTTCGCCGTACGCTCTACCGGGATCCTTGTTCCGATGGTGGGCAAAGGGGTGAGCGTTGTAGAACGTGAGGTAGCCGTAGGCTGCCTTCTTTGCGATGGCTCGATCGACCACAGGGTTGCCTGTGGCTCCCGGAGGAGAGTGAATCAACGCCGCTTCGGGGAAGTGGTCGCCGTTGATATTACTGTTGTGTACCGCCACGCCACTCGCGACGAAAGAAGAGTCTTCTTCCACCATCAGGTCGAAGACCTCTCCCTGCCAGCCGTACTGCTCAACCCTCTTCACCGACGAGAGGATGTAGCCGTCTGGGTGAATGTAGCTCTTAGGTGTCCCTCGCCCTCGAGTCTGTCCGGCGCTCAGGGCCAACTCGTAGATCGGCTTGCCGCTGTACCAAGTTGCCTTCTTGTTGTGGCGCCCACTGATGGAAGCGGCGAGGCCGCTTCGAGCTAGCAGAAGGCGAACACCACGAAGGAGAGCTGCGGAGGCGGATACCACTCGGATTGCACCCTCCTCCTTCCCTTCTCCTCGAATGCAGCCATCACCAGAACGGTAAGCCGCCCAAAACGCCCGCTGCCATCCCTTCGGCATACGAAGCAATGCCGAGCTCAATCGCTTGCTATGTGCCAGCTTGCCTACGTGCTCTCGGCAGAGGCGCGCGAACTCTTGCCAGTGAAGCTCCAGCCGAATGGAGTGCGTCTCAGGGGCCTCGTCCTCGTAGAGCTTGTAGCCGAACCTGGCGGCACCGTCCCGTGCACACTGAAGCGTGCCTCTCTCGAGGTGGGAGATAACGAAGACGACATAGTGATCCTCGCCTGGCCGCTCAGCACGAGATACCGTACAGCCTTCCGCGGCGTATAACCCCATCAAGAACGCGACTTCAGGGCAGTTCCACTTCTCGTCGCCCAGCGCTTTCGGGTCCTCCTCCAACGGGAAGGGCTCAGCGATCATGTCTCCAGGCTGAAGCTCAGAGATCGGAACCCAGTCGAACTTCAGCTCCACAAGGGCTTTTGCTCGACGGGTCACCAAGGAGTCTTCTGGATCCTCTGCTTTCCAGATGTGCTTCCTCTTCGTCCGAATGAACTCCTCACGGGTGACGACCCACAGCTCGTGGTTCGGCGTAGCCGTTAACGCCGGCAGGTTGCTGGGCAACCCTTGGACGTAGAGGTCGCACAGTTCCTCGGCCTGCTTCGGCGTACGTGCCAGCACTGGCCTGAACCGGTTCAGGTGCGTGCGCACCTGCTCGCCCGGCTCAACCTCCTCGATGGGCTTCTCCCCAGTCGACGTCTCCACCAGCGTGCCGGCCGGGAAGCAGCCGAACCACTCTCCAGCCCCCATCGCGTTCACAAGAACGTACTGGGAGTTGTTCCGAGGCCGCAGCCCCTCGATGTACGAGAGAACGGGCGGGAGCAGGTAGGGCGACGCGGTCTTCTCGAACTCGCGGTCGGCACTACCGAAGAGCGGGATGGACGTGTAGCCCAGCTCGTTCTGCGCGGCGAATGTGCTGACCTTGAGCATGAAGCATCAGGGGTGCTGCGCGGACTGGCTCGCGTTGAACTGCCGACCGTAGGCGTCGTACTCGTCCTTCAGCTTGTTCTCCTTCAAGGAGAGCTCGAGCCCCTGAACGCGGTGGCGCTGCTCGGCGAATGGATCGGTCTTCTCTGGGGGCTCGGGCCTGAACCCCGGCTTCTGGAAAGACGAGGTCATCACACCCTGCATCGGACTCATCTCCGAGCGCTGCTTCGCGCGGTACGCCTCGGTGAGCACGCTGGGCGCCACTGCCGGCTCCGTCATGATCTTGAGCATCAGGCCGCCGGCCACGAGCGGGTCCTTGGCGAAGGTCGGGTTGAGGCTGCGGAGCGACGTGTACGCCTGGTTGAACAGCTTCGGGTTCTCCTCCAGGTGCGGGTGGAGGTTCGGGTTGCTCTCCATCATCATCTTGAAGTCGTGCCGCTTCGTGATGGCCCCGAGGATCTTGTTCGCTGCCGGGACGGCCGCAGCGGCGGCTAGAGCCGCACCCGCACCGATGGCCGCGTGGGTGAGCTGCCGACCGACCTGTTCGCCGCTGGGGGACGTCGCTCCCCTCCAGACATCACCGAAGAAGCCAGCCTCTTTCTTCTCGAGGAAGTCGTCGATCGGGTCCATCAGTTCGCTCCCAGGTGGGCGTCCGCCAGGCGGAGGTACTGCTCGACTTTGTCCTCCATCCCGGTGATCTCGTCACGCGCCGCGCGGATGTGCGCGAGCTTGTTCAGCGCCTCGCAGAAACCCGCGAAGGTTCGGATGAGTGGGTGCTGCTCGTTCACCAAGAGGCGGGAGCCGGCGGTCTTCTCCAGGCTGCTGCCGAGCTCCTCGAACCCACCGAATAGCCCCTCCTGCACCAACCGGTGCCCCACGTGGGCGAAGGCCAGCTTCACGTGCTCGACCTCCGGCGACAGGGCCGTGACCCACGCCTGGACCACATGTCCAAGCGGCGTCCCCTCGGCCGCTGCCTGCTTGATCTGCTGATAGAGCTCCTCCCGGATGTCATCGAAGAGCACCTCGAGCTCGCTGAGCTCCGCCGTTGCCGCGTCCCGCGCCGACGCCAGCTTGCACTGCGCGTCCTCGATGTCGCTCAGCGGGTTCGCGAACGGGATTACGTTCTCGCCCGCGCCCTTGAAGCCCGCCTCCAGGATCGCGTCGGCCTCGGACTGGCGTACGAGTGACACACCGGCGGTCTTCTCCAGCGCTTCGAGGTTTCTCCGCAACGGTTGGGCACTGGCCAGTTTGTGCGCCGACAGAGGCCGAGCGTAGTCCGCCAGCCCCCGGTCGAACACCGTGCCGCCCCCACCGTCGTTGAGGTCTTTGATCACTTCCGCCGGATCTGCCAGACCCTCCTGGAAGAAGACGTACTTGTGCGGCTCCGCGGTCTTGTTGAACTCCTTGAGGAAAGCGTGGGTGTTCGTGAACTCCACCACACGCCGCACTTGCTCGGGGCTGAGCCCAGCGGTCTTCACCGTCTCCACCACCGCCTGCGTGAGAGACGGGTACGTCCCTGCGTGGAAGCCCATCGCTGCATGTTTCCCGTAGGTCTCCAGCTCCTCGCCCGAGATGGGGCGTGCCGCGTGCTGCTGCAACAGAAGCTGGGAGGGCAGGTCACTGCTCATCGAAAAGTCCTTTCGGCTGCCACTAAAAGAGTAATATCCACCACCACATCATGGGAAGGAACGATCTGCTGTCCGACAAGGAGGTGGCAGCGATACTCGAGGTCACCCCGCAGCACGTCCATGCACTGACGCGCCGCGGACTGCTCCGAGCCTACTATCCGGAGGGTCGGACCCTGAACTCCCCGCGGTTGTATCGGCCGGACCAGGTCGACGCCTACCGTCGAGCACGCTCCGAAGAGAACAGCATCGACCTGCCCACCACCTACAACAAGGCGCTCCAGGCCGAGGTGCTCACGCTCATGCTCGAACGGCGAGTAGAGCAGCTGGAGTCTCTTCTGGGCCTCGACGTCCCGAAGCTGCCCTACGGAGAGACGGGGATCCGCTCCCTGTTCTCCCAGGTGCAGGAGGCCCTCGAGAGCCCGCCGACTGCGCCTCTCGAAATACAGCGCTGGACGCGTGTGTTTCTGGCCGTCCACCCAGAGGTGTTCGAGCTCATCGAGCGCTACGTGGGCCACCCCCGACCATGGGAGCCATTCGAGAACCTGGGCCGAGTCATACGCGACGGCTACCCCGATGAACCAACGGCTGAAGTGCGCGAGCTCCACAAGCTCTTCGCGGCAGCCTGCCGCACCCTACGCGCCTCGATCGTGGTCTACATCACGGGCCGGCACGGGAAGAACAAGGCGCTCGAGGAGCTCAAGGACGACTCGCCGCTGTTCCTCGAGCGGGTCCTGCGCCACCTACCACGTTAGCTTCTCTGAAGGTGCGCCCACTTTTTGCCCGCTACAATCTTATGCACGGACATTGGGTGAAGCCCGTACTCTTGAGCCAGCTCTTTTTGAGTACTGCCTAGTGCGTACTTCTGGAGAAGACGCTGTGCTTGCTTCTCTGTGAGCTTGGCGTTGCCGTGCCCCTGGCCACGAGCCTTGTTTCCGCGCCCCTTGCGAAGCATGTCCTGGACGTTGTCCTTCTGGGTACCGAGGAACAAGTGTCGTGCACAGTGCCGCACGTCGCACTTATGGAGCACCAGCTTCCCTCTAGGAATTGACCCAAACCGCAACATCCAAGAAGCCCGATGAATGGGTATCTGCTTCTGCGAGCTCTCCAGCTTCACCCTAGCGTAACCTGTAGCCTCCAACCTGCCGGTCCACAGCCAACAGGGAGTCTTCATGCCTGGAGCTATCGGCCCCTTCTTATTCACCCGAGCCCAAAACCTCGCGGCGAAGTTTCCCTTACGGCGGTCGGCGCACCTCTGAGAACAGCAGACCCTGCCGGGGTAGTTTGGGACGAACTTCTTCTTGCAGCCGGGGCAGCGCTTCATCCCCGCGCTATAGCACTGAAATACGTAGGGTGCAAGAGATTAGGGCTAACCCTGGAAGAGGGGCCCGGTGTACCCGTAGGCCTGCCGGCCGTCGGCGTCCTCCTTGTTCGGGATGATGATGTCCGGGCGCTGGATCATCAGCATGGAGACGACCCAGCAGTACAAGAACGAGTGGAAGGTGTCGTCGGGGCTGCCCGCCGCGTGGTCGTAGACGATCATCCGCAGCTTCTCGTTGTACTCCGAGTAGATGTTCAGCATGTCCTGCGCGTAGGGCTCCTTGAACTCCTCCCACGGCGGGAACACGCACTTCTTCGCCTTGATGGCGTCGAAGATGGCGCTCATGATCTCCGTGCGGTGTAGCTGCCAGCGCATCAGCTGGTTGTTGTAGCGGATCTTGGAGTTCATCCGCGCCATGTACTGGAACTGGTGCACGCGGCCGCGGCCGAAGGCGCGCACCAGCCGGCTGTTCATACCGAAACCGAAGCCGTGGTCGGCGCCGATCAGCGCGATGTTGAAGTGCTTGCAGAGCTCGATGATGCGCGGCGTCTGGAGCTCGGGGTCCGACTCCTCGCCCACGAAGCGGTGGACGTAGACGAGGCGGAACTTCATGTCGATGTACGTGCCGATGGTGAGGACGGTGTAGGCGTTGTCGCCGGTGCCCCAGTCGAGCCCAGCGAAGAAGGGCTGAGCCAGAGACTTGGGGCGCAGCTCCTCGAACCTCGACATGCTGTACGTCTCTCGGGAGATGCAGCAGTCCCTCACCTGCGCCGAGGTCAGCGGGCGCAGCCCCGACTCGTAGCTGATGCCCAAGACCTCGTTGTAGAAGCGGCTCCGCTCGTGGTGCTCGTAGTCGTAGAGGATCTCGTGCCAGTTGCGCACCTTCCACGGCACCATCAGCTGCGGGATGCGGTAGCTCTCCCACGGCACCTTCTCCCGGTCGGGGTCCGGCTCGACCATCCAGGCCCACTGCGACCGCGGGTTCTGCGGGTTGATGACCTTGCCGCACTTCTCGCAGATCGGCCCCTTCTTCCCCAGGTTCTTCTCCCCGAGGATGTTCCAGTGCCGGCAGCCCTCGCAGGGGACCACCCACTCGCCCTGCGTCGACTTGTTCGCTCGGTAGTCCTCGAGGATGTTGTCGAGGCTCTTTGGCGTGCCCGCGTAGAGGTAGCCCTTCCAGCGGTCCGGCGCGTGCGACAGGCAGTGCTCGATGACCGGGATGTTGTCCTTGAGGATGTCCTGGATCTCGTCGATCAGCAGGCGCCACGCCGGGATACCGCGCGTACGGTCGGCGTTCAGGTACGCGTAGCGCATCGTCATCTTCGAACGGTTGACGAACTGCTTCTCCAAGATGTTCTGCGAGAGCATCTTGGTGGTGAACCGGCGCAGCAGCGGGCTGGTCTCCAGCGGCTCCTTGATGCGGTCGTTGGAGAAGGTCTTCGTCTGCGTCGCCGATGGGCTGACGTAGAGGATGCGCATCGACGCGACGAGGCTCATGTAGCAGAGCGCGATGTTGCCGAGCATCGTCGACTTCTCGACCTGACGCCCGCAGCACAGAAGCACGCGTCGTGACGGCGTGTCGTACGGGCGGTACAGGTGCTCGCGGCCGACGAAGGAGAAGGGCGTGTAGGGGCCACCCTCCTCCGTCTCGTTGGGCATGTAGAAGACCTTCGAGACGAACTGCGAGGGCCTCACAGCCGTGACGTCGACTAGCTTCGCCTGGGCGCGCCGAAGTATGATCGGGTCCTCGGAGAGCTCCGGTTCTGGTCGCCAGGGCTCACCCTCGTACCAAGTGTCGTCCCACTCGTCCTCTTCTACTGGTAGCACCTCTGCAGCGTTGCCCATGATTGAACCAACGGACGATCTAGTGGAGGCCGTCAAGAGGACGTGGGAGGCGCTCAACGAGGCAGGAGACCACCTGACCGGGGAATGGCGGCAGTGGGTGGTGCCGGGCGGCGACCGGTTCGCCCTTCAGCTCGGGCGAGCGCTGCCTCCCGGCGCCAGGGGCTCCATCACCCGGCTGATCAAGGGCTGCCTCGAGGTTTGCCACTTCAGAGCACTCGACTTCAAGTACTACTCGAACCGGCTGGAGTTCACCGTCGAGCCGGCGCCGCCGCCTAAGCCGCGCAAGCCTCGTCCAGAACGGCCAGGAACTTCTCCAGGTGCCCCACCGGGTCCAGCAGGTGGTCGTAACCCTGGGCCAGGAACCACCACGACGCCAGCTCCTCCGTGTACTTCGCCGCCAGCCGAGGTGGGCCAGCCTCGAAGTACGCCTGCGCCTGCGCGTCCAGGATCGTGGGGAACGTGTTCAGCCACCAGTCTCGGTACAGGTGCGCGGTGTCAGAGGTGACGTTCGACCGCAGGAAGAAGTGTACCACCAGGTCCCGATCCTTCATCCCATGCTCGGTGCGGAACGTGCGGAACTCCCTCAGCACGAACTCGACGGGCTTGGGCTCCAGGACCCCGTCGCCGTCAGCGGCGAACCCGTCCTGAAGGCTCTGCACGCTGTCCCCCTCGCTCACGGAGCGGGCGAGGACGGAGCGCTCGTAGCTACTTGACGACATGCTCTGTGGTTGGCTGGACATCGACTGTGTGCTCCCCGTGGGTCAGCTGGTGGATGGTCGGCACTGGTGCATCGCTGTGTGCGAGCAGCAGACTGGTGAGGTCGCGCTTGAGCTCGTCGTCGGGAGTCCCGATCGCCTCGAGCAGCTCGTGGACGTTCTTGGCCGCGCCCGAGAAGTCCAAGGAGTTCCTCGCAGCCATGGGCCCCCGGTCGAGACCGGACTCCGCCGAGCGCAGGATCATGATCTCCCGAACGCGCGACATCACCGTCGGCAGGTCGATCGGCGGGGGCATGTAGCCCGTACGCATCTGGTTGAAGATCCCAGCGAAGGCGGGCACCGGCGAGTTGAGCGCAACCATGCGCGGGTCGTTGTACGCCGCGCGCTGCATCGCCTTGTGCCGAAGCGTTGAGGCGAGGTCGTCGCCGTCGGTCGCCATCGAGCTCACGCGCATCTGCATGAGCGCGTGTAGCTCGGTGCGATCCACCAGCTCGAGGTTCCAGAAGTAGAAGAGGTAGCGCTGCAGCGCCTTTTCTGTGACCTTGATGCCCATGGCCTTCAGTCGGTGCAGGATGAAGGAGATCGGGTCGCCGGCGATGGTCATCGCCTCGATCATCTCCTTCGCCCTGGGGCGCTTCAGCAGGAAGATGGCAGCACGCGTCTCATCGTCCAGGTGGAAGAGGTAGTAGATGCCCTCGCGCACCAGGAAGCGGAAGGTGGCGGAGTGGCGCTTGTCAGCAGGCCGGAACGTCGCCGGCTTGACCAGCCTCTCCCGCAGCCGGCTCACCGGGATGTCGCCGGGGAAGTCCAGTTGGTGCTCCCGGAGCGCCAGCTTGATGTCGTCGGTCGAGTAGTTGTCTGGATGAACCAGAAGGTACTTCAAGTAGTACTCGCACGGCGTTCTTCGGATCATCGCGCACGAGGATGAGCGAAGGGACTCCCTCCGTCAAGAAGGAGACGTGCCGACTACTGCCTGTCAGGACCCCTGGAACGCCAGGATCTTCAGACCCTCGATGGTCTCTTCCAGCGAGCGCACCGCGCGCTCGAGCGACGGCTGAGAGATGTTCTGCAGCCCCAAGCGCGTGGCCATGAGGAGCTCACAGAGCTTGTTCTGCGCCGACTCGAGGTCCGGGAGGTAGCTCACGAAGGTGAGGATGTTCTCCGGGTTGACGAACCCGAGGCTGAGCACCGTGTCGATGATGGTGGGGTCGGGGAAGTTGGCCGCCTCCTTCAGGAGGTGCGGCGTCTTGAGCTTGGGGAAGCTCTGGAGGAACTCGGCCGCCTTGTCCTGAGCCTGCTTCACGAGCTCGCTCTTGAGCTCGAGCTCGCGACCGGTCTGGATGCGCACCGGCTGCTCGAGGAACACCGCATGCGCCAGCTTCTCCGCCCCGTAACCCTGGTGCGTGCCCAGGCCGGCGAGGAGGAACATGGCCTCGTCGAGGCTCAGCATCTCCCGCTGCGCGTAGGCGAGCTTCGCCACCGGCTCCCCAGAGAAGGAGAACACCTGACCGTCCGACCGGACGGTGACCTGGCTCTTCTTCTCCTCGAACTCCTGCTCGGTCTGCCCCTCCACCACGGCCTCGTCGCCGCCCACCAGGCCGACGGCCTGGGAGTTGGTGAGAGGCAGCCAGGCCCAGTTCTGCGGCACCAGCATGCGCCCTTCGGGAGTCCCCATGACCGTCTGGATGTTCGGCTGGACGCTGACCTCGACCGGCCGCCCGTCGAAGGTCTCGCCCTGGTAGACCGTCGGCTCCCCCGGCATCGCCGAGGAGGCACCGAGCTCGAGCGGGACGGTCATGTGCATCTTGCCTGTGCCGTCCGTGGTATAGAAGGCCCCGTGCCCACCGACCTTGCCACTCGGCAGGTTGCCGCCGGCGCCGGCGGGCTCACCCATGATGTCGGCCTGCACTGCGCTCACCGACCCGTTGGTGAAGAGCTGGAGCGGCAGCGGGGTGCCATCGACGTCGATCAGGTGCGGCACAACGAAGCCCACGTGCTCTCGCCCGAGCTCGTCCTTGACCTTGTAGTAGCCGAAGTCGGTGACCGGCGCGAGCTGGCTGGTCTCCTCAGTCGCCTCCGCGGCGGCCCCGTCCGCCAGGGTCACCGCGCCGCTCGTATCGACGTCCGTCGCGATCTTCACGCCGAACCGCTCGACCAGCTCGCCGCGGTCGACCACCGCGCTCTTGGGCTCCCAGAACAGGTGGCTCGCCTCCTTGATGAGGTAGCCGTCCGACACGCGCTGGATCTGCACCACACTCGGCCGAACCCAGCCCTCCCACTGCGCCGTCTTCGAGAGCGCGTCCGGCTCCGCGGAGACGATCTTCTCCACTGACTCGTAGACGACCTCGCGGTTAGCGAAGAGTGCAGAGGCGCACTTCTCGACCTCGAGGCAGAAGTTCTCGTGGTCTGCGCGGTTGATGGTATGTAGGATGGCCTCGAGGACCGAACCCGTTTTGACCTTCTTGCTGCTCTTGGCGGCCGAGAGGACGTCACCCTTCGGGGCACTGGCCAGCTGCTTGGCCTGGGTCGGCTTGGTCGGGTCGATGGCCGCACTCTTCTCAGCAGCCTCGGTGAGCTCGATGAACTCCTCGAACGCTGAGCCGATCTTCCCCATGCCCATGCCGCCGCCGGCGTTCATGGAGACGCCACCGCCGCCGAAGCCGTAGTTCTGGCGGTAGGGCGGGTAGAGCTGGCCGATCATCGACTGGTCGCCCGGAGTACGGCTGGTGACGTCGAAGGCCTGCGGGCGGAACACCGCCTGGCGCAGCCGGTTCTCCGTGAGCGGGACGATGGACGAGGTGTCCGTGATCAGAAGGTCGAATGGGCTGAGCTTGCCCTGCTTGATGGTGAACGGGATGCGCGCCATGCGCACGCCCGTCGCCTCGAGCGCGGCCGGGTCGGTCTCCGTCGGCGCCTCGGTCTCGTTCCGGATCTCGACGTGCCCGATGCCGTAGCCCTGCTCGGCGTCCACCTTGTTCATCTCGACGTGCGGCTGGAAGTCCGAGATGTAGGGGACCTGCTTGTACAGCTCCTGCAGGATCTCCTGGGGCCACTGGTTGGGATCTTCGGAGAGGTCCGCTTCACCCGCTTCTTTCTCCATGTATTCGACGGGCGTGGGATCGAAGAACAGCGGGGAGCTCGACATGGTCATACCGTGATTATGGCGAACAGAGCGGCTTGAACGGAAGGGACACTCGAGAGGAGCACGATTCCGGCGACGCCGTCCGGCGGGTTGATGACGTTGGGGGGATCCGACAGACCCGCCGCGAAGAGCGCCTGGATCTGGTTGCCGGTGACCTGCAGACTGTCACCAGAGAAGGTGAAGGCGAAGGCTGGACCTGCGTTGAGGCTGGCGGCCAGGTTGGCGAGGGCCTTGAGCGCCGGGATCTTGATGGCCAGAGCCGCGCTGATGGCAGCGTTGATGAGGCCGAGTTGTACCGACACTGTGCCCACGACCGCTGCCGCTGCGGTGAGCTCCGCCCCGAGGGAGATGCTGGGCAGCTCGAACGCGAGCGCTGCTTGTAGTGCCGCCTGCAGCTGCGCGATGGCCGCCAGGAAGATCTTGATGTTGGCGAAGGGGTCCGAGATCTGGAGCGTCAGCGTGGCCTGCGCCGCCAGTGCGGCGTTGAGGTTGGCGGCGAGGTCGGCCTGGAACGGACCTAGGCCGACGGCGATCAGCGCGTCGATCTGCACGCTCAGCGGAGCGAGGAAGGCCGCGGCGGCGCTCAGCCCCACGTTGAAGCTACCGAGCGTACCGCTGACGGGTGTGCCGAGAGGCATGACTCAACCGAGGATCGTCGGGTTGCCGCTGGCCACCTGGCCCTGCATCACGGCGCCGACGGAGATGGTGCCGGGCTTGCCGTCCACGATGATGGGCACCGGGACCTTGATGATGACGTTGACGGTAGAACCGACTGTGGCCACGGGCTTCGACCCACCGTTGATGCGGACTACACCTTTCTCGGCACTGATGTCCAGACCGTTCTTGGAGCGCAGCTCGATCTTCTTCTCGCTGTTGATCCTAACGACGCCCTTACTGCTCAAGGCGACGTCGTCGTCCACGTCAATCTGGAGCTTCTTCTTCACGCGGAGCCCGACGCTGCCCTCCGCGCGCAGGAAGGCGCCCCCACTCTTGCTGAACACCAGCTTCAGCTTAGTGCCGGCCTGGGCCGACGGCTCGGGCGCCCCGGTCCCGGCGTCGTAACCTTGTGGTGCGATGTCGAGCTCCACGGCGACCGTGTCGTCGCCGATGACGTCGCTGTAGAGCGACTGGCTGCCGGCGCTGCCCGCCGGCTCGGGCGTCGGCTGCTTCACCTTACCGATGCACAAGCGGATGTCCGCCTTGTCCTCGTTGGCCAGGAGGCGGAAGGTCTGCACGTAGGACGTCTCGGGGTTGTCCTCCGTGCTGCTCGAGGAGATGCCCCAGTTGATGGAGCCACCCGCGTTGTGGTGCTCGTAGTACTGGCTGATGTCGGTGATGATGTTCTGCAGCGGAATGTAGATGCGCTGTGCGGCTGGAGAGGCGCCGACCTCGAGCACGCCTCCGCGGTGGAGGATCATGAAGTTGCCGTCGTGTCCCCGGATGATGATGTCGCCCGGCTTGGCGCGCTGCCGCCCACCAGCGAACGTGGCTCCCTCGGACGCCGTGCCGCTCGAGGTCTGCTGGTCGGGAGGCACGTCCTTGGATTCCATCGGCATGATGAAAGCCAGCACGAACGGCGGCGGGCCATCGCTAGGGATACACACCAGGCACTTGGCGTTGATCTCCGGGACGACATAGACGCCCTCACCGTAGTTGCTGTGCATGTACGGCGAGGCCACCTGGATGTCGAAGAAGCTCTTCTGATCGAACTGCGTCTGGACGTCGACGGTCCAGTTCACGTAGTTCACATTCACGACGCGCGCCTCGTGGATGTACGCGGGCGCGCCGCCCTCGGGCTGCGACCAGGCCCCGTGGCGGAAGCTGGAGCGCGCCAGGGGGTTGGCGTAGTCGTCGTTGACGCCCTTCAGGGGCATTAGTACGCGTGCTCCGCCACGTCGCGCAGGTGCGGCTTCTCGAGCACGTGCCTGCGGTTCATGCCGAACTCCGCGCCGTAGGCCATGCCCGGAATAGGGTTCAGTCCGTGGAGGTTCGACACAGCGCCCACCGCCGCGCTCTCGACCAAAGAGGAGCGCAGGTCGTTGTGGTTGAGCTTGGCCATCCAGTCCTCCTGCACCATCTCCGGCATCACGTTGATGCCCTTGATGATCGGGGTGTGCAGTACAGGCTTCTTCCCACTCTTGATGAGCTCCTTGTTCAACGCACTGATCTTAGAGGTGGGCTGATACTCTCCCTTGACGATCCGGTCCGAGTCACCGGCGTCCACCACGCGAGTAAGGTTACTCATCGCCTTGACCACGGTCTCCACGTGCTGCCGCCGCACGCCCTCGCGACCGTAGATAGCGTGGAGCTCGTTGACCATCTGGTTCTGCACGGCCTCGATTCTACCCGTCGCCTTGTACAGGTCGTGGGGGTTGATGTCCGTACGGCTGGGGTCAGACAGGACTTGCCCAGCCTGCACGGCCATGCCCACCTTGGGAGGGGACCAGGCAGTGCTGGTGCCCGGTAGGGTGGGCCTCTCGCCGGGGACCGCGGACCACAGCGGCTGCCCCCGGGTGTCCTTGGGCACGTGGTGCATCACCCCGCCGATCCAAATCTTCGCGCCCGTGGCGTCGTGCTCGATCTTCTCGACCTTGCCAGACTTGGTCGCCAGCTTGGCGGCGTTGGGGATGGTGCCCGGCAGCTCGGAGAGCTGGATCACCCGCTTGATGTCGTTGACCATAGTGGGCCCACGCGTCGCGACCCCGCCTGAGTGGAAGGCCTTGAGCGTGAGCTGCGTCGCACGCTCGCCGAGAGACTGCGTGGCGAGGATGCCCAGGTTGGTGCCCTTCTTGTAGTAATCGCCGTCCGGCGCGATGCCGGCGCACTTCTGACACAACCCCTTCTCGTGCTCGCACTTGAGTGGCGACCGGACCAGAAGCTGTGCGCCCTTGTCCGCTGCGCGGATGGTGCTCACTGCGTCAGGAGTGAGGTGCGTGCCTGCCGCAAAGGTGTACCCCCCCACCGCCACGTCTTTCGCCAACACGCGATCGTAGATGTCCTTGCTGCCGACAGGGATAGAGATGCCGCTGTGCGTACCGCAGTCATCCCCAGCCACCACAAGCCCCATGGACGTGTTCACCAGCCGCTTGGTGAAGTAGCCCGGGACGCGGACCTCCTGCACCTTCAGCACGGTGCCGCGCCGAGCTCCGCTCATCTGCGTCCAGTAGCTCCCCAGGTCCAGCCCCTCCGCGTAGCTCTTGGTGATGGGGCGGGGGATCACCCTGTTCTGCGAGTCCGTCACCAACATCGGGGCTAGGCGCAGCTGCTGGTACTGGTCGGGGCCGGGTTTGATGCCGGCCTGACCCATCAGGAACAGGTTGTTCGGGTTCTTGCGCTCCTTCTCGGTGTGCTCCTTGACCATCTTCTCCGTGGCGTCGAACCACGTGTCAACCACCCGGCGCTCCTTCTCGCTCTTCGAGAGCGAGGGGTTGCTCTGGATCTTGTCGATCTTCTTTTGTGCCGCCGCCACGGCGCGGTCGCGCACGGTCTTGTCCGGCGTGAAGTCGTCCAGGCCGAGTGAGTGCGCGCCGAAGGGCAGGAACTGCACGTGGTCCTTCGGGTGCTCGCCCTCCTTCTCAACGGCGAAGGCGGTGCCGGCAGTGGCTGGGTTCTGAACCTTCATCACGCCGAACGCGGCGCCGTAGCCCAGGTTCATCAACTTCACCGCCGAGGCACCGAAGTCGCCCTTGTGCTTGTTGGCGAGCTCCGTGTAGACGTGGTCGGTGCCCCTCTTGTCGAGCACGAAGGAGTGGTCTTCGAGGATCTTCTTGTGCATCGCGTCCGGGAGCGCACTGGCGAGCATGATGCGTCCCGCGGTGGTGCGCATATCGCCGATCTTGGCTGTCGCGGTCATCTCGATCTTCCCGGACTGGGCTGCTCGGAGTAGCTCAGCGGGGTCCTTGAACGCTTTGCCGCTGTCTCCCGTGACGCGACTCAGCTTGTAGAGCCCCAGGCTGGACTCGTTCGTAGGCTGGTACATCACCTTGCCGCTCGCCTCGTTGAAGAGGTTCTTCGACGGCATCATGCCGTACGCTTCCTTGACGGCCTCGTGGCCCACTGGAACGTACACACTCATGGTGTCCCCGTCGAAGTCAGCGTTGTACCCCGACGTCACGAGCGGGTGGATCTGAATGGACTTGCCGGGGACGCGCATGGCCGTGAAGGCCTGCACGCTGTGCTTGTGGAGCGAGGGGTCTCGCTTGAGGAGGATAGGGCGCTCTTCCATCACCAGGTCGAGCGCCTTGTAGACCGCCTTGTCCTTGGGGCCCTTCTTTGCGAGCATGCTCTTCGCCTCGAGCGCGTCCCTGGCGTAGCCCATGTGCACGAGCTTCTGCGTCACGAAGGGGCGGAAGGCGACCAGTGCCTTGTCCTCGGGCAGGCCCACGTTGTCCAGCCCCATCGCCGGCTCTGGGGTGATGGTGGCCCGCATCGTCATGTCCTGACGACGCTTGAGCAGAGTCCCTTGGAAGTAGCCCTGCTTTGGGTTGGGCCCGCTGATCTGCAGTAGGACCCCCTTGTCCAGCTTCTTCCGCTCGGCCCAGGACTGACCTACGCCCATCAGGGCCCCCAGACCGTCGTAGAGGCCGGCCCTGGCGTCCTTCATCGCGACGTCTCCGCCGTACTTCTTCACGAGCTCCGCGCCGCGCATCTTGGTGTTGAGCGCGCCGAGCTGCTTGTACAGGCCGTTCAGGTCGGCCTCGTTGAGGTTGCCGTCCGGCATGAAGCGGGCTGGGCGCATCGCCGGCGGGATGATGGGCAGGTGCTCGATGACGTAAGCGTCCTTCGCCGTGATGCCCGCGGAGTGGAGCGCGTCGAGGTAACGGACCTTCTTGTAGAGGTGGTCGAGCTTGGTGGTGCTCTCCTTGTGAGCGATGCTGCCGTCGACCTTCATCTGGTCGAGCTGGCTCTTCGCCGCGGCAAGCTCCTTGGGCACGTCGATCTGCCCCAGGCGGTGCGCGATGGCCGCCCCGCCCGCGATGGAGTTCGGCGCTCCGAGCTCCACCAGCTTGCCCGTCTTCTTGTCCAGGGCCTTGTCGCCGTTGACGACCATGTCGTAGTCCCGACCCGGCATCCCCAGGACCTTCTGGATCGCCCCCTCGAACACCGGGTTCGGCATGGGCTCGGCCAGCGTCATGTGCGTCCACTTCATCCCACCGTGACCACCGGTGAGGTGCGGGTCGAAGATGCCGCCCTTCTCCGGCACGGGCTCGCCGAACTTGTCCGCCTTCGACATCACCACTTTCGACGGGTCCTTCACCTCACCCGAGCTCATGGCCAACACCTGAGCGTTGGTCATGGGCATGAGCTGGATGTTGTGCCCCTTCTTGTCGACGTTGATCGCAGCAGCTCGGAGCATGTCCTCGAACTTCTGGAAGGCGAACGTCTTCTTGGGTGTCGGGATGTAGTCACCGGTCTGGATGGCGCGCCACACCTGGTTGTGGGACGACTGCCACTTGCCGCGTGGGTCCTCTCCCTCGCTCTTCCACGTCTGCATCTCGCGGATGTTCGCCTTCGCACCGTGAGCGAGGAGCGAGTAGAGCCCCAGGTTGCCAATGGACTGCGCGCCTGTCTTGCCGCCGCCCGACGGGATGAGGTTCACGTCGTAGTGCTCTGGCTCACCGCCCTCGAGCACGTTGCCGGCACGGGCGCTGACCTTCTTGTCGATCTGGAAGTTCAGCTTGAGCATGTGCTGCGGACCCACCAGCACTTTGCCTAGGCTCTTGCCGCTGGCAGGGTCGAACAGCTCCTCTTGATCCTTCAGCCCGTGCTTCTTCAGGAGGCCCTTCACGCGCTCGAGCTGGTCGACGCCGTGCTCGAAGTTGTGGACGACGAAGGGCTGGCCCGTCTTCTCCACCACCTTACCAACGGCGGTCTCCAGCACCTGCCCAATGTTCATGCGCCCGGGGATGCCCGACGGGTTCAGCGCCACCTCGATGTGCTTGCCGTCGGCGGTGTGCGGCATCTCCTTGTCCGGCAGGACCGCGGTGACGATGCCCTTGTTGCCGTGGCGGCCAGCGATCTTGTCGCCGACTTGGAGCTTCTCCTCCGTGCGGACGTGCACCGTGATCTTTCCCGCCCTGTCACGGTGAACACCCACCACCTCTCCTGGGTAGTCGCTCTTCCACACCAGGCTGCCGTCGGTGTGCTGGCTGGTCATGCTCTTGCGCACCTGAGCGATGCTGCCGGGGTTGCGGAGCTCGTAGGGTTTGGTCGCCAGCACCAGCGGGTCTCCGGGCAGCACTCGAGCGCCCACGCGCACCACGCCGTCGTCGCCGACCCGAGAGAGCTGGTCCTTGGTGAACGCCGTGGGGTGGAAGATCTTGTACTTCTGCGTCTCCGTGATGGCGTCCCCCACCGCCACGTCCGGCTTGTGCATGTGGACGCTGGTCATCTTCTTGGCAGCGCTCTCGCTGACCACGACCCCGTCCTCGAAGTTGTAGCCCTTGAGCGGCACGTAGCCGACGCGGAGGTTCACTCCCAGAGCCAGCTTCCCGCCCTGCGTGAAGTTGTTGTCGGCAACGACCGAACCAGCGGTCACCTTTTCTCCGACCTTCACGATGGGGGTGGAGTGCAGCACTGACTTCTGGTCGTTCAGAGGGTAGTTGCTGTACAGCCCGACCTTGTGGGAGTTGCCGGACGCGTCCCGGATGTGGACAGCCCCACCCTCCACACGCGTCACGACTCCAGACACCGGAGCCCGGTGCGCCGAGTTCTTGCCCATGAAGGACTCGAAGGTCTCGCCGGTCTTACCCGTGCCCACCTGCACCAGGGGCACCTCGCGGTCCTTGAGGCTGATGGCCTGCTCGATGTGCTGCGTGGCGTAGGTGACACGGTTGCCCGAGTTGTTCCCCATGAACGGCACCAAGTTGCTCGTCATGCTGAACAGCTGCGAGGGGTCGGCTAGCGTGTAGTCTGCGCTCTTGAAGTCGTCCGACCGCACCTCGTTGCCACGAGCTGACATCTGCACGGTCTTACCTACCGGTACTGGCTTGCCGCCTTGCCAGCGCACCTGGTCGGGCAGGACGACCTTGGCGTCGTAGAACTTCTTCGGATTGATGCGCTCCATCTGGTTGGTGCGCAGGTTGTAGACGGGGATGGTCGGGCTCTCTCCTTCCTTTCGCACAGCCATCGGCAGGCGGAGGGTGACTCCGGTCTTGGAGCCCTCGGGTGTGCGCATCGGGTCGAGGAAGCCCAGGTGGCTCGGGCTGATGAGCTTGGCCTCCTCCATGATGGCGTGCTCCTTTTGGATGCCGCCGGGCCCCATGATGCTCGTCTGGAAGCTGGACGCCATCATCTCCACCGGGTTCACCTGTCCGGCTTCCCGCACGAGAGAGTTGTCCCTGAAGGTCGACTTCACCTGGTCGTTGAACAGGTCGGTAGGGATGATGTCGCGGAGGCCGACCCCAGGCTTGTTGATCTGCCGCTGAACCTTGAGACCCACTGTCTTCTTCACGTTCCACGAGGACAGCTTGTCCTTCGCGTAGTCGCCTGTGGTGCGGAGATTCTTGAACACCAAGCTGTCACGCTCGTCTTCGGGCGCCCCGCCCTGGACCGCTAGCATCTTCTTGGTCGCACTGGTCAGTACCTCGCCGTCGACGTGGTGGAACGCCTTGCCGAGCGTGACCTCCGTGGACTCCGGGCGGAGCTTCGACTCCTTCAACGACTCATGGAAGTGGGCCCGAGCCTCGTCCCGGTCCTTGGGTGCGCGGTGGCGGTCGGCCTTGAAGAACTTGTCGACGGCGTGCTCACCCTTACCCGCCCCCTTGTTGGCGCTCAGGATCTCCCGTCCCCACGTCTTCTCCAGAGTGTCGTCGTCGACACCGAGCTCCTTCATCAGCGGGTACAGCGGGATCTTGTCGGACGACCCACGCGCCATGTGGAAGAGCTTCTTCTCCGGGTCGAACGTGACGTCGAAGGACCTACGACTAGGCACATTGAACTGCGCTTCGAGAACACCAGACTGCCGACGGCGCGTGTAGACTCCAGGCTTGAGCTGCCACTGGTTGTCCACTTGGTGCTCCTGCCCGTCGACCAAGTAGGTGTAGCGCTTGGTCATCGCGGGGAGGTCAGCGACCTTCATGCGTCGCCGCTCGAGCACCTTCCCCGTCTCGTTGTCCTTCAGCGCCAGGGTGGCCACAACAGGTGTAGCCCAGGTACGGCCGTTGACCTTCGCGCGGTACTGCCCCTCGATGTCCTCGGGGTCCGCCTTGTGCTCTTCTACGCTCACTCCCTCGAGGTGGACGCTCGTCGCACGCCCCTGCAGCGGGAAGTGCGACTTGATTCCCTCGACGACGCCATCGCGTAGATCTCTGGTCGCTTCCCTAGGATCTAGGTAGGCCATGCTCGTACTGCGTAGGGTACCCCACGCTGCTTCGCCCTCGCAAGAACACGCGGCCAACAGGCATAAGAGCTATGAGTGCGAACAACCGCAAGGAGGCCGCATGTCACCCGACCCGAACAGCAAGACGCAGCTCGAAGAGGACGTCGAGAACCTCTTCGACCCAACACAGCCAGCACAAGAAGAAGAAGAAGAAGAAGAGGAAGACAAAGGAGGGGAAGAGTGCTGACGCTCTTCCTCTGGGGGTTGGTCCTCGGCGTCATCGAGGGCGCATGCGCTTGGATGATCGAGGAGATGTGGTTGCGTGGCCATCATCAACCCGTTCTCCGATAGGCTCACCGTCGTCCCCGGCACCCGCATCCTTCAGGACTCGTTCGGGCTCGTGGGGTGTTCTTTCGAGGACCCCCGCGAGCCGGAGCGGGTGTGGGTCGTCGTGGGCGCCTACGCTCCTATTGCGTCGAGAGCCGTGAGTGGTATCCGCGCTCGCGTCCTAGACCAGAAGGGGTTCGTTTCTTTTTGCAACCAGCGCGACCTCGAAGTTCTGCTGGGTCTCACCAAGGGTGGGCAGTACTGCCCGTGGATGGGGTGCAGCTACTCGTACGTCAATGACGAGGCGGACGGGTGGATCGGCCTGTGCGTCGACGAGGTGGACTTACTAGACGACCTATTTGAAAGAGAGCTGGTTTTACGGGAACAACACGCGTGGGGAGTACTAACCGGGAGCGAGGTGCTCCGACGGGTTCACCGCTCTCGCGACAACGACGTCTCTCGACGAGACATCCTGATGTGGGACGCAGACCCAATCACGGGTCTCGGTCCTGACCCCAGTTTGGCGAACATCCAGTACCGGTGGCGGAGGGTCGAGGAAGAGAAGGTCAAATGGAACCGACTGTAGCGGGCAGCAGTGGTCACTCCTGCGGTGCCTGCGGAAACAACATCAAGCTCGGCGAGGAGATCTTCTTCCTCCACGTCCACCGTCTCGTGTCCAACGAGCAGGGAGTATTCCTCAGCGAAGAGCTCGACGACGATGGCGACTACGTCTACGTCCCCTACTTTCTCTGTGTGAACTGCTGGGACGAGGACTGCACGGCGCTGATGGACACGGTACACGGTGTCCACCCGGACAAGACTTTCCCCTACCTGCGCCAGTGCGATGTCTGCCACTCAAGCATTCTCAGCGGTGAGCTGATCGGACTGCTTGAGTCAGGTGCGCTGTTCCTCTCCGAGCAGCAGCCTCTGGGGTTCCGCTGCGCGGTGAACTTCCACAGCGCGGGGGACCCCTACTACATCTGCACCGTCTGTATGAACGCGCTCAACACCGAGGTGCGCGAGTACTGGGAGGAGGACGTCCGGAACGACGGCGAGTGCCCCGAGGGACTCGAGGAGCGGTGCTGGCGAACAGGGGAGTGCCAACACGTGTGCAAGCACGAAAGGGCGTGGCAGTGGGCATCGGAAAACACTACTTCAGTACCCACGCCCTCCGACGGCTGAGGGAACGATGGGAGGCTGCTCGCACCATGCCGAAGCGGGACCTGCTCAAGCAGCTCGCTTCTAGCCTGCAGTCTGCTACTGACCTCCAGCAGTGTATCCAAACGCCAGGAGGGCTGTATGCGTTGTTCTCACTAGGCGGTGTTGAGGGCTTCATGGTCGTCAAGGACGACTGTGTCGTCACGATCGTGCCCAAGGAGTGGGCGCCAGAAGTCAGCGAGCTCCTCAAGGAGCGAAAGAAGAAACATGGATAAGTTCACGATGTACGTCCTTGCGATGCTGATGTCACCGCAGGGAGACCCCAACAAGGAAACGACGCTCTGGGGGATTCCGTTCAACATCATCGGCGGTGCCGGCGCCGCCAAGAGCGCACGGTTCTTCCAGATCGCACGAGCCCTCAACATGGGCTGCTGGCCCATCTACAGCTCGACAAAGCAGCCCGAGCACTTCTCCGGCGTACCCGTTGCGGGACCCGGCGGCTTCTCCATCGAGTGCATCCTGCCACAGGTCATCTCGGCCATCGACGCACGTGTTGGACTGATCTTCCTCGACGAGTTCAACACCGCACCCAACACCACACAGGCCGCACTTCTGTCCTTCGTGAACGAGCGGCAGGCTGGCGAGTTCGTGCTGCCGCCGAAGGTCCGAATCGGCATGGCGATGAACCCTCCAGACATCGCCACCAACGGCCAGGAGCTGTCCTTGCCCATGGTCAACCGCATGGGGCACTACAAGTATACCAACCCCACGATCAAGCAGTGGCGCGCGTACATGGCCAGCCTCGCTCCCGGAGGCATCCTAGACCTCGGCACGCCGAGTTACAAAGACGCAGAGCAGCAGATCAAGAAGACCTGGGGACAGCACTACTCGTACGTCCACAACCTCACGGGGGAGTTCCTCGAGGCCAACGCTGGAACCTACGTGGTCAAGGACGTCGATAGCGCCGGCAAGGAGGTCAAGCGCGAGGCGAACAAGTTGTACGACGAGCCGGAGCCCGACGACCCACGTGCGGCGCACCCGTTCCCCACTCACCGAACGTGGACGCTAGCCAACTTCGCCGTCACCGGCGCACGCTGCCTCGAGCTCGACGGCGTCATCGAGATCGACCTCGTCGCCTCCTTGGTCGGCGAGGGCCTGGCCGTGGAGTGGCTCAGCTACATGAAGAAGGAGAACCTGCCGAAACCGCAGGACGCCCTCGACGGCAAGTGGCAGATCGTCAAGCGCATGGACATCGTGCGAGCCGTACTCGGCGGTGCCGCCAACTTCACTGTCCACCAGGACGACCTCGGGGAGAAGAACCGGCGTGCCATACAGTGTTGGGACCTGCTGAAACGCTGCATCGATCGTGGTTACTCCGACATCGTCGTGCAGCCCGCCAGGGTGCTGATCATCAACGGCCTCGACTCCGACAGCCCCGACCCGCAGGTGGCCGACGCCGCCGAGGTCGTGTGTGCCGAGCTGAACAACAACGGGATGCTCGACTACATCCTCCGCTCCAAGAAGAAGACCGCATGACCCACAAGGACGCCGAAGCCCTCACCCTCCACCGCCTAGCGCTGGCTAGGGCCGCCGTCCTCGAGAAGGCGGAGTACTACGCCAGCACACTGCTCAACATGACCCCGGTGGTCGTAGACCGCGGGACCATGGGGGTCACCAAGCACCTAGTCCTGTACGTGAACCCCGAGTGGTTCCTGCGAAGCGGCGACGTAGGCACGGACGACAAGTCCGCCGGACTGCTGGCACACGAGTGCGAGCACCCACTCCGAGGCATCGACCGCATCGAGGCGCTGCCCAACAAGGAGATCGCCAACTATGCCGCGGACGCGAGCATCAACTGGAACCTGCGCGAGGAGGGTTGGACGCTGCCTGACGGAGGGGTGTACCCCGAGACCTACGGCCTGCCCGGAGGCAAGACCCTCGAGTGGTACTACGAGAAGCTCGTGGAGATGTGCGACCAGCAGCAGCAGGCCATCTCGCAGCTCACTCAGAGCATGAAGGCACAGGCGGGCTCCTCGGGAGGTAAAGGTAAGGGCAAGGGAAAGAGCAAGGATGGCGGTGACGGCTCTACCGACGGCAGCGGTGGTAGCGGCGGCTCCGATGAGGGCTGGAGCCCCGGCATCGCTGCCGGCGCATGCGGGGGCGTCGCTGGCAACGCGCTAGACCCATCGCTCGAAGCAGAGCTCGACAAAGAGTACGGCAAGAGCGAGGCAGAGGTGGAGGCGATCCGACGGCAAACGCTGGAGGCCATCGAGCAGCACATCCAGCAGTACGGACGCGGCTCCGTTCCAGGTCGCTTCAGCGAGCTCATCAAGACGAAGATCAGGGCGCCGGAGGTAAATTGGCGGAAGAAGCTGCGCCAAGTCTTCCGCCGGACGGTGAGCCTCGCGCAGGCCGGCGGTCGGGACTACTCCATCAGCCGCCCGTCCATGTCCTCCATCGCCACGGGCGCCCTCTTCAGCGGGTTGGTCGACCATCCCGTGATCGTGGCAGTGGTGCAGGACACCTCGATGTCTATGGGGACGCCGCAGTTAGTCAGTGCGCACAACGAGTCGTTCCACATCGCCAAGAGATCGACCACTGGGCGCATCTGGCTGATCCAGGCGGACGTAGACGTCACGCGCTGCGAGCTCGTGCGGCCTACGCAGATCCCCAAGCTCGACTTCAAGGGCCGCGGAGGGACTGACTTCCGCCGGGTCTTCACGAAGTTGGTCAAGCTGCGCCCCCGCCCGAACGTCGTCGTCTACATCACAGACGGCGACGGCGTCGCTCCCCGCCGGCCGCCGCCCGGCATAGAGGTCATCTGGTGCATCGTCCGGACGCCGCACGCCCGCAGACCCGCCTACTGGGGTCACCTCGTGGTGTGCGACAAGAACCAGGCGCTCGCGGACCCCGTGGTTCTCGACGACTGACAGCCCACGCGGCTGGGAGAGGGCAGCGCCCTCTCTTAGCCAGGAGTCATACTAGCTGGGCAGGCCTACGGGCGGGGAGCTTCTCTGGCAGCGGTCTCTGGTCGACGCCAGCGCTCGTGGCCTGCCCGGCCTGCCCCGACTGAACCTTGCCCAGGAACTGCTCGACCAGAGCTGCGAGCTCGGGGCTCTGTGCCTCGAGCGCCATCAGCGCCTGGTCCTGCTGTTGCGGCTGCATTTGCGCAATCTGCGTCGCGTAGGCTTCAGCCATCTGGATGATGTCGATGCCGGGCTTCTGTTTGTCGTTGCCGAGGAGCGACTGCGCCTCTGCGGGGACGCTGTCGCTCATCCCAAGCGCGGCCGCGTGCGGCGGCGCCGGCAGCACCGAAGCCGGAGGCGGCCCCGCCGCAGCGGTCGGCGCGGCACCACCCTGGCCGCCCGCCTGGGCTTGAGCCTGCGCGGCTCCTGGGGGCAGGGCCCCATCGACCCCGCCCGGCTCCCCGGGGGCCTGCGGGCCCTGCTGCGCAGCCATCATCGCCTGCTGCGCCTTCTGCTGGTACTTCAGCATGATGACCTGGGCCTCGCCCTGGATCTCCGCCATGGCCAGCTGCTGCTTGCGCGTCGCCTCGATGCGCTCGGCGCTCTCGCGCATCATGATCTCGTTCTCCTCCTTGATCTCCAGGTCGGAGTCGGCGAGCAGCGTCGTGTCGCTGATCTTCTGCGCTTGGTTGAGCTGCAGGAGGTAGCTCTTCCTCTGCAGGTCGTCCGCCATCTTGAACGGCTTGAAGCGGATGCCGACCTCGGGCCAGCCCATGAAGTGTGCGACCATCTTCATGATCCAGATGGCCATCTGACGCTGGCGCCCGATGTAGCTGATGAAGCCGTTCTCGAGCATACGCATCGAGACGTTGGTGCCGGCGTAGCTGAGTCCTCCCTGGAGAAACTCGCGCGGCACGCCCATGCCCATGATGATCTGCTCGCCGAGCTGCTGCATCTCACCCTGCAGCAGTAGTGCCTTGCCGTCGCCTCCGATGGTCTGGTTGCCGAGCGGCAGCGGCATGATGGGGATGTAGTTGTTGTCGAAGCGCCAGCGCGCGATCTCCTGTGCGACCTGGTCCCTCCACTCGGTCAGGTTGATGGTGGTGAACGGATCGGCCGTACCTGACGCCGCCTGGGGGAACAGAACGCGCAGAGGCACAATATGCTCGACGAGGATGGCCTCCTGCGCCTTCTTCATGATCTGCAGGTAGAACGCGTCCTTCAAAACCGGCAGCACCAGCGGAAGACCCCACCCACGGTCCTGCCACGCAATAGTCGCCCTCTTCAGATGAAAGAAGTTCGACTTGCTGAAGATCACACCCTTCTGCTGCCGGATGGCCTGCAGGAAGATCTGCGGCATCCCCTCGACCACCTCTTTCTTGCCTAGTGTGATGTCGGCACGCAGCGGCGCGGGGATGGTGAAGAAGTAGGTGTACGCACCCGTGATCTGGTTGTAGTTGATCTCGATGTCTTCCACGTTCCAGCGCACGGGCTTGATGCCGCTGGCGTCGCGGTAGTACCAGTCCTTGGGTGTGGCGGCGCCGGTGTGCTTGCACGACGGGCACGACAGCCGGAATTCGTTGCTGCTAAACGTCCAGTGGTTGCGGATCCTGCGCGCCTGCTCATTGAAGCCGCAGTGGGCACACTTGAGGTACTTCTGGAACGGGAAACTCAGGCTCACGGCCGCGTTGCCGTAGGTGTTGTAGTCGAGGCCGCACTCCACCTGGAACGGCCGGATGCGCGCCGTCTCGTAGAAGAACTCCTTCCACTTCAGCACCACCTCCTTGTCCTCGTGATCGATGATCATGTCGGTCACGGGGTACTCGGAGAGCTTCTGGATGATGGCGTTGATGAGCGGGTTGGTCAGGTAGTAGTAGCGACAGAACTGGAATAGCTGCTTGACGGTCGTCGGCAGGTAGGTGTGCGCGATGTCGAAGAACGGCGACGGGTACGCCACCGAGTACGGGCTCGCGCCCTGCACGCGTCCGCGCGTCAGCGCGGTGCTGAATCGGCCCGCGCCTCCACCGCCGAACGTGAAGTTCCCTCCAGTGAAGCTCATAGCATCAGACCTTCAGGTGGCTTGCCGAGTGCGGCGTTGGAGTACATCCGAGGCACCGCCTCACTCATACCAGAAGGCTCGACGCCGGGTGCGGAGGGGTTGTGGCCGAGCTCCTCCATGGGCGGCTTCTTCAGCCGACCGCTGACCGCACCCACGGCAGCGTCGATCCCCTTGCCGACCCCCTTACCTACGGCCCCCAGGCCTCGACCGAGGAGCTCGGAAGCACCCATGGGCAGGAAGGGCGCCGACATGAAACCGGCGTTGTTCCCCATCTGCTGGAGGAAGCGCTCGCCTCGGCCGCGACCCTCGGGGTCCTCGTCCTGCCTGCGGGCGAGCTCGGCGCCAGCCATACCCACAGGCAGCGCCACCATGGCCTTGCCCAGTGCGCCCTGGTGCTGCCACTGCGGCTTCAGGCCGAGCCGCCAGAGGTCCTTAACGCCTTCTCTTGACCCCAGCGACTTGACCAGGCCCGGCAAGCTGGTGAGCCCCTTCTGCTCAGCCTCGTGAGCGACGTCGTACCGAGCCCGTGCGGCGGAGACCGCTTTGGTCGCCTGCTCGACCAACTGCGGGTTGCCTTTCTCCTGCGCTGCTTCTAGCGCCTTCTTGGCCCCGCCGAGTGCCTTGACTGCTTCCCCGCTCCCGGTGTCGAAGCGCAGGCCGTGGAGCGCGCGTGTGTACTCGGCCGTGCCGCGTGCTGCGCCGCCCGGCACTAGACCCGTGAGGCCGTGCACCTGACGTTGCCCGAAGCGGGCGAAGGAGCTCACGGGGTTGCCCTTCCCCTCGGCCACAGCTTGAAGAGTCTTGGCCGCGGCCGCGCTGCTGCCTCCGGCCGCCAGTCCTCCCACGCCACCAACAGCCGCCCCGAGTGCAGCACCCTTGCCTGCGCCGCTCGCGGCGCCACTGAGCGCGCCCGCCAGACCGCTGCCGCCCTCCGCCTTCGCGTCCTGGTAGCCGCGGTAGGCGCCGGCCGCGCTACCGGTCAGGGCCCCCGCAGCAGTCCCGAGACCGAGGCCGACACCGGCGCCGCCGGCGCCGCGACGGATGAAGTTGACGACGCCCGGCAGAGGCGCCGCGCTCTTCTCGAACTCGCGCTCGAAGGACTCGAGTACCTGAGGATCAATCGCGGCCATGGTAGAGGAGTGGTAGTTGGTCCTGCAGTTGCTTGCGGTTCCCTTCGAGCAGCTGCCAGGCCGTCAGCATGCGCCGGAGCTGCTCGTTCTCCACGCTCGTGGGTGGCGGTGCGGTCCGGCTGGCACGCACCGCGTCCCACCGAGCCTGGACGTCGTCGACGTCCACAGGGTACCCCGTCGCGTCCACGGTCACGAAGTCGAGTGGAGGGATTGGGCAGAACATCCCGTCGTGCAGGTGGACCACGCTGAGGTACGTCTTGACCTCCAGGCTCCACTCCACGCCGGCCCGGAGCCGGCTGACGGTGTCCACAGCGATCAGAGCCTGCGGGACCGTCAAGCCTTGTATCACCTCGAAGTCGGGGGCGTAGCCTGACAGCGCGAGCGCGCAGGGCGTGAAGACCTGCCACTCCTTCCAGAACTCGTCTCGCAGATGTACTACCCGGATGGCCTGCAGCTTGTCGGCGTTGAGCTCGCTCAGGCTGTTGGTGCGGAAGTCCGACAGGATGCGCAGCTCGAGGACCTCCGGCTCCCACTGCAGCCAGTCGGGGCCGTACTTGCGCAGGAGCGCCAGGTCGAGCACGAAGGGGTGCGCGTCGGGGTGCTGGAACAGGTTGATGGTCGTAGGTAGGCGCGGAGGTGGCTCGACGTCGGTGCGCGCACGGTCGTCCTCCACCTCTGCGGTCTCGGGGACCTCCGTCACGTCCTCCTCGGGGTACTCCGAGAGGACCTCGTGCAGCGTCCGACCCGCCTCTTTCAGCAGGCTGCCAGAACCGTATGGGAAGAGGTCGTCGGACATCTCACGACGTCGACGCCCCCTGCGTGGCGCTCTTCGAGTTGTTCACCATCCGCATCAGGATGAGCTTCTGATCACGGGGAAGGGAGTCGAAGATCCCCGTCGGGTCGCTCTGCAGCGCCTTGGCGAACTCGTCGCCGAAGCGCATGGCGACCATCGGCTGCCGCGCCTTGGCGAACTCCACCAGACTGGGCACGCTCATGTACTCGGCGCCGAGCACCACGGCGTCCTTGGGGTTCGCGGTGTCCGCCTCGGTGGCGGGCCTCGCCGTCTTCTCGGTGCCGAACGTGGTGAACCAGGGGTCCATGCAGTCCCGGTCGTATGACGCCTCTATGCCCGCGTACTTGTCGATCTCGTGCAGAGCCCGAGCGAAGACGTCCGGAGGCAGCACGCCGAGCTGGTCCTTGAGCTCGTCGTACAAGCTCTGGTGCTCGGCTTCCTTGAGCAAGTCCTCACGCGCAGCGAGCTCGGTGAGAGTGTGCAGACGCGGGGCATAGCCGGGGGCGCCGTAGTGGTCGGCGGTCTCGCTCACAGGGATGCTGAGGGCGCTGGCGCGCTTGACCAGGTTCGACGCGAACTCGCGTCGGTCCTCGGGCTCCATCTCTTTCCAGTGCCGATCGAAGTAGGAGCTCGCCTCCTTCACCTGGTGGAACCCGTCGAGCGGGTAGCACTGGATGCTGGGCATGGCGTAGTGCTCCGCCGTCTTCTCCTTCACGACCTTGGGCGGATCGTGGCTGGTCACGTCCACGTGGGGCACGAGCACCTTCTTGTTCTGCGGCAGGCCGGGCGGCTGCTCCTTGTGGCTGCTGCTGATGTTCGTGTCGGGCTCGACGCCCGAGGCCTCCTTGAACATCGTCTCGAGCTCAGCGTCGATGCTGTTCGTCTCCACGGCTGCCACTTTCTCCTCCCACCCGAACGCGTCCAAGAGGGACGCCACCTTGGGCGCGACCACTGGAGACTTCGGCTTCTCGTTCGGCAAGGTCCTGCTGGGAGCTGCCTGCAACGGCATGTCCCAAGTGCCGACGACCTCCGACTCCTTCTCCGTGACCCGGCCGTCGGAGTCCTTCCAGAACTGCTGCTTGCGGGTGACCTCCGGCATCACGCCCTCCCGGCCAGGGTCAGGAGGCTCTCCGGCGGGTCTACGTTGTACCAACCACAGGCTGTGACCAGGTTCGAGGCCGCCACCTTCTGCGCCTCGAGGGGCAGCCGGTGCGCCGTCTTCAGGAAGTACTCGACGCTCAGGCACGTGTTGCCCTCGTCGACGCAGGCGTACTTCCTGAGAACCACGCCGTCGTTGTGCAGCACGAGCGCGAAGACGTCGTCTGGAAGACTGGCGCGGTCCACTGAGGACAGCGGCATCGCCGTCTTCACAGCCTCCGGCACGGAGTCGTAGGTCGGGAAGACCTGCTTCAAGATCTCCCCGGTCGGGTCATCGAACACGTCTAGAACCAGACCGCTGATCTTCTCCATCGGCTCCTCGTGGGCAGCGTAACCGCTCAGGGATCTACCCGCAAGAGTAGCCCGCTGCGCGCAAGAAAGGGAAACATGCGGGCATAAGGGAAGTGAAGAACAGCGCGGAAGGTAGCGCTAGGAGGCCCGATGACGAAACAGTGCCCGAAGTGTGGGCAGCTCAACGTGCAGGTGTTCCAACACGAAGGCAGAAGTGCCACCGTCTGCAGGACGTGCAACTGGACCGGCCCCGGGTGCTTCGGGGAGAAGTGGGAGGCGCACAACCCGAAGTGCTTCGGAGGCAACGACTCCACCTACTGGAACGAGGAGGAGAAGACGCACAAGCGCCCGCAGTGCGGTCTGTACCAGAGCTGCGCCGCCGAGATGAACCGCCAGAGGATCCAAGGGATCTCGCCTCTCACCGTCCCTGTGCAGCCGCCGCCTACCGCGCTGCCGGTGATTCAACCAGGCACCGTGACCCCGCCCATGATCATCCCGAGACCACCCCCGCAACCACAGCAGAGCGTGACGATCCCCATGCCCGATGGGACGAAGAAGACGCTGACGCTCACCCCGCCGCCAGGCCCCGCGCAGCCGCGGTCCGTGCAGGTGCTGCCGGCACCCCCACCTCCGATGCAGATGCCCGCCGCCGCGGTGCCGCAGGTGCAGGCGACGAGCGGACAGCCCCAGCCGATGATGTACCAGACCACCCACAACGGGCAGCCGATGCTGGTGATGATGGTACCTCCGCACATGGCGCAGGCACCGAGCCTGGTCCCGCAGAACACTGTGCAGCCCGGGACTCAGGCCATGGCTGTACTCACGGTGATGGAGCCGATAGAACTCCCGTACTTCAAGCGATTCGTTGGCAGCGTGGGGAGGTCCATGCTGAAGTACGGCTTCCTCAGCGCGGCGAACATGATGGACCACGTCCCGTGGTGGGGGTAACGGAGGAGTAGGATGCAGGTGATACTCCGGAGGCCGGACCGCGGCTATCTGGACAGCATGCTGTGGGTGCCTCGAGCGTTCATCGACGTGGAGGGCACCAAGCGTGCGCTCAGCTACGAGTTCCAGGGATACGGAGGCACCTCGCAGTACGTCTACTTGTGGCAGGAGGCGGAGCACCACCTCCTCCTGCCACGGGCGTTCTGGCCACCAGCGCAGCTGGCGTTCCCCGTAGTGGACTGTCGCCCACGAGCGTACCAACACATGCCGTTCAAGAGCCGCATACGGCTCGACCATCTACCGCAGGAGCTCAACGGCGTCGTGCAGCTCCTGCCCACCGGCAGGGACGTGCAGCAGCGCTCGATGGTTGCCCTGCTGTCGGCGCCCTCTGGGATTCTTCAACTAGCCTGCGGTCGAGGAAAGACGGTAATCGCACTAGAAAAGATAGCCCGCGGGCAAGTTCCAGCCATCGTACTGCTCGACAACACGAACCTCCTCTACCAGTGGAAGTGCGAAGCGGAGGAGCTGCTCGACATACCCGGGGGCATCGGGGTCATCGGGGACGGGAAGAAGCAGTGGCAGAAGGCGCTGGTGCTCGCCACCTATCACTCCATCGCGAACTGGTCGGACACCATGCCGGAGGAAGTCCGTCGGTGGTTCGGTCAAGTCTTCTGGGATGAGGGCCACCACGTCTCGGCGCCTACGTTCGCCAAGACCGCGGGGCTCTTCTACGGCAACCGGTACTCGCTCACCGCCACGCCCAACCGCGATGACGGCATGCACGTCATCGCCGACGCGCACATCGGCAAGGTCCTCTACAAGGACCTCACCCCGATGATGCTGCCGCGCTTCGCCTTCGTGTGGACCGACCACCGGATCGACGCGACGGACCCCACCGTCGCCACGCAGGTGCTGGACCAGAACAAGGAGGTGCACCTCAAGAAGGTCTACTCCTACTTCGGCCAGTGGCGGTCACGCCTGAACATCATCCTGCGCATCTGCTACGAGGCGCTGAGTTTCGGGAGACGCGTGCTGGTGCTCTCCGACAGCGTGGGGGAGGTAGTGAACCTGCACACGGCCTGGTGCCAACACCCGGGCAACCTGTACACCGACATCACGCCGCCCACACCGGCCGACATCGGCGAGACGCTGCAGCCCGTCAAGCTCTCGGACCGTGACCTCCACAAGCTCGAGGCGTACCGCACCAAGCTCGTGAAGCAGTACGAGAAGCAGCAGAAGAAGGACCCCTCGAGCCCGTTGCTCACGCAGTGGTACAACGAGCTGGTCCTCATCGAGCAGGCGCTGAAGCAGCACGAGATCCACAAGCGCCTGGAGAACGAGCTGAAGAAGAGCCAGAAGAAGTACGTCGACCAGCTGCTAGAGCTCGGCGGCCCGTCGGGGTTCCTCACCTACGGCGTCCCGCCCGACAAGCGCCAGGCGTTCCTGGCCGAGAAGCAGCTGAACTTCTCCATCACGAAGTACGGCAAGGAGGGCCTGGACTGCCAGGAGCTCGACACCGTCATCCTATCGTCGCTCTTCGCCAGCAGCAACAGCCTGCAGCAGCTCATGGGGCGCCCTACGCGACCTCTTCCCGGTAAGAAGAGCCCGCTGATCGTCTTCCTTGTCGACGACGTGGGGCAGTGTATAGGCATGAGCAAGAAGCTGCAGTCCCACCTACGGTCATGGCCCAAGGAGGAGGGCGGACCGTACGAACCGATCCTCGTGAACCACCCAGCAACATGGACATTCAGAAAAAGTACCGCACTCCTGACGGACTTGCTATCGCGCTGATCCACACGGGCGGCCTCCGCATCATCGGCAAGGTACCCGACGGCACGAAGCCGGGTGACGTCGTCACCGCCAAAGACTGCATCGAGCTCCGGGCGGGGCTCGCCGTACTGCCCACCCCACAGGGCATTGTGGCGCAGGCCCAGCTCCTCGCCGTGCTGGTGGACGGAGCCGCCGGCTTCGTGGACATCCCGCTCGTCGTCCACACCATCCGCTACCTCGACGACATGGAGGGCGAGGAATCGGACAAGTACGTTCGGGCCATCCAGGAGCGCATGGAGGGCGCTCAACGCGCCCGCGCGGAGCGCGCCGGTATAACACTGGCAACGGACCTACCAAGAGGAGGGCCCAATGGAGGCATCATCCCGCCGACCGGACGCACGTAGGTCGCTGCCACTCCTGCGCGAAGAGTGGGAGGCGTGCCGTGCGTGCAACCTGGGTGAGCAGCGCGAAGCAATCAGAGGCTCCCTCGTCTTTGGCGAGGGGGCCATGGGTGGCGTCATGCTTATCGGTGAGGGGCCAGGACGCGAAGAGGAAGCGGAGGGCCGGCCATTCGTAGGCGCTAGCGGCCGGTTCCTTCGCAGCACGTTGGAGGCGATCGGCCTTCGGCACTACTACATCACCAACGCGGTCTGCTGCCGTAGCTGGGTCTACGACTACGACTCTGAGGGAAAGCCGCGCATCGACTTCAAGACGAAGGCGATCAGGCGTAAGGACTCCCCTCCGAACATGACGCAGATGAACGCGTGCTTCCAGCGCCTGCTCGAGGAGATCTACGTCGTCGACCCCGTCCTCATCGTCACGCTGGGAGGCAGCGCAGCAGAAGTCCTGCTTCGCCGCAGCGTCACGCTGCAAAAGGACAGCGGAGAGCTGCAGTCCGCCGTACTGCCCGGCGCCCTCTTGATCCCCTCGCTCACCGACGTCGCGCGCAAGTGGGCGCGATGGGTCGGCCCCAAAGAGAGCCGGCAGCTGATCATGCCGTTCGCGCAGAACACCGTCGTATACCCACTGCTGCCCCTCTACCACCCCGCCTACGTCATGGCCTACGCCGCCGACAAGCGGCCCGGCTCACCGATGAACATGTTCGCTACGGGCATGATGAAGGCCCGCGACATCTACCTGCGCTACATGCAGGAGATCGGCGGCGAGAACGTCACCGAGTACGAGACCACGGAAGACGACATCTACGAGGCTCAGCTCAATGCAAATTCCGATTCCCACGAAACTTCCAACCGAGATCCCTGAAGTTCAGGCCTTCGAGGACGCGAGGGCCATGCTCTACGCCTTCCGCGAAGCGAACCCACAGTTCTTCCAGCACTACGACGCACTGGTCGAGGACTACAACCAGAAGCGCGAGGCCGCCGACAAGGCCGTCCGCGCCGCTGACGTGTCCTGCGGCTCCTGGGACCAGTACCAGCGCTACACCGCCTACGACTGGGAGAAGCTCTACGAGGCCCTGGGGCGCGAGCGCTTCATCGAGGCCGGAGGAAAGATCGGCAGCAAGAAGATGTTCAAGGGCGACGTCAAGCGTCTGGAGATGGCCATCGCCCAGGGCATCGTCCCCAAAGACGTAGCCGAGGCGTGCACCGAGATCGAGACCAAGTACCACGTCCCACCCGCGGCGGTGGTGCCGTGATCCAACCCAGCACGTGGGAGCTCGTCTCTAGCCACACCGGGCTCAAGGAGCAGGGGACGCTGATGGGTGAGCCGTTCTCTACCCTGGCTTACCACGCCAGCGCCTCCCCCAACCCAGCTCGGGTGACGGTCAACGTCGGCAGCGGGGTCGACTACAACCAGGTGAAGGTCTCCGTCACCATCAACGTCGTCTGCCCGCAGCGTGAGGACTTCATCCAACTCGCGGCCGAATCCGCCTTCCTCAAAGCACTCGAGATGGTGAACGAGGCAAGCGCTACTCTGGGAATCCCCACCCTACCCAAGGCCTACTGATGCCCATCCGTGGAACCCTGAAGACGAGCGACCTGCGCATCGCGCAGATGCAGTTCGACTTCCTCAAGCAGCCGATGCACGTCCACGCGCTCGCCGCTCTCGTCGACCCCGCGATGGGTACGACGAGGGCGTGGGTTCCAGCCACGGGAGTCGTCTGGTCCAAGGAGACCGCGGCGGCACTGACACGACTGGTCTCGTGCATGGAGCAGGACATCGCGTCGGCCCTCATGGCCACCTCCGAGGCGACGAGCGCCCCGAGTGACGGGCGCGCGGCGCCGACGAGCGGCATCGGCGAGCTCGTGACCGGTTCCGGTCCGCCGGACGCCCCCTCGATGTAGGGGTGCACGCGGGTTCGATCCCCAACCGCTTGGGGTGACGCGCGTAGCCTTTGACACCAGCCGGATTGGGTCTAGCTTCACAGACCCTCGCGCCAGCGGGCCGGCATAAGAGCGGAGAAGGAGGGTACCCCCATCGCTTCGTGGGAACACCAGCTACTGTCTCGAATCATCCGTACGGGCAACCTTAGCGCGGTGATCGACTGGGGCATCTCCCAGCAGGACTTCACCACCTCCGAGGCCTACACCATGTTCGGCATGATGCTGGGCTACTACTCAGCAGCGGGCACGGCCGGGTCGGTCTGGGGCCCCTACGCCCTGGCCAACACGTTCCCGACGTTCCCACTCTACGACGACCCGGGCATGACGCTGGAGGCGCTCTGCCTGGAGGTGCGGGCGAACCGGCTCAGAGCCGAGGGCAGCAAGCTGCTACTCGAGCTCGGGGACATGATGAACACCGACCCCATCGGCGCCATCACCCTGATGCACCAGAAGGCCGCCGACCTGCAGAACGACTGCACGCCGAAGAAGACCGACGTCCACTTCGCTGACGGTTTCGCTCGAGTCGTCGACGAGATGAACAAGATCGGCGCCGGCGTCGACGTCTCGGTCTGCCCCTGGCCGTGGTTCCCCATCCAGCGCAAGACGATGGGGATCCGGAAGCACGACTACATCGTGTTCTTCGGCCGGCCGAAGAGCATGAAGAGCTGGATTCTCTGCTACTTGGCCGCCTGGTTCTTCGAGCACAACAAGCGGATTCTGATCTACTCGAAGGAGATGCCGCCCGACGAGATCTGGGAGCGCGTCGGCTGCGTCATCGCGGGCGTAGACTACGAGCGGTTCGTCACCGGGACGCTGGTCCCCGACGAACGCTACGCCGTCTACAACGTACTGGAGTTCCTCCAGGTCTGCCGCAGCCAGCACACGGTCGTGTGTCTATCGGCCAAGGACGCTCCTGGTGGCAACGACACCGTCGCCTGGCTCGCGAGCAAGGTCGAGAAGTACCAACCCCACGCCGTCTTCGTCGATGGGCTCTACCTGATGAAGGACCAACAGCGCGCCAAGGTCAAGCACGAGCGGGTCAGGAACATCTCCAACGACCTGCGTCAGCTGATCCTCCACTACGACGTCCCAATCATCGGCACGGTCCAGGCCAACCGTGACGCAGCAAAGAACGAGGAGGCGAACACCGACGAGATCGCCTTCAGCGACTCGCTGGGCCAGGACTGCACCCACCTCATCCGCGTGATCAACGAGAAGAACGCCGACACCATCGCGCTCGTGATGAGCAACGTGGCGAGGCGGTTCAAGCTGAACGGTTTCCGCATCTACGGCATCCCCGCCGTCAACTTCAGCGTGAAGGACGAGGAGCTCACGGCGAAGGAGGCAGACCGCCTCGTGCGCAAAGAAGACGCCGACACCAAGGAAGCCGTCGGCAAGCACAGCAAGAGCGGCAACGGTCAGACCAGCGGTAATGGGCAGCACCCAACGCCTTTCGGCCGTCAGACACAACAACAGTCACTGCAGCAGGCGCAGGACCAGGCCGAGACGGTGGCCACCGCGGCGATGATCCACCAGGTACAGAACACACTCCAGTAAGCGAGGCGGAGGATGGATGTCTCGCAAGAGATCTACGACCTAGCAGAGCGCTACCTCGGGAGGGTCCGCCGGTCGGGTCCCGAGAACATCATGGCGGTCTGTCCCTTCCACCAGGAGTCGACGCCTTCGTTCGCGATGAGCCTGGTCAACGGGGTGTTCTTCTGCCACTCCTGTCACGCGAAGGGCGCACTGCGCACGTTCTTGCGCGACATGGGCCTAGGCGCGCAGGCTATCAAGCTGCGCTACGAGGCCCTGATCGAGGCGGCACGACAGAACTCGCCGAAGCCGCCGGACCCGCTGCGCCCGGGCGTCTTCGACATGAGGCCAATCGACGAGACCTTCCTAGGCCTCCTCGACTACTGCCCTACCGACCTCGTCCACGCCGGCTTCGGAGAAGCGGTGCTACGTCACTTCGAGGTGGGCTACGACCGCTGGCACAACCGCATCACGTTCCCGCTGCGCGACATCGCCAACCAGCTGGTGGGAATCAGCGGCAGGGCCGTGGGCAACGACGTGCGCCCGCGCTACAAGGTCTACGACAAGGAGTACCGGGTCTGGGGCCTGCCCGAGCGCCTCAACTGGAACAAGAGCCACCTCCTGTACAACGCGAACACGGTCTACCCCTCCATCATCCAGCACAACCCGAACGCGCAATTCGTAGCCGTCGTGGAGGGGTTCAAGGCCTGCATGTGGGTCTACCAGGCCGGCATCACCAACGTGGTCGGGATCCTAGGAAGTTATCTGTCCTGGGAGCAGCAGTGGGTCCTTGAGCGCATCGGCGTGCCGGTGTACCTATTCTTGGACAACAACAACGCCGGACTGATCGGCACACTCAAGGCAGGCGCGGCCCTACTGCGAAGCCTGCCAGTAAAGGTCGTCGAGTACCCAGAGCGGTTAGAACACGACAGCAAAGCACAGCCAGACAGCCTCTCGCCTGAAGAGGTGTTGGAGCAAGTAGGTTCGGCAGCGCCGTATGAACCGTGGCTCCAGAAGAAGTACGCAAGCGCAACAACGGGCTAGAACGCCCAACGAGGTAGACACAATGTCATTCGGAAAGAACCCTGAGCAACTCTCCCGCATCGTCCCCTTCGGGGGAAACTTGAGCCAGCGCGCTCGTCACCTGACGCACTCACGGCAGCAGTCCCGCAGCAGCGGCGGCGGCGCACCCTACTGGATGGAGACCTTCAAGGTCCCTCAGGACCACGCGCGTTTCGGTCGCCTGATCCCCGGTGCCTACGCGCAGGAGATCTCCTACGACGACAAGACCACCCAGACGGTCACGTTCGAGTACGTGATGTTCAAGGAGCACTTCATGGGCGGCCACGTGAACCGCGGTGGCGTCTGCTCCTCGGGCCCGTTGTTCGGCAACCGCCACCTCCGGCAGCCCTGCCTCGGCTGCGACATCTTCTGGGAGGACGTCGAGGCGCGCAAGGCGAAGAAGGCCGCCGGCGACAGGACCAAGGGCCCCAACCGCATCTCCACCCGCGACATGTTCGCGTTCACCTGGTTCGACTACGGGCTCTGGTACCACGCGCCGCGCTACGACGACCGCAACCAACCGGTCACCGATCAGAGCGGCAACCAGCGCTACGACTGGGTCATGGGCCAGGACAACGATGCTCGCTACGCCAACTGCGAGCGGAAGTACGGCCACCTCATCGCGTGGCCCATGGGCGAGACCTACAAGGAGACGCTGCTCAGCGCCAACGACTACATCATGCAGGACTGCACGAACTGTGGTCAGCGCGGGTCCATCCAGTTCGTCAGCAAGAACTGCAGCCAGTGCGGCACGGTCATCTACGACGCCACGACCAGCCTCACGCCCGAGACCCGAACCAACCTCGACTCCAATCCGTTCCAGTGCCAGTGCGGCAACTACAACTTCCTCACCGAGGTGATCAATTGCTCGTGTGGTAACGGCAGGCGCGCCACCATCTTCGACGTGGACCTGCAGATCACGGCGGTGGGGTCGAAGGGGCAGCAGACCTTCCTGCAGATCCTCAACCGCAGCGAGCCGCGCCTCATCCAGGTCGCCGACCAGAGCGTGCTCGCCAACATCAAGCCGCTCGACCTGATCAAGAAGTTCGCGCCCACCCCGCTGGACAAGCAACGGGAGTACTGGGGGAGCGCCGTCCAGGCGCCGCCACAGCAGCAGCAGCAGCTGCCGTACGGGCAGCCGATGATGGGCATGCCCCCTCAGGCGCCACCGGCGCAGCAGTACGGGCAGCCGATGATGGCCCCGCCGATGCAACCGCCGATGCAACCGGGCTTCGCGCCACCTCTGCAGCAGGTGCTCAACCCGCCGCAGCTGCCTACCGCCGTGGTGCCGCAGGCACCCCCGGCACCGCAGCTTCAACCGATGCAGCCGATGGGAGCACCTCCCATGATCCCCACAGCGCCGCCGGCGATGTCGCCACCCCCGATGCCCGGGTTCGGCGGTGGTGTGATGCCCGTGCCGGGGCTCCAACCCGCCCCCGGCTTCGGACGAAGGTGAGCAAACCAGGGCCCGCCCCTCCGGGGGCGGGCTCTATCCACGACCATGGCAGGCTGGAACGTCGACCTACCCCCGACCATGTACTTTGGTCCGGGATACACCACCTGCCCGTACACCGGGCAGGACCTCGGCACCATCATCCGAGAAGCCATCGCCGAGAAGTACGTCGCCATCGACACCGAGACCACCGGGCTCGTGAAGTGGAAGGACCTACCTCTCTTCTTCTCTCTCGCGTGGGGCCGTAACCGGCGCGTTACTCTTAGCGCCGAGTTTCTTCCCTACTTCCTAGAAGCCTTCGCCGACCCGAACAAGGAGTGGATCCTGGCGAACGCGAAGTTCGACGCGCACATGCTGGCCAACGTCGGCGTTGTCCTACGCGGCCGCATGAACGACGTGCAGGTGATGCACGCGCTGCTCTACGAGGACAAGCCGCACAAGCTGAAGTTCATCGCTCAGCACATCCTCGGGTGGACCTGGGCGGACTTCCAGGACACCTTCGGCAAGATCGGCAAGAAGCAGTCGGCGCGAGAGCTACTCGAACGTGCCGCCCGAGAGAACTTCGCTCTCCTGGTCGAGTACGCCGCCAACGACGCCTGGGGCACACTGCTCATCTACCGCGAGCTCCAGAAGCAGCTCGAGAGCTCCTTCACGCACTCGCTCTTCAGCCGCATCCCTCCCTACATCAACACGATGTGGGACTACTTCGACAAGATCGAGGTCCCGTACACCAAGGTGCTCTGGAAACAGGAGCGCCGCGGCGTCCTCATCGACGTAGAACGGCTCGACAAGGCGCGCCCCGAAGCGGAGGCGGAGATCAACCGCGTGGGCCGGGAGCTGGTGCGCATCGCGGGCAAGATGATCAACCTCAACAGCCCGGACCAGATGCGGGCCTACTTCGTGGACGAGCTCGGGCTCAAGCCACTGAAGATGACCAAGGGAGGCAAGAGCGGAAACCGACAAGCCAGCGTGGACGCCGACTTCTTGGAGCACTACCGCCACGACCACCCCTCGTGCAGTCTCGCGCTGGAGCACCGTGAGTACACGAAGCTCCACGGCACCTACCTGGTCGGCATCCGCGACCTCTGCGACCCCGCGGGGCGCATCCACAGCTCCTTCAACCAGGACATCGCGCGCACCGGCCGCCTCTCCAGCTCGGACCCCAACCTCCAGAACATCCCGCGACCGGAGAACGACCGGTGGGGGATGCGCGACGCCTTCATCACCCTGCCCGGGTGGCGCATCCTGGCGCTCGACTACAGCCAGCTCGAGATGAGGCTCCTGGCGGCCGCAGCGATGGAGGAGTCGATGATCGACATCTTCCGCCGCGGCTGGGACATCCACCAGGGCAACGCGAGCCTGATGTTCGGCCTGCCCTACGACCACATCGACTTCTGCCGCAACGTGCTCGAGAAGAGCCTGAAGCAGGGGAAGGTCGAGCACAATGAGGTGTTGGACTTCATCAAGGAGAAGATGGAGGACGTGCTGAATGCAGTGCAGCAGCGCTACGGGCTCAACGTCGACGGCGCGCTCGCCTACATGCGCGAGTGCGTCAAGGCCAGGAACGACACCAAGTCCATCGGCTTCGGTCTGAACTACGGTATGGGCGCCGGCAAGCTCAGTAGGCAGATCAACTCGTCGCTCCAGGAGGCGCAGGAGAAGATCGCCATCTACAAGGAGACGTACCCCGCAGTGGACAAGTTCTTCAAGGAGGCGGTGGAGGAAGGCAAGAAGTACGGGTACTCCTTCACGGTCCTCGGCCGCCGCAGGAACATCCCGATGATCATGTCCCACCGCAAGGACGAGCAGGCCTTGGGAGAGCGACTCGCGGTGAACACCCAGATCCAGGGGTCGGCGGCAGACGTCGTCAAGATGGCCCAGCTGAACATCGACGCCATGGGCTACGACCAGAAGTTCGAGTGTCACTCGCTCCTGCAGGTGCATGACGAGCTGGTCTTCGAAGCGCCGGAGGAAGTGGTGGAAGAGCTACGACCAGAGATCGAGTACCTGATGGCTCACCCCTTCTGCGTCGAGCTTTCGTGCCCACTCGAAGCAACAGGCGGTACCGGAGCGTCATGGGGACAAGCAAAGTAGCCGCAGAGCTCAATCGTCGCGTGGCCCTGCGCACAGGGCAGCCGGTGCGGGTGGTGCGCGAGGTCACTTCCACTCTCGTTGACGCCCTCATCGAGGAGCTCGTGGGCAGCCGGGAGGTCATCATCAGTCGACTGGGGCGGCTTCGCGTCGTCACCAGCCGGGTGAATCGCACTGTCCCGCTACCGCAGAAGAATGGGGCACGGGAGATAGAAGTCGAGGACAACCTACGGGTATACTTCTCCAAGTCGCACAACCTGGCGCGACAGTTGAAGGAGTCCCATGGAAAAACTCGGCGTAGTCGAAGGCGTTGACCAAGAGAGTCTCGAGAAGCAGGCAGCGCAAGGCTGCCCGGCGTGTGGCAGCACGTTGGTGAAGCTCGGGCAGATCCTGAAGTGCCCCGTCCATGGGACGGAGCCGTTCGAGAGTAAGGAGATCCATGGCGGCGAAGAAGGCAGCAACCAAAGAAAAGGGTAAGAAGCAGAAGCAGGAGCCGGAGAAGCCCAAGAAGGCCTCGAAGAAGGCGTCGGCGGTACCTGTAGCGTCGGCGCCCGTCGAGGCCAAAGTGGCGGAGTACACCGCCAACCCGTTCACCAAGCAGCGGGAGCTCTCCTCCAAGGAGAAGCGCGAGGCGCTCCAGGCCCTGCGTACTGAACGCGACGGGCTGCTGTACCCCGCCGACGAAGCGGAGAACCAGTACATGATCCGCCGCCCCACGGGCATCATCGAGCTCGACATAGCGCTCGGCGGGGGCTTCCCCGCCGGCGGCGCCTCGATGCTCAGCGGCCCGTTCAACAGCGGCAAGAGCTGGCTGATGTTCCGTACGATCGCGATGCAGCAGCAGATCTACGGCAACGACTTCCTAGGCGCCGTGCACATCGGCGAGATGGCTTTCCCCTACGACCAGGCGCTGCAGGCCGGCTGCCGGCTGCGCGTTCCCGACGTCATCCTCAACCAGTGGGAAGAGTGGCGCTACTACCGCGGGCTCCCGAAGTTCACGCGGGAAGAGGTGGCGTACTTCCAATCCCAGGTGGGGCACCTCGAGATCATCAGCGGCTCAACAGGCGAAGAGGTGCTGGAAAGCGTGCTCGCCTGCACCGAGAAGAACATCTTCTCCGTCATCGGGGTAGACTCCATCAGCGGTCTGCAGCCAGCCGCCGACGCCGACAAGGACCTCGACGACGCGGACAAGCGCGGGGCTCACGCCACGATGATGAAGCGCTTCTGGCTGAAGTTCGTGCCGCTCATGAACCGCGGGCGCAACTCCACCTCAGTCCTGTTCGTGCAGCAGGTGGTGGCCAACCAAGAGCGCGCCAACATGCACCCCTCCATCCAGAAGTACGTTCAGGAGTGGGCAGTGAGGGGCGGGGAGTCCACCAAGCACTTCAAGCTCATCGACCTCGTGATGTGGAGCGGCGAGAAGATCTCGCGCGGGTCTCAGGACGAACGCGACGTCATCGGCAAGTGGGTGAAGTACCGCACGCTCAAGGGCAAGGCAGGCACCCACGACAACATCTCGGGCGAGTTCCCGTTCTACTACCACCTGGGCGGGGTCGACATCCACGGCGAGCTCATCGCCAGTGCCCTGCGTCGAGGCGTGTTGGTCATAACGCCGCAGGGCATGCAGGCCTTCAGCGCGGAGACGCGGCAGCCCATCGCCGGCATGCTCGCCCGGAACGACCAGGAGTTCCGCACGTTGCTGATGCAGAGCTTCGACTTGGAGCTCGCGCTGCGCCGCGAGGTCCTCACCGCCGCGGGCAGGCCATGTTTGTATCGGTGACGCTCAGCCTCACCACGCAGTACGGAGCCGACGGGTCGCCGGCGTTGGTCATCTCGGGGCGTACGGCCGGGTACGCTGGGGCGCTCAGCATCCCGTGGCCCAACCTGGGAGGCGACCACGTGCTCCTGCTCGAGGGGCGAGAGCCTGTCGACAGGGCCAGCCCCAAACGCCGCCGACGCGCGTCCATGAAGCAGGAGGAAGAAGTCGCGCGCATGCACGGAGGGCACCGCAACATCGGCTCGGGCAGCGTCCCCGGCCGAAAGAGCGACGCCAGCATCCGCGAGAAGTACCGCATCGAGAACAAGTTCACCTCGAGCAAGGGTATAAGAGTCACGCGGGCGGACCTGAACAAGCTCCGGTCAGAGTGCGAGCGCGGGCAGGTGCCTGTGTTCCAGGTGGACTTCAAGGAGCCCACCACCCTGCGGACGCAGGACCGCTGGGTGCTAGTTCCGTTGTCCGAGTGGGAGAAGAGAATTGTCGAAGCTACTGACGATTGACGACCTCGCCCAGCCAGGCTGGCAAGACGCCCTGCCGAGCGCAGCCTGGCTGGGAGACCTCTACGAGGAGTTCAAAAGGCACGACACCCAACGCCGGCACATCGAGTTCGACATCGGGGGCGACGAAGAGCGAGCCTACGGCATCCACGCCTCCGAGATCTGCGGCTGCCTGCGGAAGGTCGTCTACTCGCTGACGCGGGAGGAGCAGCGAAACTCCCCGGAGCACTCCGACACCAACATGAGGCGCCGGATGCAGCAGGGGAGCGCCGTGCACGGTTTGGTGCAGAGCGACTTCGACCGCATGTGCTGGCTGACCGACGGCAGGGTCGAGTTCCAGCACGAGGTACGGATCGCACCCGAGCTCTACCCCCTGGCTCAGCAGTACGAGATCCACTCCAGTACCGACGGCATCTTCACGCTGTTCGCGAACCACGAGCCTTTCCTCCGCGTCGGGCTCGAGATCAAGACGATGAGCGACAAGGAGTACGAGAAGCTCCGCAAGCCGCTCGACTATCACCTAGAGCAAGCGCACGTCTACATGAAGCTGCTGAACGTGCCGCTGATGTGGTTCTTCTACTACAACAAGTCGAACTCGAACTGGACAGCGCCGAAGGTGCCTTTCCTCGTCGCTTTCGACCACCGCATCTGGGACAAGCTGGAGCACCGCATGCAGCAAGCACACGCGCTCGCCCGAGCGCACACGCTGCCAGAGCGCCAAGAGGGCATGCCCTGCCGCTGGTGCTCCTACTCGTGGAAGTGCCTGCCCACCATCCTGCAGCGAAAGCAGAGCATGGGCAGGAAGCCTCCACCAAGACCAGGGGAGTTCAGACGATGAACCAAGGACTCGTTGTTCCTACTAGCCTCGGGGTTCCGGACCAACAGCAGAGCGCCATCCAGAACTACTGGAACGTCCAAGACAGCGCCTACCAACAACTCGTGATGATGGGATTCGACGAGCTGCCCAAACCGAACGGGGACTTCCCGCACATCACCGCGCAGGACTACGAGAACATCGAGGGCGACCAGTACACAACGACCATGGCTCTGGTAGACCTGTGGTTTGTGTACGCCAAGGACCGCCACGCTTGGGTCGAGGGGCGCAAGATGGCCAAGGAGGAGGAGCTGAAAGACCTCGAGCGCGAGATCAAGCGCACGCGGCGACTCCAGCTCCAGCAGGCCCAGACTTCGAAGAAGGACATGCCCAGCGAGACCGAGCTCAAGGAGGAGGCGCAGTCCTGGCCCGCGTGCCGCGCCCTCCGGCGGGAGATCGCCGAGCTCGATCACGTCGAGGGCGTGCTCAAGGCTCGCATCGAGGGCCTCGAGCGCCTGGCCGCTGGGCTCAGCCGGCAGGTCACCGTTCGTGGCCAGAACATCGACCTCGGAGGCCGCGTTGGCGGCCGCCGCCCAGGCCCCGTCCGATGATCCGCTTCACCCTTCCCGGCGTGCCGCCCTCCTCGAACACCGCTTACTTCACGACGGTGCAGAGGAAGGGCGGCAAGAGCATCCCACTTCGCGTGCTCACCACCGAGGGCAAGAAGTACAAGAGCGGGATCAAGACGCACCTCGCCAAGACGCGCCAGGACGTCCTTGGGTTCTTCCACGCGAATCGACCCTACTGCCTCATCGTGCGCTTCTACATGCTGGACCTCCTGAACGCGACATACGGCAAGCAGGGCGGCGCGGAGAACAGGTATAAGAAGGTCGACGTAGGCAACCGCCTAAAGCTACTAGAAGACGCGCTCACCGATGCCTGCGGGCACGACGACTCACAGCACTTCCGAGTGCTGCTGTGGAAGGAGAGCGCGCGGACACCTGAAGAGGTTCGCACGGAGGTGTGGGCATGGTGCTGGGAAGACGAGGAGTGTCCCTTTGACAGCCTGGCAGGACCCTGAGCTCGCCGAGCTGTTCAGCGGCACGAACTTGACGGAGCTCTACCAGCTCTGCCGCAAGAACGGCTTGGCCGTACCTCCAGGCATGACCCGCGAGCACTACATCGGGTGGCTGACGGGGGAGCTCGCGCTCCACGAGGTAAGCAGCCCCATCGACTCATGGCGCCTGGGTCTCATCGGATTCATCAACGACTACTGGATGACGATGCGGCCGCAGCTTACCTGTCCGGCCAAGAACCTGAAGGACGAGAAGAACCCTGATCCCACACCCTGCTTCCGGTGCTCTGACGCTCAGGTTGTCACGTGCATCGTGCAGAACAGAAAATCTGAGTACTTGATCCGCATGAGGAAGAGATGACCCAGCAGTATTCCATCGACACCTTCCCCCGCACCCTCGAAGCGTGCAACGCGCTCAGTCCGAGCCAGCGCTTCGGCTACATGAACAGGATTGGCGCCCTGAGTACGCACGAGGCCAAACAGGCCTTCGGCGCCGCAGATTCGCAGAGCCAGGCACAAGCACTCTTGGAGGCATTCATGAACTACGACCAGCAACGACAGAACGGACAGCTCCCTCCCACGCAGGCACAGCCGCAGCAGCAGCCGATGCAGCTCCCCTACCAGCAGCCGCCTCAGATGCCTCAGGGCGCTCCGCCGATGCCTGCTCAGCCGCCTCAGATGATGGCGCCTCCCCAGATGCCGCAGGCGCCGCCGCCGCAGCCCGGCTTCTCTTCGCCGCAGATGGGAGTGCCTCCTCAGATGCCGCCGCAGATGGGTATGCCCCAGATGCCGCCGCAGCAGATGGCGCCGCCGCCGCAGATGGGTATGCCCCCGATGATGCCTCCCCAGATGATGGCCCCGCCGCCACCGCCGCAGGGGATGCCTCAGATGGCGCCTCCGCAGCCGGGGCAGATGGCGCTACCGAACGTCACTCCTCCCATGGCCCCCGCCCCGCCCAGCGACGGGAGGGAACCCGCGGCGCCCACCTCCACAGGCAAGGGCAAGGGCAAGGGTGCCGCTGCCACCGGTGACGCCAGCGCGGCCATCTTGAAGAGGCTGGCCGACAACAACGAGGAGATCATCAACACGCTCTCCAGCGTCGCCAACGGCAGCATGAACACCATCGAGGCGCTGCAGGAGATGCACAAGACTCTCCTGGGCGCGGCGCAGGTGCAGAACGTCATGCTGGTGATCCTCGTGGAGCTCTACAAGGCCATGGCCCAGAAGAACCTGCAGGATGTCCTGCCCTTCTGGTACCAGTCCCTGCACAGCAACACGGGGCAGCAGGTCCTCCAGTACCTCAACCAGCAGCCGGGAAAAGGCTGAGCGAGGCCGGCGCCTGGCCCGGGTGCGTGCTGCCCCGGGCCGACGACGTCGTGGAGGTCGACCTCGAGCAGCTCAGCGCGCTGCCGCCGCTATACCAGACGGCGTCAGCGAGACAGCTCGGCTTCCCGAGCTTGGACATGGTACGTCGCTCCGAGTGGGAGGGCTTGTAGCCCTTCCGCTCGGGGCCTCGGCCCTTCTCTTAGCCCTGCCACCGCGCGAGCACGCGCACGCTCCCTAGCACCATCGCGCCGATCGGGGTGGGCGACGCGCCCGAGTAACCGGCGCCGGCCTCGTCGGCTGCGCCCACGGCGATCCAGTACACGAAGCCGGGAGGAGCCGCCCCGGCGTCCTCGGCCTGCATCTTGAAGTACCAGACGACCTCGTACGGGTTCAACGGGTCCGTGACCGTGTAGCTGAAGTCCGTCGGGCTCGACTGGTTGCCGTCCGCATCGATCGCCAGAACCCGCAGCGTGAGGCTCGCCTCCGGCCACCCGAAGCCCGAACGCTCGAAGGAGTAGGTGAAGCCGTTGGCGATCGGGGTGCGAGTACCGGTGAACGGGTCGCAGAACCCCGTCCCGTCGTGGATGACCTCCACGTTGCCGGACCCACGCTCTGCCTCAACGACGATGCGCGCGAACCCGGTGACGTCCGTCACGTCGAACGAGATGGTGTCAGCACGGGCGATGGACGACAGAGCAGCCGGGCTGAGGTTCGTGATGGAGGGTAGGACCGTATCCCTGCCAACCCCCAAGCCGGCCAAGAGCGGCAACCTCGCGGCGTCCGAGTCGTAGCCCATGGGCTGCTCTGCCACCCCGTACTCGACGGTGTCGGGGACATCGAACAGGTCTACGTTAGCCATCACTCACCTCAGGCAGTCGTCGCGGCGGTAGTGTTCCAAGGCTGCGCGAAGTCGCCCGCGATGATGTAGTTACGACCACCGCCACTCGGAGCGTAGTCGGTCTCACCTAGTTGAGCCTGCACCCACCAGAGGTCGCGGACCTGACCGTGGTAGCCGCGCGCATCGGTGATGGGGGCAGTACCGCTGAGGCTCACGTTGTAACGCGTGTGGACCTTCACGCGCGACGCCCGCCACGCAGCCGCCATGTCGTTTTGCACCGTGGGGACCGTCACGAGACTTTGGTTCGTGTTGTAGTAGAGCAAGTTGAAGAGGCAGAGCGCGGGGTTACCGTTGACGTGCGTCACGTGACTGATGGTGCCCGCGTTGGCGTAGCTGTTCTGCACCGCAGCGCTAGCGACGGGGGCAGCCGTGTTAACGCCATACACGGCGCCTACGTACGGGTTCACGGAGCTTGGCGGCGCATTCTCGAGCGCGTCGATCACCCAGAGCGCCACGCAGAAGTTATTGCGGTGCATCAGCACACGTGTGGCCTGTCCGTCTGCACTCTTCATCACGTGCAGCACGCTGGCGACGTTGGACACCGGCCCGCCCCAGTTGGTCGGCCCACTACCGTTGACGACGACCTCACCACTCGAGGTGGGCCGCGCGGTAGCAGTGCCGCCCGTGAACTGGTTGCGCGAGAAGACGAAGGTTGCCGAGTAGCTGTTTCCACCAACGCAGTCGATGCAGAGGTAGACGGTCCCCGCGAGTCCGGTCTGCTTCAAGACGATCCACGAGTGGTTCACGCCTGCGTTGGCCCAGATGACGTTACCGTCAGCGGCCCACCGGTCGTTGTTGTCGTTGTTGCCGAAGCCGCCCACGCCGTCACTAGAACTAGTCACGCTCCAGTTGCTCGTCGGCGTGGTTGCTGCGTTGGCGTTGTCAGTCCACGCGCCTGCGCCCGTGAACGAATCCTTGATGAAGCGCATGCCGCGTGCGTTGGTGAGCGCGAGCGTGGCCTGCACCGCCACCGCTTGGCTGACTTGGAACTGCCAGGTGCGGTAGTGCTGCCCAGAGCCTGCGAGGGCGGTGTAGGTGGTCATTGAAGCTCCGGTACCAGACCAGGCCAAGGGGTGACGAGGGGCCCCAGGGTGACGAGCTGGCGGGAGTAGTCCCTGGGCCACGAGCGACCGCTGACGAACAAGTCGTTCCCGAACCAGAGGTCTGCCAGCGAGCCCAGGTGCCCGCGCATGGCGCCAGAGCTGGTGTAGGTGACGCCGTAGGCACCGATGGCGAAGATCTGGTCGCGCGCAGCGACGTCATTCCAGACCGGTCGGTCCGTCTGCGTCAGCGTGGCCTGGATGTTGGTGGCGTACCGGCTGCCCTCGCTCGTGAGGATGCCAGAGATGGTGGGGCCGCCGGTCTTGCGCCCGATGGCCTGAGCAGTCTGAGTGAAGGTGTTGGCGGATAGGGCGTTGCCGGCCGTGCCTCCCCAGACCCCAGTGATCATGTCCCCCACCAGGTTATCGACCGGATCGACCATCGGCTCGAAGATCCACAGGCCCTGAAGGTTCTGCGCCCTGGTCGTGTACAGGCGGAAGCTCAACCCGTCATCCGACATCATCATGTGGTAGCGCACGGAGAACGCCGAGCCGGCGCCCCAGGTCGCGGAGGCTGAGACGTTCCACTCGTCGGTGGAGGTCGGTCGCGCCGTAGTGGTACCGCCCGTGAACGCGGTTTGCGCCAACCAGATGTCCAGCGTGTTCGAGTCGCTGCCGCTGTTCTCACAGTTCAGCAGCATGTAGAGGCCGGCGGTAGCGTTGTACAGCACGATCCAGGAGTTCGCCCCAGCAACCGTACCCCACACCAGCTTGTCGTAGCTAGACCAGCGGTCGACGCCGTCACCTGCGGTGCCCGCAACGACACTGTCGCAGGAGTAGTAGACTGCCCAGAATGCTGGTGTCGCTACAGCCCCACCGTCCTTGTCCAGCCACCCGTGCTTTCCGGTATTCGTGCCCTTGATCATGTTCTTGATGGCGAACATGGTCTGTTGGTTCTGGATCAGCGCACCGCCGCTCACGTAGGGGCTGAGCGTGCCCACGTTGAAGTACCAGGTGCGCGCCAGGGAAACTGTGCTCATGCCTCGATCCTCGGGTTGTAGGCCCCACCAGTGACCCAAGGCAGCCAGAGGTGCCCGACACGCGTCCACTGCGCGGCACCCGCCGGCAGCACCTGCCCGTTGAACGTCCCTGTCATGACCTGCCCGGTAGCCTGACCCCAGAACGCGTCCACCAACTCACCATTCAAATCCCGACCGTTCACTGTGGTCGAGTACAGAAAGCACCGGCGTAGGGTCTGCGTCTGGTCGACTTCGTTGGGGAACCCCTGGTTCACTGGCGTGGCGTTGTCGGACTGGCTTCCGTCGTGCGGTATGAACGAGCCGAAGACGGTGCCACCCGGCGTGCGCGAGTAAGCGTTGGCACCACCAGAAAGGTACGAGTAGGAGACGACCTCGGTGGTAGAGCTGTGACCCACCGCTTGCGCCACTGACGGCGTGGTGAAGTTGGCGACGACGGGGTCTGGAACCTCGAAGTTCCAGAACTGCACACACGAAGAGCTGCGGTAGGACCAGAACCGAAACCCCTTGCCGTCCGTGCTCTTCGCACAGTTGAGGATCGACGGCGACGTACCGTTGATCCCACCCCAGTCCGTGTTGCTGATGAGGGTCTGACCGGAGATGGGGGTAGGCCGAGCGGTGGCGGTACCGTCCGAGTTGAAGCCAGTGAACGCCACCACGACCGTCGCGGTGTACGAGTTCGCGTTGCTCAGGTCGATGCACACGCTGAAGTTGGTGTCGATGGCAGTCTGCTTGAGGACGATCCACGAGTGGTTGGAGGCCGCTGCCGCCCAGACGAGCTTCGTGGGGTCTAGAGCACCGGTTGTGTCCCAGCGGTTCACGCCGTCGTTGTTGCCGAAGTTGCCGGCACCGTCGCAGCCCCCCCACACGCTCCAGTTACCGGCGGAGGCAGACGCGGCACCGTCCTTGTCCACCCACGAGCCACGACCGAGAAAACCCTCCACGACCTCGATCATGTGCGTGCGGTTCGTAGCGAGAGCCGTCGCACTCGGCGCGTTGAGCCGATTGACCCGGAACTGCCACGTGCGCGTGTGATTGACCGCCATCTCTCGCCTACCTACTCGAGCTCAGCGCCCACGCCGTCACACCTGCGATCGTCGCCGCCCCCACGACGCCCACGCCGGCGCCGAACCACGCGGTCGTGTACCAGGGCGGGTTCCTCGCGCGCTCTTCGGCCTCGAGCCGAGCCTTCTCCGACGTCTGCAGGCGCGCCTTGAGGTCGTCCTGTAGCTCCTTCGAGCGCCTCTTCTCGGTGGCGAGCACACCAGCCTCGTAGGAGAGCTTGACCGCGCAGACCTTCTGCTCCTTCTCGACGTCGGCCTTCAGTCGTACCTTGTACTGCCGGAGCCAGTTGGCCCAGCGCAGAGCGGTGTCGTTGTCGTAGAGCACCCCAGCGTACGGAGCCGGCTCCTGCGCTTTGACCGGCTGAATCTTGTCCGGCCCCGGCGGGATGGTCTCGATCTCCTGCCCATAGGCCAGGGAGGGCAGGAGCAGCAGAGCAACCAAGATCCTCCAGCGCATCACGTGCTCCTCATCTGTTCGAGCATCGTGGTCAAGAACCCGCTCCAGGCAGCGCTCTTGACCCGCTCGGCCATACGGTTGTCGCTCACCCCCCTCGGGAGCGGCTTCACGGCCTCCCTGGGCTCCTCGCCGAGCATGGCCTTCATCATCTCGACGGTCATGCTCATCATGCGCCCGAAGAACTTCTTCGGGATATGCGCGCGGTAGCAGGCGATGGCTTCGTCACGGTTGTTGAACCCAACGAAGACCTTGTACTCGTCGAAGCTGCCGTCGGCTTTGCGCTGAACCACCCAGAACGCGTTCGGGGCCTTCTTGTTCGACCCCACGAAGACATCGAGACCGTCGCTGTCACCACCCAACGTCTTGGGGATGAAACCGTAGTCGACCTTGTAGGTGCGGCGCCACTTGTTGCCGTCCGCATCCGTGCCGAACATGATGAACCCCTTCGGCCGGTCCATCTTGATCTTGAGCCCCTGGAAGTCCAGGACGAACTTCACCGAGTCCGGGCTGGAAGGCTGCCCCTTGTAGAAGCCGCCCTCTGTCTTCGCCTGCTTCAGGAGCTCTGCGGGGTCCACGGCTGAATCCTACCAGACGTGCCGCCCAGAACGTCAGTCCGGCTTCGGCAGCATGCCTCGCAGGACCCCGTCGTACCAAGACGCCACACTCTTCCTGAAGGGGCGCATCCAGAAGTAGGCGCTCCCGGTGAAGCAGCGCAGGTACCACTCACGCAGCTCGGGCGTGAAGGACCCTGGCCCCCAGTACTCGAGCTGCGCCCGGAGAGACTCCTCGTACGCCTCCTGTTCCAGTCTCGCGCGGAAGGTGAACACTGCTGGCAGGAGCAGCGTGTACAAGAACGCGTAGAGCGCCATCCCGTATCGCCGTTGCTGGCGTAGGTGCACCCGCTCGTGCCGCAGCAGCGCGGCCCGGTCTAGATCGGCCATCTGCTCCCACCCCGGCGTGACGTAGAGCGTCGACCCGATGGTCGTGTGGAAACCGGTCATGAACCCCCTGTTGAAGAACAGGAGCCAGCCCAGCAGGCACATGAACCGGCTGTCGGTCTTCCGCACGATGGAGAAGTCGGGGAACTCCCTCAGCGTCTCGGTCAGGACGCGGCTGTACTCACCGCTCACCGCGGATGTCCTTCCCCACCTCCAGCAGGTACCGCGCCAGCTGGTCGGGGTCGTCGCGCAGGTCGTCGGCCTTCTTCTTCTGCTCCTCCCGCAGAGCCTCGAGGACCGCGGAGTGCTCCGCCTCGACCGCGGCTAGCTTCTTCGCGCGCTCTTCCTGCAGCCGCTTCAGCTCAGCGTCGGCCTTCTGGTCGATCCCCCGCTTCTTCTCCTCGTGGCCTTGGAGCTCGGGGTTCACGACCTCGATCACCTGGGTCTTCTTGCTAAGTCGCCCGCTGAGGAACAAGAGGACGCCCACCGGGAGGAGGATCCACATCCAGTTCTTCTTCAGCCACCCCCAGGCGGCGACCAACCATAGAGGTGCGATCATCACCCCTCGTGCTTCACGTCGACCTTCTCGGCCTCCGCGGACTCGTCTGGGAGGATGTCCACGCCTACCTTCGCCAGCACAGCCTTCCGGAAGACCTTGTACAGGAAGCTGGCGAACCACCCTACGCCACCACCGAACAGGATCTTCCCGCCGATGGTGTCGATCTGCCCGAAGAGCCAGTCGGACTTGATGAAGGCTGCGAGGGAACCATAGAGCACCGGGATGGCGTAGAGGATCACGCTGTTCCACCAGAGCTGAAGTCGCGTGCTGTATACCGTGGTGGTGGTCCCCTGCCGCAGCGACGGCACGAGGATCTCGATGACGCGCCGGGTGAAGAACGTGACGACGAAGACGGCGACGGCGATCGCCATCGTTCCGGCTCGCGCTACTTGCGAAGTGACCTCTTCCATCTGTGCCTCCTACTGCGTAGCGTACACCTGAACCGAGACGAACCCCTGCACGCCAGCGGGGTCCAGGACCGCCCCCGCTGCGTCGAGGATGTAGATCCTGAATCCGCCGGCGGCCAAGTTGGCTGCCTTCGCCCTGCGCCCGATGCCGCCGGCTGAGGTGTTGTCCTGCGCGGTGGCGGAATACGTAGCGTTGGACATGTTGGTGTGGAAGGTGAGGGTGAGGTAGCCCCCGGCGCCGGTCACAGCGCCGAACGCGTTGATGTTGTAGGCGTCGTGTTTCGTCCATGCCGGACCGCCGCCGTCGTACTCCAGGTAACCCCACGCCTTGCAGATGTTCTTCGCGGTCAGCGTCGATGCGGACGGCGCTGTCCCCATCGGGATGTTCCCGACCAGTGCGAGCATACCTCGCTGAGCGCTATCACTGCCCGCTGAGCTGACGTCTACCCACGCCCCGTCCGCCCAGGGGCTGGCGCTCCCAGCGGCGTACGCGCTGCTGATCGTAAGAGACGGGTTGGTGGGGTTCGGCAGGATGATCTTGAAGGAGTCAGTGTTGACGTCCCGCACCCACTGCGCGCCGTTCCAGCGTGCGTTGTAGGTGTGCACCAACGCGCCGTTCTCGCCCCCCGCGATCGCCAGGTACACCCGGTGCGTCGTGGTGGGCGTATCGTCGGTTACGAGCGACTCGTAGAGAAGCTGATAGGTAGTGATCCCAGTCAGGGCCCTGCCGCGCAGCCCCGGGGTAGCGCTGCTGGAGAGGGGGACCTCGAGGTTGTCAAAGTTGGGCATCGACTGCTCCTATCACGGACCTGCCACACCACCGGCAGGGAACGAGGTCTTGGTCATCAAGAACCCGGCGGTGCCGTCGTACGTACCGCGGTAGACCGTCTTGCTCGAGGGATTCTGGGTCGGCGTCTTGTCGCCAGTCGAGCTGAAGTAGAAGTTCGTCGGCGCCACCGGCCAGAGCAGCGTGAAGGTAGTGACGCCGCCACCGAGGATGACGACGACCTCTACCTGCATGCCTTCTGATACCACCAAACCGCCGGGGAGGGTGAGTGTGAGGGTCTTCGCGTCGGCGGTGACGTTGATGGTGAGACGCGGATACCGTACCAGGTCCCACTGCTGCGAGCCCGTGGCCGCCACAGTCAGCACCGAAGACTTGAGCCTGTAGTTGCCCAGCGTGCTGTAGCCGCCAGTACGGATCCCGCCGTCCCCCAGAAGTGCGCCATGGGAACCGGTGCTGCCGAGGCCCGCCACCGCTCCGGCATACCCAGTTGTGGCGTCGGGCTGGAACGACGTCCACTGCAGCGCCACGGCAGAGGAAGATGCTGCCGAGATCAGTACCGGCACATCGCTCAGCGGGACAGCGTGTCCATTGGGTGGCATCTGGAAGTACTGCAGACCGCCGAGGTACACGACGTCGGTGGAGGGCCCGTTGATCGTCTCGTACTTGGTGCCGGTACCGGGGCCCTGCCAGAACTTCACCGACATCCAGCGGCAGGTCACCACCTCGTCGGCCGGGAAGGTGGGCGGAGCCCCAGTGAGGTCACGCACCACGCAGCGCCGCGCGCTGCCTACGTCGAGCGATGTGATGACGTAGACCTCGATGTCACCGCTAGCGCGCGTGACCTCGAGCATGTCGATGCCGACGTTCACCGCCGTGAGGTTGGTACCCTCGTAAAAGTAGTCCGCGACGTTCAGCTCGACGACGTCGGCGCCAACGGCTCCTGGGTTGAGTTTGGCCGCACGCGTGGGGACCACCTGCGTGCGCACCGCTCCACCAAACGTGCCGGTGTGCTGATGGGGCCACACCGACGCGAAGCTGCCGACGCTGTTGGCGGGGCCCGCCTCTTTGAGGTCGTCCGCTGCGCGATCACTGACGTAGTGTACGTAGCCAAGGCCGCTCGACTCCCCACTGATGAAGCCGCCTGCCCCACCCGAGGCCGAGCTGAACGCCTTCCAGCACGCCCCGATCGGATCGTAGAAGATGTTCGCCGTCGTGGCGACGTCGACAGCCGGCGCGGGGCCGTCGCGGGTGATGATCGCACCAGCTCCGGGGGTGTCCAACGCCGCCGGGGCCGCGGTCTGCGCGTTGCGGTAGCGCGCGTCGAGACCTCCACGCAGCACGTCCCGCATGAAGCCGCTGAAGACAGGGATGGAGGGCAGCCCGAGCTTCGACACGAGGTCGTTGTCGTGTGTGGCGAGGTTCTGCCTTCGGCCGTGGTAGACGGCGTAGGACACGCCCGTGGGTACCGGCACGTTGAAGTTCACCCGCAGCGGGTTGGAGACGCTGAATCCCGTGCCGAGCACACCCGGCACGATCGAGCTGGCGACGACGCGCGTACCGGTGATCGGGTCGTAGATGGGCTCGTGGGTGGCCGCGTCCACCACAATGAAGATGTCGCCCGCCAGGGCCCCGCCGTTCCCCACGAAGATCGGGTCTGCTGTCCCGTTCAGGTCGATCCACGCGTCCGCGGCTGACAGGGCTGTGGCGGCGACGATGCGCACCATGTCGCGATGGACGACGTCGTCCAAGAAGTCGGTGTTCTGCGCGAGGGCGCGGTGGGCGCGGTTGAGGAACCGACTCGTGGCATCTTCGCCAAACGCCATGAAGTACGTGCCAGCGTTCGGTCCCGCCGCCTTGGCCGCGTCGGCGTTGGCGCTGCCTCCACCGCCCGTCCCGCCGCTCGTGACGTTGATGCGGTCATAAGTCGTACCAAACACCGAACCCGGGAAGGCGCCCCCGACGCCCAAGTAGTAGGCGGGGTCGACGAAACGATGAAGCGGCATTCTGCTCTCCTAGGGCGTCTCAGAGTATACAGACTCGGCTAGCCGAAGATGAAGGTCCAGACGACCTCGATCTCGACCGCCGTCGTCTTCGTGATGGTGTCGAAGGTGTCATAGGCGATGAGGTTGTTCTGGTAGCCCTCGTCGTTTGCGGCGGAAGTGAACAGACCGATCTCACTGAGCGGCACCGCGATGAAGGGCGGGTAGCTGACCTCGGTGGCCGTGAACACACGCCGGAACTCCGTACGCATCGCGGTGGGGTGCCCAGCCGGTGCTTGTATCAACCCCAACCACTTATCGCCCGCCAGGCCGGGGTAGCTGGAGCTCGAGCCGCTCACGCGCACCGGCCGCTCGATCTTGGCGACGGTCCGGTCGGTGTCGGTCTGCAGGTTGCTGCCGGCGTAGGGGGGCGTGATGGGGGTGTTGTTGGCCGCGCTCGGCGCCGTCTGACGGTCACCCCCAATCCCGAAGCCCATGTACTTCACGCGGTAGTCGTTCTCGGGCGTGTCGGGGCCGAAGGACACGTAGGCGATGAGCTGACTCAACCACTCTCGGCCAAGGTTGACGAAGATGTTGTGGGTGAGGCGGCTGTCGACGATCTTCCCCCGCTCTCGAGCAATGAGGCGCAGGTTGTACTTCACCTCGATGTCTTCTTGGAGCTTCATACCAAAAACCTCACCGTCCAGATGAATTCGAGTTGAGAGTCGTCGTCCAGCGTGATGCTAGCAAAGGACGCGTAGGCCACGACGGGGTTGTAGGCCGTGTTGACGTCGGCAGAGGAAAGAAGGAGACCCGCCTCGGAGATCTCCACGAGCTCCGTGGGGGCCCAGATGCCCGTGATGTCTCCGAGAGAGGTGTCCACGAGGATGCGCACAGAGGTGGAGATGCGATCCTGGTGGGTCACCTCGAGCCCGTCGCTAGGACCGAACAACCAGACGTCAGCCGGATTGCCGGGGTAGGCGACCGTACTGCCTGTCTTCTTGACTGGCAGCTCGAGCGTGGTGATCGGCGGCTGCGTGTGGTTGGCTCTGTCGTACTCGTTGCCTGCCGTGGCATTAGGGTCGGAGCCTGCTGGGTAGGTCGCGGCAACCGTGGCGTCAGAGGAGACACCGCCTTCCTTGCTGCCCATCCCGAGCTGGAAGTACTTCAGTCGGTCTGCACGCTCCGGCACATCTGGCAGAAAAGAGGTCAGCGCCACCACGCCGGCGAGGTACTCCGCGCCCACCGTGGTCCACACGTTGTGGAGGCGCCGCTCTTCTACTAGCCGGCGCTTCTTGTAGTGACGGATGACGACGTTGTGGTTCATGGGTAAAGCTGATCGTCGAGGCAGTAGACCCCGGCCGGGATGGGCGTGTCCACCGCCCAGAGAGTGCCGTCCTCATTCATGACGCTCGCAGAGACAGAGACCCAGTTGGGCGCCCTGGCTGCTGTCCCACCCGAGGGCCGCACCTCCACCGTCACCACGTCGCCGGGCACCACGGGGATCTGCAGCCCAACCCTGAGCTCCTTGTTGGCGACGAAGGTGTCGGAAAAGTCTCCCTGCTCCACACCGTTGACCTTCACCACCGCCTCGTAGCGGGGGGTGAGGCTAATGGTGTTCTGCGCCAACTGCGACAGGGGCGCGTGGTCCCCGGCCACCTGTAGCCCGCGGAAGGTGGTGGGGAAGCCGGTGATGTCTACTACCTCGTAGACGTGCCCCGCGTTCAACCCCGCAGGCACAGAGACCAGGTCCCCGAGCTGCAGGTCGACGTCAGACCACTGCCCAGCGACCTTGGTGAAGTCCGCCGTGGCCACGTCGACGGCGACGATGTTGGCCGACTGCGCGTCGCCCTGCGTCCCCTGGACCACCAGGGCCAACCGAGTGAGGTTACCGGTGTACGTGGAGGTGTTGCCCCCGACCGGCGTGATCGCTACGCCAGCGAGCGGGACGGCTGGCGCTAGGACCTTGTAGGTGAACTGCTCCTGCACGCCGTGGTCGACCTGGAAGCATCCGTCGACCGCGGGGGTGAGGATGATAGTGTCGCCGAGGTTGTTGACCGGTGGGCCACCAGCGATGATCGTGCCTCGGAACACGCCGGGGAAGCCTGCGACGCTGCTGACGGTGAAGGTGAACCCAGCGTTGGGACCGGTGGTGACCTGGATGATGTCACCGAGCTCGATGCCGACGTCTGGCCACCCACCCACGGTCTTGGTGAAGTCTGCGGTAGTGGGGTTCACCGCCGCGATGTCGGCCACCGCATCGAAGTGCTCCTTACAGCGTACGGCGAGTAGGTCGGTGGCCGGGCACAGGTAGGCCTTGTCCACGCCCCACTTGATCGGCGCCTGCGCCGTCATCGGCACCGGCGCGACGCCGCTGTCGTCGGTGTCCACGGCGTTCTTCCACGCCCCAGACTTCATCCCATCCGGGAAGCCGATGTCGTCTCCCGACGGGTCCGGGTCGTCGACCATGCCGGCCCAGCCGAACTCCGCTCCCACGCTCTCGTAGAAGCTAAGCGTGAGGTTCATCTCTACGGCGTCGACCACGTCGATCTCGTCGCCGTCACCCGAGACGACGAACTCGATGAAGAACAGCGGCTTCTTGACGATGGGACGGATGTTGTTGACGAAGCGCTGGGTGAGCTGCAGCGCGCTCAGGTCGAAGATGCTGCTGCTCACCCGCACCAAGAAGGTGTGGTACTTCTGCACTTCGTAGAAGATGCCCTGGTTGAGCAGACCCTCGAACCAGCGGGGGTCCTTCACGTAGTCCAGGACCTCCACGCCTTCGACCAGTGGCGCGAAGAGCGCCACGGTGTCCCCGACCTTGTACCTCTCCCCAGTCGCGGGGTTGACCTCGAGCTCGAGGCTGTTAGGGTAGTCGTAGGAGCGTACGATGCTCTTGTTCTTCACGTCGCGCAGCAGCAGCCGGCCGCGCTTGAGGATGAAGTCGTCGCGGATCTCTTCGATGACTCCTTCCTCCTCGGCGAAGGGGAGCCCCAGGAGGATCTGAGCGCCGATGCGGACGTTCCGCACCGTGGGACCGTTGTAGTATGCGTACCAGAGGCCGCGGACGGCGCTCAGGTAGTCGATCTCACCCGGCAGGCCCTCGAGGTCGTCCAAGCGGAACCCGACCGGGATGCCGAAGTTCGCCTCGATGAGAGGGCGGTTGTCCAGGTACGTGTACTCGGCCCACAGCCGATCCGGCGGACGACCGCCATCCCAGACGTCGCCGGCGTCAGTCGGTGTGCCTGACTGGAAGCGCAGACACCGCTGCCCGCGGAAGTCAGTGACGAAGTAGTCCGCGTTCTCGCGCAGCGTCTCCTGGTCGTCCTCGATGACGATCTTCGCCGTGAGCGTGGGTACGGAGAGGATGAGCGGGTCTACCGGCAAGTAGTGTCGCCGAACCACACGCGCTAGGCGCACCGAGGTCGCGTTCTGGTGGACCTGCTGTGCGAGACCCTTGGTGTCGATGGCCAGACGGTTCGGCTTGCCCGCCGCGACCCCAAGCGCCGAGACCTCGAGGAGCGCTGAGATCTGCTCCACCGCAGGAGTCGTCGGGTCGTCTTGCAGCGACTCGAACTCGACGACGTCGCCGTTGTCGACCAAGCCGCCGTAGAAGTTCAGCAGCTCTGACTGCACCCACCCCGGGAGCACCCAAGAGGCCGGGGCGCCTACGATCGCCTCCTTGAGGATGACGCGCTCGTAGGGGTAGTCGTCAGCCGCGTTGTCGACGAGCTGCGCCACCCGGTAGCCGGTGCCGTCGAGGACCAGGATGTCGTCCTCGCGGATGCCGAGGTCCCCCAGCGGGGCGTTGGTGTCGAAGATCGTGTCCCCGACCTTGGCGCCGGTACCGCGCGGGTTGTCGTTGAACTGCGGGTACACCCCGAAGATGGGCAGGGTAGACCCGGTCATCAGCGTGAACGGCTTCTCGAGACGGATCCTGAAGACCGTGAGCCCGGTGTTCCGGTTCTCGATCAACGTGACCCTGAACCCGTCGTCGACGAAGTCCCGAAGCTTGTTCTCCAGAACCCCACGGAGCTCACTCAGCGTGATCGTAGGAGGCGCCAGGAACTCGAGCGTCACTGGGGAGGCGAGCTCCGACGTGGTGACGATGAGCTTCGTCCCCTTGACCCCAGCCACCGTCGCACCCTGCGGGTCCGAGATCACGCCAGCCCAGACCGTCTTGATCGTCGTGACGTCCGGCAGCGGCTCCGGCAGCATCAGGTCGTAGTGGATCCACCGCCGGATGAACGTGCGCTGGATGTCGCGTAGACTCTTCGAGTACTCAATCTGCCACAGCGTGTAGAGCTCGGTGGCGGCCACCTGCGCCAGCGCCGTCCAGAACTGAGCGACGACGTCGTTGTCCTCGATGAGCTTCCAGAAGCTCAGCAGGTAGTCGAACAAGAATCCGGCGTCTGGGTTACACCCTCGAGGCAACGGAGACTCGAGCACGTTGACGAGGATGGCGTCGCGGTCCAGACCCGTGGGACTGGAGTAGAGCTGCCCGTCGTACACCAGCAGGTCGAACAGGTAGAACCCTGTGACGTCAGGGTAGAACGTGGGGGCGACTGTACTCGCGCCGCTGATCACCGCTTGGCGCACGATCTTGTACGACCCGCCGCTGATGTTGTCCGGGATCTGGTGCTTCTCCACCACGATGCGGAAGGGGCCCGACAGGATGCTGGCGATGGTGTAGGGGACGCCTTGGACCACGAGCACGTCGCCGGAGCCGAAGGGCCTCAGCGCGTACTCCGCCTCGGCCTCGGTCGACGTGAACGTGTCGGTGTAGCCCGTGGGAGGAGCCTCAGGGGAAGTAGCGCCGTCATCACCGGCGAAGATGAACGAGCTCTTGGGCGGGGCGTCGATGAGGCGCCACGCGTAGGTGAGCGCCTCGCCCTCGGGGTCGTAGCTCCTAGACCCATCGAGCTTGACGATGGAGCACATGCGCACGGCCTGGTCGTCGCCGGCGTCCGCGATGGGAGCGATGTTGGAGACCAGTGCCTGAGACGAGAACTTGATGCAGCTCATCGTCGCGCTGGAGCCGATGCCGCTGTCGCTCCTGACGCTGATGACGACCTGGTCTTGCGTCGGCGGCGGGGCGGCGCTCGAGAAATCCAGCAGCGGCAGGATGGCGACGAGCTGGTGCCCGATCGCGATGAGCTCGGAGGCCTTGGTGACGTAGACCAACGCGGTCCCCGCCTCGGCATCGGCCACGATGCGGATGACCATGTCCACGCCGATGGGGATGATCCCCGCGGTGCCAGGGATGGGCACCAGGGGGGAGGCCACGACGAGGTTGGTGCCCGCGAAGGAGACAGACCCTGTGTAGATCAGCCCGTCCTGCGAGATGAACAGACCGGCGGCGCTGCTGTTGATGCTGGAGGCACCGACGAACATGTGTTCGTTCGGCAGGTCCAGAAAGCTGTCTGGGAGCGCGTCGAACTTCGTGCGCCACTCGAGCGTGAAGCTCTCGTTGACTGGAACATCGAAGCGGATGTGAGCCGTGGGATTGGTCGGGGCGCTGCCCACGCCGCTCGCGATCCGGAAGAAGCCCAAGCCCGACGCGAAGCTGTTCCCATCGCCGAAGAGGTGGACCTCGAGGTAGGCCGCCAGGTTCTGGATGTCGACGTCGTTGCAGACGAAGAAGACGTCCCACGGGGCGCTGACGGGTAGGCTGCCACCGGCGCCTACGGGCGCAGGACTACCGCCCCAGAGCCCGCCCCACGTACCTCCACCGAAGCCGCCCATCCGTGATCCCTTCAGTACTTCGTCGCGTACAAGGTGAGCTGAGCGTAGGAGCAGATCGCGTTGTCACCGCCGCCACCGCCCGTCCGCTTGATCTGCACCTCGTAGACGTCCTTGGTGTTGGTGAAGTCGACGCCCACCTGCAGCCCCGTCGCCGAGAGCAGGGTGGGCGTGAGGTTCGAGGTCGACAGGGCCGAAGCGACGACGGCTGCACCTGCCGTCCGGTTATAGATCTGGAAGTCGGCCGACACCAGCGCGTTGGTGGTCTCCATGACGGCGTCGACGCTGAAGTACGCGCCGTCCCACTCCACCCCATCGAAGACGAAGGAGCAGATGCGGTCGTACACCGCTACATTGCGCACCTCGACGTTCGTGAAGATGGGCAGGTTGATGATCTGAATGTTGGCGTTCAGCCAGAGCCAGGAGGCCCCACCGAGGTAGGCGATCCCGATCCTCTGGAACGGCGCGGTCTTCGCGTAGCTCGAGGGGTTGCCGAACAGGTTGGCGAAGGAGTGCCCGCCAGGGAGGGTGACCGTGATCTGCACGTTCCCTCCCTCCACATCCTGCACGAACCAGCACTGCCCTACGCGCGGGGTAGCCGGGGCGTTCAGCACGCAGGCACCACCGATGGTCACTGTCCGCACCAGCAGCTGAGGAGGGTCCTCCGTCGCCGAGATGTTGCGCGGCGTGGTGGCGACGTACTTGTACTTCATGTCGCGGTGGGTGCGGAGGATCTGGTCCACCTGCCCGTCGCTGCCTGAGCCGGCGTACCCCCGCTTCTGCCCGCTGTAGTTCTGCTCGTCGGGCTTCGCCGCCGGGCTCAGGTGGGCCGGCACGATCACCGGCGGCGTGAGCGGGAGCGGGTCCGGGTTCTTCTGGTAGGCCGGATAGCAGTAGCCCTCACCGTCATCGACGCCGAAGCAGCGGATGTCCCTGTCGCGCGCCCCGCTCTCCAAGACGTCGAGGAGGATGCGGTACTCACCAGGCACGTCGGGGGTGAAGCTGGCTAGGGGTGTGGTGCTCACCGCCTGCGCAAGCACCTGAGGGTTCGCCGCCGGCGGGTAGGTGACGCTGTTCGACGGCGCGTCGAGCAGGATGACGACCCACTCGTCGACGCCTACATTGCTGTCGTTTGCCACCGTCACTGCCGCACCAGTGATGCCCTTCTGCGCTACTCCCGACGAGCCGAAGGGGCCTCCCTGCGCAAACTTGATCAGAGCTGTTGCCATCGCTAGCCTTCATCCTCGTGGCAAAAGAAAAACCGACCACGCTCCAGGGGTTCATCGACTCCGGCGTCATCCGTGAGCTTAATCCTGAGCTCGCGCGCAAGGCCATAGAGGGGTACGCCGACGCACTCGCTCCCGCCGTCAGAGTGCAGGAGGCCTTCTACCGACAGTTCGTCTGTATCAGCTGTGGCAACTCCAACCTCACGAAGGAGTACATCGGCGGCCCGGCGGGCAGAGGCACCACGTGGACGGGTGATGTACTGCCCAACGCGATGCTCCGCTGCACGCAGTGCCGCCTCCTCTTCAACCCGCACACCCGGATGGTCATCGAGGTCGGCGAGGAGGTCGCCGTACCTGACCACCTCCCCCAGCCTGGACTCATCAGGAAGTAGCATCACCCTACCTTACGCACGATGTTGAGCAGGTCGGGGATGAAGGCAGAGAGCCTGCCTGTCGACAGGCTGTCTCGCGAGCGCTGCGCGTAGACAGTGCGGTCGGTGTAGTAGACCAGGGCGATGAGGGTCAGCGGGTTCGTGACCTTCGTCGCACCGCGGTCAGTGATGGCTTTCTGCACAGCGCTCGCATCGAGGGAGTCGATCGGGTAGAGGTCCCGGATCAGCTTCTCCACGTCGGGCACGACCACGCTCTCCGCCGAACCGCCGAAGTAGGTAGCGTCGAAGCGGACGAAGTGAGGTATGAGGTGGCGCGCCAGTGGGTTTGAGCCAACCGCCCGCTCGAAGTCACTCTGCGCGAAGTTCTGGATGCTGGTGACCGTCGTCGAACGGTCGTAGCGGATCAGAAGGTTCTGCCCGGTGACCTGCGTGGCGTTCTGCGGGTCGTCGTCTACGCCCTGCTCCAAGATGGTCCGACTGACAACCAGCTTCACAGGCTCCACATCGCTGAAGGCCAGGTTCGCATCGTCCGTCGTCAGGTAGTAGCCGTCGCTCTTGTAGCCGTTGACCACCAGCTGCTGGTCCGCGTCGATGTTCCAGAAGTCTCCCGTACCCTCCGACACTAGCTCCACATCGAAGTAGTAGAGCCCTGCCTCGGCGAGGTTGGAGGCCATCTGCGTAGTCGAACAGCGCTGGACGCCCTTGCGCTGAACGCGAAACGTCTGACCTGTGATCGGCGTTGGCCACGTGAGCGCAGTTGTGGGCAGCGCCGGCGACAGCGTGAGAGTTGTGGCTGTGGGCACGTCGGTGACCTCATACTCACCAGCATGCGGCGAGGCGTTGGTGACGTCCTCAGCGCTGAAGGCCTGCACCGGCACGTGCCCGAGGATGTTCCCAAGGATGGTGGGCAACGCGGTACTGGTGCGGCGGATCACCAGCGATAGGTCGGTGACGAACTTCACCCTGTTGGAGCCGTCCAGCTCCGCGATGTCGCTGCCGGCCATCGCGTTGATTTGGTTGATGACGCCGTCTCGACTCACCTCAGTGGGGTTCAGCGAGACGTCGTCGCGGATGAAGATGAGAGTGCGGTCGGGCCCGCCGTCGATGGAGAAGATCAACGTCTGCCCCACCAAGCCCACCACCGGGTTGGCGAGCACCTGCGTTCCCGTCACCGGGAAGTTCTCGATCACCAGCTGGTCGCCGGGCTTGATGCCGCTCCGGATGAACTGCTGCGAGGCGCTGGTGAAGGTAGTACCTCCGCTGGGGCTGCTGCCGTCATCCGGAATCACCCCGTCGGGCAGCGGCGGGATCTGCTGGTAGTAGAGCGTGGGGTCCGGGTAGAACCGCGCGACGCCGGTGCGGCCTGTGTCGAACTCGAAGACTGTGTCCGGGTTGACCTCGAACGTCGTCGGCTCGAGGAAGTACACCCTCACCGACCCCAACGAGCGCGCACCAACCCTGACCCTACGGCTGGTCTCCGGAGCTAGGAAGCTAGTGTTCTTCCCCTGCACGAAGTCGGCGACGCTCTCGGTCAAGACGAGCGCCTTCGAGGGCGCTGTGGTGTACCCGTACGGGGTGAGGTCGAAGTCCACCACGAAGGGGCTCGGGTAGAAGCCGGCGTTCACACCGTCGACGATCTGCGCGACGTCCAAACCCGTGACGGCGTCGATCTCGGGGCTGAGAGACGCCCACCCGTTCGGATACGCCACCGGGTCCTGCTCGATGTCGTCCACGCGGATGTCGGCCGTCGTCCGCACCTCCGTGTTGCCGAACAGCCCCGTCATGCCAGTGCCGCCCACGATCGCCACGACACCGCTGCTCACCGGCCTGATGCCGACGCGTGTACTGCTGACCTGGTAGGCCGCAGCGGGTGAGCCGGTCAGGGCCAAGATGGCCGCGCTGAGCGACGAGATCACCTGCGCGATCGACGGCGCAGGACCCGGCAGTACGATGGTGGTCGAGAGGGTGGTGAGCGGTGGCCTGCGGAACACCGCGATGGTGAGGGTGGCGCCTGCTCCGAGCCCCGTGAATAAGCCGCTGGTCGCCTCGGCGGTCAACAGCCCCAACCTCGCGTTCCGGTACTCGTGCTTCACTCCGCGAGCCGGGTTCTGGAACGCCCGGCTCTGCACGTCTACCGGCTTGGCGTAGGGGATGAAGCTGCCCTGCGGCTGCGAGCTCGAGTCGAGCAGCTCGATCGACCGGATGCGCACCAACGGCCGCTGCAGGCTCTCACCGTTCGGGCGGAAGATGGTGTACTTCGTCGCGCCGAGCGTGCGGGGGAAGGGGCGGTCGATCTGAAGGGTGTTGAAGGACGGCCCCGGCGGGTCGGCGACGATGCCGAAGTCTCCCTGCTCGGGCCCCTCGACGATCCGCAGGGTGTCCCCCTTAGCGACTCCGTAGGCGTCGAAATCAGTACCCGCCAGTGTCGTGACGATGTCCGACCCCTGCGTCGTGACCAGGTCGTCGTCACTGATGCGCGTCTCCTTGGGGTCCACGAGGTCCACGTTGATGTCGTCGAACAGCCGCCACCGGCGGTTCGTCGCCTCGACGAGGACCAGGTTCTCCGCCAACGTCAGCACAGGAGCGCCGAGCGTGAGCTGACTGACGGACACCACACGGTGGGTACCAGCGTTGGGCCCCTCAACGATCTGGAGGCTGAAGCCCTCGGCCGCCGCGTCTGCGAGGGACTCGTAGACCGCGTCACCGAAGACGTAGTTCACGTCCAGCACGTGGTCCGAGAGGGTCACCTGGTTGATGGCGGTGACGCGGCCCTGCACACCGCTGAGCACCGGCTCGTCGTCGGCGACGTTCTGAAGCGTGAGCGTGGCGTCGTCGAAGTCCGTCGCCCGCACGTGGATGTCGTCCATCCCACCGATGTGGACGGTGTCGTCGGGGATGACCACGGTGCCGTTGGCTCCGTCGGGGAACAGAACGCCGCCGGGGATCCCGCTCAGCGTCAGCTCCTTGCGCCGCAGTGTCCACGGCAGCGTCAGAGCACCCTGGATGAGTACCTGCTCCTCGAGGTCCAGTGTGTTGGCGTCGATCACCCTCCTCACCTCGAGGTCACGTGACGTCTCGATGGTGCCGAACGGGTCGTTCGCGCCGTACACGAGGTAGGGATTGATGATGGTGAGCACCAAGCCGGTCCCACTGAGACCGACGAGGGCCTGAAAGTCTACCTCGGTGGTGTAGAACCGGCGCGTCTTGAGCTGCCCCTCGGCGTCAGATACGGCAGCGCCGTCGACGCCTGCCGCAAGGACGGTGCCGAGACCGCCGCCGCGGACGACGTCACGCTGCATCTCTGGGTCGCCGAACCCCACGACGTTGAGGCGCTGTACCTCAGGGAACGCCTCGAGCACCTTGGCGGCGATCCCCCGCAGCGTGTCCATCGACTTCTCGCCGAGCGAGAGCTCGAGACGGCGGACGTACTCGACCGCGGACTCCTCGGGCTCACCGAAACGGAAGCGGCGGAGGTTCGTCACTCGTACCGCCGCCGGGAGATTGGCGATGGAGATGAGCTCGTTGGGGCCGAGGTTGTAAGCGTCTCCGGGCTGAGAGGCGATGAGGTTGACGTCGAAATAGTAGAGGCCCTCGGCGTCGACGTTGAGCAGCATCTCAGCAGACCGGATGGACTGGACCTCGGAGGGGAAGAAGACTAGCCCGCCACGGCTGGTGACGAAGTTGTTCTGCGTGACCGTTACGTTCTGCGGCGTCGCGAAGTAGATACGCCCCGGCCCCTTCGCTACTTGCCCGCGCCGGCGTGGGGTGAAGAAGTTGCCTCCCAGAGCATCCGCCTCGTCCAGCGTCAGGGTCGCGGGATCCGCGAAGGACAGACCCTGCCGAACCCTGGTGTTCTCCCGCACCACCGGGTCCCACAACAGCGTCGCGGGCTTGATCAGCAGGTCGGTGATGTTGTCCCCATCGTCAGAAGCCAGACGCGGGTAGAGCTGCTGCAACCGCGCTGTCACGAACGTCAGGAGGTCGACGGTGAACGGGTCGATGCCCGTACGCCGCAAGAGCGGCTGGATCACCTTGGCATCGAAGGGAGACCCGGGACTGACGTCCATGTTGGGGTCAAAATCACCCGCGCGCTGCCGCAGGAACGCCTCGAGGTCACGGATCGCCATCTACATCTCCAAGTTTGCGCGAGCGGACTTGCCGTCCTGCGCCACGACTTCCACCTGCATGAAGAGGGAGCCGGTCCCTCGGCTGAAGGTAGCGCCGAGCACCGTTGCTCGAAGGAGGCGCTCGTCCCTCGGGATGCGACCGTTCCTACTCTGAGTAGAGATGATGTGTCGAGCAGTGCGATCCACGGCGATCGTGAAGTCCGCCTTGATGCCCCCGCCCTCGTCGGCCCCGAACGTGGCACCCACGTTCCGCAGCGCCCCACCACCCGTGTTCGGGCTGAAGATGTCGCTGCCCGCGTTGCTGACCAGGATCTTCACGAAGAGCTGAAGGAGCCGCAGGATCCCAGTCACGCGCCCAGGTGTGTCACCGATGCGGAAGCGCAGTAGGCTCCTCTGGTTCAACGTGAGCGTGTTCGCCAAGACGACGACGCTCTGGATGTCGGGCGTCGCCTGGAGGCTACTGGGGAGCTGCGCGATGAGACGCGTGCGGCTGACCACCATGACGTCGGGCGACGGGATCTCGTTGATCTGCACTTCGTCGACAGACCGAAAGTCGTTTCCCTGGACGTCGATGGCGCGCAGCCCCGCCAGTTGTGTCAACCGGATGCGAGTGAGCTGGATGGACTCCTGCGGCAGGACGGTCTGAAGGTCTACGGCCACGGACCGAGTCTATCACGCGAGCTCTTGTAGCCCCTTGCGCTCCAAGGCCGTTTCCAGGAGCTGCGCAGTCTGTGGATCGACCACCCCGTCCGGGTACTCCACCCCCATGGCCGCCTCGAATTCCCTGAGGGCGCTCTGCGTCTTCGCGCCGGGCACCCCGTCGGCGCCTTTCGGACCTAGGTCGTAACCCAGCGCCAGGAGTGCCAGCTGCAGCTCACGTGGGTCGATGAAGCGCTCGAACTTGTTCTTGCCGACCCACTTCTTCAGCTCGTCGGCGTAGTCCGGAAGGTCGACGCCGTAGAGCTTCTCTAGCACGGGTCGGATCTTGTTGTAGCGCGTGGGGTAGATGGCGATGTTGGAGTGGAACGTCAGGTAGTACGCCGCGGAGCTCAGCCACTCCCCCGTCCACGCCGAGATCGAGTGGGAGGTGTCCACCAAGAAGGCCGACAGCGCCTCTGCCGCCTTCTGCGGGTTGTTCGCAGCGAAGCTCCAGTAGAGCGCCTTGAAGGCACGCCCCACCGCGCTGTCGGGAGCCTGCTTGAACAGCGCGGCTGCGTCGGTGGTCAGGAACCAGTTCAGCCTTGGGACCGTCCACTCGGCCTGGACGCGTCGAGCTTCCGCCGACTGCCAGACGGCCACCGCCGCAGCCACAGCGTCCTTGGCGTACTGCTTCGACTCCTCGTCCCAGGCCCCCTTCATCCCGCTGGCGCGCAGGAAGTAGAGCGTCTGTTGTTCCGCCGGCGTGTCGACGAGGTTGGCCCGGCCCGCCCAACTGCCGCCCGAGAAGTTGTAGCCGCGGTCGCGAAAGAAGTCGCGTACCGGCCGAAGCAGCTCGGGGTCGACCTTGTCGAGTGCGGCGTACACGCCGTCCACGCTGCGCTGCGGAGCGCGGTTGCACCACTGTATGAGTCCCTGGGTGTCGATGCAGCTGTCGTAGCGGTTGATGGCGTCCCAGTGCCCGCCCTCGGTCGCGGTGATGACGGCCAGCACCTCCTCGGCGAACGTCGGAGTGCTGGAGAGAGCGAACTTCTGCTCCCCCGGGTACCACGGACCCTCGAAGTTCTTGTAGCTGCCCCACGAGATGTTCATGCCTCCGCCTCTCCCGCTGGGTTGGTGTTCACGTCCTTCTCGCCGTCAGCCTGCACAAACTGCTCTGGAGGGATCTTCTTCAAGACCTCCACCGCCTTGACGACCTCCTCCTCGACTCTCTTCACCCGATCGAGCAGGTTGGGGCGGAGCTTGCTACCGCTGCCCTCGATGAGCTCGATCTGGTTGTCTAGCGCCTCCTCGAAGGTGAACGCGCTGAAGCTCTGGACGCTCTTCTGTCCTTCGAGCGCTGCGTAGGCGTGGTTGAGGGCCTGACGCTGCTCGAGGTTCGCCCGCTGCTGGCTCGCCTCCTGCGCCTTGCTCTCCTTGCTGGGCACGAAACCAGGGTACACGATCGGGAATAACAACTACGAGAGGAACCAGGAGGAGCACCATGAAGTACCTGATCGTTGTGTTGTTGTTCGCACTCGGCTGCAGCGCCGAGGAGCTACCCAGGTCGTCCCCCGCCAACGCGGGAGGCGGCGCGGGCACCCTGGCCACAGGCGGTGGCGCCGGCGCCTGCAGCTGCGTTGGCGAACAGGGCCCCGAAGGCCCCGCCGGCAAGGACGGGTTGCCTGGCAAGGACGGGACCCCGGGCAAGGACGGAGCCCCGGGCCCACAAGGTCTCCAGGGCCTGAAAGGCGACCCTGGCGCGAAGGGCGACCCTGGCATGCAGGGCTACCCGGGCTCCCCCGGCGCCACAGGAGCCACCGGTGCAGCCGGTCCCGCGGGGCCCGCCGGCAAGGACGGCTTTCTGTCGCCGGCGAAGCTCTACGTGGTGACCGCCAATGGCATCATCCAGAACAACGCCACGCTGGTAGAGGCGGTCTGCAACCCTGGCGACTTCGTCGTCAGCGGAGGGTGCTGGTCCAACCCGGCGACCATCCGGAACTTCGGGCCGGAGCCGGCCAACCAGCAGCAATGGGCCACGCCGTACAACGGCGCGGCTTGGTACTGCCAGACCAACGGCATCAGCAACATCACCGCTACTGCGGTGTGCGTGAAACCGTGAGCTTGCAAGGCAACACGCTGATGCTCCCAGCGTGCGCCGAAAGAAGTGAGTGCCCCCACCGGCACTCTTTCTTTTAGCTAGAAAACCACGTGCCTTCTCGCCGGTCCCACTCTCGGCTTAGCTACAACCGCCATGTTACGCTGACCCGGTGGCCGACAGACCGCCCAGGATCCCAAAGAACGCAGTTGGTCCCTACGCGCTTCGGCACGTCGTCAACATGCGGGACCCACGGACGCTGGAGCTCGTCTACGATGGAACGGCTGTCACAGGCGGAGAGTTCGTCTTCCGTCGCGGGTCCAGTCTCGTCGACGAGACGTGGGTAGCGATCATCACAAGCCAGACCACGGAGCAGGTGATCCTCTCCCATGTGTTCGCTCCAGGGGACGTACCCAACGAAGAGCGCATCCGGACCATCGCCATCCTGGATACGCCTGACGGGCCCATCTACTCAAGCGTCGCCATCTTCGACGTCGTCGACAAGTTCAACCTGTAACCACAACCAGAAAGTAGGACTGTTTCATGCCCAGCCACAACGTCGCCATGCCTCTTCTGCACTCCAATCTCTCGGCCGAAGAGCTGGCCACGATGCCAGCAGACGTTCAGGCCGTCGAACGCCCGGTGAAGAGAGTGGTGACCCGCTCTCCCCGCGAGACCGTGGTGGCAGAGATGCGCCGGCTCGCGGATGCGCTGGAGAGGGGAGACCTGGAGGGTGCTCGCATCGAATGGCGTGAGGGCCAGCCTCGGTTCGTGCGCGTCGAACTCGACCACAAGAACAACGAGGTGCGATTCGACGTCGTCGAGCTCGTCACCCTCGAAGACGTGAACAAGTAGGAGGCATCATGGCGCTCAACCCGAAGACCTGTGTCGCATTCAGGAACCTGGCGCTCGACGCCATGTTCGACACCCTGAACAGCGGCAAATTCCGCATCTACGACTCGACCCAGCCTACGGACGCCGACACAGCGCTCGGAGCTCAGGTCCTGCTCGCCGACCTCGCGCTCAACGCCACGGCGTTCGCCGCTGCCGCAGCGGGTTCGAAGGCCGCGAACGCGATCAGCTCGGATGCCAGCGCCGACGCTACGGGCACCGCCACGTGGGGGACGCTCACGACCGGCGCCAACGTGCGCAAGCAGGACTTCTCGGCTGGTACCGCCACGGTCAACCTGGTCCTGAACACCGCCTCGATCGTGGCCGCAGCACAGGTCAGCGTGTCGAGCTGGACCGAGACGATGGCCGCGTAGTCGGCCGAGGAGACGCTATGAAGATCTACTTGTTTCGTCATCAGGCTGCAGGCTTCTGCGCCGAGTGGTTGTTCAGCTCGCCGCCCACGGAGAAGCAGACGCTCGCCGTGCTCTCCCACCTGGTGAGTCGTCACGGAGCGAAGCACCCGAAGACCAACGAACCCTACTGGCTGAAGGTGGTCGAGGCAGAGGTATACGAAGCTACCGACACCGTTGCTTCATACGAGGCGCCAGGGGACACTGTACGACTGTCGGGCGCAGACATCATCGAGATCAAGGCAAGCGGCGTCGGGCGGATCGACAACCCTTAGCCCGGAGTACTACATGCGATGCCTACGCGTGTACTGGGACGCAGAGAGGGGGTGGACCGTAGACACTCCCGTGGCGCTGGTTGGCCCACAGCTCACGCGCGTCTGCGAGTGGGTACGTAAGGTCCAGACGGACCGCGTCCTCGCACAACCGCATGGCGAGCGTCGGGAGCAGATGATGGCAGCCCTCCGCATCCTGTCTCCTGCCACGCTCCACCAAAACCTACTACACTCGAAGACCGAGGGCGTGCTTTACACGGAGTGATCGGACGACATGGCTCAGACCTGGACCGCCTACTATTCGGGCGTAGCATTCGCCGCGACCAAAAACATGGCCGCCGTGCTTAATGGGCACGCGACTGAGGTGTTGAAGATCCGAAGGGTCGGACTCATCAACGCCCAGACCGCTGCTGTGACAGGCGTGCTGTGCGCGGTGGAGTTCCGCGCGTTCTTCGCAGGATCTCCGGGCCTGACGGCGCCGACGGCCATCACTCCGACAGCGCACGACAGCACGAACGCCGCGCCGACCACAGCTACCTATGGCCATGCTGGGACGATCGCTGGCACGCCGCTCACACTCCGTCGCGTCTTCTGGTCCAGCGACGAGGCGGCCATCTCAACCGCGACACTCGACGAACTCGAAACGCTCATTCCGCTCAACATCATCTGGGACGCAGGCTACGGCGACAGCAACGTGCAGCCGCTCACCTTGCGACAGAACCAAATGGCGATGGTCTACAACGTCTCTGGAGCGGCCGGCCTACTCGACACGTGGATCGAGTTCACGAAGGAGTGATCATGACGCTGTACGAGATCTGGGAGAGCGGCCGTAGCGACATGACACAGGTCGCGGTCCTGACGCGTACGACGGGGTCCAGCGCGTACGTCTCCCTCGCGCACAAGAGTGCCCAGGAAGCGTTCGACAACGCAGAGGCTCGCCAGGGACTCACACCAGAGGACCGCGTATCGGCCGACTGGTCCGTGCGCGACACACCATAAATGGCGGACACCTTCGCGTTCTCGGACGACCTTGCGTTCATCGCAGACCTAAATCAGCTACCGCCAAACCCCTCACTCAAGGATGAGGAGGGGATCACCACAGCCGCCCTGCTACCTACGCTTGGTGGTTTTCCCGGTGGGCCCTGCGTCGTAGCTGCTGCACCATGGGCTCTCTACAACTCTGCGCGATCCGGCAAGCTCGTGAGGCTGCTGAGCCTTAGCCTCACCGAGTTCCAGGCTCGGACCGCAACGGCCACCAGCAACCGTTTGAACACGATTCGCACCAGCGCTCAGAGCGGCGGAATTGCGGTGGCGAGCATCAAGCTCGACACGGCAGCGGCGGATCTGCCGTCGCAGGTGCTTATCGCTGAGGGTCCCGATATCACGACTGCGGGAGCCGTCCTGCGCACGGCCCTGGACCTGCCACAGCTCAACCCAACGCGCGCGGTCGCATACCCTCCGTGGCGCACCCCGGGCACGGCAGACCGCATCTACGCGCAGGCGGGTGCCGACGTGCAGGGACAGGTGCTGCGCGAGGGACAGGGGCTCGCGGTTTTCGCGACCGGGCGCGTCGCGAAGGAAAACTGGCCGCTGGCAGTGGTCGTGGTCTTCACGGTGGGCGCAGACACATACATGCTGCGTTCGCGCGTCACCACGGGCTCGATGGACTGCGCGATCGGCCTCTTCAACGGCAGCGGCTCTGGCGTCGTGATCACAGTTCGCGGTGTGTACGCAACCGAGGTGGCGACAGACGAGCAGCTTCTTCGGCGGTTCCAACTCGAGCCCATCTCCGGGCTGCGTGGCGGCGTCAGCCTCGATACTGTTACCGGGCTTGACTCAACAGCCGCACTCCCCTCTTCTATTCTATGCGTAGAAAAAGCTGGCTGTCTCCAAGAGAGTGCCGACGCCATCGACCCCCCAGCCCGCCCTTGCGAGAACGTCCTACGCAGACTCGTGTGCCCATCGTTTGGGGCATCTCCGGGGATCGCTAACACGTGCCTGTTTCCTGGGGCTCAGCGCCGTGTATTCGACCAGAACAGCGATAGCCCCATCGTACTTCGTGAGGGCGAGGGGGTCGCTCTCTTCCAGAGGCAGGTACAGACAGGCTGGGCCTTCGGTTACCACATCTCTGGGCTCTTCACGGTCGAAGATGCAACGACTCAGGGCATCGTTCCAGTGATCGGGGGCGGACTAGTGAGGGCAGCATGAAGACGTCGGCCTACCTAGGACAGACACTGGTACTCGACTTCGTGACGAGCCTACCGACAACGGGCGAGGCCGCGACGGCCGCGAGCGTCACTGTGCGAGTGTTCGAGGACGCGAACGACACGCCGCTCTTGACGCCGACCGCGACCGGGCGCTCGGGCTTCGCCGGGAATTACCGCACCTCGATCGCGTGCACGACCGCCAACGGCTTCGAGGTCGGTAAGAGCTACAACGTTGTGGCAGAAGCAACGATCGGAGGCGTCGTGGCGCGCGGTGTTGTGGGCGCGTTCGTGCTAGCGCCGCCGGTATTCACGGGAACCGTACAAGCGGACGTCGGAAACACGGCTACCACATTCAAGACGGACCGTGCCGAGAGCAGTACGGACCACTGGAAGGACGCACTCCTGTGCTTTCTCACCGGAACGCTGGCCGGGCAGGTCAAGAAGGTCTCTGCGTTCAACACGACGACTGACTTCGTTACGATAACTGGAGCATTCACCGGTACGCCCTCTGCTGGAGACGTGTTCCTACTAGTCTACCTGTGAGCTCACCGTGAGTCGCATACTCTTCGACTCATTCGACGAAACTGGAACCGTAGGCTCCGGCACCGCCGCAGTAGCCACTGTAGCGTCCTCCGGAACCGGCACCCAAACCATCCTAGGGCCGGGAGCTGCAGCAGTTGCCTCCGTCGGAGCATCGGGCACTGGGACGATCATCAACCCCGTTACAGGGACCGGCTCAGCGGCTGTGTCGCCTATTGGGTCATCAGGCATCGGCCTCGAGGCGTTCCTGAGCTCCGGCTCAGCAGGGATTCAGCCAGTCGCTGCTTCAGGCACATCCCTGCTGACCCTGCTAGGATCGGGCTCGGCCATCAGCCAATCTGTACAGGCCTCAGGCACCAGCCTCGAGGTCATGACGGGCACCGGGGCCGCAGCGGTGGCGCCGCTCACGGCCGCAGGCACCAGCCTCGAGGAGCTCACCGGATCGGGCTCTGCAGCCGCCTCAGCTGTTGCCCCATCAGGATCTGGCGCTGAGACTATGGTCGGCTCCGGCACTGCAGCCGTCCAGCCCCCGGCCACCTCCGGGACGGGGGCGGAGAACTTCACAGGCTCTGGCTCTGCAGCCTCTTCTCCTGTTGCTGCCTCCGGTGTGGGAGCAGAGCTCTTCACCAGCAGCGGCACGGCAGCTCTGCAGTCGGTGGCTGCCGCCGGCACCGGCCTCGAGACCGTGCTGGGGTCTGGCTCCGCGGCCGCGGCCGCTCTGACCGCCTCCGGGACAGGAAGTGAGGCAATGACCGGCTCGGGCAGCGCAGCTGTTCCACTGGTGGCCGCCGCCGGCACCGGCCTCGAGGCCCTGAATGGCTCCGGGACTGCGGAGGTGGCGGCGGTGGCGGCCGACGGCGTGGGGGAGGAGCAGTTCACCGGAACAGGTACCGCCGCCCTGGCCACGGTGACCACAGACGGCGTGGGCGCGGAGGTCTTCGTGGGCACCGGGTCTGCCGCAGTCGGCTCACCCACGTGCACCGGGACCGGCACGGAGGCCATTGACGGCACAGGCACCACGGCAGTGTCCGAGGTCAGCGCAGAGGGCACTGGGTTCACCCCAGTGGGGGGTGACATCTTCGGCTCGGGTGGGGTCGCGGTAGGCTCGGCCATCTGCAGTGGGGTCGGCACAACAGCCAACGTAGGAGCAGGTTCCGCGGCCGTTGCCCCGCTGGGGGCGAGCGGCACTGGAACCGAAGCAGTGACGGGGTCCGGCTCTGCCGCCACTGCCGTACGGGCATCAGGAGTCGGCACTGAGAGCCTGGGAGGCTCCGGGCAGGCGGCCGTGCCAGCCCTATCCCCCTCCGGGCAAGCGCTCGAGCAGTTCGTTGGATCTGGTGCCTCCACGGTTGCGTCCGTCACCACGACCGGAGTTGGGGCCGAGACCATGCTCGGCTCAGGCTCGGCGGCCGTCAGCAAGACCGCAGCGGCGGGGATTGGAGACGAGCTGCTCTTGGGCGCTGGCGGAGCTCAGATGTCCGTACAGGCCAGCGGGCAGGGCCTAGAGGCGTTCACCGGAGTGGGTTCGAGCTCAGTACAACCCGTAGGCGTCTCCGGCCAAGGAGCAGAGTCGATGGTAGGCACAGGTGCTGCTGCTGTGGCGCCACTAGAAGCTGCCGGACTAGGCGACGAATCGATAGTTGGATCGGGCCAGGTGACGCTACTCCTGGCGTGCGCTGGCATGGGCCAGCTGGACATCTTCTGTGCGGGCACGGCTGCGGTGTCTCCGCTCAGCTGTATCGGCTTCGAGTCGCTCGTTGAGACGACGACTTTCAATTACGCGGTACCGTGGCCGACCGCCCCCACCATCGTGCCGTCTGCCTTCTGCTCGACTGCCGCTCTACCTGATGCGAGCTGTCAGGACGTAATCGAGGAAGCACCCAAACCTCTGACCTCCTTCGCGTTGGGGTGGGCAGTACAACTAGTGCGCACGCCGGCCACGAACATCACGGGGTCGTCCACTCCCCGCGCCTACCCGCGCTTGTTCGCCGTCCCCGTCAACCAGACGGCGGCTACGGTCAACACACTCGCGCAGACGTCGCTGAGTTGGGTGTAGCGCCCGCGTCTCGGCCGTTGATATACTCCTCCGCATGCGCGTGCTGGAGCTCGGGTGTACCGGTGATGACGTCCAGGCCTGGAAGACCTTCCTGGTAGGGCAGGCGTTCTACTGGCTGGAGGCCAACGAGGTGTTCGATGACGCCACCGCGGACGCCACCGGGGATTGGCAGCGCGAGCTCGGGCTCGACGACGACGGACGCGTAGACCCACGCACCTACGCCGCCGCCAAGGCGCTCGGGTTCGCACCAGAACCGAGCAACGACAGCCCCAACGACGAACACGGGCCCAACTGGCCACCGAAGCCCGCCTTCTCCCCACTGGGGGCGCGGGAGCGCGCAGACCTCCTCGGCGAGTTCTCCTACCGCCCAGCGATCGGCGACGCCATCGTCATCACAGACGACTGGGCCAAGAAGAACATCGTTCAGGTGGCTATCCCGCAGCTGACCGGACTCGCAGGACTCACTTCTAAGACGGTGCAGCTGCACGCCAAGTGCGCCTCCCAGTTCCAGGATTTCTTCCAAGCCGTCGACGACGCGGGGCTCCGGAACCGGCTGCTCAGTTGGGGTGGCGCCTGGGCGCCGCGCTTCGTGCGCGGCTCGCGGACGTACCTGTCCAACCACGCTTACGGCTCCGCCGTAGACGTCAACGTGCGCTGGAACATGTTGGGCTGCGTGCCAGCGCTGAAGGACAAGCTCGGCTCCGTCCGTGAGCTCGTCTCCATCGCCAACAGCTTCGGCCTCTACTGGGGCGGGCACTTCAAGCGCCCTGACGGTATGCACTTCGAGCTGGCCAAGCTAGTCTAGCCGACTCCGAGCTAAGAAAAGCGGGGCGCGCAGCGCAGCGCCCCGTTCTCTGTCACCGGTGGCGGACCTGCGCCACCATCTCCGTCGTGCCGGTCTCGTTGACGACGCCGTTCTTCTCGTCCTCGCTCTGGTGCCACCTGTGCGTGCACGGCTGACCGTTACCCAAGTAGCCGTGGCACATGCGCTCGAGCGTGCCGTCAGGCAGCTGGCTGCTGCCGAACTTGTGGTCCCCACAGACGGGACATACGCGTTGATCCATCTCGCCTCCTACAGCGACTGTACCAGAATCGTCCGCACCCTCTCCAGCCGTTCGAGCGTACCGAGGGGGAAGTAAACAGCAGGCGCTGGAACCCGTAGCGGCTCCGGCAGCAGGCACTGGTCCTTGTCCGGCAAGGCTCGGAGCGCCGTCTCCCCGAACTCTTTGGCGATCTCGTCGCGGGAGCGCAGCACCATCGTATTCTTCTTTTGGTCATCGAACCACCCGCTGCCCGACATGGCTACTCGGCCGTTCAACAAGATCATGCCCGGCGCAGCCGTGACGAGACCGTGACGCGCGTCGCTGGCGTCCACCCAGAAAAGCGAACCGGACGACCCCCACAGGCCGTGTTGGGTGGAGGACAACTGCGGCGAATGCACGACCGCTGTGACGTCCTCAAGCGCCGCCGTGGCGGCGTCACGCAGGAGTGAGAGCGCAACGCGGAGTTCTCTGTTCTCCTCCGCGAGCATCTCTACTTCTTGTTTCAGCTTTTTCTTCTTCATGGCTCACCTGCTGAGAGAAAAGGTCGGGTCCACACCCAGACTGGCGGCAGTTCCCTTAAGAACTGTTAAGCCCGCGTAGTCTCGTCCGGCGTTCGGAAACGCATCGCCGAAGCTAGCGTCGCGGGGAGTGCTTTTTTCATGGCCGCCGACCTTGTGGACGAGACAGGGATTGAACCTGCGGCATCCGGCTTGTAAGGCCAGCGCTCTACCGCTGAGCTACTCGTCCAAACAGCGCTACAGCTCGATGCTCTTCCGTCTCTCCTCCTCGCGAAGAATCGCGGGGAGCGCCTTAGCCCAGTCCTCGCGGTGCAACAAGTTGGCCGAGAAGAACTGCGGTAGTCCGTTGATCGCCAGCGGCCCCGCCTTGTCCCGCCACTCGTAGACCACGCCGATGCTCTCAAGGAACTCCTTGGTGCACTCATGGAGAGCGCCGAGGGCGATGGGGAGGAACACGAGGTGCAGCCGCCCGGCGGGAACCTGCGCGCTGGTCAGGATCCTGCCGTCGCAGCAGCCCAACACGAACTCGCGCAGCTCCTCGTCGGACTTTCGTGGCACCTCCGTCTGCAGCTCCTGTACGACCGACTCTACAGCCTCAACATCGTTCTCCGACATTACGGCCCCTTCACGTTGTCGGGGTCGTAGTTCGACCCGTCCGGCATGTTGTCGCGCTTCATCTGCTCGATGGTACGGAAACCCATCACCCACAAGGCCCCCTGGATGAATCCCAGCCACCTCATCGCCTTCTCGATCCTATCGTCGCTGACGAACACGGCGGTCTCGCAGCACATCCACAATAGGTGGCACTCCTGCTGAAGCCTCGACACAGTCTCTCGCTCGTCGATGCGCCGTGCGATCCTCTTACGCGCTTCCAGAAGGCCTACGTAGACCTTCAGTACGTCCAGTATCTTCTCGTTGGTCATCTCTTGTTCCAGGGTTTGAACGACTGGATCTCCTCGACGCTCGGGAACGTGCCGTTGAACTGGTAGCCTCGGTCGTCGATGTAGAGCTCGGCGTGGGGTTTCTCTACCACCACCACGAGATCCGGGAACCCGTGCTCGATCAACCAGGCCTCGATCGCGTCCAGTCCACGCGGGTCCTTCGCACGTGCCGAGTGCACGACGACCTTGTAGCCGGCCCGTAGGTACTGCTGGACCGCCTCGAGAGCACCGGGCACCGGCCCGTCGTGGATCTGGTCGGCCCGCGTCCACTTACTCGTGTAGGCGTGGAGGACTCCGTCGAAGTCCACCGAAACCGTCTTCTTGAACTGCATGCGCACTCCTTCAGGGCATGAAGCACCGGGTAACGAGTCGAACGTCACGACCGGCGACACGGAGTCGTTTTCACGGCTGAACTTCCGCTACTTCCCACTCGTGGTTCAGCTCTGCCGGCCCCCTGCCGGTGCTTCATGCCCTGTAGCTTCTATACGACGAGGTCTGCAGGCACCGTCATATCTACAGTCAGGATTGCTCCGGTCACCACCCACCGCTGGTTCCAGGCAAGGTGCACATCGCATACCTGCCTGTCCTGACCGCTGAAGATCGCGGTTCGGTGAATCATGCCGGTCCCATCTGCGCTGCCGCACCCCGTCACCCGCTTCCGCCCTCCGCTCAAAGACTCGTCCCGAAGTACGAGCCTGCCGAGCTCCACGCCATCGATGTCGAAGATCCGTAGCGACGGCTCAGCAGTCACCACAGACGGCTGCGCGGGCGGTACCGCCACCACGGCTACAGCCCCAACACCCAAAACACCTAGGAACTCGCGGCGGTCCATACGGTCACCTTACCATGGGAGTGAAACCACTTCGACCCTGTGGCCTCGATGGAGCCTTCGCCCCACCGAGGCCGCTACACCAGCTTTTCTAGCTAGTCTTGTACCCTCCGCCACCGCGGTACCTCTCCGTGCCGCGCGACACGCTAGCCACCATGTCTTTGGTGCCTACCTTGGTCGCATGGTAGTCCTGGGCCAGCGAGATGCCGATGCTGCTCGCTTCGGCGAACGCGTCCTGGTTGGCCCCCAGGTACACGAACTGCCAGCTGTACTTCTCGGTCTGGTGCTGGACCATCTTCTTGATGTCGTCGCGCCTGAACTCGCGGGAGGCGTTCTCCCTCCCGTCGGTGATGATCAGGAACAGGACGCGCCCTGGCCGCTCGGCCTCGGGCGTGTCGGCCAGCCGCTTGCCGACCTCGTTGATGGTCCTACCGACCGCGTCGAGCAGCGCGGTGGTGCCGTCCGGCACGAGGCAGGCCTGCGGGACGTCCTTGATGTCGCACCCCTGGTACACGACCTCGTAGCGGTCGCTGAACTGGGTGAGCGTGACGGTGCAGCGCCCCGGCAGCTTGCGCTGGTCCTCGAAGAACTTGTCGAGTCCACCCTCCATGTCGCCGCGGATCTTCTGCATGGACCCGCTGCGGTCCAGCACGATGATGATCTCTGTGCTGCGCCGAGGGTCTCTCGACCGTGGGTACGTACGCTCTTCCTGAAAGCGGTGCTCCTTCGTGTAGACGATAAGCGACGAGGGCTGGTGTGCCTTGGCAACCTGCTTCCCAACGCGCACTGCGGACAGCTTGGTGACGAAAGGACGCGGCCCCTCAGAGCAGCGCACTTCCCACCAACCGGGGAGGGCATCCCTTTTGGTGTTTCCCTTCCGCCAGATGACCTCAACCTTGTAGAGCTTCGGCAGCTTCTTCTTCATCGAATCCTCCTCAGACAAATAGAACAACCCCCGGGACGCGCGGAGGGGGGATACGCGCATCCCGGGGGCTGCAAGAGGAGGTCTGGCAGGCCGAAGCCATTAAGCCCTTGGGCACCAGACCATAGAAACCCTAGCGCCTCCTCTTACCAGAAGCCAACACGCGTTGTGCGGCTCGTAATATCTCCGCCCGACGGCGGAGGACACGCTTCACGAGCGGGGGCTTTGGGACGTCCACCCAACCCCGCGTCGTCCTCCTCATTCCGCACTGGTGCGCGTGGTTGTTCACCGAGTGGCCCTGGTAGCCGAAGAGCCAGCGGTGGACAAGAGGGTCTCGTCCGGTGAGCCGCCGGCAGTACTTCCGCCATCCAGAGATGGCCTGGGCGGTGGCCACCAGGTTGTTCCCGCCGTTGAGCAGGTAGGCCTTCTGCGCCTGGCAGCGCGAGTCCTCGTAGGAGCCCCGGCAGTAGGCGTAGTTCTGCAGGCAGTGCTGCCCGAGGCCTACGCACTTGTTGTCGGTACCTCCGACCAAGTGGGAGTTCCAGTGGCTCTCGTTCTCCACGATCGCCACCACGGTGATGGGGTCGAACCCACGCTTCGCGCCCTCGCGCTGGAGGATCTCAGCGTACGCCTCCGCCGTCGCGTCAGGCATGCTTGGCGCTGTGACCTGTATAGCCACCCGGATGAGCAGGACCGACCGCCACACTAGTTGGTGTCCTCGGGCTTGTCCTTCCCGCTCTCGGTCGTCATCGGCGGGAGGGAGATGGGGTCACCGTGATCAGCAGAGTCGTTGAAGGAGCGCAGCGCGGGGCGAACCGGCGCCGGTGCACCGACGAACTCCGCCAGCTTCTCCATCGAACGCTCGTGTTGTGCTTGTAGGTAGAGCAGCATGCCGCCGCCCTCCATGTACGAGAGCTCGGTCTCCACCTGGCTGAGCACCGCCTGAACCTGCGTGCGCTTGGAGGATAGGAACTCGTTCCACTTCTGCACGCCCATCCGCTTGTCGTGCCGGCACAGCAGGAGCTGGTATTCCTCGCCGTCACCGTCGACGACGGAGTAGCGCGGCGTGAGCGCGTAGAGGTCCTTGAGCACCGTGACTCGGTCGAGCCACGAGCGCTTGACGACGGGCCATGACTCCGTCGCCACCTCCCGCCCGCACACGATGCAGGCGGGCTTGCCGTTGGGCAGGAGGATCTTCTTCCGGATGCCTTCTTCGATGGCGATCTTCCTGCGCTCGTTCTCCTCCGCCTCCGCCTTCCGAGCCCGGCGCTGGTGCAGGTAGACCACGACGACCAGGGCTAGGACTCCGATGACCCAGGCTACGGGGAATACCATGTCCTTCATCGGCTCTCTCCAGAAGCCAGCGGCGCCCCGACGTCCGTGATGACGATCGAGGCGAAGAGACGTGAGCTACCGTCGGTGTGCTTCACGCTGCGGTAGCTGACCTTGAACTTCACCGGCACGGTGTCCGGGTCCACGCCGAGGTAGCGGCGCGCGGTGTAGTTGCAGATCGCCTGGGCGATCTCGTCGTCGGTGATCGTGGTGACGTACGGGAGATCTTGTTCCGCCATGTCCTACAGCTTCTTCCCGCCGTGGAGGTACGGCCGCTGCTCATTGTATTTCATCTTCATGCGGATGAGGGAGACGATGTCGATGCCGAGCCACGCCGCCAGGTCGAACAGGCGGATGATGGCGTCGGCGATCTCCACGCCGAAGCCCTCGGGCTTGGGTGCGGACTCGACGTCCTCCGCCATGTCGAGGAAGCGCTGGACCTCCTCGTGACTCCCTCGAAAGAACCGGTCGCCGGCGATGGCGGAGAAGTAGACGCTGGTCGGACTCGACCCGCGGATCTCCTCCAGCGCCTCGCCGTGCTCCCCCACGCTCAGCATCAGCTTCGAGCTGATGATCTCCGGCAGGAAGGCCGACAGCAGCGCGGGGTTGCCCTCCTTGAGCTGGTCATACTTCTTCCACCAGCCCTTCGCCTTGGCGGTCTCGTGGATGCGGAGGACGATGCTCCGCAGGTAGGTCCAGCGCGTGTCCTCTTCGGTCTGGAGCTTCACGTAGTCCTCAGCCCGCAGGCTCTTGGCCGGGTCGAGCTCGCTCGCCGGCACCACTCTCGTCTTCGCCATCTCTTCCTCCTCGTCCCCCAAACCCGTGTCGCCGTCCGGCTTCGCCTGTGGGGCGTTCTGCTCCCCCATGGCCCACAGCGGACGCGCAGCGTGTAGGTACGCCTCGTCCGCAGACCCGCGTTCCACTTCCGACAGTGCGAGCGGCAGATCGAACTGGTACAGCAACGCCGCACAGATCTTGGCCGTGTTGATCGCCGACTGCGTCTGGTCGACCTCCAACTTACCTGTCTTGCTCACTTGCCCTCCTTCAGGAACTGCTTCCAGCTCATCGAGGGCACCGGCCCACGGGACTTCGAGCCCGTGTAGTTCCCCTGGTACGGCACCACCTCACCCAGCGTGGTGTGGAACCGGATCTGGCAGATGCGCATGCCGGCGTAGAGGCGCACCGGGTGCACGCAGGTCACCTCGAGCGTGTACTGCCCGTCGAACCCCGGGTCTCCGAACCCAGCCGTCTGGTGGACCGAGACGCCGAGTCTCCCGATGCTGCTCTTGCCGTCGACGATCGGCACGCAGCTCTCCGACAGTACGTGCTCCACCGTGTGCATCAGATACAGCTGCCCCGGACGCAGCATTAGCCCACCAGGCTGAATCAGGAGATCCTCAATTGGGTTGTCCTTCTTGGTGTCGAGGACATCGTTCTCACCGTCCTCCCAGGTGTTGAGCACGTACACCGCGTAGTGGTCGCCCAGTCGTAGGTCGTAACTCGCGGGGTTCAGCTGCTTCTCGTCGAACGGGTTGATCGTGATGCTTCCCGCGTCGAAGCGCTTCCTGATCTCGGGTCCTGTGAGTATCACTTCTCGCCCTCTTCTCGACCCGGGTCGTAGTCGGGGTGCTTGATCTCCATGTGGCGACGGAGGTTCGTGAAGTTCCGCCGGCAGCACGGACACACGCCGTTCTTCACCCTGGAGAGTTGACCCTTGTAGGCAGCGCGGCTCCTCTCCGTAGTGTCGAGCTTCACGCGCAGACGCGCGCTCTCGTTCTCCGCCCACTCCTTGCGTTTCCTCTCGAGCTCGAGCTCCTTCTGGAGCTTCGTGACGTCACCCTCTCCGATGGAAAGGCAATGCCCTCTGGGGCAGTAGAAGCTGAAGCCCTGTTCTTTGGCTGCCTGTTTGAATCGCTGCGGAACAGCGAAGGTGATGCCGCAACCTTCACGCGCCCAACAGACGAGCGTCTCCAACACCTCGTTCGATACTGCCAGCACTCCCATGCTGTCCTCCTGGTGCCGCTATTCGAGCGGCTCGCTGATGGGTACGCGCCCCTTCTCGTTCCACTGTGCGCGGTGCCCTCGGTGATCACCTGCATGCCCGGCCGACTTGACGCAGAAGGTCGCGCCGCCACCCAGCGCGCAGACGGAGGGACACTGCTTACGCCGTGCGCTCCTCGCCGCGTTCATCAGGTGCGCCAATACCACCGACCGGTGCGCCCTACTACTCTTCGCCATCCTCGTCCCAACCCTCCTTCTTGGCGAACCACGACGTCACCACCAGCTCGCCCTCGTCGCCCTCCTTCCACACGTCGCTGTCATCGTGGACCTGCGACTGCGGGACCCAGAAGGGCTTACCGTCCGACGGCTCGCAGAGAATAGCCATCGGCGTCTCCTTGATGCAGCGCACGAATCCTTTCTTGAACCCACTGTCCTCACGTCTTGCCACGCTCTGCCTCCGGTGGTGCTTTGGCTGCCTCCGCGATCTTCTCCTCGACGCTGCCGGCGGGCCCGCCCGCCTGCATGAGCATCAGGAGGCGCTTGTCGAGGTCGTACTCCTTCGGACGCACGATGAGGTAGGTATCCTCCATCTCCTCTTCCAGCTCATCGGCTAGGACAACGGGGTCTTCCTTCAAGCCCTCGTCGTAGACCCGCGTCGACAAATGCACCAGCAGAATGCCCGTGTGGCTGGTGGTGCCCAAGTAGCGACACTGGAGATCGCCGCACCTGGGCTCGGTGCTCCCCGCTGGCCACGGCACGTCGGTGCCCGTGAAGACGGAGGTGATGAAGACGGGGTGAATCCTGCCGAGCGGGCGGAAGAACTGGTAGGCGTAGCCGATGGTCTTTTTGGGGCTCGGCCCGAGAACGCCCATGAGTGGATTGAGCGGGTAGTCGATCTCGACCACCTCGAGGAACAGTGCGTTCTCGGGTACATCCACGCGCATCACCCAAGGCACGTTCCTGTTGGCGTCCTCTCGGCTGATGTCGGGCACGAACACCTTGAACTGCGTCAAGGACGAGAGGTTTCGTAGTCCAGTCATAGGCACTTCCCTGGGTAGAAGCCTGCGTAGATCTGCGCGGTCTTCTCCTCACCGCGCTTGTCGATCTGTACAGCGAGCTTGCCGCCGTCGACTTTGAGGTAGAGCTTGCGTGCGACGCGCTTGGTGCCGGGCGACTCCGTCCCCGTCTCCAGGCAGTACGCGAGGCGCCACCCGTCGGGGCGCAGGGTAGGAAAGAAGCCGCAGTCCGTCTCCACGCGCTGAGCCGCGCTCGTGATGACCATGCGATTCGGGTACGGGATGACCCACTCCCCCGTCTGCTTCTCCCTCGAGGAGAAGCGCAGGCAGTACGCTGGGTGGACGTAACTGTCATGCGACAGGATGTCATCTCCCGGGTTGAGCTCGGGCGGCGGCTCCACGGAGGGGCGGGTCGACGGCGTTGGACCGACGGGTGCCGGCGAGCTCGCCGGCACCGCCGGCGAGGGCTGCCGCAGCTTATGCCAGACGACGATGGGCACCACCAGCACAGCAGTGATGAGCAAGGCCGTCATCACGACCTTGGCTTGATTCCACTTCATGCAGAAGCTCCTACGTCCTCTCCTCGGTGACACCCAGAACACACGCTGGAACGCAAAAGCGTTACCGCGCAGGAGGTTTTGCCCGAAGGCTACTCCGCGCTGCAGGGGCTGAGGGCTGCGCAACCCTCGGCTGAGCTCGAACTCTCAGCCACGCCCGAACTCCGAAGAGCTCCGTGGTTTGAGACGTTCTGGGCGTCACCGAAGAGGGGACGGTTTGTCATTCGTTCTTGAGCGCGGCCTCGATGGCCGCGAAGTAGAAGGGGGACACCAGGGGCCTACGCTGGATGCCCTCCGAGACTAGCACAGAGCGACGGCGTGTTCTGTTCTTCGAGTAGCTCTTCAGCCGCTCCAAGAACTCCTCGTCGGTCTTCGACCGGTAGTGAGCCGCTATAACCCACACGGGCACCCAGGCTACGTCGTCTCCGTCCTTGAGGGAGAGGTTCGTGGCCTGCTTCGGCAGGACGAAGCGGCAGGCCACGCGCAGACGGTCCTGATGACTGAAAGGGTGCCACCCCCGCTGCACAAGCCGGTCCCTGACCTCTTGCTTCTTGGCGCGGCTGCTGGGACGGGTAACACTCTGCATGCTCCACCAGGGTTGGTGCTGAACCGTAGGACTTATGCCTAGCGCATGTCCAATTTTTCACCGCCCGCTGGGGATAACAAGCTCGATGAGCTCGAACCCAAACATTGACGACCTGTTCAAGGGAAAGACGTCGACCGCCATGGTCGGGCCCGGGCCGCGCTACGTGTGCGTCCGGCAGAAGCTGACCCTGCTGAAAGTGTGCATCATCCTCCAAGAGGTCGGCGAGATGTACGGCGTGCTGCAGGAGACGGTGAGCGGCTACTGGGTCCCCGACTGGTTCTTCCTAGCGGTCTGGCCAGCCGCCAAGAAGGGGGACCGCGCGAAGGCCGAGGAGCGCGCCTACAAGGCCGTATTCAACGAGCAGCACCAGAAGGCACTCGCGACGAAGTACGCACTGTCGAGGAGCATCGAAGCCGACAACGCTCAAGTGGGGATGTGGGAATGACGGAACAGGTCAACGTGCTCACCACGGGTGGGCACAGGTGCGTTCACTGCGGGCTCGTGGCCAAGTCTCGGTCGGGGCTCCGACGCCACCAGAACGGCGAGCACTGCCGCCATACTCAAGAGGAGCAGCTCTACGCCCGGCAGGGGTATCAGCGCGTCACGTACAACTTCGTGCGCAACCTTCGCGGCACACGCCGCCGCGTCGATCCGTACATGATCGAGCGCGCCAAACGGCTCGGCGTGGAGTGCTTCGACTCCCCCTCGTTCCACTGGTTCGCCTACGTCCCCACCTGGTTCTGGCTCACCTGGAGGGGCTGGCCGGCGAAGGCCGAGGGTGTGGTGCGGAAGTACAGCAAGTGGGTGAAGAAGCGCGGCGGCGGGTACAAGACCACGCCCATCACCGTGATGGGTGAGGTGCCAGACGCCTCCTTCGACTCCGTGGTGCGCGCCGCCGTCGCCGACCCGGCCGCGCTCGGTAAGCTATGCCTGCGGGTGGCCACTGGCACGCTCGACGCCTACCTCAAGGAAGGTGCCGATCCCGCATGAACGTGTGGTGCTCGTCGTTGTCCCACGCGTTCGTCGCACGACCGAGGATCACATGCCCGAGCTCGTGGGCGAAGGCGGTAGCAGCTAGTGGCATGCTTGGGTTCCCGAAGTAGGTGAGCCTAATTCCCGACCCACCCATCGAGGTCAGGCCCGCAAACGTCCTGGGCGCTCTACCAGACCCCTCCGAGACTGCAGCTGTGAGAAGGTCATCGTCAAAAGAAACCCATACGCGCCTCTTCCCCAACAGATCCGCAGCCCGCGGGAAGTGCACTGACCAAACGTCGATCACCCTTCCTAGCTCGAACTCGAAGGCCCCTCTGCCCGCCTTATAGCCGTTCGTGCGAACCATGATGCCGTTGGACAGAATGAGATCGTAGCTCTGGATGAACTTGTACCTAGCGCGAACCAGCAGCAGGTAGCCGCCCCAAAAAGCGGCGGCTACGACCCAGGTGAGCGCGTACCCACTCTTAGGCCCAGAGCTGATACCGACGACCTGAACGTAAACCGCCAGGCAGGTAACAAGAAGCGACGCCGCACCAAATGTGAGGGCGTCGAATAGGTTCCATGGACTGGGGCGCTTTTCTTCGTTGCTGTCTGAACGTGCCATACCGCAAGCGTACCAGAGCCGCCTCAGTATTGGACCTGAGTGACCCCATGGGCAGCCCGAGCGCTGTGGTACGTCGTGTGCTCACCGAATCGCTCGTCGCTGATGAGGTGGTAGTACTCCTCGTGCCGAAGGACGTCGTCCACGGCCATGAGCTGACCCTCGACGACCATCTCGTTCAGGACGTAGCGCACGCCGTGGGAGTAGTCGCAGTAGCCAGCCCCGTGCGCCTGACTGTCGCCCTGGATGGGGCGGCCGTCCCGGTCGAACCAGCCCCAGAACCCCAGCATCACCCCGTGGCTGGTCATGGTCTTCTTGCTGACGATGACGTTCTTGTAGTGCCCCTCGACCAGGTCCCCCGGCTTGGTCTTCGAGGCGAACAGTGCCGCCCGCACCTTCGCGGTCTGTACGGGCCAACGGCTGGTGTGGCTCATGGAGCCGTCGTAGGGCGGGCCCCAAGGTTGCGCCACCTGCTTCTTGCTGCTGGTGTAGACCTGCCGTACCAGAGAGACCGTGGGCAACCGGGCGCCGAGCAGGTCACCGACACGCTCCGCGTTCAGCGCCCCCATCGGGGCGTACAAGTAGTCCTCGTTGGTGCCCAGGCAGAAGAAGTCCGGGAGCACGTACACCGTGCCAGAGAGCGCGCCGTGCGCCACGGGCACCTCGACCCACTGCCGCAAGAAGAGGGGCATCTGCCCCTCGAGCGCGAGCTTGTAGACCTGCTCCTCGCGTACGGCGCCGAGGGTGTTGACGAGCTCGCGGAAGATCTCCGTACCGGTCAGCGTGGGAGCCGGCAAGTCGACGTGCACTGAAATCATGCACTTGAATCTACCGCGCCGCGAGGGAATAACACCAACAAGGAGCACATCCATGAGTCAGAACAACGATGAAGAAGGTTGTCCCCGTTGCCTGTTGGCACGGCACCTGGGCTTCGGCTGCTGCACCGACGCGCCTGTACATGCTCGAGGAGCTGAGGAAGAGCACCAACGAGATCCTCGACAAGTTCGCCGAGAAGATCACCGCGGCTCAGCAGTCGGGGGTCAACGAGGAGAAGACCAACGAACTGCGCACCGTCGTGCAGATCTTCCTGACGGAGCTCCACCTCACCATGGCTGCCTCAGCGTCCGTCTCCACCGGCGAGACCGTGGGCGAGTTCGTCCGCACCGCAGCAGACACGTGGGTGGCGACGCGCGAGGCACCCGCCCGCGAGGCCCTCAACCAGTTCTTCAACCAGATCAACGGCGCCCAGGCCAAGCACGAGGCCGAGCGCAACGGCCCCGACAACTGAGATGTACCTCCTAGCCTGCGGAGGACGGCACTGGCAGAACCTAGACGCCGTCCTCAGGGAGCTCCTCACCTTCCCATCCGACACGACTGTCGTGCACGGTGGTTGTCGTGGAGCGGATCGTCTCGCAGGGGAAGCGGCAGAACTCATCGGCTTCCCCTGCGTGGTGTTCCCCGCGGACTGGGACCTCCACGGGAGAGCGGCTGGGATGATCCGTAACCGGCAGATGCTCGCCTACCTGCTGCAGAGGCGGTCCGCGGGCGAACAGGTCGCCGGCATCGCCTTCCACACCGACGTCGAGAACAGCAGGGGCACGAGGCAGATGCGCGAGCTGCTGCTCACTTCTGGGATCTCTTGCAAGCTGGTGACGCAATGAACAGACCTATCGCCCTCGTCGACGTCGACGGGGTAATCTGCGACTTCACGCGCTTCTACATCCGCTGCGCGAAGCGGGCGCGTGTTCTACCCACGGACTTCGACGACGCCTGGCAGCCGAACCACTGGAGCATCGGTAAGTCGCTCGACCTCACGCGCGAGGGACGGGAGGCGGTGCACCGCGTCCTGTCGACGCACGGCGCGGTCCACCTGGGGATGGAGCCCTACGAGGGCGCGCTCCTGGGCGTGAAGAAGCTGATGCTCGTCGCTGACGTCTACTTCCCCACCGCGTCGTTCAAAGATAACACGACGTGGGAGAGCGACCGCCGGGCGTGGTTCAGGGACCACCTGGGGGAGGAAGCGGCCAGCCGCCTCATCTTCACCGACCACAAGGACGTCGTGTTCGGCGACGTCTTCGTCGACGACAAGCCGGAGAACCTGCTGGCGTGGAAGAAGCGCTGGTCTGGGCTTGGTGTGCTGTGGCCGCAGCCGTACAACCACGAGCTGCCGGAGCTACGCCGCCCCAGCACCAGGGACTGGGACTGGCTGATCGACCAAGTCTCGTTCCGGTGACGGGATAACGGACTAGGAGGAAAGCATGCGCACAAACTGGCCCGTGCTGTACGTCAAGACAGCGGGCGGGGCGATCAATTACTGGCAGATCTGGACCGACAGGCACTACGTCTGCACGCGGTGGGGGAAGCTCGGCACGGACAAGGAGCTCATGGACAACTACGAGGCCGAGGGTAAGAACATCGGGCGCTCCAACGAGACCAGCCCCGAGCAGCAGGCCGTGCTCGAGGCGCAGAGCAAGTACGACAAGCAGCTCCGGCTCAAGTACGTCACCAGCGTCGAGGAGGCCGAGAGCGGGGTCAACATCAAGCCCATGCGGGCCTACGCGCTCGACGAGAAAAGGCAGAAGAAGCTGAAGTGGCCGCTGACCGTGCAGCCGAAGTACAACGGCGTGCGCTGCATGGCCTACAACCTGCCCGACGGCTCCGTGCGCCTGATGTCCCGGGGCGGCAAGGACTACACCGTGCCGCACATCCAGGAAGAGCTGCGCGGCAGGATCCCCGACAGCTGGTGCCTTGACGGCGAGCTCTACGTCCACCGGACCAGCCTGCAGACCATCCGCCACTACATCGAGACGCCAACGGACAAGACGCTGTGGGTCAAGATGTTCTGCTACGACACGACCGTCCTGCCGCCGGCGGGTATGCCCTGGCGGGAGAGGGCGGAGTGCCTGTTCGAGTGGTTCGGCCGACACGCCCTGCAGAACGTCGTCATGAGCTCCAGCGCCGAGGCAGCGGACATGGCCATGGTCGAGAAGCTCCACGAGTTCTGGACCAACGACGGCTTCGAGGGAGTGATGCTCCGAGAGCACCACGGCCCGTACAAGCTGGCAGCCAAGTCGGTTCACCTGCTCAAGTACAAGAAGTTCCAGGACGCCGAGTTCAAGGTGGTCGCCTGGGGCACCGGGAGGGACGGCGTCGTCGTCTACACCTGCGTGCAGGAGGATGGGGCGACCTTCGACGTGCGCCCCGAGGGCAACGACGCCGAGCGCGCGGCGCTGCTAGAGACCGCCCCCCAAGACGTGGGGAAGCTGCTGACCGTGCGCTTCCAAGAGCGCAGCGACGACAACATCCCCATCTTCCCCGTGGGCGTCGGGTTTCGTCCCCCAGAGGACATGGACTGATGTACCGTGGAGAGCGGATGATACAAGTCAGCTTGATGGAGGCGCTGAGCGCCGGGTCCTGCAGCTTCTGTTCTGGCAACCAGTCCCCCAAGGTGCTGGTGGCGAGGGGCGAGGGGCTGACCGTGCGGTTCTGTTTGGACTGCGCTCGCGCCTTCCGGCGAGAGAGCGGTCTGGCCGAGTCGCTCGCCGCCCCGACGTCTCCCGTCGCCCGCAAGGTCTCTCCAGAGCAGATCCGCGGCCGGCGGCGGGGGCGCCGGCGCACCGCCGTAGTAGACGAGGACGACGCGTAGCATGACCGAGCACAAGACCCACAAGTGTTACGAGAAGGTAGACGAGCAGCTCAAGGAGCACAACACGAAGCTCCTCCGCAACCTCTTCGACCCCAACCAGCTCGTCGTGGCGACCGAGAGGATCAGCAACCTGCGCGACGACAAGCGCGCGAAGGTCGTGATCGCCACCTACTGCCCCTTCTGCGGAAAGCGAGTGGTCGATGACCGAGAGCAACGACGACGATGACAAGATCGTCTGGACCCTGGGGCTCGCCCTACCCTTCGTGCGAGAGCTGAGCGCTCGACGAGGCCCGCAAGCTGCTCCAGGGAAACTAGGGCGGCTACGGCCGCCCACCGTACCCCGGCCCGCTCGCGGGACGGAGTGACGGGTTGGGCAGCGGCGGGGGCGGCTCTTCCTTGAAGAGGTCCTTGCCGAACACCTGGTAGAGCAGGATGATCGCCAGCACGATACCTACGACGATGTCTCTGATGAACTCTCGGCGCTTGCTGCTCTTCTCGGAGGCGTCGACCACGGCCTTGGCTCCTACGGCCCCCGAGGCCTCAATCTGTGGTGCTGCAAGTTTGGCTATACGGTTGGCAAGCTCCTCATCCCGCCTAGCAAGCGCATCCATTCGAACGTCGAGCTGAATGCTGCGTCGGATGCCGTCGTCGTGCTCTCTCTGACGAGCTCGTACCAGCTCCTCTTCCTTCTCGGCCAGCTCTTCCTCGAGTTCGTGGATACGACGCTCGAAGACCGCCGTGAGTTCGTCCATGGCCTGCTGGACGCGGTCCTCTATCCCTTTGTGTACGCGGTCCTCGACCTCTTTCAGACGCTTGAGGACTAACTCTTTTGCGTCTGAGGGGCGAGCGGACGTACCTCCTCTCTCCTCCTTGGGCAGAATCTCTACGCCCATAGACGTTACGCGTCTGGGAGGCAGAGGAGGAGGGGGCAAGCGGTCGCGAGACACGCCCTATTCTACCATCGCCTCTTTGATCTGACTGATCTCCAGGAGGGCCTCATCCATACGGATCTTGAGGGTGTGGAGCTCACCCTCGAGCGCAGCAATGCGGTGGCTGTGCTCACCCACGTCGCGATTCACGCGGTGGTAGTTGGCTACCAGCTGAGAGACATCGGCCTTCATGCCACGTAGGCTTTCGGCGATCTCCTGCTGCGTTCCCTCCTCTCGCTCCATGTGCCGATCGAGACGAGCCATTACGCTCTCTTCGAGCATCGCTGCCACGCTGGTCACCTGAGCTGCGACGTCCTTCCTCATCGCCTCGAATTCCGCCGACAGAAGGTCCGCGAAGTCCTTTGGCGTGAACTGCGGAGGGGTGTTCGGAGGAGGCTCGGGCGGCTTCGTAGACGGGAGGGTTCGTTCTTCTGCTTCGTCGCTCATTGAAACACCGTGTGGACGAATTCCCGACTTCATACGCCGAGCTCCAGCGCGCGGGGTGTAGGTTGAGGAGGGGAAGAGCTGTGCGTCACGCAGTGTGTTCACTCTAACACGCTCGACCGTCATATCCGTAGACCCCAAGGAGGAGCCAATGGTCCGTTTCGAGTGCGGCTGCATCGGGATGAAGGACAAGAACCATCCAGACGGCCACATCGTCATCAAGTACTGCGGTGGCACCGACTACGCCGAGACGTACATCTTCAACCGACGCCACATGCTCGGTAAGTCCTGCGAGCCCATCTCGCGGGAGGAAGAAGATGCAATCTTCAAGCGCCTGGCCCGCCTGGTGAGCGACGGCCACAAGTTCCGCGAGCTCCAGCGCATGCGGGGGCTACCCGTAGACGCGCCGTAAGCCGGGGTTTTCCGGCATAACAACCGTGAGCCTACAAGGAGGCCGCCATGAGCGAAAACCAGATTCCCGACCCGACTCTTACTCATGCCGAAACGTGCATCAAGGAGGCCAACGATCTGTGGGCCGAGATCTCGAAGTCTGTGCCCGGGCTTCTGAAAGAGATCCAGCGCGGCAAACCCATCTTCTACAGCGGCCTGAGCCCAGCGTGGTCCCAGCTCTGCCAGCTGCACACGAAGCTGCACAGCCTGGCCCAGAACGACCAGCCTGCCGCAGATGAAGATCCGGCCCCGCCGAGTGCGCACATCTCGGCACTCCAGCGGTTCGTCGACGACTACCTCCAGGAGTACGTCTCAGACAACCACCTCGACCCGGCCATGTTGGAGAGCGACCGCCTGTCTCACCGGTTCCGCTACAGCACTATCGAGACGGTCTACTCGAGCGGCACCGAGATCGTGAAGATCCCCGAGGCGCTGCTCGACCACGACGAGGAGCTCCTCGAGCGCATCCGTAGAGAGGTCTACAACAACGGGGACTGTTACGACCATTTCAGTCCCGAGGTCAACGACAGCGACGTCCAGGACTCTGAGCTCGAGGTCGAAGAAGAGTAGCCATGCCCACCGACACAACGCCGATTGTTCTGACGCCGGCGCAGCGCAAGTTCTTGAAGGAGGCTTCGGAACCGGGAGGCGCACGCGCGGTAGACAGCTATGCCCCGGTTGTGCGCCTGAAGGAGCTGGGGCTGATCAGGGCCGTCGGCTCGATGGTCAACTGGAACCGAACCTGGGCGGCGACCGAGGAGGGCGCCGAGCGGGTCAAGAAGTTCAGGAAGACTCGCAAGCGCACCACCAAGAAGCGCTCCGCTGTCAAACATGCCTGATGAAGACTGGCGCGCTTACGTAGTTCCCTGCGTGGGTAGCGGCCTCTGTTGTGTGAAGGCTAGGTGCTGGGTCGGTGCTTCGTTGCACGGACCCGGCACCGACTGCCCGTCTCTGATCTTTCACTCTGGGAGGTACTGGTGCGGAGCAATCGAAAAGGCGGGGGCGGACCAGCCCCGACTCAAGAAGGAATTGTACGTCGGGGAGGGGTGCTGCATGCCCCTGTTCAACGACATGCGGGAGGAGAGGTTCAGCCGCATGACGCCAGCACAGAAGAAGGAGTACGACGTCTCGCTCTCTTCCTTGCGGCGTTCGTCAGGCACCTCGTCCAGATGACGAGCGGCGACGCTTCTTTGCTAGCTGCCTACGCGGCGGCAGAGGAGGTCGGCGTGGACAAGGCGGACGTGGAGAAGCTACTCCGCGCGATCAAGACGGATAAGGCAGCCAGCAACTACTGGCCGGAAGGGTTCATGGAATGAACAACGACGCAGTCAAGAAGTGTGCGCGAGCCATGATCAAGAAGACGCTGGTGGAGCACAAAGCTTCGGCTATTCGAGACGCGAAGGACGAGCTGCGCAGAGCCCGGTTCCACCTATCCCGGGGGACCTACCAGTGCGCCACACAGGCGATTACGAACGCGTCCTTCTGGGAGGGGTACCGCGCAGCGTTGGACGCCATCGAGAGGAGTAGCTTATGGGACTGAAGTCCGAAGATCTGGGCAAGACGACGCTCAGCATCGAAGCCCACGTCAGTAAAGACGCGCTGCACCTCCGGCAGGGTGTGGCCTCCGCCGAGGTCGAGGACGGGCGCAAGGTAGAAGTCGCCCTGAACGTGGACGGAGCGCTGCTGGTCATCGTCTACGTACCCAATAAGAAGGGCTGGAAGACCTACGCCTTATCTCCCGGCGCCGTAGTGGAAGCCGTACTGAAGGTAGAGGACGGAGAGAAGAATGGCTGACGACGCTTTCGACAACGCGGACTACTACACCTGCAGGAGCACGGAGTTCCTGACACATGCAGACGTCGAGGACGCCGTGGTGGAGTACTTCGAGTACGACATCGACAGCGACGACGACACGATCCTGGACGCCATCAAGGACGCCTGTCCGCTAGAGGTTCTAGCGTACTCGCGGCAGGTCGTCCCCGACGCGGAGATCTCGGCCAACCTCGAACGCGCCGTCGAGAGCCTGGTCGAGAACCTCGATGAGGAGTACGGCGACCCCGACGGGGACGAGGGCGCCGACAAGAAGGCGCAGGACGCGCTGGTCGAGCAGCTGGCCCCGCTCGTGCAGCAGTGGGTCAAAGACCATTACAGCGTCTGGGCCTGCAAGCAGGTGGCCTCGAAGTCTTACTCGGCCGAAGAGGTCGAGGCTATCCTGCGCGAGCACTCCCCGGAGTGGTTCAAGGAGTAACTGATGAGGATCTACGTAGCTTCAAGCTGGCGCAACGAACGCCAGCCCTCCGTAGTCGCGACCCTTCGTGAAGCCGGGCACGCGGTCTACGACTTTCGCAACCCGGCACCCGGCGACACCGGATTCAGCTGGACGCAGTGCGCGACTGACGAGCAGCTCAAGGACCCCCGGCTGTTCCGCGACAAGGTGCTGGAGCACCCCATTGCGAAGGCGGGGTTCGCCAAGGACATGACTGCGCTCAAGCGTGCGAACGCGACGGTACTCGTGCTCCCGTGCGGGCGCAGCGCTCACCTCGAGCTGGGTTGGGCCGCGGGTGTGGGGCAGAGGACCATCGTGCTCCTCGACAACCCTATCAGCGAGCCCGAGCTGATGTACCTGATGAACACGAAGATCTGCGTGAACATGGAGGAGGTGATCGACGCCGTGCTCGCAGAATGTCAGTACTGCGGGACCAAGGCTCCACCTAATCTGCACTTTGTGTCCAACACATCGTGGCAGCGGTACTCGTGCGCCCACTGCACTGACGATAGGGGACCATGAGAAAGAAACGAAAAGGGGCGGGCACGCTCTACTATGTGGCGGAGTACGACACCATCGAGGAGGAGCTCCACGTCTGGGAGGTCATGGGCTGGCCGTTCGGTGCGCGCGAGGTGGAGCTAGAGCGCGCCATGCCGGCGCTGCGTCACGGTGGTAACGGGGTACGCGTCTCACTCAACGGGCTCAGTACGACGCCCGACAGAGCCGTGGTGCTGTGGAGGAAGGAACAAGAAGAACGTGTGGCCTCTCTGAAGCGCAAGTTGCGAGAGGAGCTGCATAGGGTACGCGTAGTGGGCACGGCAGGATATTCACTCCACAAGAGGAGAACCAGAGCATGAGTAGGATGCACGCTTGCGTAGGCGGGGTCCTCTCAGACGAGCCGTCCTGGTGTGCGAAAGACGCGCAAGGCATCGAGCTGTGTAGAGTCTGCGACAAGTGCGAGGAGGAGAAGCTCTCTCGCTATCGACCCGAGATCCTCACCGGATACAACCAGAGCGATGTAGACGAACCCATCGAACCAGAAGGTTGATAGTGGCCAACGAAACGATTGAACAGAGACTAGGGCTGACGAAGGTGATCCCGCTGTCCGGGCCCGACGAGTTCCTGGACCGGCGGCTCCTCGAGCACTTGGACCGCCGTGATTACACCACCCTGACCCACGCGGAGCACGCCCACGCGTACATGCGTGACCGCTACAACAAGGGAGCCTACGACGAGCTCGACGACCACGACCTCATCATGTTCCGACGGATCATCATGATCCTCAAGGCGGTGGGTAGCCTCAGTCCAGACGTCGTATTCGCCGAGGAGTTCGAGAAGGCGAGAGCCGAGGAGGAAGCGCGTGGACAGCCCAAGCAAGATCCAGGAGAAGCTCCAGAGCCTACGGAATGAGGGGTTCGACGAGTCCAAGGTCGACCCCTGGTTAGTACACGGCGACCCCGTGACCATCAGCGTCCGCTGCTCTCAGTGCGTGGCGCTGGTCATCAACGGGGTCGCCTGCCACGAGATCGGGTGCCCGAACTGGCATAAGAAGTCGAAGGAGGAACCGGTGGAGGAACCGGTGGAGGAACCGGTGGAGGAGAGTGAGGAGCTACCAGAGGACTGGTACAAGTACGAAGTCCTGAGCGCCGCGTTGTCCCTACATATGGACATCACGGGTGCCAGCGGCCCTATGTCGCTGATCGCCCACAGGGATGTGCGCGCGTGGCTACAGCGGCGCGTTGACGACTGGAGGCCCAGCGTGAACGACAAGTGCAAGGAGTTCGACGATGCCGTCATGCAGGTGTGCAAGGCGGCGCTCGAGGAGGCTAAGGATGGCTGAAGAACGCTGTGGTGCGTGCGTGTTCTGCGAGATCGAGCGAATCGGTTGTGCATGCGACGGTGCGTACGACCCCGACGGATGCTTCCGCTGCAACCCAAGCAAGTGCCCGCGGCCAGCGTGCCCACCCAGAGAAACCGTGATGCACCGCTACCAGGTCGTGCTTGAGAGCCGCATCCATTACGTCGCGTACGTGGAGGTCGAAGCCCCGAACTTCGAGCAGGGTAAGCAGCAAGCGCTCAAGCTGGCCAACGTAGCCAACTGGGTGACCACGCAGGCCACCACGACCACCAAGACGATCACGATGCTGCCGAAGGAGAAGAGCAGTGATGGCTAGCCTGGAACTGCCCGAGGCGTTCTACCGGACGCCGGAGAGCGCACGAACCACGATGACGCGCGAAAAGTTGCGGGAGCTGCTGCTGAAGACAGACGCGCGAGTGATGGCCTGCGGGTGCATGTGGACCATCGTCAGCAAGCCCATCGGCGCCGGTGTCTACGAGGTCACGCTGCGGAGGACGCACGGAGGCTCCGATGGCTGACCTCCCCACCATCACCGTCGCCGACGTGCTCGCCCGCCGCCCCTGCGGTGACTGGGCCACGCGCATCCCGGCATTCGTCGAGCCGTACCGCCGCGAGCGGTGGAGCGCGCTCGAAATCCTGTCGCTCGACGCCGTGCCCGCCCAGGATCGCCTGTGGGTCTGCCTGCACGACTCGCTCGTGCCCGACCGCGTGCTTGTGCGGTTCGCCTGCGAGGTCGCGGCGGAGGCGATGCGCGCGGCGGGCTGGGCTGACCCGCGGTCGTGGGCGGCACTGGCGGATCGACTAGCCTACGAGCGAGGTGAGATCGGCGCCGCCGCCTTGGCCGCCGCCAGTGACGCCGCCTGGGCCGCGAGTGACGCCGCGAGTGACGCCGCCAGGGCCGCCGCCTGGGCCGCCGCCAGGGCCGCCGCCAGGGCCGCCGCCTTGGCCGCCGCCAGGGCCGCCGCCTGGGCCGC